>SXGT01657219.1_pt1 | contig 51454 bp, 45 predicted proteins | sample 3176221 | NCBI WGS metagenome assembly SXGT01 (sample SAMN11356862, study PRJNA531348) | freshwater metagenome | isolation source: freshwater sample F1-120 | place: China: Fuxian Lake, Yuxi | collected 2017-12-25
ACGACGACGACGACGACGTCCCCGCGGTGGCCTCCACGTCCGGAGCCGGCACGTCCTGACCCTCTGCCCTGCCGGGCCAGCCCGTGAACGTGCGCCGGGCTCTGCTCCTCGACGCTCTCTGCGCCTCGTTCGTGCTCGCGCTCCAGGCGACCGATCGGGGCGCGGTCGTGCTCGGAGAGCGGTTTGGCGGAGAGCTCGCTCGCGCCACTCGCCCGCTGCGGCACACTTCACCCCTCGCTCCCCTCGCCTCGGACCAGGGAGCGTCGGAGCTCTTGGGGAAACCCGTTCCCGGGCCGGGTAGAGCGGACGCTGCCGCGGACGGGGTGGTTCCCCCCAACTCGCCTCCTCAGGTCCGCGGTCCGGTTCATGGTGCGGTCGGCGAGCCGGTCGTGGCGCGACGCCGAGGGATCCATGTCCCCGCTGCTGTGGTGCTCGCCTATGCGCGCCGGGGCGTCGTGCCGGGAGTGAACGCCGTGGACCCGTCGGGGAAGGCCGCGGGCGTCTGGCTACGCGGTGTGTCGTCGGCAGGCGTCGGTCTGCAGGACGGTGACAGGCTCGTGGCCATAGGGCGAGCTCCCGTGCGCAACGTGCAGGACGCCGTGAGCATCGTCTCGAGCGCCCTGATGGCGGGCCACACGCAGATATCGGGGACGGTACGTCGCGGCGACCAGGAGCTGGATCTGGTCGTCTTCGTGCCCGGGGACGGGGACGGCGGCGCCCAGGCGCCACCTCCCTCAATCCAGCCTTGAATTGACAGCCAGGGAGCTTGCGCCCATAACGCGGTGGCCATGTCGGAAGTCGCCGCGAGCCCCCGCAAAGTCCGCATCCTCGTCGCCAAGCCTGGTCTGGATGGCCACGACCGCGGAGCCAAGGTCGTCGCCAGGGCTCTGCGCGACGCCGGCTTCGAGGTCGTGTACACGGGGCTGCACCAGACCCCCGAGATGATCGCGACCGCCGCTGTCCAGGAGGACGTGGACGGCGTGGGGTTGTCGATCATGAGCGGCGCCCACAACACCCTCTTCCCTGCGGTCATGGAAGCCCTGAGAGAGCAGGGCGCGAACGAGGTTGTGGTCTTTGGCGGCGGTATCATTCCTGACGACGACGTCAAGCGCCTGCGCGAGGCGGGGGTCTCGGGGGTCTTCACGCCGGGCACGCGCCTGGATACGATCATCGCCTGGGTGCAGGAGCACATCAAGCCTCGCTTCTGAGCAAGACCGAGGGCTCTCAGCCGGGCTTGCGGAAGAGGCGACGCAGGGGGAGGGCGAGCGCCGCGAAGAGGATCGCGCCCCTCGAGACAGGGCTGCGCGAGGGGATCTTGCGCCGCGACGCCTGCGAGCTGTCGCTCTTGCAGCTGTCGTTGCTCGAGTCGCTCTTGCAGCTGTCCGAGGACGAGCCGCTGGAGTCCGAGTCGCCCTTGCAGCCGTCCGACGAGCTCCCGTCGTTGTCTCCGCCGACCGTGTCTCCGCCGCAGCCCGGCTCGTCGCTCGAGCTCCCGTCGTTGTCTCCGCCGACCGTGTCTCCGCCGCAGCCCGGCTCGTCGCTCGAGCCCCCAGAGCCGCTCGAGTCCCCGCTCGAGGACGAGGAGCCGCCGCTGCACCCCGAGGGCTCGTCGCTGGTGTCGTAGTAGACCGTGGAGTTCCCGCTGCAGCTCGAGCCGGACGCGTACTGAGGACCGGGGTCGTACGGAAGGCCGCCCTGGCCGGGAGCGGCTCCGGGACCGGCGTTGCTGCCGCCCGTGTTTGGGAGGGGGGGAGCGAGGGACGCATCGGGAAATTCGCAGGCGCTGTCATAACCGGAGGCGCGGAGGAGGGGGGGCCTGGGGGGGCCCTCGGCGAGCGTCACGTCGGTTCCGTACTCCTCGGCGGGGATCAGGCCGGCGGTGCGCGTCACCGCGAAGCCGGCTGGCTGCTGGCCCGAGAGCGCGAGGGCGAGATCGTCCTGGAGCGAGCCGCAGGTTGCGAGGGTGAGATCCAGATCCGCCGCGGCCGGGATGCACCCGGAGCCGCCGGGGAGCTGGAGCGCAGCTCCGGCTCCGCAACCAACAGCGAAGCGCCCGGTCTGGTTGGCGAGCCGGCCGAGCGCCGAGCTGCAAGCCTGCGCCTCCTCGGGGTTCCCGGCGACCCTGGCCGCGTAGCGCTCGACGAGCGAGGGGAGCGGCAGGCCTTCGGGGGTGGTGCCCGCACCCCCGAAGGCCAGATCGTGCCCGGCCGACTCGGTGAGCCACCCGAAGCCTCGGAAGGCCGCGAGCGCCGTCTGCCGCAGGGCCAGGTAGTTCGAGCCCTTCGCGCCCCAGAGCAGCTCGCGAGGAGCGAGCGTGACAGGGGTGCCCGCGGTCATGCTCCCCTGACCTAGCACCCACGCCGTCACCGAGGTGGGCCTGGCGCCCGCCTGGGTGAGGACGAGCGGCAGGAGCGAGGGGCCTCGATCGCTCACCCGAACGACGGGGGTCCTGCGGGGTCCGGCGCTCGCCTCGAAAAGGAAGGCCACGAGGACAAAGCCATCGCGGAAGACGCGGCCCTCCAGGCTACGAGGGAACGAGAGCCCTTGCTCGCCGGCGAACCGGCTGAGCTCCTCGACGCTCGCGAGGACCGTCGCTCCGCCTGGGGTCGCTCGCTCGCTGGGGAGCGGCTCGCTCATGACCTCGTAGGGGGCGTAGGCGGTCACGCAGGGCGCCGGGCCGGAGGGCTTGAGGACGCGGACGGCCGTCGCCTCATCGAGCGCCTCGAGCAGCGGCTCGCCGGCGAGATCGACGAGCGCGCCGGGGCGAGCCGGCACCAGCCACGCGTGCCGGCCACCGGCCGGGAGAGCGAGGCTCGCCCACCGCGTGGTCCGGGTGCCGTCGGAGGCCACCGCGAGGTGGACGGCGGACGGGGCGAGCTTGCTGCCGCCCGTCGGGAGGACGGCGCCGGTCGCGTGGGCGTTGCCTGGGAGCCCCAGGAGGAGGAGGGCGAGAGGGGCGAGGGGCGCGAGGCGGTGCAGCAAGGTGGGGCAACTCTCGCAACGGGCGTGCCGCTCCGACAAATCGGCGCTTCGCTCTGCTCTGGCGCGCGGCCAGGTCCGGGTTCGCCCCGTCGTGAACGCACGTCAACGGAGGGAGCTGTTCTTCCGTGGACGCCGTCCCGGGACGGTCCGCGCGTAGCCGGGACACCTCCTCGCCCTGGCTTGCTCGGCCTTTTGCAGGGTCTCCAGCAGGCATGGAGACCGCAAAGGGGGGCGCAGGAGGTCTCTTCAATGAACATATCGAAATCGGCGTTCTGTCGGCTCTTCCCTATCGCCCTTCTCACGCCGGCCTGCGGTGGGCTGGACGCTCCCATCGAGTCGCGCGACACGCCTCGTCCCGAGAACAGCGCTGTCCATGCGGACGAGGTCGAGGTCGTCCGGGGCGTCCCGGATCGAGGTCGCGATCCTGCCGTGGTCGCGCTCGACGTGGGGGGCGAGGCCCTTTGCTCGGGGACGCTTGTCTCCTCTCGCCTCGTGCTCACCGCGCGTCACTGCCTGGCCCGCACCAGCGAGAAGATCACCTGCCCGGCCACCGCGGTCCAGATCACCGGTAGCCGGGATCCGGCCGTGATCACCGTCCTCGCCGGCGAGACGGTGGAGAGGGGGCGGGAGGTGGCCCGAGGAAAGCGTATCCTCTCGCCGTCCGGGGTCACCCTGTGCGACGCCGACATCGCGTTCCTCGTGCTCGATCGCGCGGTCGCGGGTATCAAGCCGGCGGGCATCCGCGCGGAGGGGATCGCGGTGGGCGACTATGTGCGGGCCGTAGGCTTCGGCAAGCGGCCGTCGGATGGAGAGATCGGCCAGAAGCTCCTGCGCGCTCACGTGAAGGTCCTCTCCGTGAGCCCCTCGGAGTTCCTGGTCGGGGAGGCCACGTGCCAGGGAGACTCCGGCGGCCCGGCGCTCGACGAGGGCACGGGCGAGGTGGTGGGGGTCGTGTCCCGAGGCGGACCGAGCTGCGTCGGGCCCGGCGTGCACAACGTCTACACCCGCGTCGACGCCTTCCACTGGCTGCTCGAGGAGGCGCTGCGCGCCGCGGGGGAGCGCGAGCCACCCCCGAGCAAGCCGGACGCGGGCACTCCTGTAAAAGACGCCTCCGCGGACCCCCCTGCGAAGCCGGGGACCAAGGGCAAGCCTCCCAGCGACATGGGCGGAGCGTGCACGAGTGGCGCCGATTGCGCGGCGGGGGTCTGCGTCTCGGCGGGAGGGAAGTCCTACTGCTCTCGCCCCTGCGGCCCCCACGATCGCTGCCCGACGGGCTTCCATTGCAAGGTGCCTTCGGGAGCGTCCGGCTCCGTCTGCGTGGACATACGCTGACCGTCCCTCGATCCGTTGACCTTGCCTGGGCGGGCCCCTATGAAACACGCGGACCAAGAACCGAGGAGCCCGCCCGCGCCATGGATTTCACCTTCTCCGAGCACCACCAGCATCTGCGCAAGACCGTCCGTGAGTTCGCGAAGGTGGAGGTCTTGCCCCACGCCCGCAAGTGGGACGAGGAGGAGCGCTTCCCCAAGGAACTCGTCCCCAAGCTCGCAAATCTGGGGCTCCTCGGCATCCGCATCCCGGAGGAGTACGGGGGGGCAGGCATGGACACGACCAGCTACGCCATCTGCGTCGAGGAGATCGCGAGGGTCGACGGCTCGCTCGCCTTGACCGTGGCGTCCCACAATGGCCTGGGCACGGGCCACATCCTGGCCTTTGGCTCGGAGGCCCAGAAGCAGCGCTATCTCCCCAAGGCGGCGGCGGGGGAGTGGCTGGCGGCCTGGGCCCTCACCGAGCCTGGCTCGGGGAGCGACTCCGCGTCCCTGCAGACGACGGCGCGGCGCGAGGGGCACGACTGGGTCATCAACGGCACCAAGATGTTCATCACCCAGGGGAGCGTCGGCGGGTTCTGCGTCGTGCTGGCCCGCACCAACCCCGGGGCCTCCAAGCAGAGGGGGATCACTGCCTTCGTCGTGGAGCACGGGACGGCGGGCTTCGGCACCTCCAAGCACCTCGAGAAGCTCGGCTGCCGCTCGAGCGACACCTGCGAGCTCACCTTCGAGGACGTGAGGGTCCCCGACGCCAACCGCATCGGCGAGATCGATCACGGCTTCACGGACACCATGAAGATCCTCGATCGCGGCCGGATCTCGATCGCCGCCATGGCCCTCGGCCTGGGGTACGGGGCGCTCGACATGGCCGTGACCTACGCCAAGGACCGCAAGCAGTTCGGTAAGGCCATCGCCGAGTTCCAGGCCGTGCAGTGGATGCTCGCCGACAGCAAGACCGAGCTGGACGCGGCGCAGCTCCTCACCTGCCGGGCCGCGTGGCTCTGTGATCAAGGCCATCCCTACTCGCGCGAGGCCTCGATGGCGAAGCTCTTCGCGAGCGAGGCCTCGTCGCGCGCCTGCAACCGCTCGCTGCAGATCCATGGTGGTTACGGCTACACTCGAGAATTTGCAGTCGAACGTCACCTGCGCGACGCGAAGATCTGCGAGATCGGCGAGGGGACCAGCGAGGTGCAGCGGATGGTGATCGCGAAGCACCTGCTCTTGCGCTGACCCCGCGCTCTCCCCGTGAGACGCCCATTTCCCCCTGGAAAATGGGCGTCTCGTCGTTTGTACCCTCGGGCTCGCCGCTCCGCTCGCGCCCGGTGCGCTCGGAGTCTGGTCCTTGTCGCGATCGGTTCCGCATGGACTCCATGAGAGGGAAAACGCAATCCTGCGCGTCGACTCACTGTCCACATGGTCAGTATTTTAATGCTCGAGCTCGCTTGGCCCCATGGAATTGTTGTCCATACGAAGGACCATGGATAGCCTGTGAAACTCTCCTGAACGCCTACATAGGTGCCTCGCTTTCAGGCCAAAGCACACGTTTACTTACATTGGATACAGGAAAGCAGCACAGATTATTGACACCTTCCGCTCACGCTCCATAGGGTGACCCCTCCAGGTGGGAAATAGTGGCAAGGAGTGGCAAATTTTGGCGGCACGGCCCCGGGTCGTGTGGTCGAGGTCGCTCCTGGCCCGGGCTAGCGGAGGGCGCTGGTGTTTCGCGGTCGCTACGAGCACACGATCGACGCAAAAGGACGGACGAGCTTGCCGGCTCGCTACCGCGACGTCCTCGCGGCCATCCCGGAGCGGCGCATCGTGCTGACCAGCGGCCTGGACCCATGCCTCGTCGCTTACACGCCGCCGGAGTGGACGGTCTTCGAGGAGCGCCTGGCCAAGCTCCCCCAGTTCGACCGGGCAGTGCAGAAGCTCCGCCGTATTTATGTGTCGGGCGCGGTCGAGTGCGAACTCGACGACTCCGGGCGCATCCTGGTGCCGCCGACGCTCAGGGAGCACGCGGGGCTGGTCAAGGACGTCCTGTGGGCCGGCTCGGGCAAGTACGCGGAGCTATGGGATAAAACACTCTGGAAGAAGCACTTCGAAACCACCGAAGAAGAGCGCTCCGACATCGCGTCGCGGCTCGCGGAGCTCGGACTATGAGCGGCCAGAACCAGCTAGCTTTCCCCGGGGTCCCCGTCGAGAGCAACGTCGAGTGGGTCTGGACCGAAGATCCGCTGGAGGAGCCCGTCGTGCCTACCTTTGTCCACACGACCGTGATGGCTGCAGAAGTCCTGGAGGCTCTCTCTCCTCGGGTGGGTGGCCTGTACCTCGACGCGACCTTGGGGGGGGGCGGGCACACCAAGGCCATCCTGGATGCCGCGCCCGGCGTTCGGGTCGTGGCTCTGGACAGGGATCGGGTGGCCCTCCACGCGGCTCGTGAGCGCCTCGAGTCCTACGGCGATCGCGTGCTCTTCGTGAAGAGCCCCTTCGGGCGTGTCCGGGAGGCCCTGGCAGAGCATGGGATCACCCGGGTCGATGGGCTCTGCGCCGATCTGGGCGTGAGCTCGCCGCAGCTTGACGAGGCTCAGCGAGGCATGAGCTTCCGGCGGGAGGGGCCCATCGACATGCGCATGGATCAGGAGTCCGGCGAGACGGCGCTGGGGCTCATCGAGCGCCTCTCGGACGACGAGCTGGCGGACATGATCTTCAAGTACGGCGAGGAGCGACGCTCGAGGCGTATCGCCAGGAGCATCAAGCGCGCCCTTGCGGACAGGGAGCTCCTCAGCACGCTCGACCTGCGCCGCGCCATCGTGAGGGCTGTGGGCCCTGCCCGCGTAGGAGGCGTCGATCCCGCGACCCGGACCTTCCAGGCCCTCCGGATCGCCGTGAACCAGGAGCTGGATGAGCTCGAGGCCCTTCTCGCCTCGCTGCCGCACGTCCTGCTGCCGGGTGGGGTGGCCGCGCTGCTCAGCTTTCATTCGCTCGAGGATCGCCTGGTGAAGCGGGCCTTCCAGAGCGGGCCCTTCAGCCCGCTCTTCAAGAAGCCACGGGTGGCGACCGAGGAAGAGTGCGCCGCCAACGCGCGATCCCGCAGCGCCAAGCTGCGCGCAGCGCACCACCAGGCGACCCGGTCCGGGGCGTCGTACGAGACCTCCGAGGGCGAGGCCCCAGGGGCCGAGGCGGAGAAAGACGCCCCCGAGGAGCCGTCGTGAGCGTCGGCGTGAAGCGAGCGAGGACCTTCCTCCTCACCTGGACCCTCGCGGTCCTGGCGACGGTGTGCGCGTTCGTTCTCCACCTCGCGCTCCGGGGGCGCACGGTCTCGCTGGGCTACGAGATCGGTCGCGCCAGGGCCGAGCAGGCGCGTCTGCGCGAGGTGAAGCGCGTCCTCGAGCTCGAGTCGGCGAGTTACAAGACCCCGGAGCGAGTCGAGGTGGTGGCCCGTACGCTCCTCGGCATGGAGCCCCCAACCCCCGACAGGGTCGTGGTTCTGGGGCCTCTCCCGGCCGGCCCCCTCCCAGGCAAGGCCGACAGCGAGGGCGAGGCCCCCCAGAAGACGGCGTCCGGAGATCCCCCGCGGTGAAGAACCTCGATCCCGGGCGAGCCAAGTGGATACGCCTGCGCATGGGCATCCTTTGCGGGATCATGGCGCTGGGCCTGGGCGGGGTCGTCTCCGGCGCTTACCGGGTCCAGATCGAGGACGGGAAGGCGTGGCGCGAGACCGCCGAGAACCAGCGCCAGAGGAGGCTCCATATCGAGCCCAAGCGCGGCACCATCCACGACAGGAACGGCGCGGCCCTCGCGGTGAGCGTCGAGGTCCCCAGCGTCACCGTCGACGTCGCCGAGCTGCTGCATGGCGTGGAGAAGCCCGAGGCTCAAGCGGAGGTCCTCAGGGACGCCGCGCTCCGTATCGCCCGGGCGCTCAAGCTCGACTCCAACGAGCTCCTGGCCAAGCTGGCCTCGAAGCGGCGCTTCATCTGGTTGAAGCGCCGTATCTCGGGGGACGAGGCGTCGGCCATCCGCTCCCTGAGCGACATCAGAGCCCAGCCGCCCGGAGTCAAGCCGCTCAGGGGGCTCGCGATCGACGGTGAAGGGAAGCGCTACTACCCGGGCCGCGAGCTGCTCGGCCCCCTGCTCGGCTTCGTGGCGCCGGACGGCGAGGGCAAGGACGGCCTGGAACTCTCCATGGACGAGGAGCTCAGGGGCCGTGTGGAGGAGGTCCGCGGCCTCCGCGACAGGGCGGGCCGCCTGATCTTTTCGGAGGGCACCACCGACGAGCAGGCCCTCTCGGGCCATGACGTGCACCTCACGATCGACGAGGGCATCCAGCACGTGGTCGAACGAGAGCTCGAGGCGGCCCAGCGCACCTACGAGACCAAGGGCGCCATGGCCGTGGTGATCGACCCGACCACGGGCGAGATCCTCTCGCTGGCGTCCACCCCCGGCTACAACCCCAACGACTACGGCGACTCCGCCGTGGACGCCCGACGGGATCGCGTGGTGACCGATCGCTTCGAGCCGGGCTCGGTCATGAAGGTCTTCACCCTGTCGGCTGCGCTCGCGGCGGGGACGCTCAAACCGACCGAGCAGATCTACTGCGAGAAGGGCACCTTCAAGCTGGCCAACGTCACCATCCACGACACCCACCTGAACGAGTGGCTGACGCCGACCCAGATCCTTGCCAAGAGCTCCAACATCGGCACCCTGAAGATCGCCTTGAACCTCGGAGAGCCGGGGCTCTACTCGGCCTACCGGCGCTTCGGCTTCGGCGAGGCGACGGGCATCCCGGTCCCTGGCGAGGCGGGGGGGGTGCTCCGGCCAAGGGGGCGCCCCTGGTTCGAGGTCGAGACGGCCAACGCCTCCTTCGGACAGGGGATCAGCGTGACCACCCTCCAGCTCGCGGTCGCCATGAGCGCCATCGCCAACGGCGGCAAGCTCCCCGAGCCGATCCTGGTCCGCAAGATCTCGGATGGCCGGGGGAACGTCGTGCGCGAGTGGACGCCGCACGTGCGCCGCGAGGCGGTGCCTCCCCACGTCGCCAAGATGATGAGCGAGATGCTCACCGCGGTCGTCGAGGAGGGGGGCACCGGCGTGGAGGCGGCGATGAGCGGCTACCGCGTCGCCGGGAAGACGGCCACCGCGCAGAAGGCCGATCCGGCGACGGGGCGGTACTCCGAGGACAAGTACACGGCCTCGTTCGTGGGCTTCGTCCCGGCGGAGAAGCCGCGCCTGGTCATCGCCGTGGTCCTGGACGAGCCCATGATCGGCCGCTACGGAGGGGATCTCGCGGGGCCCATCTTCCGCCGGGTGGCCGAATCCAGCCTGCGCTACCTCGGCGTTCCTCCCAGCAACGCGCTCCCTCGCATCGGCTTGGTGTCCAGGGCGGGAGATCCCGCCGACGCCACGCTCTCGGCCATGAGACCAAAGAGGCCGGCCGATCCTCCCTCGGAGCCCAGCGCCATGGGACCGCCCCAGGCCAGCACGGTCCGCGTCCCTGACGCGAGCGGCCTCGCCGCGCGCGACGCGGTCCGGGCGATCGGGGCCGCGGGGCTCGTGCCTGAGCTCGAGGGCACAGGCAAGCTCGTGCGCCAGAACCCCGCTCCCGGCTCTCCGGTGCCCAAGGGCAGTATGGTACGGCTGGTGTTCGAGCCCGCCTCATGACCGGATCGCCCGAAGAACCCCCCCCGGGGCTGCGCCTCGCCGAGCTCGCGAGGGAGATCCCGGGCGACAGCGAGCTACCACCGGAGGCCGCGGACGTGCGGGTCACGGGGGTGCGCCACGACTCGCGCGAGATCCTGCCGGGTGAGCTCTTCGTGGCCAGGAGAGGGAGGACCGCCGACGGGGCTCGCTTCGCCTCGGCCGCGAAGGAGCGGGGCGCGGTGGCCGTCATCGCGGCCCGGAGCGACGAGCGTGCCTCCGTCGGTCTCCCGGTGCTCAGGGTGGACGATCCTCAGCGGGCGCTCGCCTTCGCGGCCGCGGCCGTCTACGGCCACCCTTCGTTCTCGCTCGACGTCGTGGGCATCACGGGGACCAACGGCAAGACGACCTCGACCCACCTGGTCCGGGCGGCGGTGGATGGCGCCCTAGGCCGGGCCTCTTGCGGGACGATCGGGACCGTGGGCCATGCCTTCGCGGGCAGGATCCTCGAGGCCTCCCACACCACCCCAGAGGCCGACGAGCTGGCGAGGCTCATGGCGACCATGAGGGCCCAGGGGGCTTCCCTCGTGGCCATGGAGGTGTCGTCCCACGCCCTCGCGCTGGGCCGGGTCGAGGCGATCCGGTTCAGGGTGGCCGCCTTCACCAACCTCACCCAGGATCACCTCGATTTTCATGGCACGCTCGAGGCGTACGGTGAGGCCAAGGCCCGCCTCTTCACCGAGCTGGGCCCGGGCGCCGCGGTCATCAACGTGGACGACGAGGCGGGGGCGGCCCTGGCGAGGCGTGTAAGATCTCCGCTCCTTCGGGTGCGGCGCTCGCCCACGGGGGAGGGGGACGCGGACGTCGCGCCGATCCGGGTGGAGGCGAGCGAGGGCGGCACGATCGTCGTCGCCAGGACTCCGTCCGGAGTGATCGAGATCCGCTCCAGGCTCCTGGGCGCGCACAACGTGGAGAACCTGATGGTGACGCTGGGCGTGATCGAAGCGCTCGGGCTCGACGTCGAGAGGGCCGCCCTCGCGTTGGGGCGGGAGGGCGGCGCTCCCGGGCGCCTGGAGCGCTGCGACACCCCCGACGACGACATCGTCGTGCTGGTCGACTACGCCCACACCCCCGACGCCCTGGCCCGCGCCCTGGAGAGCGTCTCCTTGGTAAAGAAGGGGCGGGTGCTCTGCGTCTTCGGCTGCGGCGGCGACAGGGATCCGACCAAGCGAGCGAAGATGGGGAGCGCGGTCGCGAGGGGGGCGGACGTCGCGCTCGTCACCAGCGACAACCCTCGCTCCGAGGATCCCGCGAAGGTGGCGAGCGCGGTCGAGGAGGGCGTGCGCTCGGAGGGCATGCCTCGCCTCGCCGAGGGCGATCTGGGGGCCGCCGAGCGGGGCTACCTGGTCGAGCTCGATCGGGCCCGCGCCATCCGCGGCGCCGTGCTGGCGGCGAGGAAGGACGACATCGTGCTCGTCGCCGGGAAGGGGCACGAGACCTACCAGATCATCGGCGCTGCGCGGATCCTGTTCGACGATCGTGAGGAGGCTCGCCGCGCTCTCGCCGCGCGCCGCTCGGCCCACGGAGAGCGCTGATGGCCACGCCTATCCCCGAGAACGGCGCTCGCCTCTCTGCCGCGGAGGTGGCGGTCGCGACCGGTGGCGAGTGCCTTCGAGGAGAGGCGATCGTGGCGACCGGCTTCACGACCGACAGCCGCGCTGTGCGCCCTGGAGGGGCCTTCGTACCGATCCGGGGGGCCGCCGTGGATGGTCACTCCTTCCTCGAGGCCGCCGGGGCGAGGGGCGCGGCGCTGCTCGTGTGCGAGCGAGGACGCTCGCTCGCGCTCTCGAGCGCCGCGGTGGTCCTCGTGGACGACACCCTGGACGCGTGGGGAAAGATTGCCGGGGCCCACCTTCTACGCTGGCGAAGAGCGAGGCCCGGCCTCCCCCCCGCGCGCGTCGTCGCCGTCACCGGGAGCGCAGGAAAGACCACCACCAAGGAGCTCGTGGCAGGGCTCCTCGGCCAGGTCGGCGCTTGCCACAAGACCCGTGGAAACTTGAACAATCGCATAGGGATGCCCGCCGTGGTGCTGGCCGTGGAGTCCGGGGACGCCTACGCGGTCCTCGAGCTCGGCATGAGCGTTCCCGGCGAGATCGCCGCCATGGCCTCGGTGTGCCGCCCCGACGTGGGGATCGTCACCAACATCGGGGTCGCTCACTCCGAGGGGGTGGGGGGGCGAGAGGGAGTGGCGCGAGAGAAGGGGGCCCTCTTCGAAGCCCTCGGCCCTGGGGGGGTCGCCGTCCTCAGCGCCGACTGCGATCTCTCGTCCAGAGAGGTGAGGCGGGCCAGAGGAGCAAGGAGCGTGACCTTTGGCAAGGCGGAGGGCGCGGACTACCGCCTCGTCGCTCGCGAGGTCAAGGGCATCCGGGGCAGCGTGGTGCGCCTCCGCCGGCCTGGAGCCTCGGGTGAGGGAGAGGAGCTCTCTCTTCCCTTCCCCCTGCTCGGCGAGCACGCGGTCATCGATCTCCTGGCCGCCCTGGCGGCCGCGGAGGCCGCCTCGGGGCGCCCGTTCTCGCCCGAGCAGATCGTCCAGGGGGTGGTGGAGGCCGAGCTGTCCGGTCGAGGGACCCTCGTCGCGCTCGGGAACGGGGCGCTGGTGGTGGACGACAGCTACAACGCCAACCCCGCCAGCATGAGGGCAGGCCTCGCGACGCTGATCGAGCTGGCCCGACCGGGCAAGTCAGGCGAGCCGGCCGAGCCAGGCTCGCGGCGGAGGCGCATCGCCGTCCTGGGCGAGATGAAGGAGCTCGGTCCGCTCGCGGAGGCCGAGCACGACGCGCTCGGCGACGCGCTGGCCGCCGCCTCCCTCGATCTGGTGGTGGGCTGCGGGGGCCTCATGGATCGGGCCCTCGAGCGGGCCGCGGCGCTGGGAGTCCCCACCTTTTGTGCCAGCAGCGCAGAAGAAGCTGCCACTTACGTGACTTCTCTGGTCGTTTCGGGCGACATCCTCCTCGTGAAAGGGTCGAGGAGCGTGTCCACGGAGAAGGTCGTCCTTGCGCTCGTGCGCGAACACGGGCTCTTCGAAGGGGGAGCCCCGTGATCTACGAGTTGCTCTTCCCCCTGCGCCACAGCGCGGCCTGGCTCGGCTGGTTGAACGTCCTGCGCTACGTGCCGTTCCGCGTGATCGCGTCGACGCTCACGGCCATGCTGTTCTCGTTCTTGCTCGCGCCCTGGTTTATCCGCGAGCTCCAGAAGAAGCAGATCGGCCAGGTCGTCCGCGACGACGGCCCGGCGACGCACAAGGTCAAGCAGGGCACCCCCACCATGGGAGGATCGCTCATCCTGCTCAGCGTCCTCGTGCCCACCATCCTCTGGTGCGATCTACGAAACCCCTTCGTCTGGGCCACGACCGCGGTGACCGCGGGTTACGGGGTGATCGGGTACCTGGACGACTACCTGAAGATCAAGATGAAGAACTCCCGGGGCGTGCCCGGCCGCTTCAAGCTCCTCGGGCAGGTGCTGATCGCGGGTGGGGTCCTCTCCTACGTGTTCCTGCACAAGGAGCCGATGCCGCCCGACTGGTGGGAGATCAAGAACCGGCTGGCCATCCCCTTCGTCGCCTTCGACAAGCACCCGGTCAGCATCAACGTCTATCTTTACCTGGCGTTCGCGATCTTCGTGGTGGTGGCCTGGTCCAACTCGGTCAACCTCACAGACGGCCTCGACGGCCTCGCCATCGGCCCGGTGATCATCAACGGGGGCACCTACCTCATATGGGCGTACCTGGCTGGCGCCAGCCTGGGCATCGCCAACGTGTCTCAGCGCCTGGTCATCGCGCGCTACCTGGACATCCCCGGGATCGCCAGCGCGGGGGAGCTCTCCATCTACTGCGGGGCCATGGTCGGCGCGGGCATAGGCTTCCTCTGGTACAACACCTACCCCGCCCAGGTCTTCATGGGGGACGTGGGCTCCCTCTCCCTGGGTGGCGGGCTGGGGATGTGCGCCGTCTTCACGAAGAACGAGCTGCTCAGCATCGTGCTCGGCGGGATCTTCTTCCTCGAGGCGGTGAGCGTCATCGTGCAGGTTGCGTCCTTCAAGCTCACAGGCAAGCGCGTCTTCCTCATGGCGCCCATCCATCATCATTTCGAGAAGAAGGGCTGGGCGGAGCCCAAGATCATCGTCCGCTGCTGGCTCGTCAGCGTGCTCCTGGCGCTCGTTGCGCTCTCGAGCCTTAAACTCGGGTGATGTCAGGTGTCCGAGCTCTCGGGAAAGCGCGTGGTCGTGGTCGGTCTGGGGACGAGCGGGCTGGCCGCGGCCCGGCTCTGCCTGGGCCGCGGGGCTCGGGTGGTCCTGACCGATCGCAGGGCCTCGGTGCCCGAGGCCGAGGTGCTCCGCGCCCGCGGCGCCGAGCTGGCCCTCGGCGGGCACGCCGGCGCGGGCCTCTCGGCCGCTGATCTGGTGGTGCTCTCCCCCGGGGTCCCCTCCTTCCCCGAGCTCGAGGAGGCCGAGGAGCGAGGGGTCGAGGTCATCGGCGAGGTGGAGCTCGCGGTCAGGGCCATGAAGCACCCGGCGCCGATCGTCGCGGTGGGAGGCACCAACGGCAAGAGCACGGTGACCACGCTGCTCGGGGCGATCCTGGCCGAGGGGGGCCGCTCGGTCTTCGTGGGGGGCAACCTCGGCGATCCTCTCTCGGATCATGCCGACGAGCGCTTCGATCTCGTGGTGCTGGAGGTCTCGAGCTTTCAGATGGAGCGGGTGGACACCTTCGCTCCTCGGGCGTCTCTGTTGCTGAACCTCTCGCCGGATCACCTGGATCGCTACCCGAGCGAGGAGGCCTACGCCCGGGCCAAGGGCAACGCGTTCCTCCGCCAGGGCCCTGCGGATCTGGTCGTGGTGCCTCACGGCGACGAGCCCTGCCTGCGCCAGGCCAGGCGAGGAAAGGGCCGGGTCGTGACCTTTGGCCGCGAGGACGGCTCCGACGTCCTGGTGACCGATGCCGAGATCCGCCACGTCGCGCTGGGGATGAGCCTGCCTCGCTCGGCCATCCTCCTCCAGGGCGGCCACAACGCGCTCAACGTGGCCGCGGCCCTGGCGGTGGCGGTCGATCTGGGCGTCTCTCGCGAGGCCCTGCTCTCGGTGCTGGGGCGCTTCGGGGGCCTCCCTCACCGGATGGTGCTGGTGGGCGAGATCGGGCGGGTGCGGTTTTACGACGACTCCAAGGGCACCAACGTCGGGGCCTCGGTGACGGCCCTCGAGGGGCTGGTCGAGGACAGGGCGGTCCTGGTGGCGGGCGGCAAGGACAAGGGCGGGAGCTACGCGCCGCTCGTCGCCGCGCTCCGCAGGAAGGGCCGCGCGGCGGTGCTCCTCGGCGAGGCCGCTCCCCTCCTGCGCGAGGCGATCGGCGACGCCGTCCCCACCGAGGTGGTGACGACGCTCGACGAGGCGGTTCGCAGGGCCCACGCGGTCGCCCGGCCCGGGGACGCCGTGCTCCTCTCGCCGGCCTGCTCGAGCTTCGACATGTTTCGCGACTACAAGCACCGGGGCGAGGAGTTCGAGCGCGCGGTCAGGGAGCTCTCGGCGGAGCGCGGAGGAGGAGCATGAACCTCCGCAACGTGAGGAAGGCGCCGGTCGTCGCCGTCGCCCAGCTCTCGCTCCCCCTGGACGCGAGGCCCAACCGGGAGGCGTCCCACCGCCCGGTCGATCTGGTGCTCGCGGCGGCGGTGATCGCGCTCATCGGGTTTGGTGTGATCATGGTCTACAGCGCGTCGACCGTGCAGGGCACGACCCAGCACCACGACGCTCAGTTCTTCCTCAGGCGCCAGGGGCCCTACGCGGCCGGCGCGCTCGGGCTGATGTTCCTGACCAGCATGGTGGACTACCACCGGCTCTACAAGCTCACCTACCCGGTGCTCATGTTCGTCGGGGCCCTGCTGGTGGCCTGCGTCGCCGGGCTGGGGCACAGCGGAGGAGGTGCCACCCGCTGGCTCACGGTCGGCCCCGTGCATATCCAGCCCGCCGAGCTCGCCAAGCTGGCGCTCGTGTCGTGGCTCGCCTACTCGCTCGCGAAGAAGGCCGACAGGGTGAAGACCTTCACGGTGGGATTCCTCCCCCACCTCCTGGTGGCGGGTGTCTTCGTGCTCCTCTGCATGAAGCAGCCGGATTTCGGCTCTGCGGTCGTGCTGCTCCTGCTCACCTTCACCATGCTCTTCGTGGCGGGGGCCAAGGTCGGGTACATCCTCGGCGCGACGCTCGTGGGGGGGGCCTTCGCGGTGCTCTCCATCGTCTCTCGCGAGTACCGCTACGCCCGCTACCTGGCGTGGCAGAACATGGATCAGCACCGCCAGGATCTGGCGTACCAGCCCTTCCAGTCGGTCATGTCCTTCGGCTCCGGAGGGACCTGGGGCCTGGGCATAGGGCGAGGGCTGCAGACCCTCTACCTGCCCGAGGCCCACAACGATTTCATCGCGGCGATCGTCGGCGAGGAGCTGGGCTTCGTCGGCGTGATGGGGCTCTGCATCGTATTTCTCACCCTGGTGGGGCGAGGCGTGAGGGCGGCGCTGAGGGCGCCCGACGACTATGGCAGCTACCTCGCGTTCGGGATCTCGGCGATGTTCGGGGTGCAGGCGCTCCTCAACCTCTGCGTGGCGCTCGCCATCCTGCCCACCAAGGGGCTCACCCTGCCGTTCATCAGTTACGGCGGCTCCTCGCTGGTCATGAATGCGGTCGCCGCGGGGATCTTGCTCAACGTCTCTCGCCAGGGCCAGGAGAGGTCCCCGGTCGAGACCCCGGAGCCTCCTCCCGTCGCTCGCAAGGTCGTCACCGAGCCTGACCCGCCCGGCGAGCCGGGCTCCTTCGGGCTCGAGGACGACCCCTGCAAGTCCCCGGCGGGGGACGAAGGGGCGAGGCTGAAGAACGCGCTGGAGGGAACGACGTGAGCGGCACCATCCTCATCTGCGCCGGTGGCACTGGAGGCCATGTTTTTCCAGGGATCGCCGTGGCCGACGCCCTGGGCAGCGTCTCCGACGTCACGTGCGTGTTCGTGGGGACCGGGCGCGGTCTGGAGGGGCGGATCGTCCCGGAGCGTGGTTATCGGCTCGAGCTGCTCCCGGTGTCGCCCATGAGGGGAGGGGGCGCCGTCCGCGCGGCCAGGGGAGCTCTCTCGGCGCTCCGCTCCCTGGGCGCGGCCGTGCGTATCCTGCGGCGGCACCGCCCCGCGGTGGTGCTCTCGGTCGGCGGCTACAGCGCCGGTCCGGTGTCGCTGGCCGCGGCGCTGGCGGGGGTTCCGGTGGCGGTGCTGGAGCCCAACGCCGTCCCTGGCTTCACCAACAAGCTGCTCGCCCCCTTCGCGAGGCGAGCCTACGTCGTGTGGGAGGACGTCTTCGCCCGCTTCGGCTCGCGAAAGTCCAGGATGATGGGCGTGCCCCTCCGGAGGGGCTTTTCGCTTCGGCCCTACTCGGCCGGCGCGTCGAGGCGTGTGCTGATCGTGGGGGGCAGCCTTGGCGCCGAGGCGCTGAACGAGCGCCTCCCGGCCGCGCTGGGGCTGCTCGCCAGGGGGGGGCTCTCCTTCGAGATCGTCCACCAGACCGGCAAGGATCGCGAGGCCGACGTGCGCGCCCGCTACGATCGCGCGGGCATCAGCAGGGTGAACGTGGTCCCCTTCCTCGACGACATGGCCGTCGAGCTGGCGCGCTGCGATCTGGTCGTGGCCCGCGCAGGCGCCATCACGGTGGCCGAGATCGCCAGCGTCGGGCGGGCCAGCTTGCTGGTGCCCTTCCCCTTCGCCGCCGACGATCACCAGACCAGGAACGCCGAGCTCTTCGCCTCGCTGGGGGCGTGCCGGGCGCTCTCGCAGGAGGCCGCCACCCCCGCGCGCCTCGCCAGCGAGCTCTCGACCCTCCTCGAGGACGGGGGGCTCCGGGAGCGGATGGCCCGCGCCGCGGCGCTCCACGGCCGGCCCGACGCGGCGCTCGTGGTGGCCTGCGATCTGATCGAGCTGGGCCGCCTCGGGTTGCGTACCCGGAAGAGGAGCGACAGCAACGGAGCGCCCGCCCCGTACCCGAAGAAAGACGAGGTTCACTGATGTTCCGGGGACGGGTGAGGCACGTCCACTTCGTGGGCATCGGCGGGATAGGGATGAGCGGCCTGGCCGAGATCCTCCGCACCATGGACTTCGAGGTCTCGGGCTCCGACATGAAGAGCAACGACGTCACGAGGCGCCTCGCGACGCTCGGGGTGCGCGTTCATGCGGGGCACAGCGCCAGGAACGTCCAGGGCGCCGACGTCGTGGTGTACTCGAGCGCCATCGACCGGGACAACCCGGAGCTCCTGCAGGCGCGCGCCATGGACATCCCCATCATCCCCCGGGGCGAGATGCTCGCCGAGCTGATGCGTGTAAAATACACCGTTGCCATCGCCGGCTCCCACGGCAAGACCACGACGACCTCGCTGGTGGCCACGGTGCTGCGGGCCGCGGGGCTTGATCCCACCGTGGTGGTGGGCGGCAAGGTGAACGCGCTCGGCTCCAACGCGCGCCTCGGCATGGGCGATCTGTTCGTCGCCGAGGCGGACGAGTCCGACGGCTCGTTTCTCCGCCTCACGCCCACCATCGGGGTCATCACCAACATCGACGCCGAGCACCTCGATCACTACGGGAGCCACGAGAAGGTGAAGGACGCCTTCGCGGCCTTCGCCAACAAGATCCCCTTCTACGGGCTCTGCGTGCTCTGCGTCGACCACCCTCACGTCCAGGAGATCCTCCCCAGGATCGAGCGCCGCACCATCACCTACGGCGTCTCTCGCCAGGCCGATTTTCGCGCCAAGAGCCAGGAGTACCTCGGGTTTTCTACGCATTTTACGGCCTTCAAGCGGGGCGAGCCCCTCGGGGAGTTCAGCGTGAGGATGCCCGGTGCCCACAACGTGCTCAACGCCCTGGCGGTCATCGCCGTGGCCGACGAGCTGGAGGTCCCTCTGGACGTCGTCAAGGAGGCCATAGGGAGCTTCCACGGGGTGCAGCGCCGCTTCACGGTGGTCGGTCAGCCGACGATCCTGCGCGACGGCGAGAGGGGCGACGTCATCCTGGTCGATGACTACGGGCACCACCCCGCGGAGGTGGAGGTGACGCTGGATGCTGCACAGAGGGGCTTCGATCGCAGGGTGGTGGTCGCCTTCCAGCCCCACCGCTACACCCGCACCCAGGCCCTCTTCTCGGAGTTTACCCGGGCCTTCAACAACGCCGACGTGCTGCTGGTCACCGAGGTCTACGCCGCCGGGGAGGCGCCCATCCCAGGCGCGACCGGGGAGAGGCTCACCGAGGCGATCCGCGCCCACGGCCACCACGCCGCTCGCTTCATCCCCGACAAGCGGGACGTGGTGACCGAGCTCGAGAAGATCGTCCGCCCGGGCGACATCGTCATCGCCCTGGGGGCAGGCGACATCAACGCCAGCGTTCGCGAGCTCGCTCGGCGCCTCGCCCTGGAGGCGGCCGCGCCGTGAAGCCATCGAACCGCAAGGTGAGGCTCGCCACCCAGGATACGTTCCCTCCGTCCTCCACCGAGCACGAGGGGCCATCGTCACGTCCCGTCCCTGCTCGGGGCAAGAGGGGCGAAGACTCGGGGACCTACGAGGTGGAGCCGCCGTCCCGGCGCCCACGCCCCAAGGACAAGGCGGACAAGGCGGACAAGGCGGACAAGGCGGACAAAGCGGACAAGGCGCAGAAGAGCAGGGGGCTCGCACTCGCCCTGGCGGTGCTCCGGGCGATCGCCGGGGTGGTGCTGATCGTGGGCATCGCGGGGGGGGTGGCGCTCTCGGCTCGCCGCTACGTCAAGACGACCCCTCGCTTCGCGATCACCGAGGTGCGCATCACGGGGAGCCACCACCGCAAGGCCGACGAGATCCTGGCGCTCTCGGGGGTGGTCAAGGGCTCGAACGTCTTCTCCGCGGACCTCGACGCGGCCCGGGCGCAGCTCCTGGCCGACCCCTGGATCCGCGACGCCAGGCTGGAGCGTCACCTCCCAGGCAGCGTGCTGATCGCGGTCGAGGAGCGGAGGGCCGTGGGCATCGTCGCGGCGGGGGACACCTACCTCGTCACCCAGGACGGCGAGATCTTCAAGCGCCTGGAGACCGGGGATCCCACCGATCTTCCCATCGTGACCGGGATCACGGTGAAGATGCTCACCGACGACCGCAAGGGGGCGCAGGCCATGGTGCGCCGCGCCCTCGATCTGGCAGCCGAGTACGATCGCACCTCGCTGTCTCGCCGCGCTCCGCTCCAGGAGGTGCACCTGGGCGGGACGGGCGCGGCCTCGCTGGTCGTGGGCAAGACCGCCCTCACCCTCCGCCTGGGAGAGCCTCCGTTCCGGCGCAAGCTGGAGCAGGCCATGCGCGTGGTCGGCGAGCTCGATCGTCGGGGCGCCAAGGCCGACGCCATCATGCTCGACGACGAGGCTCGGCCCGATCGCGTGGTCGTCCGTATGCGCTGAGCCCTGCAACCTCGCGCGAGCCGCATACTCTCGTGCTCGATTTCAAGCAACGGTCCGGAGCGTCCGGCCGATAGGGCCTTCGTGCAGAAGCCCTTCGATCAGTTTGCCAAGCGTCTGTTCACGGCCGCGTGGGAGGGGACGGGTGTGGTGCAGACCGACGCCGAGATCCTGGTCGATGCCCAGTTCATCGACCTGTGGTTCGAGCCCGACCCCACACGCGATGCCGAGCGCGCGACGCGAGGGCTGGTGGGCGCCATGGGTCGAGAGGTGTGCGGCCTGGAGGTCTTCCGCAAGACGCCCGACGTTCAGGAGGTGAGCGGGTGCTTTCGCAAGCAATTTACCCAGCACCACAACCGCATGCTCACCGCCAAGCGAAACGGGCAGCCGGTCCCCCCGTTGCCGTCGGTGATGGGGTTGTTGTCCTCGGGGCACCCCACCATGGGCATGACCTTTGTGAGGGTGCGGCGGATGAAGCGCTGGCCACGTGGCTTTTACGAGGGCGGGTCGGGCTTCCTCTTCCGCGTCGTCGTGCTGAGCGAGCTTCCTATCCAGCGCGAGACGCTGGTGCTGCGGTTGCTCGCCACGGGGGAGGTGAGGCAAAGAGCGCTGCGGGAGCTGATGGCGCTGCCGGAAGATGCGTGGGAGCGGCAGGTGGCCACGCCCATTCTGGTGGACCTGCGCATGTTGCTGAGCGCGGAGCAGGTGACCTACACTGAGGGCTCGGAAGAGGAGCAGTTTCTCATGACCACACAAAACCTCTACGAAGAATGGGCCCGCAAGACGCGGCAGGAGGGCTACGAGCAGGGGGAGATCGAAGCCAAGAATCGCTTCGAGGAACGAGCCCGCAAGCTTCGACAAGAGGGCTACGACCAAGGCGAACTCGAAGCCAAGAATCGCTTCGAGGAACGGGCCCGTAAGCTTCGACAGGAGGGGCGCCAGGAGGGCCTCGACGCGGGCATCAAGAAGGGCCTCGACGCGGGCATCAAGAAGGGGCGCTTGGAGGGCGAGCGCGGCGCCCTCACACGGCTGTTTGCGAAGCGCATGGGTCGCCCTCTGACCGAGGCCGAGCAGCAGACTGTGGCCCTGCGCCACGAGACGCTCGGTCTGTCGCGCCTCGAGGACGTGGCCCTCGAGCTGCGCGGCGAAGCGCTCGCGGCCTGGCTCAAAGACCCCGCGGGGGCGTGAGGGCGCCGCCGCCCGGAACGAACGCGAGCGGGACTATGCCCGCTTTCAGCACCGGCGATCCGAAGGGCCCGCAAGAAGCCTCGGTAGGTCACGGTCGGGTTCGTCAAGAGAGCGTCCACTTGCTCCCCGGTCGGTGTCGGAAGGGTAACCGTTCATGGCCTCGAGAGCCCCCGGCTTGAGAAAGCCGGGGCACCGGCAGAGGCGTGAAAGCCCGAAGCGGGCTGCCCATTGGGTTCTCTTCAGGACCCACCACGGGCAGCCCGGCGGAGTCGGGCTTTCGCGCCCTCTTCATGTGCCCCGGCATCTATGCCGGGGGTTCATGAGGGGCCCCATGAACGGTTACGGCAAAGGTGGATCCGCGTCGCGACGAGCTCAGAGCGAAGTCGGGCTTAAATTGCCCTTCACCATGGGAGGACGTGGCATTGGGTTTCAACCCGGGGCCGACGCGGACGCCTCGACCTCAATCCTTGTCCGCGTCTCGCCCTTGCTCGTCTTGCCCACGCAGTCCTGTCGGCCACGGGGTGGATCGCCATCACCCCACCTGAACGACGGTCATGCCCGCGGACGGTGCGACGATGGAAGCAGGGCAAGTAAACGGCGAATCTTCGCAGCTTTCTTGGCCCGGCCCTGGACCACGTGCGATTCCCGAGCAGGATGAGCACGCAAGCATCGCAGGGGGAGATCGTCGTCGGCCTCGACATCGGCACCACCAAGGTGTGCGCCGTCGTTGGCGAGGTCGGGGAGGACGGCATCACCATCCTGGGGGTGGCCCAGGTCCCTTGCCGGGGTCTCCGCAAGGGGATCGTGTCCAACATCGACTGGACGGTGCGCTCCATCAAGGAGGCGATCGAGGCGGCCCAGACCATGGCCGGCGTCGAGATCCGGACGGTGTACGCCGGGGTCGCGGGTAGCCATATCCGCTCCCAGCAGTCGGACGGCGTCGCCGCCATTGCGGGGGGCGAGGTGACCCGGGCGGACGTGGAGCGGGTGCTCGAGGGGGCCAGGGCCATCCCCGTGGACGCCGATCGCCAGATCTTGCACGTCCTCCCCAGGGAGTACATGGTCGACATCCAGGACGGCATCCGCGATCCCATCGGGATGAGCGGGGTGCGCCTGGGGGCCAAGGTCAACCTGGTCACCGCCGCCACCAGCTGCGTCCAGAACGTGATCCGCTGCGCCGAGCGCTGCGATCTGGTGGTGGCCGACGTGGTGCTGGAGTCGTTGGCCAGCGCCGAGGCCGTGCTCTCCGAGGACGAGAAGGAGATAGGCGCCGCGGTCATCGACATCGGAGGAGGCACGACCGACGTGATCCTCTACGTGGACGGTGGCATCGCCCACACCTTCGTCATCCCGGTCGGAGGGAACAACATCACCAGCGATATCGCCGCGGGACTTCGCACCCCGATGGCCGAGGCCGACCGGCTGAAGCAGAAGCACGGCTGCGCCCTGGGCCGCATGGTCGGCGACGAGGAGGAGATCGAGGTGCCAGGGGTGGGGGGGCACCAGCCTCGCAGGACCGCGCGCCGGGTGCTCTCGGACATCGTGGAGCCCCGCGTCGAGGAGATGTTCGCCGTGATCCGCAAGCGCATCGAGGACACCGGCCTGCTCGAGCAGCTCTCGGCCGGAGCGATCCTCACGGGGGGCGCGGTGCTGCTCGAGGGGATGCCGGAGTTTGCCGAGGAGATCCTGGGCATGCCGGTGAGGCTCGGCTTCCCTCAGGGGGTGAGGGGCCTTACCCAGCTCATCCAGGGGCCCCAGTATGCGACGGGGGTCGGCCTGGTGAAGTTTGGCGCCCAGGCCATCGCCGACGCCTCGCACCGGGTGTCCCCCCCGTCCACGTCCGTCGTCCGGCAGAAGGCAGTAAAGAAGGCCCTCCCGCTGGTGCTCGAGGCGGAGGCCCCGCCCAGGCCCTCTTCCTCGAAGATATGGGAGTGGCTCAAGGCCGCTTTCTGAAGAACATGAGCCGAAAACTTGAGCCGTTTATCTAAACCATTGTAGAAGCATAACAGCACTGAGGACACTGCTGGTTTCATCGGGAAGAGGCGCCCGGGGAGCCCCGTAAGGTCCGCGCGATGCCACGGTGACGTGCCCGCGTGGTGACATATGCATAGAAACCAGCCAAGGGCCATCTGTGCCCTTCGGGAGGCGAGGTCATGAGCTTTTCCATCGAGTTCGCGGACGAGTCGCAGGAGTACCAGGCACGCATCAAGGTCATTGGCTGCGGCGGCTCCGGCGGCAATGCGGTCAATACGATGATCAACTTCGGCCTCGAGGGCGTGGAGTTCATCGTCGTGAACACCGACGTCCAGGCGCTGAACGCCAACGCCGCGCCCACGAAGCTCACGATCGGCCAGAACGTGACCAAGGGGCTCGGCGCCGGCGCCGACCCCGAGCGCGGCCGCAAGGCGGCCCTCGAGGACGTGCAGCGCATCAAGGAGCTCATCTCCGGCGCGGACATGGTCTTCGTTACGGCGGGGATGGGCGGAGGCACGGGCACCGGCGCCGCCCCGGTCATCGCCCAGATCGCCAGGGAGGAGGGGGCGCTCACGGTGGGCGTCGTCACCAAGCCCTTCCTGTTCGAGGGCCGCCAGCGGTCTCGCCGCGCCGAGGTGGGCCTGGCCCAGCTGGCCGAGCAGGTCGACACCCTGATCACCATCCCCAACCAGAAGCTCCTCATGATAGGCGACGATGATCTCACCTTCATCGACGCCTGCCGCAAGGCCGACGAGGTGCTCTACCAGGCCGTCAAGGGCATAAGCGATCTCATCACCCAGAGCGGTATCGTCAACGTCGACTTTGCGGACGTGAAGACGGTGATGGCCAGGATGGGCCGGGCCCTGATGGGCACCGGGATCGCCAAGGGCCAGCACCGCGCCCGCCAGGCGGCCGAGATGGCCATATCGTCCCCGCTGCTGGACGACATTTCGGTGGACGGCGCCACGGGCGTCCTCATCAGCATCGTGGGAGGCTCGGACCTCAAGATGCGCGAGATCCAGGAGGCGGCCTCGCTCATCCAGGAGCAGGCGCACGAGGACGCGAACATCATCTTCGGGGCGAGCATCGACGAGAGCCTGGGCGATACCCTGAAGGTCACGGTCATCGCCACGGGCTTCGACGCGGCCGAGCGAGAGCTCCAGGCCGAGTCCCAGGCCAGGGTGGCCGCTCCCCAGACGGTCGCTTCCTTCCAGCGGCCGAGCTACAGCCAGGCCCCTGCACCAAGGGCGCAGCCCGAGGCCATCCCAGCCATCTCGGCCAGGCGCCCGGCTGCGCCCCCTGCGCCCCCCGTGGAGACGAGCCGCTACCACGGGGCCGAGACCCGCTACCCTCCGGCCGATACTCGCTACCAGCCTGCGACCCAGCCTCGCGTGGCGGCCCGGGAGCGTCCGTCGACCAACTTTCCCGCTTTCGACAACGAGTGGGACGTCCCTGCCTTCCAGCGCAAGAACCAGTGAAGAGAGCTTTCCCGGGGGGGAGCTATCCTGCATGCTAAAAGATCAGATGCAGCAGCCCTCTCCGTACCGTGAGATCTCGTCACCCAGGGGGGAGCTGTCTCGCGAGGAGCGTCAGAGCATCGAGGCGGGGATGCTGGACGAGCGGAGGCACCGCGCAGTGGAGAGGGCAAAGGCCCTGTCCAGGCTCACCCGTCCTGCCTTCGTCGCCGCGGTTCTCTGGGTGGCCATGCTGGTGGGGCTGGTGGCATGGTCGGCCTCCCCCAAGCTCGTGAGCGCTCTGGGGGGGCTCGGCCTCGCTGCTGTCGCTGGCGCGTTCTTCTTGCGACGGACGACGCTGAACAAGGCCTGAAGCCCCGTTCGTTGGGCGGAGGGGTTTGCGCAAAGGACCTGATTCCGCGAAGCTGGGTGGGTGAAGCGCCGCGCCTGCCTCTGGGGGATCTTCGGGATCTCGGTCATTTTCAGCTGCTCCCAGTTCAAGGAGGTCAACCCACAGGCGGACGCGGACCTCCCCGACGCGCCGGCAGCCGTCGACGCGGCGCCCCCGCCCCCGCCCCCGGGAGACGAGGCGCCCATCACCCCCCAGGTCGACGCCAGGGTCGTCCCCGCCGATTTCGTGTGCAGGGTGTGGCAGGACGGCGCCGCGCCCACGGACGGCGGCGTCGGCTGCTCGCTCCGCCGCCGCATCTCCCTGGAGACCCGGATCCTCCTCACGAACAAACCCTCGATCGCGGTCACCACGACGGGCAGGATCGTCGCCGCCTATGGCGATTACCTCTTTGACAGCGTATCCCAGCTGGACGTCACCCACTTCACCGCGGCCACGCCGGTCTTGGGCGGCAGGAAGACCGAGCGCATAGGGAGCGATCTGGAGGGCATGGCCGGCTGGCGGACCGCGGTGGTCTCGGGCGATGGGGACGAGGCCCATGTCTTCAGCCATGATCTCGGGGGCAACGTGAGGGCCGGGCCGCTCCTTTACCGTCGCCTGATCGGGGGCACGATCGCGCCCGAGCAGACCGTCACCACCAACGTCCCCCGCGCCTCGCCCTTCGCCGCGGCCGCGGCGCGCCAGGGCGAGCTCCTGGTCACCTACCTGCGGCCAAACGGGACGGACGCGGCGTCCGGAGGGGTCGTGGTGTCGCACCACCGGGGCGCCCCCACGGCGGCCTTCGGCCCGGCGGTCGTCGCGTCGAGCACGGTCGTCCAGGAGACGACCCCCTGGGCAGGGGCCAGCTCCCTCTCGGTGGATCAGAACCGGCTCTTTTTCCTCGCCTATTGCGACGCCCCCTCGCCCCTGGGCCAGCCCTACGGCATCCTCAAGTCCAAGACGCTCTCGGCCGCCGGCGGGGGGGCCTGGGAGGGAGTCCGCACCGTCCATAATGGCATACCGGACGGGGTCTCGGGTCAGGATCCGGTCCTCGTCGTCCGTGGCTCGACCAAGTTTGCCAGCTATTTCTACGCGAAGTCGAACGCGAGGTCCGCGGAGCTCCTGGTCTCGAGCTGGCAATCCGATACGGGTCCGGTCAAGACCGAGGCGGCCACCTCGGGCCTGGAGGTGCCCTTCGGCAAACCTACGACCTATGCCCAGGCCATGGCGGTCGACTCCTTCGGCCTGGTGCACATCGTCTATTTCAGTGCGTTCGCGGGTATCGACAATATCTTTTACCTGCGTCAGGCGGTGGTCGAAGGCGCCCCCCAATGGATCGAGGACATCGTGGACAGCGACGTGAACGAGCCCGGGCTACCGGGGCTCGTGGCCATCACCCTGGATGCAAACGATCGCCCTCATATCCTCTATCACTCCCATAAACGCGCGACCCTCTACTACGCCACCCGCTTCGATCGCTGAGAAGGTCGGCATGAACCCTCCAGGACGAATCCAAATACCTGTACAATCAGCGACTCGATTCACATGGAGTCTGCGACGACCCAAGGCCCGGACCTGACGAGGGACGAGAGAGGAGGGAACGTCGTCGCAAGACAGCGGCCTTGTTCGATTCACGGGGAGGAGGCGAGCAGGCAACAGCCTCGCTTCCTCTCCTGTGATTTACCCCTCGCCTGCTTCAGGAAAGGGCTCAAACTCGGCAGGACAGCCCCTCAGTTGATGGTGAGCGTGACCACGCCGGTGACAGCGCGGTTCAGCGTGAGCCAGAGCGTCTGGGTCGTGGTGTCGAGCGAGGCAAAGTAGTCCACGTCCTTGGTGAGCGTCGCGGCGCCCAGCTTGATCGTCGCCGGGACGCTCAGGCGGTAGCTGGTGACGCGGAACATCGGCCGGTTGATGGAGACGCTCCTGGTGTCGAGGCTCATCGTGACGCCGCTCGACGCGTTGGCGGCGATCGTCCAGGTGCCGTAGACCGAGTCGTAGCCGGCGGGGGAGAAGGCCACAGCGTCGCTCCTGCCCACGCCCCCGGGGCCCGAGGTGCGGACGGTGCCGCGGGTCGCCGTGAGCCTCGCGGCGATGGTGCGCTCGACCTGGGTGAGCTGGGCCGTCACGGTGTTCGCCGTCTTTGCGCCCATGACCATGTACACGCTATGGCTCTGGTACGGATATCCGCTCAGGGTCCGGTCGTCGCCGTACGCGGGATAGGAGGTCTGGCCGATGGCGCCGTAATTCATCCCCCACGCAAGCCGCTTGTTGCGGTTGTCCGGTAGCTCGAACTGATTGAGCTGGTAGGTCCAGTTCCAGGAGACGGGCATGGTCTGGGACGAGGGCGTCCCCGCGGTGATGAGCTTGTTCGAACTGGTGCGGCCCCAGTTGGAATAGAGCCAGCCATAGCCGGCGTCGCGGCGCTGCCAGTCCTGGGTCTGCACGGCGCCCATCTCGGTGTCGGTCTGCGTCGACCACATCCAGACGTGAGGGACCTTGTTGGCGGCCGAGTAGGTCCAGCTCGACGAGAACGACTCGGGGCTGGAGGTCGTCCTGAACTTGTAGCGATCGCCCCAGCCGACCCCGGCCACGACGCTGCCGGCGTCGCCGTCCCACCCTATCTGGCCGCTGGGCGAGCGGTTGTCGGCGTAGACGGCGTTTGGCGGCGAGGCGGAGGAGTCGAAGGTCGCGCTCCAGAGCGGGTTGTCGCGTCCCGTCGCGAAGAGCCAGTGCACGGTGATCGCGACGGGGCCGCCCAGGTACTGCGCGGTCCAGCGGTACTCGTGGAGCGCGTGGTGAGGGCCCTGGAAGACGATGCGCCTCGTGCCCGGCTGCTTGCGCGACGAGATCGTGTTCGTCTCCTCGCTGGTCTGGTGGGTGACCGTGTAGCCCCAGCCCGGGAAGGTGTTGTTGGTGCCGCTCCCTCCCGTGGCCGTGACGACCGCTCCGTTCGCCTTCACATAGGTGAACCGGCGGAGATAGCCGCCGAACGCTCCCGACGGATCCGCCGCCTCGTTCCGGACCATCGCGGCCGAACGCTCTCGGCCGCTCGCGTCGCGCCAGCGGTAGACGTCGCTCACGTAGCCGTCGACGCTCTCGGCCAGGCCGATCGTGATCCCGCCCGAAGGGGGCGGCGGATCGGGGGGGAGGAGCGCAGCGACCGCGGGCACCTCGTCCACGCGGGCGAAGGTGTAGCCCAGCGCCTCGAGCTTGGGGACCATGTACTTGACCATGTCCACGGTGTTCCCGTTGGCGGAGCCATAAGGGTCGTGCATGAGGACGATGCCGCGCCCACGAGCCGCCACCTCCTCCAGGTAAAGGTCGCCGCACCGGGCGTTGGTATAGTTGCGATTCCAGCAGTCCCAGTCGGCGGCGGCCGTGGCCGTGAGCGTCGAGCCGATGTCGGCGTCGATGGGCCCGACGTACTTGTTCATCGCCGAGGCCTGGATCGCGCCGGCGACCCGGCTGTCCCAGGCAAAGTAAGGCGCCCTGAAGAGGAGGCGATTGGCCGGCACCAGCGGGGCGAGGATCACGTCCGTCTGGTCGAGCTCGGACACGATCTGCGCGTCGGTGAGCGAGGGCAGCGACGGGTGATTCTGTGTGTGGTTGGCCAGGAGGTGGCCGTCGCTGGTGAGCGCCGTCAGCGTGTTCTGGCGGCCGGGGACGTTCTTGCCATTGATGAAGAACGTGGCGCGGATACCGCGGCTCTTCAGGTACGCCGAGAGCTCGGACGTCCGGTCCCCTGGCCCGTCGTCGAAGGTCAGCGCCAGCTTCTGCGCGGGGAGGCTCGTGCCCTTGATGGGACCTGTCGAGAGGGCGCTCGGCCCCAGGCCTCCGGGCGCCTCTTCACGAGCTCCGTCCTCATCGCCAGGATCCCTCGCCGCACATGCAGCGATCAGGGTGATCAAGAGGGGAATCGACGCGCGTATATGGTTGTCCATCGGGCCACGATGGCATGTCTGGAGCCCTGAGCAAGTGCCCTCTCATGCTCGCGCTCTCGATGCTGTGCTCGATCGCGTCGACGTGGAAGTTCTTCTACCGACGACGTCGCGATCGTGTGCTGCTGCTCAGAGAGCGCCGCCCAGGACGTCGCCCAGGGCGTCGAGCGTGGGGGCCGCGGGGGCGGCCGTGGCGGCGGGGCCAGGTAGTGGAGTGGGACCCAGGGGTTTGGGGCCCGCCGGCTCGCCGTTCTCGGCGGGGGCCTTTGCAGCGGGGCGTTTGGGGGCGGGAGGGGCCTTTGGCACAGGCGCGGCCGCGGGTGGTCTGGCCGTGGTGACGGGGAGCGAGGAGACCGCGATGGTTGCCGGTGAGGAGGAGACCAGGGGGGCAGGCGCGCGGATCGCCGCGGCGGTGACGGTGGGAGCGACGGGAGCTGGCGCGACGGGCGCAGCGGTGGCGCGAGCCGTGGCCGTGGCGATCCCGGGGGCTGCAGCGGCAGGCGCGACGGCCTGGGGCGGAGTGGCCAGAAACCAGCCGGTGACCAGCAGGAGCGACAGGACGCCTCCGACGAAGAGGAGCGGCGCGGTCCACGGGTTGCGCCTGAGGGCAGGAGGCAGATCGGCCGTGGTGCTTATCTGGCCAGAGCCCGACGGGCTGCTGGCCGAGACGCGGTGGGCCGGGAGCTGGAATGCGGGGTTGTAGTTGGGAGTGAACGCAGGTGGCGAGAGGGGCCTCGACTGCGACGGGAACGCGCTGTGCACCACCCGCATCGCGACGCCTGGATGGATCGGAGCAAAGGGGCCTGGCGTGACCATGCGGGGCACGTAAGGGGCGACGTGCTCGGGGGCATAGGCCCCGAAGACGTCCTCGGGCAGGTCTTCGGTGATGGCGTTTACATCGAAGGGAAGGAGGGGCGGCAGCTGCGGCTCCTCGTCGAAGGTCGACGCGGTGAGCGGGCGCATGGCCGGCTCGGGGACCGACTCGGGCTCCGGCTCCTGGCGCGCGTGGACCGCGGGCTCGAAGGACGCATCGAACGAGGACTCGACGGACGAGTCGAACGAGGACTCGACGGACGAGTCGAACGAGGACTCGACGGACGAGTCGAACGAGGACTCGATGGATGCTTCGATCGGGGGCTCGAAGGACACCTCGAGCGACTGCGAGAGCGACGGATCCGCGACGAGATCCTGGGGATCGAGCTCCTCCAGATCATCGAGCGAGTCCGGCGCCAGCTCGAGCACCGGACGCGCCGGCTCGTACCGGAGCACGGACTCGTACCGGAGCACGGGCTCGCGTCGTGGGGTGGGCGTATGCTTGACCACGGGCTCCGCCAGCCGGAGTTTGGGGATCGAGTCGAAATTCGGCGAAGCGACCAGCTTGCGAACGCGCTCGAGCTCCTGTTCTCCCACCCGGGTCGTGGAGTCTTCGACCCACAAGCGGCCTGCCTCGAGGCGCGGCTCGGTGATCCTGAACGAAGGCTCGGAAGCGTCCCCGCGCCCCAGGCGGTGGCGGTTCAGCCGGCGGGTGGTCACGTCCAGATCGGACAGCGGGCGGCGAAACGCGAGCTCGGAGCGGACCTCCGTCACCGACGTGCCGCCTCCTCCATGGCCATCGAGGGTCGGGGCGTCGTTGTCGACGCCCACGTCGGTCTGTTCGCTCCAGCTCCTGGGGAGGTCGGGAGCCTGGGACTCGCGGCGACGCGGCGGGAGCGTCAGCGGCGGGAGCGTGGGCGTCGCGCGCAAACGGATCGTCGGCCTGCGAGGCGGCGGTACCGTTTCCGGAAGCGAGCGATGGCGCATGATGTCCCCAGTCATGTTGCAGGAACCATGCGCAGCTTCAAGCTCGATACGCTGCCCTATCCGAGGATTTCACCCCCCTCCACCTGATACCTCCCCGATCCACCCTGGTGGAACCGCCCCCCACTTCAGAGCCCTGCTCTGTCTACCCATCCCCTCGCTCGAGCCAGACCGAGACGTCGCCGTCGTCGGTGGCCGCGAGGTGGACGAGGGAAGGCCGGCAGCAGACGATGCAGTCCTCGATGTAGCTCTGCTGGTGTCCGCCTCCCTCGTCCACAGGGACCTCGGTGGTCTCCCCACAGAAGGGACATGAGGCTTGCACCGTGGGGGGCCAGGTAGGAGCGAGGAGCTCTCTACGCGATCTGGGCGCGTTCTCCGTGGGCTCTCGGTGTGACTTGGGTGGCTCTCGGTGTGACTTGGGCGCCTTCTCCATGGGACCTTGCCTCCGCTAAAATACTTGATCTTCGATCGTACGACGGGTGCGCGACGCGGGGGAAGCCCGAAGCTAGTTCGCGCCCGAGGAGCCTCGCTCCTTTCACCTTTCGGAGAGCAGGGTAAGATGCGCTCCCAGAGGAGCTTGATTTGGACCCGAAGCGCATCGATGTGCTCTCCGACTCCACGGGCGAGACGGCCGAGAAGGTCGTCCGCGCCGCGATGCTGCAGTTTCCCCACTCGGGCGGGCAGATTCGCGTCCACACCCGGATCCGTACCTCCGAGGCTGCCCGGCCGATCCTGGAGCGAGCGGCGCGGGAGGGCGCGCTCGTGGTCTTCACCGTGGTGAGCCCGGACCTTCGCGAGTTCATCCACGCCGCCAGCTACGAGCTACGCGTCGAGGCCCTCGACCTGATAGGTTCTCTCATAGGCAAGCTGCAGATCTACCTGGATCGCCAGCCCATCAACATGCCGAGGGGCATGCTGCCGCTCTCGGACGAGTACTTCCGGCGGATCGAGGCGGTGGAGTTCACCGTCAAGAGCGACGACGGCAAGGAGCCGCGCAACTTCAAGAAGGCGGATCTGGTGCTGGTCGGGGTGAGCCGCACCTCGAAGACGCCGCTCTCCACCCTGCTCGCCCAGAAGGGGCTCAAGGTGGCGAACCTGCCGCTCGTCCTCGGGGTGGAGCCTCCTCCCGAGCTCGAGGAGGCCAACCAGGAGCGCATCGTGGGCCTCACGATCGGCCTCGAGCCCCTGGTCGAGATCCGCAAGGCCAGGCTCAAGCAGCTGGGCATGAGCGTCGACGCCAGCTACGGCCTCAAGGAGCAGGTCAAGGAGGAGATCGAGTTCGCGCAGAAGATCTTCGCCAAGCACCCGGGCTGGCCGGTCGTCGACGTGACGGGGCGGGCCATCGAGGAGACCGCCGTCATCATCCTCGAGTCGCTGAACGAACCCTCGAGATCGGCGCGCAACCAGCTGGTCTGAAGCACCGAGGCCACGCTATCGTGCGCGGTGCCATGGTCGAAAATACGACGGGGACGAACCCCGGAAACTTCGTGGAGGAGCTGGTGGCCGCGGATGTGGCTGCGGGCAAGCACGGTGGGCGTGTGGCCACGCGCTTTCCTCCGGAGCCCAACGGCTACCTCCACGTCGGGCACGCCAAGTCCATCTGCCTGAACTTCGGCCTCGCCGAGAGGTTCGGCGGCACCTGCAACCTGCGCTTCGACGACACCAACCCCGAGACCGAGGAGGTGGAGTACGTCGAGTCGATCAAGGGCGACGTGCGCTGGCTAGGCTTTGTGTGGGAGGGCGAGGCGCGCTTCGCGTCGGAGCACTTCGAGAGGCTCCATGACTTCGCGGTGGCGATGATCGAGGCCGGGCGCGCGTACGTCGACAGCCGCTCGCTCGAGGAGATCCGGAGCTCGCGCGGCGACTACCACACCCCCGGCACCGAGGGGCCGTACCGCGGCCGTACCGTCGCTGAGAACAAGGAGCTCTTCGCTCGCATGCGGGCGGGCGAGTTCCCCGACGGCTCCCACGTGCTCCGCGCCAAGGGCGACATGGCCGCGACCGACGTGAAGATGCGCGACCCGGTCATGTACCGGATCCGCCACGCTCGTCACCACCGCACCGGCAACGCCTGGTGCATCTACCCGATGTACGACTGGGCGCACGGCCAGTCCGACCACATCGAGGGCATCACCCACTCCATCTGCACCCTGGAGTTTCTCAACCACCGGGCGCTCTACACCTATTTCCTCGATCAGATCGGCGCCCCGCCGGACGACCGCCCCGAGCAGATCGAGTTTGCGCGCCTCAACCTCACGTACACGGTGCTCTCCAAGCGCAAGCTCCAGGAGCTCGTCGACAGGAGGATCGTCTCGGGCTGGACCGATCCGCGCATGCCCACGCTCGCAGGCATGCGGCGCCGCGGCGTGACGCCCGCGTCCCTCCGCGCCTTCTGCGATCGTATCGGCGTGGCCACGCGTGACTCGATCGTGGACGTGTCCCTCCTGGAGCACGCGATCCGCGAGGATCTCAACGCGCGGAGCCCGCGTGTGATGGCGGTGCTTCGCCCTCTCAAGGTGACGATCCGCAATTTCCCCGAGGGGGAGGTCATCGAGTTCGACGCGCCCTTCGACCCCGAAAATCCGCAGGGGCCGTCGCGCAAGGTGCCGCTCGCTCGCGAGATCCACAGCGAGCAGGAGGACTTCCTGGAGAGCCCTCCCAAGCAGTTCTTCCGCCTGGCGCCAGGCCAGGAGGTTCGCCTGCGGTACGCGTGCATCATCCGCTGCGTGGATGTGAAGAAGGACGGGGAGGGGCGGGTCCAGGAGCTCGTCTGCGAGTGGGATCCGGCGTCCAAGGGGGGCATGCCCGCAGACGGTCGCAAGATCAGGGGCACGCTCCACTGGGTCGCTGCAAGCTTCGCGATCGACGCCGAGGTGCGCCTCTACGATCGCCTTTTCCTGGCGGAGAACCCGCTGGGCGACAAGGACAAGAGCTTCCTCGATCACGTGAACCCGGACTCCCTCGAGGTGCTCCGGGGAGCGAAGCTCGAGCCCAGCCTGGGGACGTCGAAGCCGGGCGATCGGGTGCAGTTCGAGAGGGTCGGCTATTTCTGCGCCGACGAGGATAGCCGGGAGGGGGCGCTGGTGTTCAACCGTACCATCACCCTCAAGGACTCCTGGGCAAAGGCCACTTCCGCGATCGCGACCGGCAAGGAGTAGGGCCGACGACTCACATGTCGTCGTGGAAGAGCGGCTCGCGGTTGCGGACATACCGGTAGATGAGCTGGCGCGCCTCGGGCGAGATATCGGTGAACTGCGCGCCGAAGCCTGGCATCGCGTCCGTCCCGCTCGTCTGTTTTCGCACCCAGCGAACGACCGCGTCGGCGTCGAACTCGTAGCCGCCAGGGAGCGATACGTGGAGCCGTACGGGGATGCCCTTCTTCGGGATCATGTATGTGGCGACGAACAGCCCGCCGTGATCGACGATGTCGTTGCCAGAGAGGCCCTTGTAGAAGTTCGTCGGGCTGTGTGCGCCGAGATCGGCGTTGATCGTTTGCTTGGCAGTCGGGGCAGTCGGGGCAGACGGGGCTGCGGGCGGGCGGTCGGGCTGCGGCGCCGCAAAGGGATCGGCGACCGCGGTCCTGCCGGCAAAGGGATCCTGGGCCAGGGCCGCCGGTGCTGCGTGGCCTGCGGGCTGGACCTGGGGTGGGTAGGCCTGGGCGGGCGCTGCGTGCGCCTGTTGCACCGGGGGCTGCTGCATCGGGGCCTGCTGCATCGGGGCTTGCTGCATCGGGGGCTGCTGCATCGGGGCTTGCTGCATCGGGGCCTGCTGCATCGGGGCTTGCTGCATCGGGGCCTGCTGCATCGGGGCCTGCTGCATCGGGGCCTGGAAGACAAGGGCCTGCGGCTGTATGGGAGCTGGCTGCATGGGCTGCACTGGCGGCGCGGCTTGCGGGGCGACTTGAGGACCCATGGGCGGGGTCAAGGGCAGCGTCCCGAAGTTCGCCGGATTGCGAGCGGCGACGGCTTGAGCGCCCCCCGGACGAGGGACACCGATGGCCCCGTGGGACTGGGGCATGGGTTGCGTGGAGTTGAGGCGCACCGTTTGTTGGGTGGGGGCTTGGGGCGCGGGTTGGGCCGCGGACGCGAGCGCAAAAGGTGCCGCTGGGGGGGGGGGCTGGGGCGCAATCTGGGCCGCGGACGCGAGTACGAAGGGCACCGCCGAAGGGGGGTGGGGGGTCGCCGGAGCGGCGGGCTGCACAGGAGCGGCTGCCGCGGGCTGCTGGGGCGCGGGCTGAGCCGCTGCGGGTTGAGGCGGCGCGGGCTGCTGAATCATGGGTTGAGGAGCCTGTTGGGGCGCCGGGCCTGCAATCACCACCGGGGCCGTCACTGCCACGGCCTGTGGCGCGGGGGAGGCGGCCTGTGGAGCCGAGCCGACGGAGCTGTTGATCGTCCTGGAGAGCTGGTGAACGAGCCCCAGAGAAGCCGCCACGGCCTCGAGCGCGCTGGCGATGGCGGGGTGGCTCGCAGGCTGCTGCTGGAGCTGGGCCAGCGCGCCCCGGACATGCCCCAGCGCGGTTGCCGCGTGGGTGACCAGGTCGGTGCCGTGGGAGCGCTCCACCTGGTGCAGAGCTCCCATGGCCTGAGCGATGGGCTCGGCCATGCTCAGCATTTGTGAAGGAAGAGTCGGATCGGTCTGGAGCGCCGCCAGGCCACGAGCGAGCGATTCACGGGCAGAACGCGAAATCATCAGGGGGTCGGACACGATCTTGTCTCCTCGATGCTTGGCAACGGAAACTCCCGTGATCCGCGGACCAGGCCGCGCGACCTCGAGCCTCCAAGCTGTCCCGTCAGTCTATCGACAGGGCATCCCGCAAGGGAACACCCTTTCCGCCACGCGAGGCGCTTTGGATCAGCCGGGCGATTTCTTCGGGCCCCAGGCCGAGCTCGTCGTCGCCGTCCCCCGCGATCCGGCCTGCGAGGAGCTCGACGCCGCCGTCGCTCGCTCGTACCACGGCGATCCCGTCCTGCCTGACCGCTGCTTCCCCCCTCGAGAGCGACAGGGGAAGGGAGGAGGCGAGGCCCGCTCGCTCGATGATCAAGAGCTCGTCACCCAGGAAGGTGAACGCGCCGGGGAAGGGGGCCGCCGCCCGGATCCTCCGTACGATGTCGGCTGCGGGGCGCGCCCAATCGATCTCCAGGTCCTCCTCTGTCGGAAGGGGCGCGAGGGTGGCGAGGCCCTCGTCCTGGGGCGCGGGGGTGGGCGCCCTCCCCTCGGCCATGGCTCGGGCCACCTGACGTAGCAGGGCGAGCGAGAGCCGATCGAGCTTCTTGGCCAGCGTCCACGCGTTCCACGAAGGATCGATGGAGAGCTTCCGCGAGCCGAGGAGAGCGCCCGTGTCGTATCCGGCTTCGAGCAGGTGCGCCGTCACCCCCGTGACCTCGTCCCCCGAGTCGATGGCCCAGAAATACGGATCCGGGCCGCGGTGGCGAGGGAGGAGCGAGGGGTGGACCCCGAACGCCCCCAGGCGCGCGGCGCTCCTCACCTCGCCGGGCACCCGGAGGGTCCAGAACCAGCTCACCAGGAGATCCGGCGAGAGCGCCCGGATATGCCCGGCGTGGGCCGACAGATCCGGCTTGACGAAGACGCGCCCCTCGCCCAGAAGCCTCCGGAGGCGTCTGGTCCCCGGCGCGCCGGTCCGGCAGACGCCGGCATACACCAGCTCGTGCCCGTCCTCCAGCAGGAGCAGCGCCGCGAGCGGGAGCCCGACGAAGGCGATCCGCATCAGTCGGACACCAGGAAAACAGAGGAACTTCGATCGGTCGTTGGCCTCGTGGCCTGGTTCATGCGGACCTCGTCAGGTGGTGGTCTGCGGGGAGCCGGGGAGCTGCGCGGGCTCCTCGCCGAGCTGCCGGTTGAGGGCCTGACGGACGGCGTGCTCGACGAGCTGCCAGAGCTGGGCGCGATCCGTGGACCGGCCCAGGAACCCGATGGGGACCCGGAACCCTCCCTTGTCGCGGCGCCCCCCTCCGTAGGCTCGGCCGCGGTCGTCGTGGCCGAAGGCTTGCTCCAGCCACACCGCCGGATCGACGCTCGCCGAGTGGGTCCTGAGGGAGCCTTCGATGAAGCGCTCCCCGACCACGCCGTAGACGACCACCGTATCGATGTCCTCCCGGCGTACCAGGAAATCGGCGGCCTGCGCGACGGTGTCGCGATCGCCCTCGGGGACGAAGCCGACCCCGGCCATCGCGAAGTTGCGGCGGACGACCAGGGACGCGAGCGCCCTGGCGATGACGTCCATGGCCTCCGGAGCGATGAGCCGGCGGCTGAGATCCGCCAGCAGATCTTTGTCGCATACCTCGATGAGGTAGCCCGCCGCCCGAAAATCGACGCCCCGCGCGAGCTGGAAATCGTCGGTGTCGGTCGCCATGCCGTGCATGAGGGCCGTGGCGATGCGGCGATCCTCCTCGTTCGCAGGGTCGAGGGGGGTGAGCTCCTGGAGGTACTCGGAGAACATCGTGGCCGTCGCGCCCACGTCCAGACGCATGTCCACGAAGCGAGCCTTCGGGGGTGTGTGGGACCGGTGGTGGTCGATGATGATGAGCACCTCGATCCCGTCGGCGCCGCCGAGGTCGGGCTCGATCTCGTGGGCGTCCACGAAGGCGAGGAAATCCACCTTACCGATCTCCGCGATGTTCTTCATCTTGCGGAGCTCTATGTTGAGGAGCTTCACCAGCGCCCGGTTCTCGCGGTGGCTCAGATCGTGAGTGAACCCGATGGTCACGTTGGCGACGCCCTGCCGGTGCGCGATGTGGGCGAGCGCCAGCGCCGAGGCGATGCCATCGGGATCCGGGTGGCCGCGGAGGGAGATGAGGAGGTGCTTGCCCCTGGCGGCGCCGAGGGTCTCGCTCAGGGCTCGGGCGCGCTCGACGGGGCCATACTGTGGCGGGCTGAGGCGACGGACGGCTTCACTCATGGTGGGCGAATTGTGCGCCTCTCTGCCAGGAAAGGTCGAGTCCCTCACGCGTCCCCGTTCGGACAAGCGTGCGCGGGGGGGCTTGATTCCGAAGCCCATCGGTGCAAGGTGCCCCGGCTCGACCATGGTCATGGACTCACGGAGCCGCAAGCGCAGCCTCTACCTCGCCGCCCAGCGCGCGCTCCGGGTGCTGGTCCCGGCCCTCGTGGTCGCCCTGCCGCCCCTCTACTGGGTGGTGGACGCCACCAAGCGCGCCTCGCTCACCTCGCTCGGCCGGGATCAAGGGATTTTCCAGTACGTCGCCTGGGCGCTCCTCACCGGCGACAAGGACTACCGCGACGTCCGGGACGTGAATGGCCCCCTGACGCACCTGGTCCACATGGTGTTCCTCCGCCTGGGTGGAGCGGACGAACATGTCTTCCACGTCCTCGATTTCGTGGTGAGCGGCGTGGCCTTCGCGTTCGTCGGCGCCTGCCTCCCCGGCATCGGTCGCGTCCGTCGGGGGAGCGAGGGGAGCGCCTGGCCCCGGGCGAGGATCATCAGGGAGGTGGCGGGGCGAGCGGGGTGGGCCCTGGCGGCGTGGGTGGTCCTGAGCGGCCAGTACCTCCTCTTCATCTACTGGGATCTGGCGCAGCGGGAGAGCTTCTGCGACTGGTTCCTCCTGATCTCGCTCGGGCTCCAGCTGGTCGCCCAGCAACGGATGAGGGCTCCAGGAGGGAAGGCCGGCCGGGCGCCCCTCGTCCTGGCGGGGGCGCTGTCCTTGCTGCTCTGGTTCGGAAAGCCCACCTACGCGCTCTTCACGCTGGCGCAGCTCGCCGCGCTGGTGAGCGACCCGCTCGAGATCACGAGGCGCCGCCGGCTGGCGCTTTTCCTTGGAGGGGGCCTCCTTGGCGCCTCGAGCCAGCTGCTCTTCTTGCTCGTCTACGGCGATCTGGCGGCCTTCCTCCGCATCTACCTGGTCGACGTCCCGACGATGTACAGGTTCATCTGGCCCCGCTCGGTGCAGGAGATCCTCCAGCTCGAGGGGTACTCCACGATGGTGGCCGCTGGCGGGGTCACGAGCGCGGTCATGCTCGGGCTCGTCGCCGTGGGCACCCTGCCCAGGCGCGCCCTCGCCGTGGCGCTGGCCCCGCTCTGCGGCCTGGGCAGCGTGATCGCCCAGAAGAAGGGCTTTCCCTATCACTTCCACCCGGTGAGCGCGACGCTCAGCCTCCAGTGGCTCCTGCTCGTCGCGTGGTACTCCGAGCGCGCTCAGCGCATCCCCAGGGGGCGCGCCGAGCGGCTCCTCCCGATCGCGGCGGCGGCTGCGCTCGCCCTCCGGGTGGCGACGTTGATGCCGTCGTCGCCTTATATCCAGCAGCTCTGGCTGCTCTCCAAGGCCAGGGACCCCGAGGAGCGGCGATCGCGCGATTATCTGATCTACTTCCAGACCCACGATTATTTCCCGTGGGAGCTCCGCCAGGCCGCCTCGTACCTGCGAGTGACCACCAGGACCGAGGATCGAGTCCAGACCTACGGGATGGACCCGTACCTGCTCTTCCTCGCCCAGCGGAGGAGCGCCACGCCCTACATCTACGCCTACGATCTCAACGCCGACGCCGCGCTGGAGGGAGGGCACCTCCCTGCGCCGGTGGGCCTGCACCCGACCTTCGAGGAGGCCGCCAAGATCCTCGTCTTGCGGGACGAGCACGAGCGAGATTTCATCGCTCGCCTGAAGGCCAAACCGCCCGCGGCCTTTGTCTTCCACGACAAGGCGCCCCTCATCTCGTGGAAGGACTCGGTGCGCGATTTCGACGAGCACTGCCCGGAGAGCGCCGTCTGGGTCCATGCAAACTACATACAAATGGCGAATTTCAAGGGGCTCCGGGTCTGGCTGAGGAACGATCTTGCGGAGGGCGCCCCCAGGATCGACGAGCCAGAGCCGGGGCTAGGGCGGCCCTGAGGGCCCCGCGGACTTTGGCAGCCTGCCGGATCTTCCGCTAAGAGAGCCTCATGGCACCCCCGAGCGAGCAGGCGCCCATCTCCAAGGCGTCCCCGACGGCGTTTCCCAGCTCGCGTGACCTCAACGCCGCCGCCACGACCGAGGATCTCCGGGCGCCGCAGGCGTCCTGATCGACGCGGAGCGACGTCTCGCGCCTTTGCACGACGGCGAGATGCTGATACCAGGTCGGACCTGAGGGAGAGCCTGGGCATGCCGAGTCTTCGTCGTAGGCCGAGTCCGCTCGCGCCGTTCGCCCTGAAGGGGGCGTTCGCGACGGCGCGCATGGCGCTCGGTGCCGCGTATGGGGGTGCCCCCCCCCACACACAAGCGCGCACACCAAGTAACGAAGGGCTCCCATCGCCCGCGAGACGGGCTTCGGCGAGTCAGGGTGTCGTTGACGCGCCGTCCGCGAAGATACCCTTCGATTCGAACACGAGAGCCTGCAGCAGCCGATTCGCACCCGATGCGTCCTCGCGGCCCCGCCGAAGGTCCCTTCACGCGCGAGCCTCCGCTCGTGACGCGTGCGTCAAGCCATGTCCTGCAACTGTCCGACCTTTGTGTCAACTTGGAGAGGAGAGTCCATGTTCCATCCGTTCCTGCCCGATCCAACCGTGTTCGCGTTTCCCGCTCTGGCACAAAACGTCACAAAGGACTTCGAACTCGTTCAAGCACTCGACGTCTCGAGCTACAAGACCGGAGCGTTTTTCCTCCGCCTTCACGCTGGCGCGTTCCCTTCGGGGAACGCGAACCTCGTGGTTACCATCGAGGCCCAGAAAATATGGCCCGGTGAGCTCCGCGACCCTCTCTTCAATATCATCTCGATCCCCTCGTTCCTCGTCTCGGCACCAGTAAACCCCAATACACTGAATGGCGATCTGCTGGAGATGGCACAGACGACGCTCAATGCGCCAGCGCTCCGCATCTTCGTCAGGTTCACGGCATCGGGTGGCGCGACGAACGCCGGGAACATCACGCTCTCTGCGGGCATCTTGCTCCTCGCCAGCTAGATCTACAGGCACCGCGTGGAACGCGTGATGAGCACCGAAGCTCTTCCCACGTTTCGCGCGCAACCACGCCTTTCTCGGGGGACGGCACCACGAGTTGTCGTCGCACCCAAGTTGAACAGCTAATTTCACCGCTCGTCTCAGATCCGGAGGAATGCCATGAACCTCAAGCCCCCCGTAAAAGGCAGTATTCCCGGGACTGTAGTACCGGTCGCGACGCCATTTGGAAGTACCGTGAGCACCGCCACGAGCGGCATCATCAAGGGAGCGACGGTCGCTACACCGGGGGCGGTGATCAGGGCTCGTACGATGAGTAGGACTCTTCCGGCTGGGGGATTCTCTCTCATTAGCCCCGCGGCGCGTGCACACCTCGCTCCGATTCAACGCAGTCCAGTGGACAATTTGGATACCTACGATACCATTGTACTTTCAGACTGGCCGGTAGCTTACTGGCCATTGGCTTTTGGCGATCCCACCGACAAGTCCGGGAACCGCCTTCACGGCACGTTCACGGGAAACCCGAGACGTTCCACGATGTGGAACGGAAGTTCTGCTACCGTGTTCGACGGCGCCAGTTATTCCACCGTCTCAGACAACGATTTGCTTGAGATCACCCGTACGGGCATCTTGACGATCGAGGCCTGGATGAAGCCAGATGCATGGGCGCCGCCAGATTATAATATGCTCACTTTTGCCCATACGGAGGGGACGGGGTACGTCCATTGGTTTGGAAAGGGCAATAGATCTGGAATCGGAGGCAACCAATCCTACACTGGCAGGATCTACAGCAACCCCAACCTTGAAGGCCGAGTCAACAGGATCAGTGGCTATGTGTACAATCCCATTGGCGCGGAAGCGCCTGGATCCTACTTCCAAGACCCGCTCACGCCTGTCAGCTGGGTCCACTACACGCTGACCATCAACGCGGCGGCCAGAAATTTTCGCCGGATGGGCTACGTGAAGATATTCAGAAGCGGCGTACTGAGAGACATGGACACGCTGTATGGCAACGACACCAACATCGCCCCGGTCCACCCGATAAACGGCGACGCTCCATTCCAGGTGGGCACCAGAGATGGCGTGAACTCATTCTTCCAAGGCGTGATTGGCAAGGTCGCTATCTATGACTACGAATTGGAGCCCGAGCGACTCGTCGCGCACTTCATTGCCATGGGCTCTCCTCCGCCATGAGCCGTGTAACACCTAGCTGGAGCAGGCAATGAACTTTCGAGCAAGACCCAAGTCATCCCCGTCGCCTGCGCCCACCCCAGCCACTCCACGGTCTACGATCCCGAGAAGGGCAAGCGCGCCCTTCGCTCGCGGGGTTCGACGTGATCCCAGGGCCGTCGTTCTCGAGCGTCCACCTCGACATCGAGCCTTCGGTGCTCGCGGCGCTCTCCGTCGCGACGTTGAGCCGCTCGACGAAAATCGTCATCGCCATGACGGTGAGCGCGCGTCCGGGCTCAAGATATGAGGCAAAGCGAGGCGGCACGTCGGTTGCTTCAACGCTTGACTGAGGTGCTCCATGTCCAACAGATTTCGTTCGAGTCGTCGAGCTCTCCAAGTCCTCGCAGCAGCCGCTCTCACGACAGCGATCGCATGCTCGACGGAGAGCACACCGCCTTCTGAGCCTGAGATCTTGCCACACCAGGCCGGAGCGAACCCAAGTGCTCCGGACGCCGCCGCGATGAGCCCCCCGCGGCCGCCGATCCTGTTTGCCGCGGCGCTCGGCGCGACCTCATCTACGGACCTTTACACGATCGACGAGAGCGGCCACGTGGAGAGGCTGACCAACACGCCGGAGGACGAGCTCTTCCCGCGCTGGTCGCCCAACCGGGATCGTCTGGCGTTCGTCTCCAACGCCAGGCTGTTCGTCGCGGGCTACGACGGCACCGGTGTCCATCTCGTCGCCGATCACGTCGGGCGCAATGGGAGGTTCCCTCTCGAGGCGAGCACGCAGGAAGTGACCGCCGCCGACTGGTCGCCCGACGGGCAGCGGCTCGTCTACTCGTACCCGCGCAAGCCAGTGATGGTGGACTTCGGCGACGAGATCGTGGATGAGAGCTACGCGACGACGCTGCACTTCGTCAACGCGGACGGGACCGGGGACGTGGCCTGGAACGAGCCGTCCACGGGCGGGACACCGCCGGAGTTCTATACGATCACCGAGCCCGCCTGGTCCTCGAGCGGACGGCTCGCGTTCCACTTGGCCGACGATTGTTCGGACTGCGCCGGAGGCTACTGGTTCGGCACGGCTGGCGCTGACGGCACAGGGTACGCCGACGTCACCGCCGACCAAAGGATCCCCAACCACGACTTGGACTGGGCTCCGGACGGGGCCCGATGGACGGCGACCGTGCATGCGAACTGGAGATACGAATCGCCCGGACGGATCGCCGTCTTCGCCAGCGGGGTTGTGACGGAGCTCACGACCGATGGGGCCTACATGCCGCGATGGTCGCAAGACGGGGGAGCGATCGCGTTCCTCAGGGCCGACGGAATCTACGTGATGAATGCCGATGGGACGAACCAGCGACGCGTCCTCGCGGTCACCGGCGTGCGCGGCATCGACTGGTGAGGCTCGGCGCGGGCCGGACGTTTGGTCGCATCCTGAGTACCGCGCCCGTCACGCCAAGTACGACGAGCACCGCTGAGGGTAGGCGTTCCGAGCGGCTTCTGTCGACGAAGAAGCTGTCGGCGGAGGCTCGCACGCCCCTGACGCCCTCCCTCCCAACCAAAATCCCACGGCACCATCCAGGCCTCCCAGACGCACCTTGGCCCTGCGCTCCCTGGGGGCACAGTCCATCGCCCGGCTGAAGGAGAAGCCGCCCGCGGCCTTTGTCTTCCACGACAAGGCGCCCCTCATCTCGTGGAAGGACTCGGTGCGCGATTTCGACGAGCACTGCCCGACGAGCGCCGCCTGGGTCCATGAAAACTACATACAAACGGCGGATTTCAAGGGCCTCAGGGTCCGGCTGAGGAGCGATCTGGCGGAGGGCGCCCCCAGGATCGACGAGCGAGAGTCAAGGCTCGGGCCGCCCTGAGCGCTCCCCGGACTTTGCCAGCCTGCCGGATCTTCCGCTAAGAGAGCCTCATGGAACCTCCGAGCGAGCAGGCGCCCATCTCCAAGGCGTCCCCGGCGGCGTTCCCCAGCTCGCGTGACGTCAACGGCGTGGCCAGCGACGATCTGCGGGCGCCGCACCTCTACCTGAACCGCGAGCTCTCCTGGCTGGAGTTCAATGCCAGGGTTCTGGCCGAGGCCGAGAGCGAGGCCGTACCCCTGCTGGAGCGGTTCAAGTTCCACGCCATCGTCTCGTCCAACCTGGACGAGTTCTTCATGGTCCGGGTCGCGGGCCTGAAGCAGCAGCTCACGGGCGAGGTGGGGGAGCTCGCGCCCGACGGGATGAGCGTCTCGGATCAGCTCGCGCGTATCTCGGAGCGCGTCCACGAGACGGCGCAGCGCCAGTCCGACGCCCTGCGCAACCACCTGCTCCCTGCCCTGGCCGAGCAGGGCTATGCCTGGCTCAAGCCCGAGGAGCTGCCCCCCGAGTCGCTCGCGGCCCTGGACGAGCGCTTTCACCAGGAGGTGTTCCCCGTCCTCACCCCGATCGCGATCGATCCGGGGCACCCCTTCCCTCACGTGCCAACAAGAGCCTGAACCTCGGGGTCATGTTCTCGCGCGACGGGTCGGGCGACGTGAACTTCGGCGTCGTCCAGGTGCCGATGATGCTCCCTCGCCTGCTGGTGGTGGGCCCGGTGGCTCTCCGATCGGGCATCACGGCCAGCCAGGCCTTTGTCCTGCTCGAGGATCTCATCGCCCGGCACGTCGGGATGATCTTCCCGGGGGTCAAGCTCAAGGGGGTCTACGCCTTCCGGGTGACCCGCAACTTCGACATCGAGATCGACGAGGAGGAGGCCGAGGATCTCATCCAGACGATCCAGCAGGAGCTGCGGCGCAGGGAGCGAGGGAACGCGGTCCGCCTCGAGGTGTCCGGGGAGTACACCGAGGCCTCCCTGGCCAAGCTGGTGAAGGCGCTCAAGCTCGATCCGGAGCGGGACGTCTACCGCACCACAGCCATCCTCAACGTGTCGGATCTGCTGCAGCTCTTCACCCGCGAGGAGCGGAGGAACCTGAGGGACGAGCCTTTTCTCCCGCTTCTGGTCCCGCCGCTCCGCGACTGCGAGGACATCTTCGCGACCATAAGGGAGGGCGACATCCTCCTGAACCACCCTTACGAGTCCTTCGATCCCATCGTCGAGCTGGTGACCCGGGCCGCCGAGGATCACGACGTCCTCGCGATCAAGCAGACGCTCTACCGCGCGGGAGGCGACTCCCCCATCGTCAAGGCGCTCACCCGGGCCGCCGAGTCGGGCAAGCAGGTGACCGCGATCGTCGAGCTCCAGGCGCGCGTCGACGAGGAGTCCAACATCGTCTGGGCGCGCACCCTGGAGCAGAGCGGGGTCCACGTGGTCTACGGGCTCCTTGGGCTGAAGACCCACGCCAAGTGCCTGCTGATCGTCCGCCGGGAGCGGGGCGGGCTACGCCGCTACGTGCACCTCTCCACGGGCAACTACAACACCGGGACGGCGAGGATCTACACCGACGTCTCGCTGCTCACCTGCCGCCGCAGCATCGGCGAGGACGCCTCCTCGCTCTTCAACCTGCTCACCGGCTACAGCGCGCCGGCCAGGTGGAACTCGCTCATCGTGGCGCCCCTGGGCCTCCACGAGGCCGTGCTGGGGCTCATCGCCAGGGAGGCCGAGCATTCCCGCAACGGCCGCCCCTCCCGCATCGTCGCCAAGATGAACTCCCTGGTCGACGAGGACGTCATCGAGGCGCTCTACCGCGCCTCCCAGGCGGGCGTCCCCATCACCCTGCTGGTGCGCGGCATCTGCTGCCTCCGCCCCGGGGTACCCAACGTGAGCGAGAACATCGAGGTCCGTACCCTGGTCGATCGCTACCTGGAGCACGCCCGCATCTTTCATTTCTCGAACTCGGGCAAGGACGAGGTCTACCTCTCCAGCGCCGACTGGATGCCCAGGAACTTCCACCGCAGGGTGGAGATCATGGCGCCGGTCGAGGATCCCGCGCTGAGGGCGCGCCTGATCGAGCTCTTCCAGGTCCAGCTCCAGGACAACGTGAAGGCGTGGAAGCTCCAGAGCGACGGGAGCTATGTCCGGATACAGCCCAAGCCGGGGGCGCCCCTGGTACGCTCCCAGTACAGGCTCCAGGAGCTGGCCCGCGACAAGGTGAAGGGCGCCGAGGTGGCCGGCCGGCCCGCGAGCCGCTTCCACATGATGCCCACGGCCCAGAGCTCTCCGCTCGAGGGCAAGGTCCCCAAGGCCACACGACGGCGCAAGGTCCGGCACGAGTAGCCGCCGGGAGACGCGCTAGCCTGGTGGGACATGCCCCACCCCGGACGAAGCAAATTTCTCTCCCTGATCCTCCGGCACGACCCGGGGCGAATAGGGATCACGCTCGACCAGGCCGGTTGGGTCGAGGTCGATCGGCTCCTCGCCGGCCTCGCCAGGGCGGGCGAGCCCATGAGCCGGGAGGAGCTCGAGGCGATCGTCATGGAGAGCGACAAGCAGCGCTTCTCGATCAGCGAGGACGGGCTCCGTATCCGGGCCAACCAGGGGCACTCGGTCCCGGTCGAGCTGGGGTATGCCCCGCTCGCTCCACCCGCGCGCCTCTACCACGGCACGGTCGCCAGGTTCGTCCCTGCCATCCGGGCCGAGGGCCTCCGCAAGGGCGCCCGCCACGACGTCCACCTCACGGAGGCCCCGAGCACCGCCAGCACCGTAGGGCAACGGCGGGGCAGGCCCGTGATCCTCACCGTGCGCGCCGGGGAGATGGCCGGCAAGGGGCACCTCTTCTTCCTCAGCGCGAACGGCGTGTGGCTCACGGATCACGTCCCTGTAGACTGCATCGATTTCCCGGTGCTCTGAGCGAAGCGCTCTCCCCACGCGAGGCGGTGCTCCTTCACGCCCTCGGCGGTGAGGGCCCTCATGGCGCGGAGATCCGAGCGGGCCTCGCCCTGGGAGTGCCCCAGCGAGCGCAGGAGGGCGTAGGCGATCATCCCGGTGCGGTGGATCCCTGCCGAGCAGTGGACCAGGATCCTGGCTCCTCCCTCGAGCGCCTGGCGCAGCTCGCCGAGGAGCGCATTCACCTCGGCGTCGCGGCTGGCGGACAGAGGATCTCCGTTCTTGAGCGGGAACCAGAGCCAGGACATCGAGGAGCGCCTGACAGCCTCCCCGATCTCGCGGGCGCCCTCCTGCTCGGAGAGCAGGGTGAGGATATGGGTGCATCCTGCATCTTTCAGCCTGGCGACGGCCCCCTTCCTCGGGCGGTGGTAGAGGGCCACGGCGCCCTCCACGAGGGGGACCCACCGCAGGGCCACCTCCAGGGGATCCTTGGGAGCACCTCCGGGGATGGGCCGTGTGTCTTGCAGGGGCGAGGCCGGGGGCAGGCCCAGCGCTCCTCTCACCTCGGCCCAGTCCATCACGCGCTGGATCCCGCCAGGGATACGAGCTCCCGGGCGCTGGTGCCCGAACAGGAAGAGGCGGGGCACGTGAGGCTGGAGCGCGTGGAGCACGTCGATCCGGTCGTCGATGAAGTGGGTGAGCCCGAGTTTTTGCGCGTGCACGGCCTTGTCCGCCCGCTCCTTGCAGAAGCGGACGTGGTCCGGGCGCATCCCGGTCGCGGCGAAGAACCTCCAGTGATCCAGCCACTCGCGGGTGAGCTTCTGCACCCTGGGTCCTGCCTTGGAGACCAGCCAGACGTCACCTCCGGTGAGGGTGACCAGATCCCGGACGACCGCGAAGGCGCCCTCGCTGGGGGGAGTCTGGAGGGCGTCCTCGTCCCTTCCGCTGAGGAACGAGGTGTCGGCCTGGCCGTCCTCGTCGGTGGGGGCCATGAGCACGCGTCCTATGTCGATTCCTACCTTCACGACAGCACCTCCGTGGCCGGGTCGACCACACGCCCGGACTGTGAGGCCTCGACGTCGGGCGCGAAACTCGTGGTTTACGATGAACTATAGTTCCACGTTATGGCTCACTCGCTCCGCTCCGACTGGCTCTCGGCCTTCGCGGTCTTCGCTTCGCGGCTCAATTTCACCCACGCAGCGAGGGAGCTCCACCTGTCGCAGCCGGCGCTCCACGTCCAGATCGGGAGGCTCTCCGAGTCGCTGGGCGCCCCGCTCTATGCGCGCCGGGGTCGCCGCCTCGAGCTCACCGCGGCCGGGACCCGCCTCCTGGCGTTTGCCAGGGAGGGCGAGGAGCGAGAGCGCTCCTTCATCGCCTCGCTGGAGGGCCGCGGCTCTCCTGGTCCGGTGGCACTGTGCGCGGGGGAGGGCGCATACCTGCACCTGCTCGGCCAGGCGATCAAGGCCTTTGCCAGGCGTCGCCCCGAGGTGGCTCTCCAGCTCCTTGTCCGTGACGCTGCCGGCACGGTGGAGGCGGTGCGCTCGGGCGAGGTCCACGTGGGGATCGCCGCGTTCGGCGGGACGCCCAAGGGGCTGTGCGCCGAGCCCATCTGCGAGGTGGGGCAGGTGGTCGTCCTCCCTGCCTCTCACCCTCTGGCCAGGAAGCGAAGCCTGGGGATCAAGGATCTGGGCGGCCTCCCCCTGGTGGTCCCGCCCGAGGGCCGCCCCCACCGTATCGCGCTGGAGAGGGCGCTCCACGAGGCGGGGGGCGCCCTCCAGGTGGCCGCCGAGGCCAACGGCTGGCAGCTGATGGTGCACTTCGTGGGGCTGGGGCTGGGGCTTTCGGTCGTCAACGGGTTCTGCCAGGTGCCCCGTTCCCTGGTGCGCCGTCCTCTGCGAGGGATGCCCTCGGTCCCCTACGCGATGCTCACCCGCCAGGACGCCCGCCACGGCGAGGACGTGGCGCTGCTCCGGCGCCTCGTCCTGACCCACGGGGAGGCGTGGCGAACCTACTGAGCTGCCCCGTGATCGATCGACGCTCCTGGTGCGCTTCATGGCCGCCGGACCGCTGCTGCCTCAGGCCATCGAAGACCTGAGCGCGCTGCCTGCGGATGCGCACGAGCGAGGGGTGTCTGAACAGATTCTGCTAAACGTGCAGCATGTGCTCGTTCAGTCGCCGAGCCGGACCCCCGAGGAGCAGGAGTTCATCGTGACCATGCACAACACCTGGGAGAAGGCGCGGGCGAAGGGCTGGGAGGCCGGCCGCAAGGTGGGCCACGACGAGGGGCGCAAGGTGGGCCACGACGAGGGAGCCGTGGCCACGCTCCGCCAGGCCATTCCAAAGGAAGCGAGCAGGATCTCGTTGCGATTCAAATAGAGCAACCCGCGCCGGGGCGAAAAACGCATTCCCGAAGGGTATGAGGCTGGCTGGAGGATGAGCAACGGCTCGCCGAGCCCTCTGGCATTTCTCCTGGCCTTGGCCATGGGGAGATCAGCCGGGCGGAGCCTCGTCGAACCGGGGCAGCGCATCGGTGATGATGTCCCAGGGAGCCCTCGAGCCAACGAAGATACGGGAGCCAGGGCGGACGCCAGGATCGTCGTCGAGTGTCCCCATGGGCACCACCGTGATCTGGCGATCCATGTCCTTGCGAGGGAGGCTCGAGCCGCACGCCCGACAGAACACCTGCTGGAAATACCGGGCCTCCGGGACCTTGTAACGCACCAGCAAGGGCTCTCCGCTCAGGTACTCCACCCCATCGAGCCCTGTCACCAGATAGGAGACATGGGCGGCCGAGCAGGCCTTCCTGCAGCGGGAGCAATGGCAAGTACGACTGCGGATCACAGGCCCTGGGATCCGGTAAGTGACCTGGCCACAAAGGCAGCTTCCCCGTGGCCCTTCCTGGGTCCTCGTCCCGTCTCCGCCCTCCGCCTCGTCACCGGGAGGCTTCGATCGGGCGGTTTCTGGAAAGGGCCTGTCAGCCAACGCCGTGCCAGGGAAGCCAGGGGGATAGGCGTCGAAGCGCGGCAGATCATCATGGATCTCGTCCCAGGGGGCCCTGGACGCGGCGAAGAGGTGGCAGGCGGGCCTCACCCCGAGATCCCCGTCGAAGGGGCCGGCGGGCAAGCCCACCCACCCCTGCCAGGCCGCGCCGTCGGGCACCACCGAGCCGCATCGACCGCAGAAGGAGCGGAACGTCCCGGGAGAGGACTCGTGGCTCGCCATGCTCTCTCTCCCCTGGAGGAGCCTGAACCTCTCGGCCCTGGAGGTCACGAAGGTGGCGAAGGGCGAGCCATGGGCCTTGCGGCAGCGGGAGCAGTGGCAGTGCGACATGAGCAGGAGCGACTCCAGACCCCCGGCGGAGGCCTCGCCCGGAGGGCGGAGCGGGAGATCCAGCTCCCAGCGAACCTCTCCGCAGAGACAGCCGGCAGAGATCTTGGCGTCGGACATGGGAGCAAATCTACACGAGCGGGCTCTCGGAGCTCTCGCGCTTTCGCTCGGCGTCAAGAGCCAGCCCCCGCGTCAGAGCTGGACGCGCAGCGAGGGGTCGCCGAACATCGTCATGAAGGTCAGGTACAGGCGGGGGTTCGCCTGCGTGTCAGGGCTCCCGACGTGGCTCGCCCAGTACTGCTGCTGGCCGACGAGCCAGCTGTCGCCGAGCACGCGCGTCGGCGGCCATCGAGTCGGCCGTCGCGACGGTGCCGTCCGTGAAGGTCGGGTCGAGCGTGCCTGGTCGAAAGTTCACGCCGGTCCGGTCGATGGCGGCGCTGCCCCACGCGATCCGAGGGTCGGAGATGATGCGCTTCGTGAGGCTGGTCGAGGCGTCGTGGTTGCCGTCCGCCACGAAGCCGAAGCGCCCCGCGCTCACGGTGCTCATCTGCCCGGACTCGTCGGCGTAGAGGTTGGAGTAGTAGTTGTCGGTGGGGAAGTACTGCACCGTCATGGCGCGGTTGTCCCCGGAGACGCTCCACATGGTGGAGTGGCGCGCGGGCACGAGGCTCGCGTCGCCCACGAGGAAGACGTACCGCGCGCCGCGCTGCTCCACCATGGACGCGATGGTGCGCTTGATCTTCTCGGCGTCGTCGGGGCCCGCGGTGGTCCGGCGAATCTCCTCGATGCTGAGGACGAAGGCGGACATTCCGCTGCGGTTCTTGTGGTCGATGAGGGGCCGGAGCTCGGCGCGGAAGCGCTCGGGGCCTAACCGGGCGGCCGCGCGCCGCACCGCCACCGGGGGCCTGATACTGTCGCACCATCAAAGCTGCACGATAGCCCCTGAAGCCTTCCCCCCGCAGTGTGCACCGCGGCGCCCCCAGACCTCACCCCGCCACAGGGGTTCGCGGTGCCCACGGCCCCTCTCCCACGCCCACAGAGGGCGCGGTAGAGGGGCCCCACTGCGCCCTGCTCGTTTCTAGCCTTGTGCCCCTTGGCTCGCCTTGGCGTGGAGTCCACAGCCCCCCCTCTCCCGCGCCCTCT
>SXGT01071289.1_pt1 | contig 51391 bp, 35 predicted proteins | sample 3176221 | NCBI WGS metagenome assembly SXGT01 (sample SAMN11356862, study PRJNA531348) | freshwater metagenome | isolation source: freshwater sample F1-120 | place: China: Fuxian Lake, Yuxi | collected 2017-12-25
CGACATTCCTTCTCCCGGTCCTGAATTCGGCCCCAAGGATGAATTGGAAAAGGTTCTCGGCCGAACCTTGGGCGTTCCCTTGTTTCAGGAACAAGCCATGCAAATTGCCATGGTCGCCGCCAAGTTCTCGGCGGTGGAAGCCAGCAAATTGCGCCGCTCCATGGCGACGTTTCGGAGAACGGGCGAGGTCAAGCTTTTCAAAACCCGCTTCATCGAAGGCATGTGCAGCCGCGGCTATCCGAGGACATTCGTCGAAAACTGCTTCAAGCAGATCGAAGGCTTCGGCGAATCCGGCTTTCCGGAACGCCACGCCGCGAGCTTTGCGCTGCTGGTCTATGCCTCCGCCTGGATCAAATGCCACTACCCCGACGTGTTCGCGGCTGCCCTGCTCAACAGCCAGCCTATGGGCTTCTATGCGACATCGCAGCTCGTGCGCGATGCGCAGGAGCATGGCGTCGAGGTGCGCCCTGTCGATATCAATTCATCGAACTGGGATTGCACGCTGGAAGCAGCGCCACTGGGGTCGCTGAATCCGCGGCATGCCTCGATGCAGCAGGATATTCGGACCATGCACGCTTTGCGGCTGGGTCTGCGCCAGATTGCCGGCTTTTCCGAGCAATGGGGAAAGACCATCGAAAGTGTCCGCGGCGTGGGTTTCGATTCCATCCGCGATCTATGGTTGCGCACCGGTCTGCCGCCCAAGGCGCTGGAGCGGCTCGCGCACGCCGATGCTTTCAATTCACTAGGCTTGAGCCGCCGCGATGCGCTCTGGGCGGTGCGGGCGCTACAGCGCGCCGGCGACAAGGACAACCTGCCGCTGTTCGCGCGCGTGGCGATGCCGAAGCTCGAGCCGGACGTCGATTTGCCTCCGATGCTGCCGGGCCAACAGGTGATCGAGGACTATCGCCATCTGCATCTGTCATTGAAGGCGCATCCGGTGGCGTTTCTGCGCGCGGATTTCGACGCGCGCGGGATCGTCCGCCACGACCGGCTGCCGGACATTCCGCCCGGCCGGCGGGTCACCATCGGCGGCATCGTTCTGGTGCGTCAGCGCCCGGGCGAGGGCAATGCCATCTTCATGACGCTCGAAGACGAATCCGGCATCGCCAATACCATCGTGTGGCCGCGCAAGTTCGAGGAATACCGGCCCATCGTCATGGGCGCGCGAGTGATCAGCGTGACCGGCATTCTGCAAAACGAGAAAGGCGTCATCCATATCGTCGCCGACCGGTTCGACGATCTCACCGCTCTGCTGGGACGGCTGAATGAAGACGTGGCGCCGGTTCAGGTCCGCTCACGCGCCGATATGGTGAAGGCTGACATTCCCGATCACTTCAGGCATCCGCGTTCCGGCGATTCATTCGTCCGGATGGCAACGAAGATAAAGCCTGCGCTGGAGCGCCTCGCAGCCGCGGAGCAGGCCGCGAGCGTGATGCCGAAGGGGCGCAATTTTCACTAAAGACGTGACGCGCCAATCGTTCATGTCCTGGGCTTCAGCACATCGGCGAGCCAGTCCCACATGTAATGCGTGCCGATGGTCACGTTGTCGACCTGGCAATGGTGGAAGCCGCCTTCCTCGCGGCTGAACACCTTGAGCGTCTTCTGCTTCGAGCCGACCGCGGCGAAGCATTTTTCCGCAATCGCGAGCGGGATCTGCTCGTCGCCCGCGCCGTGCACCAGCAGAAATGGGCACTGCATCTTCTGCACGATGCCATCGAGCCGGAAACCTTCGAGAATCTTCATCGCGGCTTCGCGGCTGTCCACGCCGAACACCCACATCAGGTGCTCGGGCGGCACCGACAGCGACGGCACCTTGCCGCTGTCGAGCAGATCGAAGCGGCGCTTCCAGGTGTCGTAATAGTCCCACTGTGCGCCCCAGGCGACGCAGGCTGCGAACCGCGGCTCGAGCGAGGCCGCGCGCGGCGCGTACTAGCCGCCGAGGCTGATCGCCATCACGCCGATGCGCTTGCCGTCAACCTCCTTGCGGCCGGCGAGATATTCGTAAGCCGCGGTGCCGTATTTCTCGGTTTCGGCGACCAGCGGCAGATCGCGGAAGCGCACGCTCTCGCCGTTGCCCGGCCCGTCCACGATCAGGCAGCCGATCCCGCGCGCCGCGAGATCGGGAACGCCCTTGAAGTATTGAATTTCCTTGGTGATGTCGAAGCCGTCGAAGAACACCACCGCGGGCGCAGGCTTGTTGCCCGCGGCCTCCGGCGCCGGATGCACGAACAGCGCCGGCAGGCTCTTGCCGCCGTAGGGCACTTCAACCGATTCGATGCGCGGCCGCCGCAGCATCGCTGCACCATCGGCAAACGATTTCACCGCCTTCTTGTAGACCGCGGGCGCTGTCGCGCCGTGCTGAAAGAAGCGTTCTCCAGTCTGGTAGTACTGCGAGGCGCGCATCAGGAACGCCGCGGCGGTGAGCTTGTGGCCCTTGCTTTCCTCCTCGCGGCCGCGCGCCTCGACGTGATCGCCCATGCGGGTCCATTCGGCGAACCAGGCTTCGTCGTCGCCGACCTTGTCCTTGAGCGCGCGTCCGACGCGGTTGACCTCGTCGATCTCGGCGCCGCCCCAGGGCGCAGCCGAAAGGCAGAGCAGCAGGCCCATCGACCAGCGGTAGTTGGTCGGGAAGTAGATGAAGGCGGGATCGTCCTTGCGGTCGGTCACGAAAATCTCCGCTCAAAAGTTTGGCGGAAGAGACAGAGACTAGGCGGTTTTCGGCGGCGCTGACAACGGGTGCTCATGCTAGCCATGCAGGCACAAGACCGCGACCATTTGCGCGGCGTTTGGGCTGGCCGTTTCGGCGGCGCTGCCGTAGGTTCGGCGCAAATCGACCGAGGACCTCACGATGAATCGACGCGACGTTATTAAAGCCGGTGTTGCCGCGCTGTCCGCCCCGGCGCTGTCGCCGCTATCTGCGCTTGCCCAGGCGAAATATCCCGAGCGGCCGATCAAGCTGGTCATTCCGTTCTCGCCCGGCGGCGTTACCGACATCGTCGGCCGGCATTGGGCGGAGCGCATGAAGGGTCCGCTCGGCGGCTCGATCTTCATCGAGAACCAGGGCGGCGCCGCGGGTACGGTCGGCGCCACGCAAGTCGCCCGCGCCGACGCCGACGGCCATACGCTCCTGCTCGGCAACACCAGCGTGATGGTGCTCAACCCGATGACGAAGGACAACCTGTCCTACGATCCCAAGGACTTTGTGCCGATCGGCATTCTCTGTGTGGCGACCGTGGCGCTGGTGGTGAACGCTTCGGTGCCGGTGAAGACGCTCAAGGAATTCGTCGACTACGCCAAGTCCAACGCCGGCAAGGTGTCCTACGGCTCCGCGGGCGCCGGCACCATGACGCATCTCGCCGGTGAGAAGTTCAAGCTGCTCACCGGGCTGAAGGACCTCACCCACGTACCCTACAAGGGCGCGGGTCCCGGCATCGCCGATCTGATCAGCGGCCATATCCCGGCGATGACGCCCAACATCACCAGCCAGATCCTGGAGCACGAACGGGCCGGCAAGTTGCGTGCGCTGGCGGCGTTCGCGCCACAGCGGCTGAAGGGCGCGCCTAATGTGCCGACGGCGATCGAGGCGGGCTTTCCCGACATGGTCGGCCAGCTCTTCGTCGGCGTGTTCGTCCGGTCAGGCACGCCCAAGCCGGTGCTGGATCAGATCGCGGCTTCGAACCAGAAGGTCATGGCCGATCCAGAGTTCCAGAGGATTCTGCTCGCTTCGGGCCTCGAGCCGATCAACGACACCCCGGATCAGGCCCGGAAGTTCCTCACAGACGAGAACACGCGCTGGGCGCCGGTGGTCAAGGCCATCGGCCTGAAGGTGGAGTGACCGCGCTCAGGCGCCGGCCTCTTCCACCCGCCGCGAGAAGCGCGCCGTGATCGCAACGCGCCAGCGCTGCCGTGCCGTGCGCCCGTGCTCGATCGCCATCAGCGCCGCCGGCGTCACGATCAGCGTCAGCACCGTCGCGAAGCCGAGCCCGAACACGATCGCGGTGGAAAGGTGAATCCACCATTGCGTCGCGGGCGCCCCCACGATCATTTCCCGCGTGACGAACTCGATGTTCAAGCCAAAGGCGATCGGTAGCACGCCGAGGATCGCAGTGACAGCGGTGAGCACGACCGGCCGCGCGCGTTCGCGGCAGGTTTCCAGGATCGCGTCATAGGCCTCGCGGCCTTCGCGGCGCAGCCGGTCGTAGGTATCGATCAGCACGATGTTGTTGTTCACGATCACGCCGGCGTTGGCGATCACACCGATGCCGGTCATCACCACGCCGAATGCCTGACCCATGACCAGCAGCCCGAGCAGCACGCCGATGGTGGAGAGCAGCACGGCGCTCAGCACCAGCCCGACCGAGGTCAGCCGGTTGAACTGCGCGAGCAGGATCGCGAAGATCAAAAAGATCGCGACCGCGAATGCCTTCAGCAGGAAGGCCGACGCCTTGGCGCGCTCCTCGTCCTCGCCCTTCAGCCGCCAGATCACGCCCGAGCCGAGCTCGGCCTTGTTGAGCTCGGCCGCGATCGCGGCCTGGACCTTGGCGGTCTGCACGCCCTCCGCGACATTGGCGGATACCGTGATCACGCGGTTGCCGGCGATGCGGTTGATGTAGCCGACGCGCGGCGTCGGCACGCGCTCGACGAAGTGGCCGATCGGCACATGGCCGGAGGCGGTCTGTACTCGTAGATCGTCGATCTGGTCGAGGCTGCGCTTGCCTTCGGGGAAGCGCACCAAGATGTCGACTGCCTTGTCGCTATCGGAGGGCCGGTATTCGGTGACCTTCACGCCGTTGGTGACAAGCTGCACGGCGTTGCCGACGACGTTCGGCCCGGCGCCGAACTTCGCGGCCTCGGCCTTGTCAACCTGGATCTTCCAGTCGATGCCGGGCAGGGGCAGTCCGTCGTCGAGATCGCGGACGTCGGGATGCTTGGCGAGGATCGCCGCAACCTTCTTGGCGATGTCCGGCAGCACGCTCGGATCGAGCGCGCCGATCTGCACCTGGATCGGCTTGCCGGTCGGAGGGCCTGCGCGCGGCGCCGTGACTTCCACAAGGATACCCGGAATGTCGGCGGTGGCGGCGCGGATGCCGTCCATGATGGTGTGCGCGGGTGCGCGGGTGCGCCAGTCGTCGAACTCGAACTGGATGATGCCGATCGTGTCCTCGCTGATCTCGTTCGAGCCGCGCGGCTGCTCGCCGATCCGAGTGTAGATCGTCTTCAGTCCGGCGGTGGCCTGCACGCGCCGTTCGACCTCGCTGACCGCGCGGTTCTTCTCGTCGAGCGCGAGGTTGCCGCGGCCGTGCACGATCACCTGCCCGAAGTCGGGCTCGACGCTGGGGAAGAACTCGACGCCGCGGCCAAACTTGCCGTAGGCGACCGGCACGAGAACGAGAAGCGCCGCGGCAAGCGCAAGCGTCGCGCCGGGGCGGCGCAGCGCGAGCCGCACGGTCCGCATGTAGGGACCGCGATCCTTGACACGATCGTTCTGCGCGACGGTCGCCGCCTTGCCGAGCAGGGCGCCGAGCGTCGGCGTGAAGAACAGCGCCACCGCCAGCGAGGCCGACAGCGTCGCGATCAGCGTGATCGGCAGGTATTTCATGAACTCGCCGACGATGCCGGGCCAGAACAGCAGCGGCGAGAACGCGGCGACACGGGTCGCGGTCGCGGCGATCACCGGGCCCGACATGCGCTTGGCTGCGAGCGAATAGGCCTCCTCCGGCGGCATGCCTTCGGCCATGCGCCGCTCGGCGAACTCCGACACGATGATGGCGTCGTCCACCAGCATGCCGACCGCCAGAATCAGCGAGAACAAGACGACGATGTTCACCGTCAGGCCAGCGAGGTGGAGGCCGAGCACGCCTGCGAGAAACGACGCCGGGATCGCGATGCCGATGAACAACGAGGCGCGGAATCCGAGCGCGAACAGGATGATGACAACGACCAGCAGGACGCCGGTCGCGACCGAGTTCTGCAAGTCTGAGAGCATCTGGCGGATGACCTTCGACTTGTCCTGGGTGAAGGTCACATGCACCGCACCCGGCCAGGTCTTCTGCAGCGTCGCGACGGTTTTCTTCACGCCATCGACGGTCTCGATCAGGTTCGCGCCGGTGCGCTTCGAAACCTCGATGGTCATGGCCGGGCGGCCGTTGACTCGCGTGACCGACGTCGCGTCCTTGAACGTCGGGCGCACCTGCGCGACGTCGCCGAGCGTGACGGACGCGCCCGCAGACGCAGCGATTGGAACCTTCAACACGTCCTGCGGCCGCTCGATCAGGCCGGGAACCTTGACGGAGAAACGGCCGGTCGAGCCTTCGAGCGCGCCGGCGGCAATCAGACTGTTCTGGGTGTTGAACGACGCAATGAACTGCTCGAGCGAGATGCCGTAGCTCTTCATCAGCATCGGTTCGGCGATGATCTCGACCGCCTCGTCGCGCGAGCCGCGCAGCTCGGCGGACAGCACGCCGGGCGACTGCTCGAGCGCGTTCTTGGCGGAGCGCGCGATGCGCAGCAGCGTGCGCTCGGGCAGGTCGCCGGACAGTCCCACGACGATCACCGGGTAGAGCGAGAGATTGACCTCCTGCACGGTCGGCTCGTCGGCATCCTTCGGCAGGTCGCGCTTGGCCTGATCGACCTTGGCGCGCACGTCGGCGAGCGCCGACTTCGAATCAAAGCCGGCGTCGAATTCGAGCAGCACGTAGCCGCCGCCCTCGAACGCGGTCGATCGCATCTCCTTGACGTTGCTGACCGACTTGAGCTGGGTCTCGACCGGCCGCACCAGCAAGCGCTCGGCGTCCTCCGGGCTGATGCCCCGCTGCGTGAGCTGGACGTAGATGATCGGCACCTTGACGTCCGGCTCGGCCTCCTTGGGGATCGTCACATAGGCGACGAAGCCCGCGGCCAGCAGGAACAGCAGCGTCGCGATGGTGAGCCGCGAATGGCTGATGGCGTAGTCGATGAACCTGAACATGGCGTGCTTCGATTTTCTGCTAGGAGCTAGTTCGCGCTGACCGCGGCCGTCGCTATCGTCGCTTCCACACGCTGGCCTTCGCGAACGAAGTCCTGGCCTTGCACGATGACGCGCGCCCCGGCCGCGATGCCCGCGACCCACATGAAGGCATGATCGTCCTCGATCACGGTGATCGGAACAAAGCCGACGGTGCCGCCGCCGTCCACGATACGCACGCCAAGCTCGCCCTTGGACGAGAACGTCAGCGCGGAGCGCGGCACGCGTGTCGCGGCCGTCGCCGCCATCGGGATCGAAACCTCGGCGGTGATGCCGTCGGGGATCGCGCCGTCCGGATTGCTGATCTCAACCTCGACCCGGTAGGTGCGGGTGGTCTGGCTCGCCGACTTGGAGACGAAGCGCACGCGGCCGGTCGCTGTCTGGCCGGTGACGAGGCGTACCTCGGCGCGATCTCCGAGCTTGATGCCCGCAAGCCTGCGTTCGGACACCTCCACCACCGCCAGCATGGGATCGAGGGCGACGATCTGGGCGATCTCCTTGCCGGCGAACGAGAACGCCGACGCGCCGATCTCGGCCGGGAGATCGGTCACGACGCCATCCCACGGCGCGGTGACGATGCCGCGATCGCGTTCGGCCTCCGCCGCCGCCAGCGAGGCCTGCGCGGCCTTATGCTGTGCTTCGAGGTTTGAAAGCTCGAGGCGAGGAATGGCATTGACCTCGATCAGCCGACGCTTGGCATCGAGCTCGGCCTTGCGCTGTTCCAGCAGCGCCCGCGCCTGCATGACCTGTGCTTCGCGCGCTTCGTCCGACAGCACCGCGATCACGTCGCCTTTCTTGACGTGCGCGCCGCGGCGCACCTTGAGTTCGGTCAAGACGCCGCCGGTGCGCGCGACCGTCATGACCTTGCGCTCGGCCTCGGTCCGCCCGGAGATTAAGAGCTTGCGGCTGTGCTGCGCCACGGTGGTCTCGACAACGGCCACGCGGAACAGCTTTTCCGCTGTCTCGCCGGGCCGCACCGAGGCGCGGCTCTCGGCGGTCTCGTGCGGGATGAGGTGGCCCGAGGCGATCCACAGCGCTGCGCCCACGACCAGCCCGAATGCGGTGATGCGGCTCGCCTTCATCGGGATTTCTCCTCGTTCTTGCGTCCGTCCGGCGCGCGGCCGCGCAGCATGTGACGGGTGATGTCCATGAAGATCGGAAGCACGGCTTCCGGCTTGAAGTTCGGATCGAGCGCGCGCCGCCACCACACGCCATCGGCAATGATCATCAGCATGGTGGCAGCGGCGTCGAAGTCGACGTCGCCTGCGATGTCGCCACGCTCGGCCGCGGCGCGGAACAGGCCGACCAGCCACTTGTGCACGTCGGCGTCGAAGGCGGCCGAGATGCGGGCGATTTCGGGATGGCGGCGCGCCTCCGACATGATCTCGGTGCAGAGCTTCACCCGCTCGACCGGCCGCGCCGAGAAGTGATGGTGCGCCATCTCTTCGAGGACCGCGAAGAAGCCGCGCGACAGGTCGGCATTCGCGAACTCGGCTGCGACCTCGGCGCGATCGCGCTCGGCGATGCCGGCGATGATCACCTCTTTGGATGGGAAGTAGCGATAGAAGTTGCCCGGGCTCATGCCGGCCTCGGCGCAGATTTCCTGCATCGAGGTCTGGTGGAAGCCCTTGCTGACAAAGCAGCGCTGGGCGGCGGCGAGGATTTCCGCGCGGCGGTCGGTTTGCCGCTGGACGTTGGCTTGGCGCATGGCAGCTCTCTTGTTGCGATGCCGCAAAATGAGAATGAACGTTCACTCTCAAAACAAATACCTATTGCATGTGCGCAAAGTCAATGGCCCGTTGGTAGGATGGCATGGGATTGCTGCCCTGCAGCAACGGCGATGCCTGCCTAAGGCCCAGAATTTCCAGAGCTATTTCGCCCGGGAGACCAGCGCGGGCGTGATACCGTCGCGTCCGCCATGCTCGACCAGCCCGCCAGATCGAACGCGACGACACCGCGCCAATCCGGTCCGCGGCTCGACCTACAGCAGCACCTCGCCGACCTGGAAGCGGCGGGCCTTCTGGTGCGCATCGACCGGCCGATCAACAAGGACACCGAACTCAATCCGCTTGTGCGCTGGCAATTCATCGGCGGCGTGCCGGAGGAGGAACGGCGCGCGTTCCTGTTCACCAGCGTGGTCGACTCCAAGGGCAAGCGTTACGACATGCCGGTGGTGGTTGGCGCGCTGGCGTCCTCGGCCGCGATCTACGCCATCGGCATGGGGACGCCGGTCGAGGATATCGGCGACGCCTGGATGCGTGCGATCGCCGCGCCGGTTCCGCCGGTTGCGACCAACGACGCGCCTTGCCAGGAGGTCGTGATCACCGGCGATCGGTTGCGCACCGAAGGCCTGAAAGTCCTGCCCGTGCCGGTCTCGACTCCCGGTTTCGACGCCGCGCCGTATCTCACGGCCACGCTGTGCGTCACGAAGGATCCGGAAAGCGGCGTGCGCAACATGGGCACTTACCGGGCTGCGCTGAAAGCGCCGGATCGCCTTGTGGTGCGTATGGTGGCACGGGAAGCGACCGGTGCCGGCGGCTTTTTGCACTGGCTGAAGTATCGAGAGCGCAAGGAGAAGATGCCGATCGCCATTGTGGTCGGGTGCGCACCGATCGTCATGTTCACAGGTCCGCAGAAGCTCGCAATCGACGTGGACGAGCTCGCAGTCGCCGGAGGCGCGGCCGGCGCACCGATCCGCATGACCCGCTGCCGCACCATCGACCTCGACGTGCCCGCGGATTCCGAGATCGTGGTCGAGGGTCTGATCGACCCCGAAGTGCTGGAGCCCGAGGCCCCGTTCGGCGAGAGCAACGGCTATGTCGCGCTCGAAGGCTACAACATGCCGATGCAGGTGACCGCGATCACCATGAAGCGCAAGCCGGTGTTCGCTCAGATCATCAGCCAGGTGACGCCAAGCGAATCGAGCGTGATCAAGCGCGTGGCTTACGAGCCGCTGTTCCTCGCGCACTTGAAGCAGAACTTGGGCGTCAAGGGCATTCGCCGCGTGGTGATGCACGAGCGGCTAACAAACTTGCGGCCGGTGATCTTCCTGCAATATTCCGCCGACGCGCCGCGCACGGAAGTCTGGCGCGGTTTGCACGGCGCCGCGACCCTGCAGTCGAACTGCGGCAAGATCGTCATCGCGGTCAGCGAGGATGTCGATCCGGCCAGTATGGATGCGGTGCTGTGGTCGTTCGCCTATCGCACCAATCCGGTCGAGGACGTGCATATCATGCCGCATCGCGGCGGCGTGCAGGGTGCGCAATACGGCCCTGGCAAGACCGACTCCGGGCTTTTGATCGACGCCACTCGCAAACGCCCGATGCCGCCGCTCGCGCTGCCGACGCGTGAATACATGGAGCATGCACGCAAGCTTTGGGAGGAGCTCGGACTGCCTCCGCTCAACGTGCAGGCGCCGTGGCACGGCTACACGCTCGATGACTGGACCGACACCTGGGAGCGCTACGCGCAACGCACGGTCGCGGGCGACTGGGAACAGACCGGGAAAGAAACGCTGCTCCGCCAGCGCAAAGGGCTCATGCCGGAGACGCCGGTTCGACCGGGGTCGAACACGGAGGACTGATGGCGCGCGTTCCCTATCTGGAGAAATCCGACCTCAAGCCCGAGCACCGCGATCTGCTGGCGCGCGAGATCACGCTTTACAAGGCGCTGGCGCACAGTCCGGGCGCGTTGAAGAACCTCAGCGGCATCGGCGCTTATATCCGCCACCAGAGCACGCTCGATCCGAAGCTGCGGGAGCTTGCCATTCTGCAAGTCGGATATTTGGCGCGCTCGCCCTACGAATGGTCGCACCACGTCAAGATCGGGAACGACTTCGGGCTAAGCGACGATGACATCCGCGGGATTGCCGATGAGACCGCGGGCCGCGCGAGCAAGCTCGATGCGCGTTCTCGGCTCGTGCTGCGCGCCGCGCGCGAGATGACGAACAATCTGGCGATGACCGACGAGACGTTCGCGGCGCTTAGCGCGCAGCTCAGCCGCGAGCACATGATCGACCTGACGCTGACGATTGCGTTCTACAACGCGGTGGTCCGGGTTCTGGCCACGCTGCAGATCGACGTCGAGCCGGAGTACCAGAAATATCTCGACCGGCACCCGCTGCCGAAAGAGTGAGCGGCCGCGCCCCGTGCGGACGCGACACAATTCGCGGCCGGAGCGATCAGTCCGTCTTGGGACCGAAATACCGCGACCCCCAGAGCACGATCAGAATAATGAGCGCGAAAAGTCCGAATGCGACTCCCAGTGCCATATCGCCCCCCTTGGCCGTCCGCCTGCGACGGCGAACGCGGGCACATTATTGCAGAGCGGGGCGCTTGAGAAAATCGGTCGGATGCCGACACTACGCCGCAGGACCGGCGGCCGCGCCGCACAAATCCAGGAAATCGACATGATGGAAGGCTTCACCCGCACCGAGATTAAGACCAGCGGCGCCCGCATCGTCACGGTGCATGGCGGGAAGGGGCCGCCGGTGCTGCTGATGCATGGCAATCCGTTCACGCATCTGTCCTGGCACAAGTTCGCGCCGCGGCTGGCGCAGGAGTTCACCGTGGTCGCGACCGATCTGCGCGGCTACGGCGACTCGGAGAAGCCGCCGGGCGGTCCGGACCATTCCGGCTATTCGTTCCGCGCCATGGCGCAGGATCAAGTGGAGGTCATGGCGGCGCTGGGCTTTACCCGATTCATGGCCGCCGGTCATGACCGTGGCGCCCGCGTGCTGCACCGGATGTGCCTCGACCACCCAGGCAAGGTCGAGCGCGCGGCGATCCTCGACATCGTGCCGCAGCACCACCTGTTCAATAACATCACGCAGGCCTGGGCGACCTACGCCTACCACTGGTTCTTCATGATCCAGCCCGAGCCCATGCCCGAGACGCTGATGAGCGCCGACCCGGATTTCTACATCACCAAGAAGCTCGCGAAGACCGCGAAGGGCTTAAGCTTCTTCGGCAAGGAGGCGCTGGAGGAATACAAGCGCTGCTTCCGCAACCCAGAAACGGTCCACGCCATGTGCGAGGACTATCGCGCCACCGCGACCGTCGATCTCGCGATGGACACCAAGGACTTCGCGGCGGGCAAGAAGGTCACCACGATCGAGGGCCTTTCCGCCGACGGCAGCCACCCCGTGCAACGCGCCTGGAAAGAGTGCAACGTCCCGCAGTGCGGCTACTGCCAGAGCGGACAGATCATGCAAGCCGTGTCGCTGTTGAAGAAGAAGCCGAAGCCCACCGACGCGGACATCGACCGCGAGATGCAAGGCAACATCTGCCGCTGCGGAACCTACCAGCGCATCCGCAAGGCGATCTTGATCGCCTCGGGGGTGAAAGCATGAACTCCGTGCAAGCGGTTTCCCGCCGCGGTTTTCTCGAGAACGTATTCTCGGCGGGCGCGTTCGTGCTCGGCGCGCGCGTTCTGCCGGTGGATGCCATCGCCGCGCCCGACGCCGATCGGGCCGCGTGGACTCCGTCCGTTTACCTCGGGCTCGAAACAGACGGCACGGTCATCGCCGTCGCGCACCGTTCGGAAATGGGCACCGGCATCCGCAGCGTGCTGCCCATGCTGCTCGCCGACGAACTCGGCGCGGACTGGAGCCGCGTCAAGGTCCAGCAGGCGATCGGCGACGAGAAGTACGGTTCGCAGAACACCGACGGCTCGTGCTCCATCCGCGACTTTTACGACGCGATCCGCGACGCCGGCGCCACGGCGCGCCTGATGCTCGAACGATCGGCCGCCAACAAGTGGGGCGTGCCGGCCGGCGAATGCAAGGCGGACGCGCATTTCGTCGTCCACGCGTCGGGCAAGAAGTTCGGCTTCGGCGAACTGGTGACGCTCGCCAAGGCGCAGCACGTTCCCGCCAAGAACGAACTTCGCCACAAGAGCCCCGCCGAATACAGGTACGTGGGCAAGGATCTGCCCACCATCGATCGCGACGATCTCTGCGCCGGCAAAGGCACGTTCGGCATGGACGTCAAGGTTCCGGGGATGGTCTACGCATCCATCGAACGCTCCCCCGTCTACGGCGGCAGAGTGAAAAGCCACGACGATTCCGAGACGCGCAAGGTGGCGGGCGTTCAGCGGACCGTGGTGCTCGACCGGTTCCAGGAGCCGCACCTGTTCCAGCAACTCGGCGGCGTGGCCGTGATCGCCGGCGATACGTGGTCGGCCATGCAGGGGCGCAAGAAGCTGAAGGTCGAGTGGGAGACGGCCGCGCACACCGGCTACGAGTCCGGCGCGTACCGCAAGGAGTTGACGGAGGCCGCCCGGAAGCCGCAGAAGGTGGTGCGGAACGTGGGCGACGTGGACCGCGCGTTCGGGTCGGCGGCGAAGGTGATCGAGGCCGATTACTACGTGCCGATGCTCGCCCACGCGCCGATGGAACCGCCCGCCGCGGCCGCCGAGTTCAAGGACGGCAAAGTGACCGCGTGGGCCGCGACGCAGAATCCGCAGGCCGTGCAGGAGGCGGTGTCGGCCGCGCTCGGCATCGGGAAGAAGGACGTCGTCTGCAACGTGACGCTGCTCGGCGGGGGCTTCGGACGTAAGTCGAAGCCGGATTACGTGGTGGAAGCGGCGCTGCTTTCGAAGAAAGTGGGCAAGCCGGTGAAGGTGGTCTGGAGCCGCGAGGACGATATCCGGTTCGATTACTATCACGCGCCCGCCGCGATGCACATGAAGGCCGGCGTGGATGCCAAGGGGAGGCCCACCGCGTGGCTCCATCGCAGCGTGTTTCCCACGATCGGGTCCACGTTCGACGCAAGCGCCACCTACGGGCAGGAGTTCGAGATGGGCATGGGCTGGGTGGACCTGCCCTACGACATCGCCCATCACCGCGCGGAGAACGGCCCCGCGAAGAACCATGTCCGCATCGGCTGGATGCGCGCCGTGGCCAACATCTACCACGCCTTCGCGATCCACTCCTTCGTCGACGAACTGGCGCATGCCGCCGGCCGCGACCGGGTCGAGTACATCCTGGACCTGATCGGCCGGGGCCGCAACGTCGAGCCCAAGGTCGAGGGGATGAAATACTGGAACAACACCCAGCCGCTCGATAAGTTCCCTATCGACACGGCGCGTCTCCGCCGCGTGGTGGAAGTGGCGGCGGAGAAGTCGGGTTGGGCGAAGCATAAGTCGGGCGGCGGCCGGGGCTGGGGCATCGCCGCGCACCGGAGTTTCCTCAGTTACGTCGCCTCCGTGGTGGAAGTGGAGATGGATGGCAAGGGCGGGTTCCGCATCCCGCGGGTCCACATGGTTGCGGACGCGGGGATCATCATCAGTCCGGACCGGGTGCGCGCGCAGTTCGAGGGCGCGGCGGTGTTCGGGACGAGCGTCGCTCGTCTCGGCGAAATCACGGCGGAAGGCGGCAAGATCCAGCAATCGAACTTCCACGACTATCAGGTGGCGCGGATGCACCAGGCTCCGGTCGAGGTGCACGTACACGTGATTCCGAGCAGCGAGCCTCCGGCGGGTGTCGGCGAGCCGGGCGTGCCGCCGGTGCCGCCGGCGATCTGCAACGCGATCTTCGCGGCGACGGGGCAGCGGATTCGGGATCTGCCGCTGAAGAACCACAAGCTGGCGTGACGGAGAAAGGCTCCGGCTCTACGCCGACAGCACGCGAGATTCGCGGAGCCGCTCGAGTTCGCTCGCAACGGTGGCGGGGAATCGCGCCGCGCACTCCCGCAGGCGCCGCGGATCCAGGCGACTGAAGTCGAGGTCGAGCCACACGCGATCGCCTCGCCGCCGCGACAGGTAGATGAGGTCCAGGAGCGCCTTCTCCGGCCACGCGACGAGCGTGTGCAGCCCGTTCCGGGAGATCCTGGCGTCGAAGCCCCAGAACAGGCTCCGCGCGATGGAATGGTAGTGGATGCCGCCGAGCGGAGTCCGTCTGGTCTGGGTGGGTTCGAGCGTGGCGCAGGTCAGCGCCGCCGAGGGCTGCGTCGTCACGCCCGCCGCCACCAGCGCCGATTCCACAGTTATGTAGGACGGCCGCACGAGGACGGCCGCCGCCTCTTCGATCGACAGCCGGGCGAACGCGTGCGTGTACCAACCGCCGCCGATGTGCGTGAGCAGCCCTTGACCCGTCATCCGCCAGATCGCCTGCCGGGCCGCTTTCGGGTTCAGTTCCGCCAACAGCCCGATCGAAGATGCATGGAGCAGCGCTCCGTGCGGGGGCAGTCCTCTTAGTAACTCGAGCCAGCGGCGGGTGGTGAAGTACGGCTTCACTTCACCACGCTCCCGAGGAACGTCTCCACGCGGTCCACCATCGCCGCCGCGGTCTCCGGCGTCAATCCGCCGACTCCCGCCCGCTCGAGCGCCTGTATCCAACCGGACTTGCGAAGCGGCCGCAGCTTCTCCCCGGTGTCGCTCGCGTCGAACTCGTCCTCGAGCGCCGCGCGGCCGGGCTCGTCCAAATCGACTCCACTCTCGAGGAGGAACCAGATGTCGAACAGGTCTCCCGGCTTCGGATACCGGCGGGAGTAAAGCGACCGGATCTTCTGATAGAGGAACACCGATGGCGCCGGCATGCGGACGGCGGCGGAGCCGTTGATCCCGGTCACCAGCACCGTTGTGGTGCGACGGACCGATCCCACGATCCGCGTGATGTCGACCGAAAACGCCGGCCGGGAATCCTCCTCTATGCGGATGCGGACGAACCCTTCCGGCGCCGTTTCCGGCTCCCCGGCGATCCGCAGAGAACGGCCCAGAACGGGGTTTACGATGTCCAGCGCCGCGCCGATGGCGTCCTCCAGCCCGGCCACCTCCGGACTCCCGGCAAGAGGCGCCAAGTCGATGTCGAAGCTGGTTCGGGGGCTGTGGTTGACGAGTCGCAGCACCGATCCACCGATCCAGACGAAGGCATCCGGGTATCGCCGGAAGATCTCGACGATAACCGCGAGCTCGGCCTGTTCAAGCGGATTCATCACTGATATTGTAGATCAGCTCGATTGAGCGCGGCGCGATCCGAGCGGGGGCGTTCAACGCGGAATGAATATTCCGTCAAAATCGTGTTACAGGCAATCGCGCCCGGACCGATGTATACTCATGAGGACCCGCAAGGAGGATCCGTGAAGAGCACCGCCGCCCTGATTGCCGCCGCCGCTTTGGCGTTGGCCGAAACGAAGATGCCGGAGCCCGCCAAGCTGAAGGTGGAGTTCGACAAGCATGTGCAGCCTATATTGGCGGCCAAGTGCCACTCCTGCCACGGCTCCAAGCAGCAGCAGTCCGGGCTGCGTCTGGACAAGCGCCAGAACGCCCTCCGCGGCGGCGACTACGGGCCGGTCATCGTTCAGGGCAACAGCCTCGACAGCAAGCTCATCAAGAAGCTCGTCTCCGGCGACGGCGGCATGCAGATGCCTCCCACGGGCGCGCTCGAGCAGGACGAGATCGCGATTCTCCGCGCGTGGATCGACCAAGGAGCGGACTTCGGCGAAATCGAAATCAAGGAAGAAGCGCCCAAGCCAGTCGACCCGAAGCTGGCCGCGCTGATCTCCGCCGTTCGATCGCGGGACGCGGCCGCCATCAAGAAGACGCTTCGCACTCCGGGCGTGGTGAAGATGCAGGATGCCGCGGGATCCACCGCCTTGCACCATGCGGCGGGATTCGGCACGCTCGACGCGATGAAGAAGCTCCTCGACGCCGGCTCGGATCCGAACGCCAGGAACCGCCACGGCGCCACGCCACTGCACTGGGCCGTGGCCAATAACGCTCGGATCGGGTTGCTGCTGTCGCGCGGGGCCGATGTCAACGCCCAAACCAACGATGGCCGCACCGCGCTTTACATGGCCGCGATGCAGCGATCCAACGACGGGGCGTTGCGCCTGCTGCTCGACAAGGGCGCCGATCCCGCCCTCGCTACCACGGGCGGACGAACTCCGCTCATGGCCGCCGCCGGCTTCGGAGCGGTGGATTCGATGAAGGCGCTGCTCGACCGCAGGGCCGATCCCAACGCGATCAGCGGTTCCAACTCCACCCCTTTGATGGATGCCGCGGTGAGCCGTTCGTTCGAAGCCGCGCGGCTGCTGGTCGAACGCGGCGCCAACGTCAACGCGCGAACCAAACGGAATCAAACCGCGTTGGCAATGGCCGCCACTTACGGCTCGACGGAGACCGTGAAGCTGCTGCTCGACAAAGGAGCGGACGTCAACATCCGCGACGAGCGCGGTTACTCGGCGTTGATGTACGCGGCGTATTCCGAGTGGACGCCGGTAGAGATCGTCAAGATGCTGCTCGACAAGGGCGCCGCTCGCGACGTCACTGGCGAGGGCGAGACGCCGAAATCGCTCGCCGCCAAGCGCGGCGACACCGAAGTCGCGCGCTTGTTGGGCGTCGCCGAAGACGCACGCCGCAAGGGGGGCATCGCGGCCGGTCCGGTTCAGCCGGCGGGACGCAACGCGGCGCAGGCGGTGGAGAAAGCGCTGGAGCCGCTCGCGGCGCAGAGTCCGAACTTCGTCAAGCGCGGCGGCTGCAACTCCTGCCACAACCAGTATCTGCCTTCCGCCGCCACCGCCATCGCGCGCCAGCGCGGAATCCGCGCGCCGGAAAAGATCGTGCAGTTGTCTTCCGCGATGACGGAGCGGACGGCCGAACGCGCGATGGATTTCTCGGTGGCGGCGGTCAACAGCCTGGGCTACGAGCTTTTCGGCTACGCGGCGCACGGAATGCCCGCGAACGAATACACGGCGTCGGTGGCGCGCTACGTGAAATCGATGCAGACAGCGGAGGGAAGCTGGCAGACCACAGGCCATCGCCCGCCGCTCACCTCCGACGATTTCTGGACCACCGCGCTTGCGATGTACGCGCTGCGGGTCTACGGACCGGCGCCTGAGAAGGCCGACAACGAACAGCGGCTGGCGCGGGCGGCGCGGTGGCTCGAATCGGCGGCGCCGGCGACCACGCAGGAAAGGGCCTCGCAACTGATGGGGCTGGTGTGGGCGAAGGCTCCCGCCGCGGCCATCGACAAGTCCGCACGCGGCCTGATCGAATCGCAACGGTCCGATGGCGGTTGGGCGCAGTTACCCAAGATGGGCAGCGACGCCTACGCGGCCGGCATGGCGCTCTACGCGCTCCAGATCGCGGGACGCGCCGATGCGGGCGTCCGCGCGGGGCTGCAGTATCTGCTTCGCACCCAGGCCGCGGACGGAACGTGGCACATCAGGACGCGGTCGCTGCCGTTGCAGCCGTACTTCGAAAGCGGCTTCCCGTACGGGCACGATCAGTGGATCTCCGCCGCGGGCACGAGTTGGGCGGCGATGGCGCTTTCGTTATCGGTGGAACCCGCTCGCATGAGCCGGCGGTAGCCGCTACAATCGGGGTTATGGCTGTCCTGGCAAACGCGCCCATTTCGGTGGAGGAATACCTCCGCACGAACTACAAGCCCGCTTGCGACTACATCGACGGCGTTCTTCGACAAAAGCCGATGCCCACCAGGAAGCATAGCCAAGTCCAGTACAAGGCCGCCTTGGCGATCAATTCCCGCTTTCCAGGATTCGAGGCAGACCCCGAGTTGACCGTCCGCTTGAGCCCGTACCGGTGGTTCGTGCCGGATGTCGCGGTGCAGGACGTCACTCGCATCCAGGATCCGTATCCAACCGAGCCCGTCCATCTGTGCGTGGAGGTGCTCTCTCCCGAGGACCGCTTCGCGGGGATGATCGCCAAGTGCGAAGAGTATCTCGCCTGGGGCGTACCCACGGCCTGGATCGTCGATCCCGATTCGCGCCGCGCCTGGCAGCTCGAACGCGGTCAGCCTCCCCGCGAAGTCGAGCCCGGCGGCAACCTTACCGCCGGCCCGGTCTCCGTCCCCGTCGCGAGCCTGTGGGATAACCCGCCTACGGCGTGAAGCGATAACCGGTTCCGCGCACCGTGTGGATGTGCTTGGGGAACTGAGGATTGTCCTCGATCTTCTGCCGCAGCCACGCGACATGAACGTCGATGGTGCGCGACGACACGTCGCTCTGATATTCCCAGACGTTTTGCAGTAACTCCTCCCGCGATACTACGTTCCCGCGGTGTTCCACCAGATACTGGAGCAATTGCAACTCCTTGGCCGCCAACTGCAGCGGCGAGCCGTTCTTGGTCACGCCGCCGTGTTCGAAGTCCACCGCCACGCCGTCGAATTCGTAGCGCGTCACGGCCGGCCGGTTGTCGCGTTTGACGCGCCGTAGCAGCGCCTCCACGCGCGCCACCAATTCGGATGGGTCGAACGGCTTGGTCAGATAGTCGTCGGCGCCCAGCTTCAGCCCCACGACGCGATCCACCACCAGGGTCTTGGCGGTCAGCATCAGCACCGCAATGTCGCGGCCTTGCTGGCGCAGTTCGCGGCAGACCTCGAATCCGTTCTTGCCGGGCAGCATGACGTCCAGCACGATCAGGTCGAAACCGCCCTTCAACGCCTTGGCCAGGCCCGAAGGCCCGTCCATGGCCGTCTCGACGTCGAACCCTTCGACGGCCAGCAGATCCGAAATGGTGAGGCTGAGACCGGGCTCATCCTCGACTAACAGAATGCGCGAATTCATCTTCCTGCTCCAATTGCGCCGCGGGAATCCGGATGGTGAACTCGGTTCCCTTCATCGGCTCGCTGTGCACCGAGATCGCGCCCCCGTGCGCTTCGACGATCTTCTTCACCAGATTGAGTCCGAGCCCGGTGCCGTGGATCTGATCCTGCACCGCGCGGCGTCCGCGAAAGAACGGCTCGAAAATGCGGGACTGCTCGTCGGCGGGGATTCCGGGGCCGCGATCGGCCACTCGAATCTCCACCATCGGGCTCGCCGGCCCGCCGGTCTTCGCCGCCGATACGCCGAGCCAGTTGCTGCCTTCCATCCCGTACTTCACCGCGTTGTTGATCAGATTCTGGATCGCGTGTCGCAACGCCATCGGATCGGCGAGCACCGGCGGCAGGTCTGGCGCGACACTCTTGTCGAGTTCGCAACGAGCGCCCTCGATCGAACCGCGGCATGCGGCGATGCTCTGGTCGATCAATTCGTCCACCAGCGCCGGCTGGCGCTCGCGGATCACTTGGCCGGATTCGGCGCTGGCAAAACGCAATACCTGCTCCACAATGGCTCCGAGCTTCTCGCTCTCCTGCTGGATCAACGCGCCGTAGCGCTCCACTTGGCCAGGATTGGCGGCGATCTTGCCGCGCAGGTTGTAGGCCGCCGTCCGGATGACGGTCAGGGGCGTTCGTAACTCGTGCGAGACTCCGGCGACGAAGTCCATCTGCGCCTGCGCCAGCTGCTGCGCCCGGCGCGAGGCGCGCAGCAGGAACGCCATCGCGGCCAGCATCAAACCGAGGATCGCCGCCGAGATTCCCAGATTGCGCCAGCGGGCGCGGTTGACCACGGCTTCGAGAGAACCGGCGCGGTGGCGGACCGAAAGGACCCAGTGCCCGAACCCCGAGTCCACGTTCGCGAGCGGAGGAGGCGGACGCTGCTTTCTGTCCGCGCCGGGACCGCGCTCACCCGGTCCTGGCGGACCGCGCCGCCCGAAGTTGACCTCGAGTAGCGTCACCGACCCATCGGCCGACTTGCCGATGGGTGTGCTCGCGGTGCGGTGCACGATCACCGAAGGATCGCGGCGAAGCGCGATCTCGGCGTCGAAGTCGAGCTTTCCGCCGCTGCCGAGGTGCCGCTCCAAGAGGCCGGGCAAAATCGACTCCTTGACGTAGGCGGGTTCCAGTTCGAGAACGATCCAATCGAGTTCGAAGAAGGGAGACTCGCGCGGCGCCCGCGGTGGCGGACGCGCGGGCTGGCCGGTTCGGGGACCATCGCGCCGGGGCTCTCCTTGCGGGAACCGGGGAAACTGCAACGTCCATGGATCGTCGAGCACAGGCGGCCGACCTCCTTCGCCCCGCGAGCGGCTGGCGATCCACTCGCGCAACGGCAACCACTGCTGGGGCCAGGCGATCGCCTGGAACTTCGGCCCGTCCGGATCTATCTGAAGCAGACGCGGCGCCGAGGCCTCCGGCAAGGCGATCGCGACCCGCTTGAACAACTTCGGATGGTTGGAGGTTTGCCGCCACCGCTCGTAACGGGCGAGGTACGCCGCCTCGCGCCCGGACTCGGCGATCAGCGGTTCACCCGGCTGAATCGCGTTCGCGGCCTGCGTGACGATCGTGTTGAATTCGCGGCTGAGGCGGACCAAGTGGGTCTGTAATCCCTCGTGCAAGCGCTCGCCCTCGGCGCGGCCGATCTCGCCGATCCATTTGTACTGCAGGAACGCGAGCGCGCAGCACAGCGCCGCCAACACCCCCGCGGAAACCCAGGAAGGAAGCGCCCGGCGGCGGAAGTTCTCCATGTTCATTCAGATCGTACGCTCGCGGCGCACGGTCCGCAAGCTCCCCTCGATTCCACGATAGTCCGGCAGGCCCCGGCGGCGCTGCAAAACTTCGAAAAGCCGCGCGTTAATTATGTAAACCCGGCGAGGCGCGGCAGGGTGCGCCGAGTTCCGGCATTCCGCCAATCTGGCGCCCCCACCGGACAGAATGGCTGGCGTTCCCGCGGCCTGGGCCCGTGTTTTCAGCGATCCGCGATTGGCGCCGAATGTGCATTTCGGATGGCACGAGACTACGAACAACACTCGCCGCGGCTCTCTGCGCAGCCGTGGCACTGGCGGGTTCCAAAACCGCTCCGGACATCGCGGGTCCCGGAAGCGCCGAGGTAGACGTGATCGTTCAGTACGCGGACGTGCCCGGCGAGGCCCACCACCGAAGGGCGGCCGGCAAGGGAGCGCGTCTCAAGAAGCGGATGGACCAGGGCAACTCCGCCCTGTATTCGATTCGGCGAGCGGATGTCGCGGCGCTCGAAGCCGATGCCGATATCGTGTACATCTCTCCGGACAGACCGGTCCGCGCGTTTCTCGACTACGCCCAGCCCACCGTTGGAGCAGCCATCGCGAAGAGCTACGGCTGGACGGGTAAGGGCGTCGGTGTCGCGGTGATCGACAGTGGCATCTGGCGCCATCCCGACCTGAATGGTTCCGACTTGATGTCGAACATCGTCTATTCGGAGGACTTCACCGCATTGGGCTCGGCGAATGATTACTTTGGCCACGGGACCCACGTGACGGGCGTGCTGGCCGGCAACGGAGCGATAGGAACCTCCGTCGGCGCGTTCAAAACGTTCCTGGGTGTCGCGCAAGACGTCAACATCGTCAATCTGCGAGTCCTCGATAGCAAGGGGTCCGGCTCCGATAGCGCGGTGATCGCGGCGATCGACCGCGCCATCGCGTTGAAGTCCACTTACAACATCCGCGTGATCAACCTCTCCCTGGGACGCCCGGTGTACGAGGGCCACTCGAAGGACCCGCTCTGCCAGGCCGTTGCGCGAGCCTGGAAAGCCGGAATCGTAGTGGTGGCCGCCGCCGGCAACTACGGCCGGAACAACCTTTCGGGCAACAGCGGATACGCGACGATCACATCACCCGGCAACCACCCGCTGGTCATCACCGTGGGAGCGGTCAAGACCATGGGCACCGCGTCCCGCGTGGACGACGTGATCGCCAGCTATAGTTCGAAGGGACCGACGCTCGGCGACGGCACGATCAAGCCGGACCTCGTCGCGCCGGGCAACCGGCTCATCGCCGCCTCATCGACGTCCGGTACGCTGCAGCAAGAGGCGCCGGGCAACTATGTCGACCGGTCTTACTTCATGACAGGATTGTCCGGTCCCAGCATCTGGTACTTCCGCCTGAGTGGTACGAGCATGGCCGCCCCCATGGTCAGCGGCGCCGCGGCGTTGTTGCTCCAGAAGACTCCTTCGTTGACTCCCGACCAGGTCAAAGCGCGTCTGATGAAGACCGCCACCAAGTCGTTTCCGGCCAGTTCGACGGCGGTGGATCCGCCCACAGGCCAGACGTTCGTGAGCCAACACGACATCTTCACCGTGGGCGCCGGTCATCTCGACGTTTGGGGAGCCCTCAACAACACCGACTTGACTCCGGCGACGAACGGCGCGGCGCGATCGCCGCAGGCGGTGTACGACTCGAAGTCAAAGAAAGTGACGCCGGTCACGTCCTCGAGCGCGATCTGGGGCGCCGATTCGATCTGGAGCAACAGCGCCATCTGGGGCGCGCAGATCCTGTCCGGATCCAGTGCGATCTGGGGCGCCAGCGCCATCTGGGGAGCGTCGACCACCAAGGGTTTCAGCGCGATCTGGGGCGCGGCCGACCTGAGCGGCAGCAGCGCGATCTGGGGAGCGGCCGGAACCGGCGGGACTAGCGCCATCTGGGGCGCCACCACGCCGGCCACGGGTGTCTTGCTCCTGGGCGAGAATTGAGGCGCGGTCACGTGCCGCCGGCTTGGCCAAGTCCCATCGCCCGAAGGGCGAGACGGACCGGGACGCAACGGATAGTGGAGTGGCCAAAGGGCGTCCGGCAACGGCGCCCACGCCAAGTCGGCCTCGGCCGGAATCGCCGCGATTGCCGCTAAGTATGCCGCGCCGCGCATCGCCGAATCCGCCAGTGTCCGAACTGAACGTCATCAGCCCGTTCACCTCCCATCCCCCGAGCGCGGCGTTCACGCCCCGGTTCCAGCCGGAGCCGAGCGGCTTGCCCTTGCCAAACCGCAATTGGTAAGAAAATGTCATTACCAACCGCTGGGGAACGTCCATCGCCGGGATGGCTCGCTCCAGCCGCGGGTTGAACGGGTTCTGGCCGCCGGTGACGCCGCCGAGCTAGCCGACATTGCCGTCGGAGAGCGACGCGTCGTCGATGAGCGCTGAGCCGCGAGGTGGGGCCGTTGAGCGCCGTCCGTCCCTGGCTCCAATACGAGGGATCCAGCCGGTTGCGAGGTGCGTCCCCTTGCTGCCCGTGTCGTTCACCTGCTCCACCGGGTTGCCCGGCAGAGCGCGCTGGATCGACAGGCTCCACTATGGCGCCGCCAATGGCCGAAGTCAACCGGATTCTAGCTCTCGCGGATCAGCGCGACATACCGGACGTCGGCCACGCTCTTGCCGGGCGCCTTCGACGCCCGTAGGGTAAGCGTGCCCACGCCCTTTTCGAGCGCGATACGGCCCATTTGCAAGGGCCGGAAGTCCTTCACATACGACTCCCCGCCTCGGTCATGGCGGTCGAACGCCTTGCCGATGAGCGGCGGATCGTGCGCCTTGTCCACCATGGCGGTCACCCGGCTCGTCCCGAAAGTCAGCTCGATCTCCGAGCCTATGTCGCTCGCCGGGCACGTGTACCAAACCTCGGCCCGGTAGTTGCCGGTGGCGCCGGCCTCGACGTGCCACGTCATGCTGTCCTCCGGCTTGGTCCAGTTGGTGAAGAACGAGCAATTGGGGGCATTGGCGCTGCGCTTCACGCCTCCGTGCGGAACCCCGTCCCGCGCGGGAAGCATCGTCCTTTCGGCGAACCCCACCGGGAACGGGCGCGTGTCCGGTCCCACGCTGGGCAGCATCTCTCTCTTCCATGCGTCCAGGGCCGTTCCCAATTTGGACGCCGCGGCCGGTTGTGCCGCCGCCACGTCGCGATCCTGGCCGGGATCGGCCACCATATCGAACAGCTTGCCGTCGGGATCGAGCCGGTACTGCTGCGTCCGGACGCTGGCGCGCCGGTTCTGCATCGAGAAGATCATGCGATCCGGCCACGGCTCTTTCGAACCGGTGAGCAGCGGCTTCAAGTCGCGTCCATCGAGCGGCTTCACCGATGTCCGGGGCACGCCCGCCAAGCTGGTGAGAGTCGGCAACAGGTCGATCGCGCCGGAGATTCGCGACACGCGCGTGCCCGGTTGAATCCGGCCGGGCCATCGCATCAACAGCGGCGCGCGCAGACCCCCCTCGTCGACGCTGCCCTTCCGGCCCTTCATCCCGCCGTTCCACCGCCAACTGTTGGGACCGTTGTCGCTGAAGTAGAACACGATGGTGTCGCGTTCGAGGTTCAGCTCGCGCAGGCGCCCGAGCAGCCGGCCGACGTTCCAGTCGATGTTCTCGACCATCGCCAGAGCGGCGCGCGTCATCCCGAGATCCTCTTGACCCGGGTCGCGGGCGCGGAGCTTCGGATCGGCCTTGGCGAACTTGTCGTGGAAGCGGTCCGGCACTTGCATCGGCGAGTGGGGCGTGTTGAGCGGAAGATAACAGAGGAACGGACTCGAGCGGTGATCGCCGATGAACTTCATGGCGTGATCGGTCAGATCGTCGATGATGAAGCCCTTGCCGCGAACCATCTTGCCGTTGTGGTCGAGCTCGGAGTCGAAATACTGGCCCCAGTGGCCGGACGTGAATCCGTAGTATTCGTCGAAGCCGCGGGCGTTCGGGTGATACGGATGTTGCGATCCGTTGTGCCACTTGCCGAACGCGCCGGTGGAGTAACCGGCGGCGCGAAAAGTCTGCGCGATGGTGGTCTCGTCGAGATTCAGCCGCTCGGCGCCGGTGGTGACGCCGCGCACGCCGCCGCGCGGATGATACCGGCCCGTGAGGAACTCGGCCCGCGTCGGGGCGCAGACCGAGCACACGAAGAAACGGTCGAACAGCGCGCCGTCGCGGCCTATCGAATCGATGTTCGGCGTCGAGAGGTTGGTGTTGCCGTGGATGCTCAGGTCGCCCCAACCCTGATCGTCGGCGAGGATCGCGACGATGTTGGGACGTCTGCCGGGGCTGGTTTGAGTACGCGCCGCGGCGGACAGGAAAGGAGCGGCGAGCGCTTGGCGGCGGGTCAGCATCGGGCCGGCCGTTACTTTTCGGCGCCTTCGGTCGGCGCGACGCCCTTCTTTTCCCCGACTCCCATCGCCCCGGTTCCGAGCGCGGTTTGGGCGCCCATCTTGATCAGGCTGGTTTCGCCGGCGCCCTGGAAGAACATGTAGTTCTTGCGCGCACCCTTCCAGGCTTGCGGTCCGCCGAGTTTGCGGCTGACGCCGAGCACGTCCCTCTCCACCTTGGTCACCAGCGTTTCGTACCGCGGATCGCCCTGCTTGAAGCCGGAGAAGCTGCCAAGATCGGTGCTGGCCACGAACACCACGTCCACGCCGGGGACAGCGGCGATCTGATCGGCGATGGCGACGCCCGCCGGCGATTCGATCATGGCGACGATCATGATGTTGTCGTTGGCCGTGGCTCGATAGTCGGCGCCCCACATCGCGCCGTACTGGCCGCCGCCCTGGCTGCGCTTGCCGACCGGCGGATACTTGGCGAACGTCACCGCGTTCTTCACCTTCTCGACGGAGTCGACCATGGGGATGATGATGCCGAGCGCGCCCATGTCGGTGGCCTTCTGAATGTCGCCCTCGGTGGCGTCGGGGACGCGGACGAAGGGGATGGCCGGGGCTCCTTTGCAGGCGCGGATCATGCGCGCCGACTCCTGGTAGGTGAGGGTGGAGTGCTGCATCTCGATCCAGGTGAAATCGAAGCCCGAGGTCGCCATGGCGCAGTACACGTCGGGATCGTTGGAGGAGACGGTTCCACCGACAACCTGCTTGCCTTGCGCGAGCTTGGTTTTGACGGTGTTGTAGACGCGGGGTTCAGCGGACGCGGCCGCCGGAACCAGCAGCGCCGCCGCGAGGGCGAAGGAAGGGAGCAGGATGCGAGTGGTCATGTCCCGATAGCTTACCACCGGCGGGAGCGGCGCGGAGGAGGGGATTGCGATACGCTGGAATTGGGAACTACGGCGACATGTTTAAAAGGGCAAGGCAAGCGTTCAACCCGAAGCGTCAGATCCGCGATGTGGAATCGGCGTCGGCGTTGGTCCGGGCCTTAAGGGAGCGAGGGACTCAGCCCACATATGGAGGTAACCCCGTCCACAAGAGGAACCCGGCCGATTTCGGGTTGCACCCGCCGTCTTCCCCCCGGCCTGACAAGACCCTCTGCGACGGGATTGTCGATTCGCGCGAGCAGGCACAGCGGTTGCTCGAACTGGGCTTCGGGAAGGGGTTGGTCAGCGTGCAGGAACGGGATGGATGGCCGCAGAACGTCTGGGCGGTAGCCGGCCAGCGGGATGCCGTCGAAGCCCAGCACGAGGGCAGCGGACGGTATCATGGTTACCCGATGCCGGTCTCCGATCCCTTCGCCATGAGGTCTTGAAGCGCTGGGAGCGTAGTTGATGTCTGAGTTGTCGATTAACACGTCCTGGCTCCCGGGATACGCCTCCGGTTCCGGCCCGGTTCCCGCGACTGAGGCCGAGATTGGGATCGTGTGCTCTGGGCGCGTCCTCACACACATAGACGACAGTTGGTCCAAGTCCGTCCGTGACGTCGCCCGCATCTCCGCTTATCCGATGGCCCTTTGGCTAGCAGCCTCGTGGTGGCGTCTCCGATGGGAAGCTCGGCCGAAGCGGGAGAATCTGGATCTTTCGTGGCGGATGTCTCACGAACTTCCGGCCGCCGGCCACGGCTACACGTGGCCGGCGATTTCATTCGAAAGCGATGGAGAGAGCATCGGCATTCGCTCTCGTCCGAGCGATGGACCCCACGAGCCGGTGCGATACCTCACCGCGTTCGATAGCTGGATCGACACGGCATCGTTCGAGCGGGAGGTCGACGCCTTCGTCGAATTGGTTCTCGCGCGGCTGGATGCAACCAAAGTCCGTGAAGAGCAACTGTGCTCATTGTGGCGGGAGCTTCGCCAGGAGCGGACCGATCCGCAAGCTTCCAACGTCAGGCGTTTGGAAGCCAGACTCGGCTTCGACCCGGACGAAGCGCCGGAGGAACTCCTGGATCGGGTGGACAAGCTCGCCTCACGCGCGGGAGAGGTTGCCGCCGGCGAGATCTCCATCGCATGCGCCGGTCCCAACGCCCAGCACGGGATTCAGGAGGTGGAGGATTTCGCGGGCTCGGCGGGTATCGATGCGCACATCCGTCCGAACGCCGTCGCCGCGCCCGATCCGGCCGCTACACCGGGACAGCGTGGATTCGAACTGGCGCGCAACGCACGGCGTGCGTGGGGCCTCGGAACAGGGCCAGTGAGCAACGAGACGCTCGGCGAGTTGCTCGGTATAGGGGTGGGTGCGTTCCGCGATCCAGCGTCCGGCGGCCGGGTGGCACTGGCGATTCGCCATGGCCGGCCGGACCATGCGAAACTGCTCTTCCGAAAGCGCAACGAGCCGGGGCTTCGTTTCGAAGGCGCTCGATTCCTCGCCGCGCACATCACGGCGTCCGATTCGGATCGATGGCTCGCCGCCACCGACGCCTTCACCGCGCGCCAGAAAGAGCAGCGGGGGTTCGCTGCCGAGTTGCTTTGCCCGATCGAGAGCCTGGACGACCGCCTGAAGGGCGACTACTCCGAAAGTGCGATGGAGGATGCGGCCGATGCGTTCAACGTTTCTGAACGGGTCGTTGCGAGCCACCTCGCCAATCGCGAAAAGATTCCACGAGAGTGGGCGAACTTCGACTGAACCCCTCCACGCGCTCCTCGTGATATAAACACGTTGGAACCATGTCACGCCCCATCCTCGTTCTCGCCGGCATCGCCGTAGCGGCCTTCGGCCTTTACAAGTTCTCCGCCAGCCGCCGGGCTCCCGCCGATGTTCGCGGATTGGCCGCGATCAAGGTCCCCGAGGGCTTCGAGGCCGAACTCGCCGCCAAGCCCGGACTCGTTCGCTATCCCATGCTCGGGACCATCGACGACCGCGGCCGCGTCTTCATGTGCGAGTCCTCTGGCAAGACCGTCAAGACCCCGGAGATGAACGCCGATCCGACCTACATCGTGTCCATGCTCGAGGACACCGATCGCGACGGCGTGTACGACAAATCCACCACCTTCGCCGACAAGCTGACCCTGCCGGCCGGCGCGGTCTGGCATCGCGGATCGCTCTACGTCGCCGCGCCGCCGCACGTGTTCCGCTTCCAGGACACCAATAACGACGGCGTCGCCGATGTCCGCGACATCGTCGTCACCGGGTGGAACCTCTCCGCCAACGCCGCGTCGCTGCACGGTCCCATCATGGGTCCCGACGGCTGGCTTTATCTCACCGACGGACGCCACGGCTTCAAGATCGAAACCAAGGACGGACGGCGGTACGAGGGCAAGGCGTCGCGCATCTGGCGCGTGAAGCCGGACGGCACGGGACTGGAGTGGTACGCGGGTGGCGGGTTCGACAATCCGGTGGAAGTGGCCTTCACCGAGAGCGGCGACATGTTCGGCACGATGACCTATTATCAGGATCCCGCCGACGGACAGCGCGATTCGATCCTGCATTTCGTCGAAGGCGGCGTCTATCCGAAACCCTACTCCGTCACCTCCGAATTCAAGCGGACCGGCGACCTGATGCCGGTGATGACCAAGTTCGCGCGGATCGCGCCGGCGGGGCTGCAGCGCTACACCGGGACGGGATTCGGCGGCGATTTCCGCGGCAATCTCTTCACCGCGCAGTTCAACACGCATCGCGTCCAACGGCACGTGGTGTCGCGCGACGGGGCCACCTATAAGACCGCCGATACGGATTTCCTGGTATCGTCCGATCCCGATTTTCACCCCACCGACGTGATGGAAGACGCCGACGGCAGTCTCATCGTGGTCGATACGGGCGCCTGGTTCATCCACGGGTGTCCGCTTTCGCGCGTGCCGAAGCCGGACGTCACCGGGACGTTCTACCGCGTGCGACGCAAGGGCGCTCCGCGCGTGGCCGATCCCCGTGGATCGGAATCGGAGCGGTCCGCACCGCCGGACCGGATGACGGCGCAACTCGACGATCCCCGTCCGGCGGTGCGGGAGTTCGCGCTCGACAAGCTGGCGGAGTCCAACGCGACCGCGCAACTGGCCGCGTTCCGCCCCAACGCGAAGACGGTGGAGGGCGCGGCCGGGGCCGTCTATTCGTTGTCCCGAATCGGATCGAAAGAGGCGCTGTCCGCGATTCGCGACGCGCTGAAGGATCCCCGCGCGGAAGTGCGCCAGGCCGCCGCCCGCCAGCTCGGCATGGCGCGCGACAAGGAGGCCGTGCCCGCGTTGATGGAAATGGCGCGCAAGGAAGATCCCGGCATACGGCGGCAGGCGGCCGCCTCGCTCGGCATGATCGGCGACGCGCGCGCCGTGCCCGCGCTGTTGGAAGCGGCGGCGAGTCCGGAGGACCGGTTCGTGGAGCACTCGGTGATCTATTCGCTGATCGAACTGAAGCAGCCGGCGCTCGTCGCCGCCGAGTTGAAGAGCGGCTCGCCGAAGGTTCGCAAGGCGGCGTTGATCGCGCTCGATCAGATGGACGGCGGCAATCTCCGCGAAGATCAGGTGTTTGCGTTCCTCTCCGGCGACGATCAGGAACTGCGCCGCACCGCGCTTTGGCTGGTGGCCCGGCATCCGAAGTGGAGCGCGGGTCTGGTGAAGGCGCTCGAAGCGCGATTCCGCGCGCCGTCGTTCCCCGAACAGGAGGTCGAGATGGTGGCGGACGCGATCGGCTCCTTCTGCGCCGATCCGGCGATGCGCAAGTCGATCGGCTCCGCGCTGGGCGATCCGGCGCTCGATGCCTCGCGGCAGACGTTCCTATTGAACGCGGCCGAGCGGTGCAGCTCCAAGGAGTTCCCCGCCGAATGGGCGGCAGGTCTGGAAAAACTGTTGGCGCACGCCGATTCGAAGATCCGCGCCGCAACCATCGCGCTCGCGCGAGTTCGTGGGGTGACGACGCTCGACGCGGGGTTGCGCAAGCTGGCATCCGCGGGCGGCGAGCACGACGAGGTCCGCGTGGCGGCTCTATCCGCGCTGAAAGCCCGGGAGCCCAGGCTGGACGCCGCGGACTTCGACTATCTGATCTCGCGCCTGGGGCCGAAGGTGGAAGCCGACGTCAAGCTGGCCGCCGGCCAGATCCTCGGCCGGTGCGAGTTCAGCGACGAGCAGCTCCGCGCGATCGCGGGCAAGCATCTGAAGGAGGCCGATCCGCTGGTGCTGCCGAATTTGCTGGATGCGTTCCGCAACGGCGGCGGCGAGGAGACGGGCAGGATGCTGGTGAAGGCGCTGCCTTCGGTGGAAGGATCGCTCGGCACCGTCGGCAGCCAGCGCGTGCAAGCCCTGTTGTCGAAGTTCCCCGAGTCCGTTCGCAACGACGCCAGGCCGCTACTGGCGCGGATGGATGAAGGACGCAAGTCGCGGTTGACGAAGTTGGCGAAGCTCGAAAGCGTGATCACCACGCAAGGCGACGCCGCGGCCGGGCGTACGATCTTCTTCGGCAGCAAGTCCGGATGTGGAAGCTGCCATACGATCGGTTTGCAGGGCGGCCATGTCGGGCCCGATCTGACGTCGATCGGCGCGATCCGTTCGCCGCACGACTTGCTCGAGGCGATCGTGCTCCCGAGCGAGAGCTTTGTGCCCGGCCACGAAGTATATCGCGTGGAGACGGAGCGCGAGGTCTACTCCGGCGTGCTGCGGCGCGGCGGTAATTCGGCCGACGCGGTGCTTCTGGTGATGGGTCCGAACGATGAGATCCGAATTCCGCGCAAAGACGTGAAGAAGATGGGACTGGCCCCGATTTCGCTGATGCCGGAAGGATTCGACGAGGTGTTGACAGCGAAGGAACTCACCGATCTGATGGCGTTCCTACGCGCGCAGACTTCGCGTCAGGCGGCTTCGGTGGAGGCCGGAGCGGGCGGACAGTAGCCGGAGCCCGCCTACGGTACGACCACGAAGGTAGCCGTACCGGGGCCCGCCGCGTTCGACCATGGCCCCCATCCCGCCGTGCCGCCCGGCGCGCAACCCGCGCCCGCCGGACAGCCGCGCACGATGCCGTTGTAAGTCGTGCCCGCCGCTCCGCCCTCCGCGGCCAGCGGAACCTGGACCACCAGGCCCGGGGTGACTCCTCTTACCGTCGGATTCCTCGGTCCGGACACGTAGTATTCGTAGAGCGTGGCGCCTGGAACCGGAGTCCACGACAGCTCGATGTTACCCTGCTTCACGGAACCGTTCTGGCGGGGCGCGACCATGGTGGGCGCGGTGGAACTCGAGCCGCGCACCACGAATCCGGCGGCTGGACCGGCCGTCTGTCCGGCGGCTCCGAAGTTTACAATGACCAGGGCGTCGTACCGCGCGCCTTCGGCATTGAAGTAAGCCGCGTGAAAGTTGGCGGAGGTTAGTACGTCGAGCGCCGCCGCCTGCCGGGACAGATCCTGGACGTACAGGCGGTAGACGGTGTTGGAGCCGTTGTCGCCCGGCGCGCGGCTCCAGGAGAAGAACACGACAGGGCCGTTCACCGTGGAACCGGCGGCCGGCGAGCCGAGGACCGGCCCGGCCGGGTTGGTTCCGGTGGGCGAGATCGGGGTGGGCGCGCTCGCCGGACCGCAGCCATTGCCGTTGCAGCCCGCCACTAATACCTGAGCCGCGCCCACCGGCACGGTCAGCGTCGCGGAGTTACCGGAAACGCGCCCCGACGCCACGGTGAGCGCGCCGCCGCCCGGTCCGGCCGGAGGCGGCTGGACCACTTGGATGTCGTAGACGTCGGCGCCGGATACCGGAGTCCAAGCGAGCGACAAAGTCGTGCCGGTAACGGAGGACGAAGTGATCACTGGCGCCGCCGAGGGAACCGGGGGCAGGTTCACGGCGAAAAACAACGCCGCCGACCACGGTCCGCAAGCAACCGAGCATGCGCGAACCCGGAACCGGTAACTGGTGGATCCGGGCATCGTGAATACGGTGGATGTGGCGGGCGTCCGGATCTGAAGCTCGGTGGTTCCGGCGGCGATGTCGTCGAGCAGAGCTTCATATGACGCGGCGCCTGTCACCGCGCTCCAGGAGAGAGTCTGCGTGGAAGTGGTCAGCGTCGCGCCCGCCGTGGGCAAGACCGTGGACGGGGCCGCCGAAGGAGCGGCCAGGGAGACGGAGAAGTCTCGCATGGCGGCCGCGGTGCAGTTGGCGTCGCCGAAACCGCCGTTGCGGCAGGATCGGACGCGAAGGCGGTACGTTCCGGCCGGCAGCGTGGCGAGAGTCTGGGTCGATGCGGCGCCGGTCAGCGAGGCTGTCAGCACCGTGGCGCCGCCCGCGCCAGTGACCAGGATGTCGTAGCCGGTGGATCCGGCGAGGGCGTTCCACGCGAAGCTAACTCCAGCCGTGGTCAACGTTTGCCCCTGCACCGGCGTGACGATTGCCACGTTGGCCGAGGCGGTGGTGAACGACCAGACCGGCGACGAGGCCGACGCCGTCGCGTTCTTCGCGACGACCTTCCAGTAATAGAGCGTGACGCCGGCGAGGGCGCCCGGCGAGTAAGAGGTGGACGTCGTGTTACCCACCAGCGGCGGACTAGGCGCCGTCCCGAAGTAGACGTCGTAGGAAGTGGCTCCACCGGACCCCGTCCAACCGAGCGCCGTGCCCACCGCTACGGCCGCCGCTCCGTTGGCCGGCGACGGGTTCGACGGGGCGGTAGGCGCCGTACTCCCGCCCCCGCCCGGATCGAACACGATGACGTCGTAGGTGAATTGGCGCGCCACGCCGCTTACCGTGACGCCGTTAACGGTGACGCGGATCGTGGTGTCGCTGGACGGCTGAGACCACGCCGACGCGAACGAATTCGCGTCGAGACCGGCGGCGACCCACACCAGCGTGTTCTCGCCGTATCCTTGCGCCTGTGGCTCCATCGCCACCGGAATCGAAGTTCCCCCCTGCGTCATCGTCACGGTGGCGCCCGAAAATCCGGCCCCGTCATAAGAGAAAGACCAGCGCGGATACACCGCCTGATAGGGAACATAGCCGGGCGGGGGCCAAGCGACGAACGCCTCGCGAGTGGCCGGCCGCGGCGATCCGAAGGTCGACTGCTGAATCACCTGGAGGGCGTTCGCCCACGGATATCCGGAAGGGAAGGAACCGGTGCGGTCCACGTCTCCGGTTCCGAACGACGTGGTTTGTGGATACAGGATCCAGCGCCGATGCCCCACGAAGTTATTCGTCGACCCCCAATCCAGCATATAGCCCTCGACGCATCCGGTGTCGCCGATCGGGCTCCATTGGAGGCACAGGTTGGACTTCCCGGCGGAGGAGGCGCCGCCCGCCGAGTAGCAGGTCCACGAGCCGGGCGGAAAGTGACTGAGCGTCCGGTTGGCGCTCATCATCAGCGCCGCCTGGGAGGCCGGCCCCACGGCAGCCGTATCGAGCGTGACCGTAACGGGTACGCCCGCCATCGCGCGATACCAGTTGGAGCGCCCGATGACAGCGCTTCGGAAGCCGTTGGACGCCGCGCCCTCCGAACAGGAGGCGACGGCGCCGGTCCATGTCATCGCCGCGTTCCGGGTCGCGGCGATGGAAGACAGAAACGTCGTGCGCACTGTCTCGCGGTTGCCAGTGTCGATCCACTGGCCGTCCGCCTGAGCGCGCGCGCCCCCGGAAGTTCCGGCGGTGGAAACGGCGGGAGCGACAGGCGGCGGACCCAGGAACGGTTCCTGGGCCGCGGACCGGTTGACAGCGTGAATGAGAAGAACGAGAACAGCGGCCGCGATTCGGAGCATGCGAACACGACCAGTATAGGATGCGCCGGTTACTCGCGTTTGACCGGCAGGAACGCACCCGCCGGGCTCGCCACTCCGCCCACGGTGACAACGATCGCCAAGTCTCCATCCGGAGCGTCCACCGGAATCTCGAGCGCCACCAGATCGCGTCCGGCTCCGCCAGGAAGCGCGCCCGCGTACACCACGTTCTCCGCCGGAACCTCGGTGTCGCCCAACTTCACAGTCACCGGCAGGACCGCCGCGTTCGGACCATCGGACGGCAAGCCGAGCGCCAACGGCGTTGCCTTGGCGCCGAATCCCGTGGCCGCGATGAACACGATCGAGTCCGGCTTCGCGGGAACGCCGCCCGGACCGCCGATCGGGGAGCCATTCTCGTCGGCCGCCGCCACCGGGTTCTTGCCGTCCGCGTTCCGCGACCAGTAGAAGAACTCGGGGCTCGACTCGGCGACCGTCACGTCGGATTCCGCCGACGCGATCTCGCCCGGCTGTCCGCAGTTGCTCAGCACTCGCACCTTATAGGATCCCGGCGGGATTTGCGGAACCTGGAACGTGACGTTGCCAGAATCGACAAAGGCGACCGCGGTACGTTCGTTGGCGAACTGGACGCAAGTGTTGGCGAGGATCAGCGGCAACTGATCGGGCGCGGTGGAATTGACTCCGGGATTGACGAATGGTCCGCCGGTGGCGTTAGCCAGACCGAGCGGCGCCAAGGTGGTTACCGGAGGATTGCTCCCTCCGGCCGATACGATCCGCGCGATCGCCGGCGGCGTGGGCGGAGCCGCCGCGGTCGCGGTGAGGTTGAAGGTCACGGCGGGGAGGCCAGTGACGGTCGCCGTGACGCGCACCGGACCGGGCGTGGCGCCGAACGTAACCGGGACACCCGCGCGTCCCGCGGTGTCGGTAACCGTGGTGGCCGCGCCGAGGCGGGCGTTGCCGGACGCGACCGCGAAGGCGACCGTGACGCCGGCGACCGGAGCGGCCCGGCCGTTCACGCGCACGACCAGCGGCGCGTCCAAGGCTTGTCCCACGGGTCCGCTTTGTTCGTTGCCGGACACGATTTCGAGGCTGGTGGCGACGTTCGGCGTCAGCCGGCGGACTCGGGCCGCATCGATGTCGGCGAAGAACAGTTCGCCGTCGCGATTGGCCGAGATGCCACCGGGCGCCCAGAGACCGGCTCCCGTACCGGGTCCGCCGTCGCCCATCGGTCCGTCGATCGGGTCGAAGCGGCCGTTGCCGGCGATGGTCGTAAGCCGGCCGTCGGTGGAGATCCGCACCACGCGGCGGATCGTCGAACCGCTGGCCACGATTCCAGCCGCGTCCACCACCATGCCCCACACCTGTCCGAGACTGACGGCGGTGGCCGGCGACCCGTCGACGATCGGCGCGACCGTCGACGAGCCGGCGACCGTGGAGATCGCGCCGCCGGTGGAGATCTTGCGGATGCGTCCGTTGCCGCCGTCGCCGATCAGGACGCCTCCATCGCGATCGATGGCCAATCCCCGCGGCGCACTAACTTGGGCCACCGTGGCAAGACCGCCGTCGCCGGAGAATCCAGCCGTCCCGGTTCCCGCGATGTTGGAGATGTTGTTGTCGGCCACCTTTCGAATCCTGTGGAACGAGAAGTCCGAGAGGTACAGAGCGCCCGCGGAATCCAGCGCGAGGCCGGTGATGGAACCGATCTGCGCGCTGGTGGCGGGCCCGTCGGCGCGGTCTCCGCGGGTTCCATTGCCGGCGATTGTGCGAATGACGCCGTCGGTTCCGATGCGGCGCACGCGGAAGTTGCCCGTGTCGGCGAAGACAATGTTGCCGGCGGGATCCACGATTACCGGGCCGGGAGCGCTGATGCGGGCGGCTGTCGCGGCGCCGCCGTCGCCCGCGAATCCGCGGTCGCCCGTGCCGGCTATCGTCGAGATGACTCCCTGCGGCGTGACACGCCGGAGCCGGTGGTTATTGGTATCCGACACGATCGCGTTGCCCTGCTGGTCGATCGCGGTGAATCGGGGAGAATCGAGGACCGCCGCGGAGCCTTGTCCCCCGTCGCCGCCGAAATGCGAGCGGCCGGCAAGCGTCGAGATGTTACCGCCTTCGATCTTGCGGATGCGGTGGTTCCCGCGGTCGGCGACGTAAATCGAGTTACCGGATATGGCAATTCCGGCGGGACTGTTGAAAATCGCCCCGGCGGCTGGTCCACCGTCGCCCGCCAGTCCGGAGTTGAGGGTGGTCAACGAGCCGGCAAAAGGCGTCAACTGGCCCGCCGGCGAAATCCTCACGATCACTCCGACTAACCCGTCGACGACGAGAAGGTCGCCTTGACTGTCAAAGGCAAGACCGTCCATGCCGCCGTTCGGGGACGATGTGGCGGGACCGGGGGTGGGAAAGCCAAGGAATCCGTTGAACGCGAAGGTCGTGATCTGGCCGTTCCCGTCTACCTTGCGGATCTTTCCGGAGTTCCTCTCACCGATGTATAGATTGCCGCTCGCGTCCACGGCAAGAGGACCGGGAATGTCCAAGCGCGCTTGCGACGCGGGTCCGTTATCGCCCGTGGATCCCACCGTACCTGTGCCCGCCACCGTGGAGATCCTGCCGTCCGGCGCGATCCTCCGGACGACATGGTTCAGATCGCCGGAAAAGTAGATGGAGCCGTCGGCGCCCTTGGCGATCCCGGCAACGAAACCGAGGCCCGCCTGGAGCGCGGGGCCGCCGTCACCCGTGGACCTGAGTTCGCCGTTGCCCGCCACGGGGGTCACCCTTCCCTCACGAGAAATTCTCACCAAGACGAAGAAAGATCCGGCCAGGAGGTTGCCGTCGGCTTCGGCGAAGACAGTGGCGGCGGGAAAATCGGAGAAACTCTGAATGACTCCGCTCGGCAGCACCGCGCGAATCCCCGTGGTCGCGGAATCGGTCAGAAACACCGTGCCTGCCCGGTCCGCGGTCACCGATCCGGGCGTCTGCAGGAGCGCCTGGGCCGCCGGGCCGCCGTTTCCGAGCGGGAACGAGCCCGCCACCGTCTGAATCGCGTAATTCTGCGCGAGCGCGGCGCAAGAGATGGAGATGGATAACAACGCGAGGCGCATGAACTTCTCCTTGCCTTAGTGGTGAAAGATTTTGGGGAAACTCGATTATAGGACGAATCTTGGCCATGGCAAGCGAAACGTTCCAACGCCCGGCCCGGCGGCGGATTGCGGAAAAAAAAACGGGGAACTTTTCCGCGGCACGCGGAGTCAAAGCCTCTAGAATAGGAATCGGCGGAATGGCTGACACAATCGTCGGGTTCGATTTCGAGACACACGCCGGTTCATGGACGGCGGGCGGCGATCTGACGGGGATCGACGGACGCCTCATCGACGGGTTGCGGCAAGGCGACGACTGGGCTTACGAAGCCTTGATCCATCGCTTCCAGACGCCTGTCTACAACTTGGTCTTCCGCCTGATGACCGACCCTTGCGACGCATCGGACGTCGTCCAAGAGGTGTTCATCAAGGTGTTCCGGGGGATCGCCGGGTTCCGGGGCCAAAGCAGCCTCAAGACCTGGATCTACCGGATCGCGGTCAACGAGGCGCACAATCACAGGCGCTGGTTCAGCCGGTGGCGGCGGGATCAGATCGGATTGGAAGACGAACAGGCCGACGGGCGCACCTACGACCAGATGCTCGCCGACCAGGGTCCGTCACCGTTCGAGGTAACGGCAAGCCACGAGACTCGCGAGCGCATCGAAACCGCGCTGCGGGGGCTGGAAGGGCCCTATCGCGAGGCTCTGGTGCTGCGCGAGGTGGAAGGCCTCAGCTATGAGGAGATCGCCGAAGTTCTGCGGATCTCCCTGGGTACGGTCAAGTCGAGAATCGTCCGCGGCCGAACGGCGCTGCGGGCCGCTTTGTCGCGCGGAACCCCGCGCGAAGCGAGCGAATTGTCCCCGTCAGGAGCCAACTGAGATGAGTAACGATCGAGATCATCACCGTGAGATCGTCGCCGGGCTGCGTTCGCTTCCGCGCCTGGAACCGCCCCCCACGCTGACATCGCGCCTGCGGGTGATGGGGTCGAGAGAAGCGCTACGCGCGCGCCGGTCCGCCAGCGTGGCTTCGTTCGCCGCCTACATCCGGGAAGAGGTGTCGCTGCGCTTCGACAACCTGATGCGTCCGATCGCGCTGCCGGTGGCCGGCGGAATCGCGTCGTCGATGTTATTGTTCGCGGTGCTGGCGCCGGGGCTGACCATCAATCGATTCCCCGTGGGAGACATCCCCACCGGGCTCACTACCGCCGGCTCGCTCGAGTCGTCCTTCTCGTTCGATTTGGGCAATCAGGACTTCGTCGTGGACGTTTTCGTCGACGAACAGGGAAAAGTAGTTGACTATTCCATCCCGGAGGGCCAGAATTGGGCAAAGAACCCGATGCTCGTCCGGAGACTGGAAAACACGCTGCTGTTCACCAAGTTCACTCCGGCCACGTTCTTCGGTCAGCCGTCGGCGGGCCGCTCCCGCATCACCCTCCGGCGCAGTCAGTTGGAGGTGCGCGGCTAGCGGTTGGGACAAAAGCTCGGGCAGCACTTTCTTCGCCAGCCGGCGGCGTTGCGCAAGATCGCGGAGGCGGCGTGCCCGGAAACGGTTCCGCTGGTGGTCGAGATCGGCGGCGGCGAGGGCGCGCTGACCGATTACCTGCTGCAACGGGCGCGCCGGGTGATCGTCATCGAAGTGGACCCGGTGCTTTCCACACGCCTGGTGATGAAGTACGCCACCGATCCGCGCGTGCGAGTGGTTCCCGCCGACGTGTTGAAGACCGACCTGACGCAGTGGGGTCCGGCGGTGGTGGCGGGGAACCTGCCGTACTACATTACTTCGCCCGTGGTCGAGCGAGTGCTGGCGATGGGCAAAGTGCTGCAACACGCCGTGTTCCTGATTCAGAAGGAAGTTGCCGAGCGGATCGCCGCGGGTCCCGGCACGCGCGACTACGGGTTCCTGTCGGTGGCGACGCAACTGGCGGCCGACGCCAAGATGCTCTTCCAGGTTCCACCGGGTGCGTTTTCGCCGCCGCCGAAGGTCGACTCGGCGGTGATCCGGCTCACGCCCCACCGGCGCGACGGGGACGGCGATCCCACCCCATTGCTCGCCTTTGTCGGGCTTTGCTTCCGCCACAAGCGGAAGACGCTGCGGAACAACTTGTCGCATATCTTCCCGCCCGCCATGATCGACCGGCTGCCCGAAGCCGGCATGCGCGCCGAGCAGTTGACGCTCGACCAGTTCCGCTCGGTGTACCAGGCGCTCGCCGGCGGGTTATAGTCGCGGGATGGCTCTTTCCCGTAGAGACTTGCTGACTGGCGCCGTCTCCCCTGCCTTCGGCCAGACGCCCGAACGCCCGAACGTGGTGCTGGTGCTGATGGACAACCTCGGCTGGGGCGAACTCGGCGTCTATGGCGGCGGCATCCTGCGAGGCGCGCCTACGCCGCGGATCGACCGGTTCGCGTCGGAGGGCGCCCGCCTGCTCAACTTCAACGTCGAGGCGCAATGCACGCCGAGCCGGGCCGCGCTGCTCACCGGACGCTACGCGGTCCGCACCGGCAACGGATCGGTGCCGCTCGAATCGCCGCTCTACGGTCTCACCCAGTGGGAACATACGATGGCGGAAATGTTCTCGGACTCCGGCTACGCCACGGCGATGTACGGCAAGTGGCATCTCGGCCAGACGCCAGGGCGCTTCCCCACCGATCACGGGTTCGACGAATGGTACGGGATTCCCAATTCGTCCAACGACGCTTTCTGGCCCGACAATCCGCGGTTCCGCGCCGGCTCGCATCCGTTCGTCAAGCTGGCGCATGTGATGGAGTCGCGCAAGGGCGGCCAACCGCGCCAGGCGCGGCTCTACGACAGAGCGGCGCGCGCGGAGATCGATCTCGAGATCACGAACCGCGGCATCGACTTCATGCGCCGCCAGACCTCGGCGCGCAAGCCTTTCTTCCTGTTCCTGCCGTACACGCAGGTCCACATGCCGGTGACTCCGCACCCGGAGTTCGCGGGCAAGACGAAGAACGGCGAGTTCGCGGACGTGCTGGCGCAGGTGGACGCCTACACGGGACGCCTGCTCGACGAAGTGGACCGCCTGCGAATTCGCGACAACACGATCTTCATTTTTTGTTCGGACAACGGCGCCGAGGCCACCGCGCCCTATCACGGCTTCAACGGTCCCTGGCGCGGAACCTACTTCACCGCGTTCGAAGGATCGCTGCGCGCACCCTGCCTGATTCGCTGGCCCGGGCGCATCCCGGCGGGCCTGATCAGCAACGAGATCGTGCATCAGATGGATCTGATGCCGACGCTCGCCCGCGTCACCGGCGCCAGGATGCCCGGCGATCGCGTGATCGACGGCGTGGATCAGCTCGACTTCCTGACGGGCAAACGCGAGACGTCGAACCGCGAGTCCGTGGTGATCTACCTCGCCAACGAGATCTACGGAGTCAAGTGGCGCAATTGGAAGATGATGACGCGGCAGGTGGATCGAGGCTTCGGCGAACCGGTGAAGCAGTTCAGTTTCCCGCTCTGGTACGACTTGCACACCGATCCCAAGGAAGAGAACCCGCTCGATCCCCGGTTCGTGGAGAACCTGTGGGTGCGATGGCCGGCGGGACAGGTGCTCTCCGATCATCAGGCGACGCTGCGCAAGGAACCGCCCATCAAACCGGGTACACCCGATCCGTGGATTCCCGCCGCGCGATAATTCGGGAGTGAAACTCGCACTCGCGCTCGCTTTTGCAATCGCCGCCACCGCTCAGGCGCCAAAGCCTACGCCGCGCACCGGCGCGAAGACGAAGAGATCGCGATCGTTAAGGAAGGGCCGCTCGCCGTGGAGCTGGAAGGAAAGCCGCACCGCGCGGGGCCGGGGTCGATGCTGTTCTTTGCGCCGGGCGAGTTGCATGGGATCAGGAACGGCGGTTCGGGACGGGCGTCGTACTACGTGATCCGGGCTGTCACGAAGACGAAGTAGGTTGCGATAGCATAGGACCCATGAGACTCGCGGCGCTCTGTCTTTGCGTGGCCGCGGCCGCCACGGCGGCCGATCCGTTCACGGCACAACAGCGCCGGTATTGGGCGTTCCAAAAGGTGGCGCGTCCGAAGCCTCCGGATGTGAAGAACCGCGCGTGGATTCGGAATCCGGTGGACGCGTTCGTGTTGGCGAGGCTCGAGGCCAAGGGAATCGCGCCGTCAACGGAAGCCGGCCGCGCCGGTCTGATCCGCCGCGCATCGCTCGATCTCACCGGTCTGCCGCCGTCGCCGGTGCAGGTGCGCGCGTTCGTGGCCGATCCTTCGCCCCGCGCGTTCGAGAAGGTGGTGGACGATCTGCTCGCGTCGCCGCACTATGGCGAGCGCTGGGGACGCCACTGGCTGGACGTCGCTCGATACGCTGAAAGCACCGGCTTCGAGGACGACGTCACTCGCCCCAACATCTGGCGTTATCGAGACTGGGTGATCGGCGCGCTCAACGACGACATGCCGTACGACCGGTTCATGCGGACGCAGATCGCCGGCGACGAGTTGTGGCCGGACGATCCGCGGGCTCGCATCGCCACCGCGTTCAACCGCCACTATCCGGAAGAGGGCAACAACAAGGATCTGCTGCTGGCGCGCCAGGAGATGCTGCACGACGTCACGTCGGTGACCGGAGCGGCGTTCCTCGGCCTCACCTTCGAGTGCGCCCGCTGCCACGATCACAAGTTCGATCCCATCCTTCAGAAGGATTACTACAAACTCCAGGCGTTCTTCGCCAACTCGAATCACGACGACCGTTTTCCGCTGGTCTCCGGCGGCGCGCTGCACGACTACGAACGGCGCATGGCGGAGTGGGAAGCGGCGACCAAACCCATCTGGGACGAGATGTCGGCGCTCCTGATGCCGCACCGGACCTTCACACCGGCGCAGTTGCTCGAGCGCTATCCCGATTACGCGATTCAAGCGGTGAAGGCCTCCGGCGACCGCCGCACGCCGCTCCAATCGTGGATGACGCATCTGCTCGAAAGCAAGAACTGCGGCACCTGCCCGCTTCGGCCCAAGCCGTGGCTGGATCCGTCGTTCAAGGGCGTAGCGTCGAAACTGAACGCGGCGGACAAGAAGCGATACCAGGAGCTCGAGGCCGAACTCGCCAAGCACGCGGACCGGAAGCCGGCCGAGATTCCGCGCGGATCCGGGATCGTCGACGTGGGTCCCGAAGCGCCACCGACGCACGTGCTCGGCGTCGGCCTCTACACGGCGCCCGGCGACGAGGTGGCACCCGGCTTCCCCGCGATTCTCGACGCACCGGCGCCGGTGATCGCCAAGCCTGCCGGGGTGAGATCCACCGGGCGGCGCACGGCGCTCGCCAACTGGCTGGCCGATCCCGCGAATCCTCTCCCCGCGCGCGTGATGGTGAACCGGGTTTGGCATCATCACTTCGGGACGGGGATCGCCGCGTCACCCGGCGATTTCGGCGTCATGGGCGGGCGGCCCAGCCACCCCGAACTGCTGGACTGGCTGGCATCTGAGTTCGTGCGCGAAGGCTGGAGCCTAAAGCGCCTGCATCGCACGATCGTGACATCGGCCGCCTACCGGCAGAGCTCGGAGAACCGGGAGGCGGCGCGCGCGGCGGATCCATCGAACAAGCTGCTGTGGCGCTTTCCGCCGCGACGTCTGGAGGCCGAGGCGATCCGCGATTCCGCGCTGCTGGTGGCGGGGCTGCTCGATCCGCGCACCGGCGGCCCGAGCGTGTTTCCTCCGCTGCCCGGGGGAACGCCCAAGCCTATCGGCGGCTGGGATCTGAGCAAGTCCGCCGGCGACCGGCAACGGCGTAGCGTCTACATCTTCGTGCGGCGCAACGATCCCTACCCGATGTTGAACGCGATCGATTTTCCGGACACACACGAATCGTGTTCGCGGCGCAGCCAGACCACCACCGCGCCCCAGGCGTTGACGCTGCTGAACGGCTCATTGACCGCCGAGTGGTCGCGCGAATTCGCGACTCGCGTGACTCGCGCCGGCGGACCGGTGCAGGCGAAGCAAGTGGAAGAAGCCTACGCACTGGCGTACGCCCGCAAGCCGGACGCCAGCGAAACCGACGCGGCGCTGACGTTTCTGGCGCGGCAATCCAAGGTCGCGGACGGACCGGCCGCGCTCGCCGACCTCTGTCTGATGCTGATGAACTCGAACGAATTCGTGTACCTGTACTGACCATGACGCACGCATCCACGCCCGGGTCACGCCGCCGGTTCCTGATGAATTCGGGCAGCGGCCTGGGCGCGCTCGCGCTCGCCGATCTGCTGAGCGCGGCCGAACCGCTCGCGCCAAGGACACCCCATCACCGGCCCCGCGCCAAATCGGTGATCTTCCTTTTCATGGAAGGCGGGCCGAGCCACATCGATTTGTTCGACCCCAAACCGGCGCTCGATAAACTGGCCGGACAAGTCACGCCCGAATCTTTCAAGCTGCCCGTCACAAGCGCCACCGGTTCGCACCGCATGCCGCTCGTCGCGTCGCGGCGGCAATGGAAGCGGCACGGCCAGAGCGGACTCTGGGTGTCGGACTGGTATCCGAACATCGCGCGGCACGCCGACAAGCTGGCTGTGATCCGGTCTTGCTGGGCGGACGGGTTGAATCACGTGGGATCGGTACGCCAGATGAACACCGGTTCGATTCTGGCCGGGCGGCCCTCGCTCGGCGCGTGGACCACGTATGGACTTGGCGCGTCGAACCGCAACATGCCGTCGTTCGTGGTGCTCACCGACGACCGCGTCGTGCGCGGCGGGCCCACCAACTGGAGTTCGGGCTTCCTGCCGGCTACCTATCAAGGCACGCACTTCCAGAAGGAAGGTCCGCCGATTCCGGATCTGGCCCCGCAAAAGGAAGTGGACGACCGCCGCCAGCGAGGCCGGCTGGATCTGCTGCGCGAGTTGAACCAGCGCCACGCCGGGCGCCATCCCGGCGACGACGAGCTGGACGCGCGCACCGAATCGTACGAACTCGCCTACCGGATGCAGTCCGCCGCTCCGGTGGCGGTGGACCTGGAATCGGAATCGGCCGCCACGCGCCGCCTCTACGGCATGGAGGACAAGGCCACCGCGCGCTTCGGAACCAACTGTCTGCTCGCGCGGCGGCTGGTGGAACATGGCGTCCGGTTCGTGGAAGTCTACTGCGGCAGCGGCAGCGGCTGGGACGCGCACACCGGACTCGAGGAGAACCACACCAAGTGGTGCGGCGCTTCGGACCGTCCCATCGCGGGGCTGCTCGCCGACCTCGAGGCGCGCGGACTGCTCGACGAGACGCTTGTCGTCTGGGGCGGCGAGTTCGGGCGCACCGCGTTCACCGACACCAATTCCACCGGCAAGGGCGCGCAGTACGGCCGCGATCACAACCCGTGGGGCTTCACCATGTGGATGGCGGGAGCCGGCATCAAGGCAGGCCAGACGATCGGCTCCACCGACGAGATCGGGTTCCGCGCCGTGGAGGAGCCGTATCACGTGCACGACCTGCATGCGACGATCCTGCATTTGCTAGGGATGAATCACCTGAACCTGACGCACCTCCACAACGGCCGCGCCGAGCGCGCCACGATCACCGGGGGCAAGCTGATCGCCGAAGCTCTCGCATGAGGAGATCCGAATGAACCGCCGCGATTTTCTCGCCGCCGCGGCCGCCACGCCGCTGGCCGCCCAGACCGCGCGTCCCAACGTGCTGTTCATCGCCGTGGACGATCTCGACTGCCGCATCGGCTGCTTCGGCGATCCGGTGGCTCGCACGCCCAACATCGACAGATTGGCGGCGCGCGGAGTCCGTTTCGAACGCGCCTACTGCCAATATCCGCTGTGCAACCCGACGCGGTCGTCGGTGTTGTCGGGCCGGTATCCGGTGAACACCGGCGTGCTCGACAACAACACATGGCTGCCGCTTCGCGAGGGCGAGTCGATTCTGCCGCGCTACTTCGAGCGCAACGGGTACGCGACGGCGGAGTTCGGCAAGATCTGGCACGGACCGAATCGCGGGTTCCGGCCTGACGATCCGATGCCCAAGATCGGCGGCTGGTTCACGGTGGACGAGCGGCGGCAACAACAGAAGGCGGACGCGGCGTATTGGGAGAATCACCAGTCGCCGTACCGGAACATGCGGCCGCCGGAGCCGAAGCAGTTCGCGTGGGCCAACGTGTACGGTCCGCTGCCGGACGACGATCCTGGCGTGGACGCTCCGATCGCGGACAAAGCGCTCGCCCAGCTCGACAAGATGACCGGGGCCGGAAAGCCGTTCTTCCTGTCGGTGGGATTCCATCGTCCGCACGTTCCGCTCACCGCGCCGAAGAAGTACTTCGACATGTTCGATCCGGCCGAGATGCGGCTGCCCGCCGACTTCGACACGGAACCGCGTCCGATCCCCGGCGTGCCGCGCGACGAGTTCCGCGCCAACATCGATCTGTTCGCCGCGCGGTCGTTCTCCGTGCACGAGGCTCGCGAGGCGATGCGCGCCTACTACGCCTGCACGGCGTACATGGACGCGCAAGTGGGCCGCCTGCTCGACAGACTGGCAACGGCGGGAGTGCTCGAAAACACGATCGTCCTGCTGTGGGGCGACCACGGCTGGCACCTCAGCGAGAAGGGCATGTGGGCCAAGGGCACGCTGTTCGAGACTTCCGCGCGCGGCCCGCTCATCGTGTCCGATCCCCGGCGCACGAAAGGGCAGGCGTCCAAACGCGTGGTGCAGTATCTGGACATCGCGCCGACGCTGGCCAGCCTGTGCGGACTTCCGAAAGCGCCGTGGCACGAAGGCACGCCGTTGACGCCGCTGCTCGACAACCCGCGAGCGGAGTGGAGCCGGCCTGCGTACACAGTGCAGGCACGCGGCTGGTTCATCGGACGATCCGTGCGCACCGAACGCTGGCGCTACACCGAATGGGACGAAGGGCGGCGCGGGAGCGCGCTCTACGATCACGACGCCGATCCGAACGAGATGCGCAACCTGGCGGCCGATCCGAAGCAAGAGGCCACTGTGGGCGAACTACGGAAGCTTCTGCGAAGCGGGCCGGTGTCACGCGATCCGGGGGCTTGATCGTTCGGGTACAATGCCTCCTTGGAGATCTCCAACCCAGCGGACTTCCAAACCGCGAAGCCCCCGCATTTCCTCTTGTGCCACCAGGAGTTTCTCGAGAAGCTCGAGGAGAACCGTAACCATCCGCTCGGCAAGCGCACGGCGCTGATCCTTCAGCGGATGAGCGTGGATCCTGGCCGGCTCCACTACAAGGCGACCCACGGCGCCAACCGCGGTTGGCGGCGATCGCGCCTGGGCGGCGGCGGCGGATCGCACTTTTACGCGTGGTGGGCTCCGAAAGGCGCGCCTCCCGTGAAGGCCGCCTCGGGAGTAGCGGGTGTTGCCGACGGCGCCATCTTCCTGCGCGACATCCGCCATCACGACGATCACAGCCCGCTCCCGGCCGGCGACCCCGGCTCCGACTATCTGCCGATGACGGTGCCGGAGATCCGCAATGAGATCTTCGCCCCATCGCCGTGGACTCCGGTGCAGGCGCGCTTCGCCAAAGCCAAGGGAGTCGCGCGTGTCCTGCGGGGACATCCCGGTTCCGGCAAGACCACCGCGCTGCTCCACGCGGCGGACCTGGCCGGCGGCCGCCGCGTGTTGTATCTGACCTTCTCCACGGACTTGGCGGCGCTGGCGCGCGACTACTTCGACCGCTATTGCGCCGCGTCCCGCGAGTTCACCGTCCTCACCTACCCGGACTTTATCCGCCAGCTCACCCGGACCGCGGCCCCGCCCGCCAACGACGACGCGAAAGCCCGGTTCCGGCGCGACCTGGCCCCACATGGCCGCGCCATCGGCCCCTGGGGCGCCGAGATCCCCGCGCTTTACGACGAGTTCCACGCGCATCTGATCGGCGCGGCTTTGCCCGAAGCGGCTGGATGGTTCGCGAAGGCGGAGCGCGTCCGCCTGCCGGAGGCCGCCTACCGGAGCCAACGCGCGAAGTACCTGGGACCGCAATTGGCCAACTTCGCGCTCGACGCGGCCAACCGCCTGGACCGCGCCGATCCGGCGCCGCTCGCCGACCGCTACTTCCCCGAACTGGCGCTCGCCTGGCGCGCCGCGCACGCACTCGCCAGTTCGAAGACGCCCAACGTCAATCCGGCTTTCCTCGAATTCGACTGCATCGCGGTGGACGAATGCCAGGATCTGACGCCGCTCGAATCGTACGTGGTGGCGGCGCTGGCGCGGCGGCTCAACGCGGCCGGCGCCGCGCCGTTGTTGATCGCCGGCGACGAGGCGCAGACGGTCCGCCCCACCGACTTCGAGTGGGCCTGGCTCAATGGCATTCTCCACTCCACGGTGGCGACGCCGCTCGACTTCCATCTGGCGGTGAACCTGCGCAGCCCGCGGCGCATCGCGACACTGGTCAACCGCGTGTGGGACCTCTACCGCACGCTCGACAAGCAGGACCGGCCCTCCGGCTCCGGCTACGCCGAGATCGAGGACGATTCGCCGGATCAGGTGATTTACGCCACGGTCTCGCCGGCCGGACTCGAGCCGCTGATCGAGGATCTGGCGCAACGCGAGGGCGCGGCGATCATCGCGATGGAAGAGAGCGCCGTGCCGGAGCGGCTGAAGCCGTACGTCCTGACGCCGGTGGAAGCCAAGGGGCTGGACTTCCACACCGTGTGCGTTCTCGAGGCCGGTCCGGCGTTGCGGCGGCTGGTGGATCAGGTTCGCCACGTGGGCAGCCCGGCCGATCCCGTGCGGCGCCGGCTCACGATCGACAAGCTGCGCGTGGCGCTGTCCCGGCCCACGGAACGGCTGATCTGGGTGGACGTGAATCCTCCGCCCGATACCGTCGGCGAGGTGAAGTTCTTCCTGCGCGAGCCGGGAGAGCACAATCTCCCTCCGGTGACCGCGGAGGCGCTCATCAAGACGCTCGGCGAGGAGGATCTGGACCGCGAGGAGCGCATCCAGCGGTGCCGGCACGACGCGCGCCAGTTGGTGGCGGTGAAGCCCGATCTGGCATGGTCCCGGGCGCAACAGGCAGTGGGACTGCTCGGCGCACCGAAGACCCCCGGCGCGGTGGAAGACGAAACGGTGAGGCAGGCGGCCTTCGAGACCTTGTCCGAGGTCTGCTTCCAACTGGCGTTCCGAAAGGCGAAGCTAGCGCCGGAACTCGGCAATCCGGAACTGTTTGTCGAGTCCGCGGTCGCCGCGCGGCGAGCGGGAAACGCGGAGCAGGCCGAGGTGATTTCGATGGCGGGCGACATCGCCAGGGCCACTCCGGCCAACCGCGCCGAATCCATCTCGATTTTCATCCAGGGCTTCACGGCGGCCCGCGCCAAGCTCGATTCGTGGTTCGCGGCGGAGACGGCCCCGCGCGCCGAAGAGTGGATCGCGGAGCTCGAACGGCTGATCCCGGCCGGCGATAATGGCTTGGCCGCCGTCCGGACGCTGCCAGGCTTCTTCGAAGCGGCGGGGCTGCCCGGCGCCAAGGAGCGCGCCGATGCGCTGTGCGTCCGCGCAATTCAACAACTGATCAAAAACAAGCGGTGGACATCCGCTCTCGAGGCCTTGAAGCTTTCCACCAAGCGCTTGCCGAAGCTCGAGGCCGAAGTCCACGAGGAGCTGAGCAACTACTCCGAGGCCGGCGCGTTGTACCGCGAGACCGGCGAGCCGGAGAAGGCGCTTCGCTGCTACCGCCAAGCGGCGGACTTCCAGCGCGCGCTCGAGATGGTGCGCGAAATCGGCGAACATCCGGCGCGCGAGTCGCTCGAGTGGTTGCATTCGTTGAACGCGGTGATAGGCAAGCGGCCGGAGAAGTTCGCGCGCGTGATGACGATGCCGGAGAAGAAGATCCTCGAGGAGATCATGGAACGAGCGCTCGGCGTGCAGCGCAAGAAGGCCGTGAAGCGAGCAGCCGTCAAGAAGGCGACCAAGGCAGTGAAGAAAGCGCCCGCCCGCAAGGCCGCGGGACGAGTTCCGTTTTAACCGGTGACGACGCACCGGTTCGCGATGGCCTTCACCGCCTGGGCGCTGTGCGGACTCTACGTACCCTACAGCCTCGGCTGGCAGGCGCTGGACCCGCTGCTGCTGTGCGGCTGCGCGTTGCTGGGGGCGCTGTTCGCCGGTCCGATGGCGGTGGAGGGACATCCCGTGCGCGCGGCGTGGCTGGTGGGAACCTGCGTCTCCGCCGCGATCCTGGCGTCGATTCCGGCGGTGGTGAGCCTGCTGTGGAGTCCGCCGCGCCTGCTGCTTCCACCGCCCGCGACGGCCGCGAAATCGCTGGTGGTGGCGGTGTTCGCGGCGGGAGCCTTTGCGTTCGCCGGAGCCGCCTTGGCGCGGCGCCGGCCGGGAGCGGGAGCGGCGTGGGGGATCCGCGCGGCCATGGCTGGAACGGCCGCCCTCTACGCCGTTTCGCCGGGTGACGCGATCCTCGGTCTGATGGCCGCCACGATGCCGGCGGCGTGCCTTGTGGCGTCGCTCGTCCGGGGGCGAAAGGGTACGGAAAAGGGGGCCGGCGTGATATCCTGACGTTTTTGATACCCAGGAGATCATAATGTCCTCCATCGACGTTCCGCTTCGCGACGGGGGGTTCGGAAAAACCCAGCGCCGCGACAACTGGTGGCTCACGCCACTGCTCACTTTCCTCGGTTTGGGCGGCTTTTTGGTATATGCGAATTGGGCTGCGTTCCAGGGAGCCCACTACCATTTCGGGCCGTATCTTTCGCCGATGTATTCACCCGAATTGTGGGGCGACTCGCCGCACGCCTGGTTTGGAACCAAGCCCTCGTGGTGGCCCTCGTTCCTTCCCTTCAGCCCCGCGCTGCTGATCCTGTGGATGCCCGGCGGCTTCCGCTTCACTTGCTACTACTATCGCGGCGCCTACTACAAAGCGTTTTGGGCCGATCCGCCGTCGTGCACGATCGGCGAGCCGCGCAAGACCTACCGCGGCGAACGCTCGTTCCCGCTGATTATCCAGAATATTCACCGCTATTTTCTTTACCTGGCTTTGATATTCATCATGGTCCTGGCCTGGGACGCCTACCTGGCGTACTGGTTCGACGACGGCGCGGGCTCGGCGAAGTTCGGAATCGGCGTCGGGAGCCTGGTGCTCACCATCAATCCCATTCTGCTCGGCGGCTACACTCTGGGCTGCCATTCCCTGCGCCACCTGATCGGCGGGCGCGTGGACGAGCTTTCGAAATCGGAAGGCCGCATGAAGGCCTATGATTGCGTCACCTGCCTGAACAAAAAGCATATGGTTTGGGCGTGGTGCAGCCTGATCTGGGTGGCGTTCACCGATCTGTACGTCCGCCTGTGCTCGATGGGCATCTGGTCGGATTGGAGGATCGTCTAGTGCCCGAATATCAAACTTTCGAACACGATGTGTTGGTGATCGGCGCGGGCGGCGCGGGTTTGCGCGCGGCCGTGGAAGCGTCCGGCGCCGGCGCCAAGGTCTGCGTCGTGAGCAAGTCCCTGCTCGGCAAGGCGCACACCGTGATGGCCGAAGGCGGCATGGCCGCGGCCATGGCCAACGTCGACGACCGCGATAGCTGGAGGGTCCACTTCGCCGACACCATGCGCGGCGGGCAGTACCTGAACAATCCCCGCATGGCGGAGCTGCATGCCAAGGAAGCGCCAGACCGGGTCCGCGAACTGGAGGCCTGGGGCGCGTTGTTCGACCGCACCAAGGACGGCCGGATCCTGCAGCGCAACTTCGGCGGGCACCGCTATCCGCGGCTGGCTCACGTCGGCGATCGCACGGGTCTGGAAATGATCCGGACATTGCAGGATCACGGCATTCACCAAGGCATCGATTTCCAGATGGAAGTCACCTGCGTCACGCTGCTCAAGGATGGCGACCGCATTGCCGGCGCGTTCGGATACGACCGCGAAAAGGGCCGCTTCAAGATTTTCCGCGCCAAGGCCGTGGTGCTCGCCACCGGCGGCATCGGCCGCGCCTACAAAATCACGTCGAATTCCTGGGAATACACGGGTGACGGGCACGCGCTGGCCTATCACGCCGGAGCCTCGCTGCTCGACATGGAGTTCGTCCAGTTCCACCCG
>SXGT01736932.1_pt1 | contig 51391 bp, 29 predicted proteins | sample 3176221 | NCBI WGS metagenome assembly SXGT01 (sample SAMN11356862, study PRJNA531348) | freshwater metagenome | isolation source: freshwater sample F1-120 | place: China: Fuxian Lake, Yuxi | collected 2017-12-25
CAGGCGGACCTCGTGCCACAAAGCCGATTGCAAGAACTGCTCGTGACCGTGATCGGCGTCGGAGCCATCGGTCGCCAAGTCGCTCTGCAACTCGCGGCCATCGGCATTCGCCGTCTGCATCTGATCGACTTCGATCACGTCGAAGCCACCAACGTCACGACCCAAGGCTATCGAGCAGCCGACATCGGCCAATCGAAAGTCTCCGCGACCACCAACGATGTCCGACAGATTGATGCCACCGTCGAAGTGGAGGCTGTCGAAGATCGCTTTCGACCCAAGACGCAAGTCGGCGAAGCGGTCTTCTGCTGCGTCGATTCGATCTCCGCGCGATCGGCGATCTGGAAAGCGGTGGCCCCGACGTGCCACTTCTGGTCCGACGGCCGAATGCTCGGCGAGGTCATGCGCGTCCTGACTGTGACGGACTCGTCTGACCGCGACCATTACGCCACGACGTTGTTCGACCAAACCGAAGCTGAACCGGGTCGCTGCACGGCTCGGTCAACCATCTACACGGCCAACATCGCGGCCGGACTCATGCTGCATCTATTCGCCCGCTGGCTCCGCGGTCAGCCCGTTGACCGCGACCTCACGCTGAACTTGCTCGCCAGCGAGTTCAGCGTGTTCTGATTTCTTGTTCCTTCACTGTCCCCAAACGCGAGTCACGTTCGCTAGCCGCAAGGCCCGCGAGCGTGGCTCGCGTTTTTGTTTTTTCTCTCCACTTCCATCTCAAAGGACCATGTCATGCCGGGACTCAGTGTCAGCGAAAAGAACCATTGGAAAGAGCGGCTCTCGAAACGAATCGACAAGCGCATCGAAGCCATCGCCGCCGAAGACCCAAATTTGCTCGAACGTGTCAAACGGGACGCCCACGACCGCGCGATGCAGTCGCTCAACCTCGCCGACTTGCAGGCCGAGATTGACCGACTCGAACGCGAGGAAGAAGAACTGGAAAGGCGCGAGCGCGTCCTGAACCGCACGATGTTGGCTCGTGTGCGCGGCGTGCCGCTCGAAACCATTGACGAGCTGTCGGTCTATCAGTCCGGCAAGCACAACCATGAAGTCCAAGCCGCCATCGCTCGTCGGCAGGCCGTCCACGAAGACGAACTCCTGACGGAGAGCGAGATCGGTCGGCGTATCTTGGATCTGCGCGCCGAGAAAGATGGTCTGATGGATTGTGTTTGGCTCGCAGCCTCGCCCAAGCAAATCAAAGAGCTGTGGTCCAAGGTCGCAGAGTTGCTCGGTGACGAATCGACGCAGCTCCAACGCGACGCGCTGACCATCGCACCCGTGGAGGACTGAGCTGGTTCATCCAGTTGAAAAGACATCGATCTCGGCCGTCTGGAATGAGAGCGGATGATTGCGGAGGGGCGATCGCCTGAGAGCAGCTTTGCGAGTGTCTCCTCCGAAGCACTCGGCACGTTCGTGAAAGGAATTCGATGGAACTATTTCTGTCCATTGCGCTGCTGACCGTGGCGTTGGTGGTGACGTTATTGGCGTTGGTTCGCCAAGTGCGCTTGCAGCGAGCATTCAGACGTCTCCTGCTACGGATCATTCATTTCAGGAGACCCACACATGCGTGTGATCATCCCGATTGTCCTATCGCTGCTGATCCTGATGATCGGGTGCAGCGACGAGCGGCAACTCCGCCAATGGCAGCAACAGCAGGTCGAGCAACTGCAAGAACAGGCTCAGCAGAACGCTGAGGCGTCTCGAACGCTGGTCGAAACAGACTCGAAGGCTCGGCAAGAGCTGGTCGCGATGCAGCGTGACCTGCAAACCGACCAGCACGAAATGGCTCGCCAGCGTGATTTACTGGACGCCGATCGCAAAGACGTCGCGGAAGCACGCGAGCGTGTCCCACTGTTAGCGACGGCATTACAAGGGCTTGCTGGGTTGTTGCTGTGTGGTGTGGCACTGGCCGTATGCAGCTACTTGTTGCGTGGGCTATCCAAAGACACCGGAGCGGAGGAGCTTGAAGACTTGTTGGTCCTCGACATTGCGGGAGAGACACAGGTTTTCGCGCCGCCGTCAATGACCTCGCTGACCACAACCAATCCGGCTCCGGTCCTGCCGCATCATCCGGAATTGGACTCGGATGATCCCTCAAGACCAGCCGCTTGACTCAAATCCTTCTGAAGAGAAAGCAGTGCCTCAAAATGCCATCATCAAAACCGAGCGTGCGCCCCGGTGGCCGTATTGGCCGCGCGCCTACAGTTGCATTGGCCTAGCCAACGATTGGGACGGCCCGGCTATTTACGCAGGGCGACCGCCGGTTCGTCCAACTGAGTAATGACTCCATCCTTCAATCTCTGAGCTGATCACAATTTGGTCCGTCGTCTCCAGGGGGCCGTCCTTCGGGACGGCTCCCCTGATTTTTTTAGCTATGCAGCAATACACGGCGCGAACCCTCATCGCCACGATGGACTTTGTCGGCCATCAAGACCGCGCTTTGTCGATTCGATTTTGAAATCTCTCGCGGATGGCTTTCCCTGGACACAATCCGCAAGCTGGTTGTTACAGCCCATTGCTAGAATCCAGTACGAGATCGCAAGAGATCTGGCATTATGCAGGAGGACACCAATTGAACTTTTTTTGACCGGGGTCGGTAGGTGGGAGGCCGCCATGACTCAGCTCGTTCGGTCGCTCGCATAATGGGTTAGGCGCGATGTGAACCCACGACCTCTTGCACCCAAGTAGGTTTGAGGTGTGCCCTAAGTCTGTAAACAACATCTGCAATGCGGGTTATGGCCGACCAGATTCTCTATCGGCCCCATTCTCTACCTGTTTTTCTGTCGGATCGGGGACACTTTGGGGACAGCCTACTATTTGCTCGCGAATGAACACTATTCGCGCAAATGACTTCACGCTCGTCGCTGTGACTCTGCAAGCCGGCAACAGTGACGACGTGCTGATTGGTGGCTCAAAGAGCGATTCGCTGATCGGGCTTGGGGGCCGAGATCTATAGATTGGTGGTGCCGGAACCGACACGCTCGGCGGTAATACCGGAGATGACATACTCATCGGCGGCACCAGCTCGCTCAGTGTCAACGTCGATGGCGCAATGAGCATCGCCATTATGTCGCCGTGAAGGCACGTTACTCTGGAGAAAACGAGGAGCGGCAGAGAGTCGCCCAAATGCGCCGTGTCCTTGAAGAAGCGTTCGCCATCTTGAAAAATGCTTGGGTACGAATCTGCTCTGCCGCTCGGCCTGTTTCCCCAGACCACCACTTGTCGACGGGTTGGATCGCGAGAAGTCCATGAGCACCGCCGCCGCCGTACGCTCGTTGGTCATATGTTCGTGCCTGCTCGCGTCGGGTTCGTCGGCGTCTGTACGAACTATCGTGTTCGTCGTTCACGGCACCTACGACGGCACCGCCGACTGGGTGAAGATCGTCTCCAACCGAGTTACGTTCGCTTCGGAACTGCGCCGCGGATTTGGCGAAGAAGCGGACGTCGAAATCCAGTCGCCCTTGTGGAAAAGTTCCGTCCAGCACGCGGTTCGCGTGACCGCTGCGAAGTCGCTCGCGAACGAGATCGATCTGCCGGAGTTCGATGGAGCGAAGATTGTGCTCGTGGCCCACAGCCACGGCGGCAACGTGGCGCTGTTGGCCGCCGGCCAATGCCGCCGCCGCGTCGCCGCGGTCGTGTGTCTTGCAACGCCGCACGTTTATTGGCACGGCAAAAACGACCAGGGTCAAATCTTGGAACTGCCGGTTTACTGCTCGCCCGCCGCCCGGAAAAACATCGACCGCATCGTTACGCTCACGGCCCGCACTGATCCAGTGGCGGAGATGTTCGCCTCCCTCCGAAATGGGATCGACGAGCAGACCGCCATTGATGCGACCCGCGACTGGCGGAAACTCAAGGGCGATCCGCGGCTCGTCGACGACGGAAGCCCGCTTCGCGAATTGTTCGAGGAGCTGCTCGACGTGAAGCTCGGTGGCAACCTGATTGTTAATCCGCTCCTCAATGTCGCGGATCGAAACCTCGTCGTGGCGTGCGAGCGGACGGGGGTCGCGGTCCACGGTCTCGTGCATTCTTGCCGCGTCGGATTCTTGCTCGGTGGGGTCTTGAGCAAGGAACTGAGCGAGAAACAACTCGACAATTTGGAATCGTTGGTCATACCCGCCGACGCCGACGACGGCAATTCCCTCGCGTCCGACGTCTACCAGAAATGGCGAAGCGACAACCTCGACAACATGGAGTTCAGCGGCTGGACGATGTCCCGCGCGGTCGTCACGACAAGCAAACAGTCAAAGCCCACTAAGGAGGGCAAGTTGGGATTCTGGGATCTCGACCACTCATTCCCGGACGTGTTTCTGCGAGCTACCTCCCTACGCGGCTCGTACGCGGAAAGTGAAACAGTCCGCGACCTCGAACGGGTCGACCTGCGGCCGCTGTTGCATTTCAGCCGGCTCCGGAAGACGCATCGATTGGAGATTTACGACCGCGACCTCAGCAACCACGATCTGATGGGCTCCATTGAGCATTCGAACTCGAACGATTCAGAGCCTCCCGCTCGCCTGCATTCCTCGAAACAGTTCGACGCCGAATTATTCTGGATACGGGCTCACCATTGATATGGCCGTGACACGCGCAGAACGGGTGGAGACGGAAGTTCTCAAGCTCGATGCGGCCTGCGTTTCCAATCAATTATCCCTCGAACGGGACTGTTGAGTTTGAGAACGCCGTAGATACACTGGTCACAAGTTTGCACAATCTGGAGTGGTTCGATGCAAGAGTCCACGCGCAAAAATACGAACGCGTCATGGGGACATGTGGCCATGTCCCAGACCGTCGGTCCGAACCCAGAGACCAATTCGGGTTGGGGTGTGATTCGAACTGTGCATGCAGGGGTCGTTCACAATACCTGCGCCAGCCAGCCGTTTCGTTGGAAGCCAGCAGGGAAGCAGAAACATTTCCTGAGTGTGGACGAGGATACGCTAAAGGGTGTCGTGACGCTCAAAGAATTTGCCCGGGGGCTGCAATCATCTACTCCGACCGCCAAGCAGCTTATCGAGCTAGACCAGATTGCGGCTGAGCTGCTGGGAATAACGCGGAGGTTGCATCAGGAAGGGCGACAACTATCGATGGTTACGGGAGACAATATTCTCCTGTTTGGTGATGGCCGTTTGTTTCTTCTCGATCATGGATTTCATACGGAACAAGCGCACTTTCCCCCAGACTGGTTGACGAATCCTCCAGCCGATCGAGTGCTTTGGGACCGGCCCGTTGTCGAGCAGCAACATAACGCCTTATCGCAAGGCCAGATCTCGTCTGCCGAGGATGCTCATATTCTGATCCGCGTTTTTCAGGGGCTACTCATCAACGTCTGGCAAAAGGAATTAGTGCCGGCAGATCTTCTACGAACGACGTATAGAACGAAATCATTCCCGCTATGGTTTAATCTCCAATCTTTGGTGGAATCGACGTCACCAGATGCATTCACACAACTCGAATCGCACATCCAGCAGCACCCAATCTCATCGCACTTTTCCAAACCTGCCGGAACGCCCTCGTCGAAACCGCCTTCAACCCGCATCTGGCCAATCCTGGCCGGCATGTTTTTGCTTCTGGCTGGTTTGGGCGCGGCGTGGCAACAGCGAGTCTGGCCTTTTGCACCGCCGCCAACCAACGGGTCGCATCGCGGTCGTTCAGACAATCCGGATTCATTAGTGCTCAAAAAATTGGGTGAATTCCCGGTCCTGCAAGCCATGACACCCACGACTGATCCAAAGAAACTTTCAGAACTCATCAAGGGGGTGGACGAGCAAGAAAAGCAATTGGAACAGATCGACGCGGTTTCTCCATCAAAGGATCCGGGGATCGCCAAGCAGGAGCAGGACGAAATTGGTGCCCTCCGGAAACGATTTCTCGAACAGTGGGAAATCAGTTTTGGACTGGCGATTCAGCTCGTTGATAGCGAAGTGACTCGAGAAGAAGGCTCGAAACATCTGGCGTCCCTGCGAGATCATCTGTTGAAGATTCGCAAACTCACCACGCATCAATCTGATACTGAAACTCAACAAAAGGAGAAAGAATGTTTGGAACTACTGCAAACACTGCGATTCGATACAAGACTGCCGATGGATTTTCGGGACTCGTTATTGCCGCATTGATGCTGGGATTGATTCCGACGCGGGCGCACGCCCAAGGGTCGGCTGAAGCCGTGGTCGGGGCGCAACAAAAGAAGCTAATTCTGGTCGTGGGAGTCGCACCGAATCCCGAACGACGCCGAATGACTAAAGAGCTCATGACGTCGGTAGTTAATTCTGCCGTCAGAAAAACCAATAAAACCAATCAGAAGTTCAAGTTTGATGGCAAAGTAGGCGTCGAAACTATTTCTCCCATTTTCTATTCCGAATTCAGCAAATTGGTCAACCAAACGGAGGGCAAGTCGATTCCCTCTCTGGATGGAGAGGGGGAGGGGATTCTCGTTTCTCCGGTCAATGAGGCCTCAAAAGAGTTTCCGCATGTTTTTCGCCTGACCTTGAAAGAACCCAAAAAATATTTGTTTAGCCTGGAAGTGGGATATGAAGACAAAACTCAGGATGTGTTTAGTGCCGCGGACAAGGCTATCGAACAAGTGACCCGTGCGGGTGTGGACAGTCAAGATCGAGCCCAATACTGGGTCAGGCTGAAGCAGTTTCCCGAGAAATTCAAGATAACGGCCAAGGAGCCTAATAAGCCCGATTCGGTCTATTCGGGTCAATGGCCGCGTACGCGATCCCATTTCGCAGTCACCTTCAATAACTATCAAGAGGGATTCGAGGCGTTGCGCGATGCTATGCTCGACAAGACCATCGACCCAATTAGTGAGCCGGTCGATAACATTGCCGAATTTGCCGATACGCGATTCCTGCTGGCATCCATTGGTTTTACATTTGCCCCGGCTGACGGTCCGACGGTGACGCCGAACAATCAGATCACAATCACGATCATCGCACCCCGACCGGGGATCGACTCCATTTGGGTCAAACTACCGTATCAGGGCAAGGAACTCGACGCTGAACTTGCAGATTGGAATGCTTTGAGTGACGGTGAATCGGTCATTAAGAAACTGCGGGGCGAACCTCGCGACGAGATGATGGGGGATACACCAACGGACCTCTCCAGCACCACCGCTCCTAAGTGGTATCGACTCAAGAAGGATCCGAAATCGCCTGCTCAGTCGCCGTCATTTTCCCGCGCATTCAAATTGACCGACCAGCCGGTCTTTGCTCAAAAGTATTCGCCTTTGTCTTTAGGAATGATTCATCAGACAGATGAAGGCGACGATGCGGTGGCCAGCTTGATCGGCAAAGATTGGGTGAAAGCCGAAATGCGGACAGAAAAGGACGATGCCGATTTGGCCGTACCGAAGGCTGATGGTGCGAAAGCAACGACGGAGCCAGCTACTGAGAAAAAGGCCCCGCAACCCCCCGCCACTAAGGCGGAACCGAAATAGCCTCGTCAAATCGTTTAGAGACGGCCGGTTTTCCAAGGCGCATCTCTAGTCCTTTTCCCCGATGTGCCACGTGGCAGCGAGGAGAATTACGACTGTGAATCTGAAGACCGGCAGTGGATCCGTGCCGAGTCTCGTTCGTCAGATGATCGTTTTTGCAATTCGGAGACGCCCGTGGCCGATGAAATTGTCAAGAAGGTCCAGGTTGTTGCTACTCTGACTCTCGGCGATTGCCCGCTGTTGGAGGACAGCCCCGAAAATCGGGCGCTGATTGATGCATTCAATCAGGCCGTTGCGCAGTTCGCGATCTTTCCCCGAGCGTTCGGCGAGGACTTGGCGCAGGATCCCACTCTGGTCGAACTCAGCGAAAAGTTGCGGAAGATCGGTCAGGATCTGACGAAGCAGCACTACAGCATCGGATTCATCGGTCCGACTCAAAACGGAAAATCCACGGCGTTGAACTACGTGCTGGACGTCACGCAACCCAGAGATCAACCCTGTCGGGAAGGGGGCGGTGACAACACGACGAGCACGATGTCTCGCATCCGGCAGGGCCAGCGCGGCGTCAAGCTGATTTATATGAATCAGGCGCAGTTCGAGAACAAGCGCAAGGCCCTCTGTCTGGCTTCGGGATTGAATCCTGGGTCTGATGAGAAGCAGTCCGATGATAAGGATCTGTTGAGTCGAATTCCGCAACGGCTAGTCGATGTGGAACAGGGCAGCGCCCCAGTTTTGGAGAATGGCAAGGAGATCCTTCCCCACGACGTCGTCAAGCTGCAGCAATTGCTGAATGCCCGGCGTTCCGACCCGAGCCTGATTGACTCGCCGCCGCAACAGGTGGATTACGCCAGGCGCGAAATCTATCTGAACTACGTCGAGCAGGCCCACCGGGCCAACTCACTGTTGCAGGAAGCGCAGATTTCGTTTGATAGTGCGTATTTGCCCACTGAACTGGAAATGTACGACCTGCCGGGACCAGGGGCGAAGAGCACCATTGACGAATGGACAACGCGACAGTATCTGCCGCAGATGAATGGCGTGATGTTGTTCGTCGAAGTGACCAAGCTGGGCAACGAAGTCGTCGAGCGGCTCTATTCTCAGTTGCGTTCGCAGTTTCGGGATCGCGTTAACAAGCGCGTCTGGATCGTATTGACGCGCTGGGACAGTCCGCAATATGCGGCCCTGGTGGGGGATCGCCGTGATACGACATTCAGCGCCATCAAGGCGTTCATGTTGGATAAGGATCTGCCGGCATCTCAAATTCGGTTTGTCTGCGCGCCGTGGTACAAACGCGACAATCAACTGACTGTCGCCCATTTCCGGGGCATCTTGCAAACGGACTCGCCGTATCCAGAGACTCTACCGGCGACCGACGAACTGTATCCGCGGTTCACGGAGCTGCTGGACAAGGGGGGCATTCTCTCCTTGCGGGAATTGGTGCTGAATGTAATTCCGCACGACGTCCGTCAAGAAATCATGGATGCCGCCCAGTCCGGATTGGCTGAGATTCGCGCCCACTTGAAGAGGCGTTTATCGAATGAAGTTCGCAAACGGACTGCCTTGGATGATCAGGCCGATCAGGCGAGTCAGTGCGGAGAGGCGTTGAAGCAGTTGCTGATCCGCATCAAACGGGACCTGAGCCCGTTTGAAAAAGCCGCCGCCGACTTGCGGGCCGGTCTGCGGGAAACATTTGGTAGGCATTGCGGAACTGCGGAAGTGCTGGATGAGTATCACGAAGTCCCAACAAAGTTTCCGATTCATACGCGAAAGCTCGAAGAGCGGCTGCTCGGTCAGGTTCAAACGTCGATCATTCCGGAGCTCTATCGGTTATGGCAGTCTGATTTCGACAGCCTGCCCGATCTGAAGATCCTGGAATCGCCCACGGGAGAGATGCTGACTTTGGGCCAGATGTGGCGGAGTTTCGGCACTGAAGAAGGGCAGCCACTGTCGCACATCAATGGGCAGTTTCCCTCGTTCCTCGATAGCCGCCTGTTTGCCAAGGGGGGCGATCCTCGCGCCGAGGCCGATCTCGAGAAGGGGGCCGTGTACCGGGCGATGATGGAAGAGAAGATTTGCCTGACCGCCCAGCAGGCCGTCCATGCGGTGCGCAATGCCCTTCAAGAACGCGGCCTGCGAATCAAACGCGAGTTGGACCAATTGATCTCGGCCAAAGGTTCGATCCGCACGACTTCCGAAGTGTATGCCAGTTTCATCGCAGAAATGGGAGAGTTAGCAGGATGAAGTCGAAACTACTGCGGGTCAAAAATGTCTGCCTGCTCAGCGGTAGGCATCAGATTGCCGAGCAACAGATTCGGTTCGTCCCAGAAGTGCTGACCGAGGACCGGTTCGGGGTAATTCTGTTGTGGGATGAGTCTCATGTGCCGTACTTGAAGTTGAAGATGAAGGCGAATCAGCAAGAAGTCGGGGTGGGCAAGGCCGGCTATCAGAAGCTCGTCGAGGAGCTGCACCTGCCTGATTCCCGGCAAACGCCGCCCCCCGGCATCGGCTGGTCGTGCGTGATGCAGCGCGGCGACCCGATTACAGTGAGCGGTTACATCGACACAAACGATATGGCCCTATACGAGACCGCCCGGAAGATTACGAACGAGTTCACGGACCACGAGCGGCTGCTGGCCTTTTCAATCACCGCGATCCTCGTTGCCGGAAACGCGACCGAGCAATTCGAGTTAGAGATCATTCTCACGCCTCCCGACCCGGAGCAGGGCAAGTCGGCCGATCCGCGAAAAAAATATACGGGCTACCGTCCGCAGCCTTACGGCGGCTATATCGGCCTGGATATTGGAAATCACAACTCCACGATTGCCGCATATAGCTTCGGTGCGGCGGAAGACGTGAAGATCCTGAAGGAGCCCGGTAGCGGAACGGAGAATGCCAGCCTGCAGCCGGATGCCCGGCCGATCTCGTCGGCTGTCTGTTATCGATCGGTGACGGACGCGACTTATGACGACTCGTCCGATTCCATCAACTATCTAATCGGTCGTCTAGCGGACAACCGGGCGAAGGTCTCGATGGACGGAGTGGAACTAGCCGCCAAACGCCTCGCGGCGAGCCCGTACTTCCACACTCCCAAAGAATACAGCATTCTGAGTTTGAGTTCGAGAAGCGCAGCGGAGGCCAGCGATCAGGTGGATGTCAGCTTGCCGCGGCGGTTGGCCGGAGAGTTGCTGGCCGCGCGGATGCTGCACCTGTTTCGTGAGGGAACCCGCACGGTTCCCACACGCATCGCCATTTCGTATCCGACGACATTTTCGGAACGTGAAGTGAATCAGTTGCGGGAAGTAGTTCATCGGGGTTGGTTGCGAATGTATCCGCGACCTCAGGACGAACAGAATCTCAAGGTTTTGAAGCGACCGTTTCTCGGTCCGGCGAAGCTCACAGCGGATAGTGAAGGCATCTTGTTCATGCTGGATGAAGCGTCTGCGGCGGCGTTCTTCTTCCTGTTTGACAGAATTCTGAAGGCGGACGGTCAGCTTTCGCGGTTTCGGTATTTGTACCCCAACGGTTTGAATCTGTTGTTGTGCGATTGTGGCGGCGGTACGACCGATATCGCGCTTGTGCGGGCCCTCGTGCGTGCCAACGAACCTCGAAAGCTGGTGTTGACCGTTCGTGGCCGAGTAGGCCACCGGCAATTCGGCGGGGATTTCATTACCGAATGCGTGCATAGAATACTTAAGTCAAAGGTCGCGGCGGAATTGTCCGTGGACCTGAACGATAAGCCGCTGCCCCGGTTCCCCAAGCCTGAGAATAGCGAAGCGGTCAAGGCTTACCTGAATCGGCACGCGGATGCGTTCGATGCGATTATCCCCACGAAATTCGAGGGCCGAGGCCCCAATTCGGTGCTTACTAGCGATAGTGGGGACAGGGAAAAACGCTCGTTTGCCCTGTGGCGAATCGCCGAGGCCGTCAAGCTCGAACTGGCGGCCGCCGAGGATGAGGAAGTTGTGAGAATTCCCTCAACCGTCTGGGAAGAGGTGAATATTCCAGGGCTGACGGAAAACCTCCGCGAGGGGTTGGACAACCTGACCATCAGCCGCAAAGAAGTCGATGCACTGGTGCAGCCGAGACTTACCGAGGTGATCGATGTCTGCAATTCGTTGATTCAGAAAAAGTTAGTGAACAAAATGGACACAGGATTCGAGGAAGAATTCGATGATCCCGAGGAGGTCCACTGGGTAGTGGCGGCCGGAGCCGCCTGCAAGTATCCGTTGATCCCCGACAAACTTCGTGAAGGACTGCAAGTTCCGTTTTTGAATTCGCTGGACGCAGAACTCCGCCGGAGCCGTATGACAATCGATGAACCGAACTTGAAGCATGCGGTGGCGAAGGGGCTCGCCAAGATCATGATGATCAAAGATATGTACGACATTCAGCCCCAGTTCGACAGCGATCTCTGGCGCCGACTACCGTTTGAAATTGTGTATCGGGATCGGCTGGGTCATCGGCGGGTTTTGTTCCGCGAGAACGCGCACTTTGATTCGTTGACCGACAGTCAATCCCTCGTGCCCAACGTCGAACCGAGTGCCCAATCGAATTCCGAAGAGGCAGAAGAACCTGGACACTTTGTCGTACTGTATCGTCGGTTTCCGGGAGAGAGCAAAGACACGGCGTACCTGAAGTATTACTTCCGAGAAGGCGTGGCTGGCGAACTGAAAGTCAGATACGACCCCGAATACGACAGCCGTCGTGGGAGCCCCAGTCCGTTTGTGATGATCAATGAAGCGACGCAAGAGTCGGGTGAATGTGAAGATTTGAGTCCCGAAGAGACCTACTTGCACCCTGTGCAGCGAGGTGATCTCTGATGGAGAGCGCGTACGTGCGGGCCTGCGCGGTGGCCGACATCTGGGCCAGTTCAGTGCTGCGAGCGTTCCGGATGTCGGACCGATCGGATGACGCTTCGTGGACGGCAGAGCTGAGCCGCAAAATCCAGAGCATCAAGTTCCTGGTACCGACTCCCCCTCCACCTGCGGGTACTCCCAAGGAGTTGGTCCATTTGGTGAGTAACCTGTCTCCGCAGTATCCCCGGATCCATCCCAACAGACTCATGCGGCGCTGGGAATTTCAGGCCGAGTTGTTCGGCTTGGTGAAGCAAGCCCGCGAAGGCGAAGTGAGCCGCGAATCGAACGAGGGGGAATGTTTGTCTGGCCAAGAGGTGGGTCTCTTACGAAATTGCTGCTTGCACTATGCCAATCTCCTGAAGGAACGGAGCCGGACAGCGGTGTACGGAGGTGTTATGGCTCGGTCGATTACCAAGCTCGTGAACGGCCGAGATACAAATCAAGAGATCGATCTGGAAATTGCCGACCATCTTGTAAAAATCGCGGAGTGCCTGACAGTTTCCGAGTCACCTCCGCCAACGCGTAACGCGTCCCCCACGGCGTTGGAATGGTTGTTTGCCACCAATCCAGAGTTTCACTCGGCGGGCTACTGGCCCGTTCCCGCGATCTATCAATTCAATAGTCAGTTTGATGAACCTGGCCGGTCCGTCCCTGATGCCGCATCCAATGAGAGGGGAGGAGTCGCGGATCTGCCCACCTTGATGCAGGATTTGGTCACTAATGCCCTCCAAGCCCATCAAACGAGCGAGCGGCAGATTCTGAGCTTCTGGACCGAATTATTGAAGCCGTACCTGTTACATCAGGTGCCACAGCCGGACGCAGCGTTGGCCAAACTCGTCAGTGAATTCCACGCAGGCGTTCGACACTGGACCGCCGGGACGGAAGCGTGGGCCTCTCGATGTCTGCAGACGACAGCCACTCTGTTGTCTCCTGAGGTCGAGATCATTCCCTCTATCCGCGAGGACGGCTCGCTGGATTGGGAATCACTTGGCGACGACGAGTTGGTGATTTCGGATCATGAAGAATCTGAAACAGAGGTACGGTTTGGCATTCGAGGCAAATCGCCCGCTCAAGTTGCAGTTTCCGCCAACGATTTGGAACGTAAGAAATGGCTGGAGTGGTCGAAAATGCCGCGTCTGGACAATCCGGAATTGCATGCGAGTTTTTTGGAGCAGCGAACCCGATATTGTTCTGGAACGACCGTCAGTTCTCTCCGCAAAGTCTTGACCCATCTGGCAGAAGACCAGGCCCAACCCGCGGGGCATCGACTCACTGACGAAGGGGGCAATTGGCTGCATCATTTCGTGGAATCGGGAAGGGGAGATCCAGCGCGTCAGCAGGCCGTTCGAGAATTGCTGGCCAGCAGCGGGCTGGAGATTTTTCCTCGACTGACTCCGAAAGGAGATCCGGTTTGGAGTCGTGAATTGGAACGCGCTGGCGTCGGCGATCCCCTGCCGGGCAGTCTGCTGTCCGGGCTAGGTGCGGAACATCGCATTCACGCAGTTCACATGTTCGCGACCTCTGCCGAGAAGTGTCGATTCACTTACACGCGTCCCGTGGATGTCCGCTTCAAACGCTTGGCGGAAATCATTCAGAAGAGCCAACCGAAGCTTGATCAAGAATTGCTGGCCGGCCTCGACAGCATTTATCAGCAGGTGGTGTCTGGAACGCGTGCAGGAGTCTCTGCCGAATTCCAACAGTTGTTTCTGCGGGTGATTCAGACTTTGGATCAACTGGCTCAGCGGGAAAAACTTGATCGGATCGAAGGATCGGCATTGCTGGAAGAAATTCGCACGATTTGTGAGGGATTGGAGTCGCGTCTCGAACTGCTCCCCTCGTCATACAGTCTCTGCGGCGACTGGGAGTGCCCAGACGAGACTTGTGTCGAGATCACCTACCGATATGATGAAGATGTCCGCCGAAAGCAAGTCATTGAAGTGACGGAATTCGGACTTCGGTCAGGATCTCTGGAAATTTGCCCGGCATCGGTGGTCATATCGGTCGGCAAGTCTCCCGAGGGCTATGAGGAGTTGCTTACTCTGTTGCCGGACCTTGAGCAGCGACTCGGGCTCGAATTAGGTCAGCTACTCCGAGATCTTCCTCGTCTGGAGGTCGTAGAGAACCGACCCGAGCAGTTGTTTACGGATCTGTTCAAGTTATTGTGGCCAACTGGTCCTATTGCCACGGTCCGGAAAAATAATGCGGACGAAATGATTCAACTGGCGCGGACGTGGTATTCCAAAGCCGTGAAAGAACGGCAGTTGCTCCTGATTCGTTCACCGAAGAAGGGTGAGAATCTGCAAAACGAACGATGGAGGCTGGCGGACCATTACGACGAAGCCAATCAGGGGCACGGTTATTCGAGGGGGGACATGGTCGAGGAAGTGGTGCGGCCCCTGCTGACTCTGTTCAAAGATCGTGAAGTTCGGGAAGTCGTGAAACTCAAGGCTGTGATTTATGTCACCGACTACTAATTCGTTTCACCCCACTGTCCAACCATTTGCCCCGAGTTCATTCGTCTCGAGGAGCTTGGATGTCTGCTGCGGAGTGGTGTTTGCCGGATTGATTTGGTCTATCGTCCAGTTTGGAGTGCCCTCCGGCAGCGCGCTGGTCTTTCCCTTGCTCCTCGTCGCTCATGCGATTACAGGAGCACTCCTGGTGTGGGGGGGGCGCGAGTATCTCTGCTCCGCACGTCAACGCCGGTTGCTAACCCAAGTGCCAATGCCCCGAGGAGACGATTCGGCCGTGGATAGTTCGGTGTGGTCAGCGGCGATGGCGGAGTGTCATCGGACCATGCAAATGTACAAAACTTACGAACTGCCCCATTGGGTTTTTACGCAGATTTGCAGCACCTGGATGGACAGCCTGACGAGCCGTTATTCCATCGGCCTGATACTGGCGACAATTCCCCTATTCCTCGGGCTATTTCAAGGAATGGATCAGTTGCGGCTGAGTACGGACGGTGCATACTTAGCCGGCTTCTCGCAAGTCTACTTTCCATTGATCGTGACGACAGTCGAAGCCCTCGTGTGCGCGGGAGTGTTTGCTGGTTGGCATGTGCATTGGCACCACACGCTGATTCAGTGGAAAGACGCCGCCACTAAGTCGGCTTGGGATTGCTATCAAGAAGAGCGGGCAAAGATTGAGAAACAGGAGGAGTTGGCTCGCGAGGCTGAAGCCAAGTTGACGAAGCACGGCGGCGGTACTGCGGATCACGCCACAGTCGATTCCGGCAGCAAGGTTGACGATCACGGCACAGCAAAGACTGGATGGGAGCATCTGCCCAATCATTCCAATGCGGTACGTGCGAGGGACCGTAGCTACTTGGAACGGTCTGAAGGCTAAATCGATCGTCGGGGCGGGAGCGTAATGTGTTTCCATCAGAACAGCCCAGCAGAAACAGCCATCCCGTGCCTTTGGGGTTCGAGTCGCGCTCACCCGATTTGGCGGAGCGTCAACGGCTCATTAGGACGTGCGGTCCTTGGTTGGCATTTTCCGGTGTCGTGTTGCTGGTCCACACGGTGGCGGCAGTCAGTTATGTGCAGACAGCCATCAGCAAACAGCCGGATGTCAAGAAATCAGTCGTCGCCGTGGTTTGCCCCAGTGAGATTCGGAATGAACAGGCGGCGATAGACCTCCAGTTTCAAGCGACGACCGTCTTACCCCAGGCAGGGGCCGACTTCAAACTGGCGATCGAGCGGGGCGGCGAGTGGTTGTCCCCCTTCGAGACGGTGCTCCATCTGGACGACAAACACCGCACCGCACAGATCCGAATTCCTGTCGCCAGGCGGCCAAGTCTGCGCGGAGCGGAAATCTTCCTGAACGTATCGCCAAGCAAGCCCGATGCGGTCAAGGTAACACCGACATCGAGCTTTATGACCACCCTCGCTCCGCTCAAGGCCCAGGAACCCTCGCTGCAAACAACATTGCTGGTGTCGGCTCCGGCGTCGCTGGCGTACTCCACGGATCGTTTTGACGTGACCGTGAAAATTCGAAACCCCGCCGTCGCCCAGAAATATTTCATCCGGATCAACGTGGATCGAAATGGGGAAAAACTGTTGTCGCCACTCATGCGGGAAGTGGAGTTATCCGCCGCGCATTCCGATGAAACAGTGACATACCGCCTACTCTCACGACCGACAAGCACCCAGGCCGTGACAATCGAGTTTGCATCCGCCGACTCAAAACTGCGTACGCAGGCACAGATTCAGATTCAACCGCCGCTCTCTCCGTCGATTTCGCCACCGGTTGATTTGGTTGTCAGTTCACCGGGGAATGTTGCATCCGACAAGTGGGACGTGGGACAAACTCTTTCTGTGGCTGGATTGACCGAATCGCGCGCGGTGCGAGTCGAGCATGACAGCCCCCAGTTTTTGAGTCCAACAGCGCAGAGTGTCGAGTTGACTGCGGAAAAGCCATCAGGCAACTTGACTTGGAAGGTCTTGAAACATCCTGTCGGGGATCATCATGAAGTGAAGTTCAAAGCGACGGCCGACTGGATCAAACCGGTCAGGCCGTGGAGCCTAACGCTTGATCCTACCCTTCCCAAGTCAAAAGGAGATCAGGCGCTGTTGGTCGTCATTGATACGCAGTTGATCGGCGCGGAGCGAGCGCCGTGGTTTCCGCAAGTGATCAAGCAAACTATCACCCCGTATCACGATCGTCTGCGAGGTGCCGCGCCGCTCGTATTGCGAAAGGGCAAAGCTCCCGAGTTCTGGGATGGCACTGCAACGTTCGGAGATGCGGGTGCCTATAGCGCTGACGACGCGAGTGATGCCTTCGCCCAACTGACAGAACTGCTCAAGCAAGATCAGACTGACGAAGGTTTAGTTATTGTCATTTGGGCGAATGGTTTCGCCCCTCCGGGTGATTCGAGCCTTTCGTATCCGCTCCAGAAAAAACGGCATTTCACGCTGCTTTGGCTGGACGTGCAAAACGTCCAAGATTTGGGCTTATTTCAAGAGTGGCAGGACCAATCTGTTCGAGACGATTTTGAATTGAAGTTCCTATTCGCGCCGAAAGACCTCCTGAAGAACAACCTAGCAACTCTGCTGCGACCTGCTAGCCGATAGGAGACACAATGTCGACCTCAAGGCCCACTTTGAAAACTGAGAGGACGAGGCCAGGGATCATCTCGCGATTTATCCTGTCACCGTTGCTTATCATTTTGTTGTTTATATCACTGATCGGGGTTCCGTCTGCGATTGCTTATAGCTGCTATGCTTTGCGTATAAGTCGTCTACCACAGCATGGGCCAGAATTGTTTCTGAAGGAGACAGATGGTGCTTTAGAGTCGATGGAACGCATATCGGGTACGCTGACTGATACACGCCAAAAGCTGAGCGATACTCGCCAAAAAATGGAGCAGACGGCAAAGGAATTGGAAGCACAGGCCAAGACACTCAGTAACGGAGAGTGACCGAAGTCCGATTCAGAATTCCGAGGTTCCACCGGAATTGCAATCCAGCGAAACGCTACGACGTCCCCAACTGAAGTGACTTTTCATGGCCCGAAACATTGCGCCCCGAAATCGCTCAAAATCCTTGAATTCGAATCTTGCGCCGAATGCCGGGTGGGAGCAAGATTTCAGGGAGATCAAGCGGTCTGCCTCGATTCAAGTCTGGGCGAGCCTCGTCAGTCGCCTAATGTTTTGTCTGATGTCCGCCATTCTCTTAGCTTCAGCGTTTCGTCTGATTAAGCAGGAGGCTCGATGGGAAACACTCAGTGGGAAATTGCAGGATGTCGCCCTTCAATCCGACAATTTGGTGAAAGACGGAAACGAGTTGTTGCAAGAGATTTCCCCTCCCGATTCTGCGTTGGCTGTGACAGACCATCAATCTGCTGAGGGCAAGCATGATCGAATTGGCACTCGGCTTGAAAACACACAACAGATGCTCCACGAGGTGAGAAAGAAACAAAACTTAGCCAAGGATCTCAATGACAAATTATCTCAGGCAGAGAAATCGGGGAAGGACTTAGCAAAACAACAACTAATGCAGATCAGCAGGCTGGAGGGTGAGAAGAAGACACTAGAGGGTGAGAAGAAGACACTAGAGGGTGAGAAGAAGACACTGGAGGGTGAGAAGAAGACACTGGAGAGTAAGAGGAAGGCACTGGAGGGCGAGAAGATGGCACTGGAGGGTGAGAAGAAGACACTGCAGAATGAGAAAAAGGCACTGGAGGGTGAGAAAACGGCACTGTTAGACAAGGTCAAAAACGATGCACCAAAGCCGGGTCCGAATGCCAATGTCAAACCTGCTGTCGCTGAGGTCACGCCTCGCCCCGATCCAGATTTAGCAACGCTCATCGTCATAATTGATTCGGATACCAATTTCATCTTTTTACAAAGTGAACTCATTGACCTATATACATATCACAACTTCCGAGCCAAAAACGCGGAAGTTGTGGGAGTTGATGTCTGGATCGGAACAGGCCTGCGTTCGGGATATATGATCGCGCCTCAACAACAGTCGCTTAATCAACTAAGCATGCCTAAGTTCTTCGAAAGCCTAGAACAGTCGGGTGACAAAGTGGCCAACGTCGAACAGATTCCACCATTCTTGTCGAATTTCTTCACGAGCATCGATAAACGGAAAAAAAAGCAGTTGATCCTAATCGCGGGTGCGGATTGCAGTGCGCCCGCCCTGGACTCCTCCTCCTGGAACGCCGTGGAGTATCCGGTCCACGTCTGCATTGTCGGAGACAAAAGACCCTTGACGCAAAATTTCCAAGCGAACTGGCAGTCGTTCACTAAGAGTAAAAAAGGCGAGTTTGTGTTGATCGAAGTGGATTTTCGAAGCCTCGCCGAGAAGGCACTCGGCCGGAGTCGAGTCAAACATTGGCTGGAAGGACGCTTGTAATCGCCACCGCCGATCTCGTTAACAACGCAGAATTGAGTACGAATTGTGATGAAGAAAAAATCGCACTGGACGTATCGCGGGCTCTTTTGTGCAGTCCGTGTTCTGCTCCTTTCAAGCTTGGCGCTCGCGGTGACAGCAGCGTCGGCCGCAGAGCCGAAACTCCCCACTCCGATACCCAAGCGGGTGCTGGCACCGAACGGTATCGTTGCGGCGAAGCGTTGGTGCCTCGTACATGGGGCGCCACTTCACCGGGACCGCGATCCGAGTAGCGAAGTACTCGGTCGGGTGGGATTCATGGAAGTGGTTCACCTCGCGGAGGGATATCCAGAAAAAGTGACGACGCTGGAGGCTGATCGATACCGACTCGATCCATCGACCCGTGCCACGAACAACGACTGGGCGCTGGTGTGCATTCCAGATCCGACTTCGCCTCAAGAAACTAAGAGCTTTCGTGGTTGGATCCCTCGCCGTTATCTAACGGACTCACTCGCGGCCGAGCGCGATCCAGAAACCCACATCCAGAAGAAAGCGGTCATCAGAACCAGCAAAGTCCAAGGTGAATTACGGGCAGAACCGGTCCAGCCTTTGTTGGCTCCCCCGGGATTGGTCACGGACTTAGCCGGAGTGGCTCCCGTCAAAATGCCTCCCAAGCTGGAACTCTATCGACTTCTGTTTGTCTATGCAGAATACGGTGAGTGGGTGCTGGTTTCTCCCGATGCGGTGCAATCTCCGGCGGCTCCTCAAAGCGAGCATCAGGCGAACGTGTTTGGTTGGATCCCTCAGAATCGACTGGCTCGGTGGAATACACGCGAATGTTTTCAATGGGACCGCGAAACCTATGCGAACCGTGAAGCGAATGTAGGGCGTTTGTTCCTTTCTGCTGCGGATGCCATAGCGTCGGCGACTAGCAAGTCGGAACCTGCCATGAACAGTTTGTCGGAGCCCGATCCTCGAACAGCTCAAGGCAAAGTAGTGACGCTCGCCAAGGATGCGATGCGGTTTCACCTGCTAACGAATCCCAAGGAAGCTCAGCAGCAAGGAAAAGATCGGAATGGTGAATGGGCTCGCCCCGTGCGCAGTGCGGGTGGCAAAACCGTTTTCAATCAGTTGTTTGAAGTGGGTGCGGTGTTGTCGGACGGGCGTGTCAACAGCCGCATAGAGCGGGATCAAGGACGGTTGGAAACTCTAGCGAACGAGTCGTCGGATATAGAGATCCTGTTCGTCATTGATGACACCGGCAGTATGCATGTTGCCTTCAAGGTCGTCGCCGATGTTGTAGTGCAGATCTCAGAGTCGCTGAGCAACCCACCGACTTCTGGAGATGTGCGGATCGGAATCTGCTATTACCACGATGGCAACTCAGTGGAACAGGCGGTCGATACTACGACCACGCTTTTGGCATCGATCACCAAAGGCGACGGTCTGAAGCAACGCGTACAACAACTGAACGTGCATGAAGTCATCGAGGATCCTCTTGATGATCCTCTCGAACGGATGTTTGATGGTATTTCTCAAGGAATTAAGAAGGCTGGGTTCAAGTCTCACAGCCGCAAGATTGTCATTCTGATTGGTGACTGCGGCGAAAAGGGGACTAGCAAGGCCAGTCTGAAGGACTTGGTCGCTCAACTGATCCCTACGGAAGAGTCGCCCATTGAGTTCCATGCGATTCAATTGAAAGATCCGAAGAAGAACAAGGATTATGAGACCTTCCAGCGGCAGATTCAGGTTGATCTCCGGACAGAGTATGTCAAGAGGCTGGGTGAAAGACTGAAGACAGTAGCCGCTACACTTGAGTCGGGAAATGCGCCGGTCAGAAGCGAAAAACTCTTCAGCTACAGTTTCATCGACACGCCATTTGCAGGTGATCCCGACATCCGCGTCATCACGGACCACATTGCGAAGCAGGTTTTGCCCAACACCAATGAAGCTCGAGCCCAGGGGGATTTGTTGCGACAGGCGCTGCGAAGTTTCGTGACAACCGCCAAACTTGACGTGCAAGATATCGCGGAGGCAGGCATCGCCACACCGGTGTTCTTCAAGCAAATCCTGAAGGACGAGGGGCTGGAATCCTATGGTCAATCACCGCAGTTGTATAAACAGATGTATGCCTGGGAGCTCAATTCCGCAGGACAGCGCCAGTTAAAACGAATGGTGTTCGTCGAGGACACGAACATCCTTCGAGCGATCAAAGCCCTCACCGACTTGGAAGCTAGACTGCGCGAAGGACAGGATCCGGGTGCCGATCAGGCAATCGTCAAGATCCTCGCCGAACAGATAGGATCCTCGTGGGACGTCCCTCCCGAGCTCACGTCGGACCGGGACCGGGCAAGTTGGCTGCTGAAGATGCTAAGCTTCAAATCGGATCTCTTCGTGAAGCTGATGGATCCCGCAAAAGGGAAGCCGACACTGGCAGATTACTCGAAGGTGTTTCTGAAGCGGCGCTTGCTGGAGGCGATCCAAAAGAAGCGCCGGACAACGCCGTCTGACTACGAGGAAAAGCCTGTCAGCGAAACGAGTCAGTATCGCGAGTGGCAATTGAAAAAAGATCTGACGACGTATGACGTATACGACCGAGGCTTCCCACGATTTTATAATACCGGTAGTGAAAGCAATGCCCAGGGAGTGTTGTGGTACTACATCGATTACTACGAGGAATGGCCGTGAGTTTTGTCCTGAAGGATGTTGGCTTCTCGTATGGACTCCGTCGCTTGACGGCGAATCTCCGGCAGAATCGCAAGTCTGATGTCCGGGTTCTGCAAGATGTCAATCTGACAATTCCGTCGGGCTCGCGAATTGCATTGCTGGGGCCATCGGGCGTCGGCAAATCGACGCTGATGTGTATTTTGGGATTACTGACGGGGACGCGTCGGATCGAGGGCTGCATCGAATATACGGACTCCGCTGGCATGTGCCATCACTATCAGGGCCTGTCAACCGAGACCGCGGAGCGACTCCGCCGAACGGAGTTTGGTTTTGCGCTGCAGTCCTCGTACTTATTACCCCACTTGACTGTCGAGGAAAATCTGGGGATTCCATTGGGGCTGCAGGGAGTGTCTACCGCCGAACGGCGGAATCGAGCTTTACAACTGTTGGAAACGGCGGAGGGGAATCTGCTGAGCCTGGCGAACTCATTGCCCAGCGAATTGTCGGGTGGACAACAGCAGCGCGTGGCTGTTCTGAGGGCTCTCATTCACAATCCCGCCGTGGTGTTTGCCGACGAACCATTCAGTGCCCTGGATGAGGAGAATAAGCGACTCATTTTGCAGATGCTGGTGGAATGGCAAGAAAACGGAGTGTCGAACACGAGTCCCGCCGCTATGAGGCGGACGCTGTTCTTGGTGTGCCACGATCCCGAGGTTCCGGCAAAATATGGAGCCACCATTCTGCGGATGAACCCTAATTCTGAAATCGTCTTCCCTGGGACAACGAACGGGCCAACATGAAGAGCGAGGTCCGAAATCAGTACCTTCGCTGGTATTCCCAGTCCGATCTCGATGCTCCGGCCTCCCGAACGGTAACGCAGCTGATCGTCCTGTCGCTCGGCATGATCATGGCACTGCTGATCGTGTCCACGACAGTTGCCTTTTGGATTCCGGCAATTCAACGGAGTCGGCTGGATGCGTCACCGCTCGCCAAGTCCCTCTGGATCGGTCAACCTGGTGTTAAGGAGATGCTTTTCACGGATGAGAAATTGAGCATTCTGGAACTGGAGATCTCAAACACTCGGGACAAGGAACGGCCCGAATCCATCCAGAAATTCAGCCGGCATCCCTTAAAGTTCATGAATAAACGCGACCCGAATCGGTCTCACGAGCTTCATGGCCGAACGGTTGAATTAAACGATCCGATCATCAATCGCTTGCAATCCGACCCCGTACCGACGGACCCAGGGATCATCCCCACACAAGAGCTGTTGATCTTGTTGGGATATCAAGACGACGAGCTTCCCAAAGAGTTGTCGGTGCGATTTGGGGACGACCACAAGTGGCAACGGGTGCCAGTCCTCTTTGTGGCGAATATCAAGCTTCCCTATCAACTGAAATTCCTCGTCAGGCGACCCGATTACAACACGTTCTACCTGCGCGGTCACGAATCAAAGTATGGTGCCGTCCGCTTCGGACCGATGACCGAGCAATGGCCGACTGGCGGTGCCCTAGCCCGAGATGAGGAATTCTCCAACTGCCTTTCGAACTTGGGGATCACGGTGAAGCAACAAGTGAGCTCTGGCCGCTTTGCCTATTTGTTGAGCGATGCAAACGGTCAACAGAAAGACCCTAGCACATGGGAGAGCATCACCAGACAGTTCAAAGTTGCCATGGCTGAATACGTCAAACGGAACGATCTCGAACTGGAATTTAACGACAAGATACTGAACGCGGTTGAACCTCACGGTGAAGCGGTGGCACCACAACTCCCCGCTCCGGAATTCGATCTTGTCGAGGTGCGGGTAAAGGATCTGAATCATTTGAGAGCCACTGCCCGCGGCTGCTTGAATGCGGGCTTTCCGGCGGACGATACACTGGTCTCACAAGTCGACCAGGTCCATCAAATCGGGCGTCTGCTGCTCGTGGCCATGATCTCCATTTGCGTCAGTCTGCTGGTGATTGCCGCGATGGTGATGATTGTGGTTCAACGGCTCCGTTGCGAACTCAAGGTTCCCGAGATCGGTATGTTGAAGGCAATGGGGATTTCAGGACGAGAGTTCCTGCGACTGTACAAGACCCAGGCTCACATTTTGTGGCAGCGCAGCCTTCTAGGTGGTGCCGGACTGGCGCTGGTGACGGTGGGTATCATCGGTTTGATAACTGCGGAATCAGGTGCCGAGTGGCTGCTGCTGCTGGCAAATTTTGGTGGTGCCACGGTATTGCTGGCAGCAATCACACTGCCCGTGATTCGTTACAGTCTGGTGTGGGCCACGCGCTGGGCGCGTCTTTCGGATCCAATGGAGACCATCCGGCGGGCATAAATACTTTGATGGACGGGGTATTCTGGGTTATTTGCGTTGACGGGAGAGACGGAGGGGGAATACAAAAACCTGAGTCGATTTCTGTCGCTGCAAATACTCCAAGATGAGGCTTCCGATGAGATATCTCGCTCTGGTTTCCCTGATATTCATGCCGGCCTTGGCCCTTGGTCAACCTAAGGAAGAGGCTGCTCAACCGCTGGCCCAAACAGTTCTGAAAAGTTGGGCTGACGTCAAACCGGATGACGTGGCAAAGTTATTGGAAGCCAAATTAAACGACGAAACTCATGCGGTGGGCAAGCAACTTTCTGTGGAGTTGAGCGTCTTGAAAAACAATGTCACCGTTAAGAAGGATGAAAAGCCGGGCCAGGTGCCCTATCTCATCATTACCTTCGATGCTGCAGCTGAAAACGCTGCCAAACCTAAACTGAAACAGCTTGCTACTGATTTTGTCGAGAAAGTTTTGGTACCGAGGTTCTCGGAAGAATTTAAGAAATCAATTGAATCAAGCAACAATTGGGCCAAGGTCGACTTCAACTCGATTGAGGCACAAACCGAACCGGACCGTCCTAAGTCCATGGAGCCGAATCCGTTCGATATTCCAGAGGACTTGTCAACGCCTCACAAGATCCTGCTGTTCAAATTGGGATATCTGGCCTCGTCTGATTCGTCGCTGAGCGTGGCCTTCACTCCGGCAATCTGTCAAGAAATGGCGATCTCGGCAATCAGGTACGGCTTGTATCGCGATGCAATCGCGTTGGCCAACCATGGACTCAAATACCACCCCGTTTCCGATCCAGCCTTCCTTTATCTGCGAGGCTATTGCGAAATCGTTCTAGGTCAGCGTGAGGACGCGACGAAAACGATCAAAGAGCTGAAGTCCGCTGGGAGGATTCCGACATGGCTGATGGAGAGAGTGAACGGTCCAGCGGCGGTCTATCTGTTTCAGGCTTATAGTGTCTTTTAGAACGCTCGGCCCCGAACAACGCCATCAATCCGAGGAAGCATTCACGTCGCGTGACGACTGTGTGATTGTTGCCACCAGCGCTTTGGAACTCGGAATTGATGTTGGCAACTCTGATCGAGTGGTCCAGATCGATTCACCGCGAACAGTTTCGACTTTTCTTCAGCGTATGGGGCGCAGCGGTCGCCGCTGGAGCGTTGGTGTCGGTTGCGGTTTCACCCGGCAATGTGAGTGAGGCGGCGAATCTGATTTACACCTTCTCGCGCTCGGACACCACCGGACAGCTGACGGTCGATTTTACCGTGCTCGGTCCGGCCGTGTTTGGAGCGGACTACACGTGACCAGGGCGGCTTCGTTTAGCACAACAGTGGTTGTCGTTATGTCATCCGCCGCAGATGCCACATGGCTGTCCCTCGTCAGCCGTACAGAGCCGTCCGCGCTTTGTCCTCTGAAAGTGCTCGCAGCTCTCGTTGTGCCGAACGCCTGAAGAAATATTGAGCCAATACATTGTCTTTTGATCATTTAGCCCTTTGGGGGCGACCTCCGGAATCTTCTGTCTTGCTCTGTAGTCCCAAGGGGCCAGGGGATTTTCATCTGCCCAGAGCCCGCGATTTGCTTTTCGAGCGGCGTCTTCTAGTTTGGCAAGACGCTCCTCGTCGTTGTATTTCTTGAAGTGCCATGCCCAGCCGTCTTCAATTAGCTTTGCGTTCGCGTCTAACTTTCCCACAATCACGATGCCGAGCGTGCGTTTGTATTTATCCGTACCAGTCTTTTTCACTGTCACGGTCTTTTCTGCCACTAGCTCAGCCAATGCCTCTTTTGATTTCTTCCCGAAGCTCTGCTTCGATTCCGGGGCGTCGATTCCTTCGAGCCGCACTGTGATCGTCTCTTTGTTGACCAAGACTTTGATCGTATCGCCGTCGGTGACGTCAATCACCTTGCCGCTGAGTTCCTCGACTACCCTTGGAGGAGCGGCAAAGACCAAGCCAGTGAGAAGCAGCACAATTATTGTTGCTGAGCGACGCATTTGCTTTCCCTTCAATCAAATTGTTGCCCGGCACCTCAGGGGAATAAGCTGCCTACAGTCCCAGAGCGGGTCTTGTTTGGACATATTTCTACAGAGCCCGATCCCCACGGCCAACAGTGCGGTCTAAAAGGCCATTGCCCCCATTCTCGAAACACTTGCGAAGTCGTTTCACGCTCGTCGCGAGATCCTCCTACTTCACAGGTTGCCGATGCACCGAACTCAAACTGGATTGCGGATCGCGAGATTCCAGGAGCGTTCTCAGGCTCTAGGGCCGGGAACGCGCGCGGTCGTGTGGTTTCAGGGGTGTGCGTTCGATTGTCCTGGCTGCATCGCTGCGGAGATGAATCGTTCTGACGATTTTGACCTCACGACTCCCTCAGATTTGGTGGAGCGCGTTTTGAAGATCAGCGGGATTGAAGGAGTGACTTTGTCGGGAGGTGATCCGTTTGACCAACCGCTGGTTTTGCTTGCCGATTTTCTTGAGGATCTCAAACGGCGTAGTGAGTTGAGTGTGATGTGCTACACCGGGCGAACCTTGGATCAGCTCCGTCGCGGTGAACCAAACGACGTGACCGCGCGAATCTTGAAGCGGCTCGATATTCTGATCGATGGGCTTTATGTCGAATCCCTGAATGATGGAAGTGCATGGCGAGGGTCATCGAATCAGCAAATGCACTTCTTGTCGCCACGGTATCGTCAACTTGAATCGTCGATGCGTGAGAGCCGAGAGCGACAGTTGGAGGTGTCGGTCAGTCCGGGAGGTGCCATCGATATCACCGGTATTCCGTCCGCCGGTTTCATTGATCGCCTGCGCGATCAATTGAATACTCGTGGACTCGTGATGGAATCCGACGCCCCCAAAGGCAATCAATCAGGAGCGATCTGATGAGTGGCAGAAAACGAGGTTACATTCGCCCCAACTTTCGTGGAGCGTTGCGGTCGGCTTGCGCGGATGCAACTCGCGGTTCGCTTCAAAGAAGCCCGCAACTGGCGGTCGGTGAGCTTGAGAAGCAATTGAAAGAAGCACGGCGACAATGCAGAGAGGCGCGGCAGACTGCCGAGAAGCAAAAAGTCTCACCACGGACCACCGAGTTATTGGACCGAATGGATGCTCGCCGCGAAGACCTCGTGTTGCTTCTGACTGAGGAACATCGCAAGTTGGAGCGAGCGATAACGACTCGTTCAACGCTCGAACAAGAAGTGAAGTCAGCATCTCTGGCGGCGGCAGATGGAAAAGTCTTTGAGTCGCAACTTGGAGCGACTCTGGCTCGTTTGAACAAAGCAAGCAGTGAGGATGCGCTTGCGAGTTCGGCTGCGCAGCCGGCACGCAAAAAGTTTGAACGCGGCTTGCGCGAATTGCAGCTTTGGCGTGAGGAAGTCCAACGAGAACTGTTGCCGCAGTCGGTGCCAGTTTCTGGACAGCAAGTCGCCCCAGAGGAGTCGCTCAAGTCAGTTCAAGAGCGACTGGCGCATCAAGCCGAATTGGCTGCCTTGAAGGAAGAGTTCCGCAAACTGGAAATGGAACCAGACGGTGGTTGGGACGAGGTGCGAAGCTGGGTGCAGTCACGAGATGTCGTTGAAGAATCTCAACGGTTGATGAGCGCCGCGCGAAGTCATCTCAATGCCGGTGATCTGAATGCAGCTCTGTCGGCGGTTGAGCAAACCGAGTCTCACCGGGCGGCGGCGATCACTGAGGCGGAACGAAATCGCCGAGACGCGGAACGAACCCAGCAAATTGCCGATGCGATTATGCAGGCACTGTGCGATCGCAAATACGACACCCCAAAGTTCGGCTTTCTAAAGGAGGGCGATCCGCTGTCGGGGATTCAAGTTCGAGCAGACGTTCCGAATCGGGATGGTCGTGGCAACATCCGTGTCGACATCCATCTCGATGGCCGAACGGAAATCGACGTCGAGAATATCGACGAAGGTGAGGAAGAATCGTGTCGAGATGCGCTAGGCGGCCTAACGGCGGCACTTGCTCAAGACGGATTGCAGTTGGACATTACCGATTGGGGTCGGGCGAAGGAGGCACAATCGTCAGTTGATCAGGAGCTCAAGATCCCGGTTCGCGAGCGCGAGTCAGAACGAGAACGGGAGCGCGGTCGATAGACTGCAACGAAGAAGTTGCATCACTCCTCGGCAAGGCAAATGCGCATCTACGATGCAGCATGTCCGAGTTCTTCTGAGAAAACATCAATGAGTCAGCCAACGAATGATCGACTGCGCGAGTTGTTCCTGCCGGCTCAGGGCCGCAAGCTTGCCATCCTTTCCGGGGAAGCTGTTCGCGACCTTTTCTTTTTGGGAGACGTATGCGGAGCGGAGCGGTTGGTGGAGGCTCTGCATCGTTTGGGGACAGCATCGGGCTTTGAGTTGATTCTCTCGTTCAATTCTCAGGGGACGATGAAATTTGATACCCCGGAAATGCAGCGGCGATTTGAGGAAGTTGCGAGAGGCAGGACAAACGATCGTCCCGGTGAGCCGCCGAAGCAGGAATTTCAGCCGCGTCCGCGAACTGTTTCGTCAATTGGTGCTGCAGCGCCGGTGGCCGGCACGTCAGCGGAGCCGGTCGCACGCACAGAAGCTGTCGCTAGCTCAAACTTACGAACGTTGCTGGGGCAACTCGACCGTGTCATGCGAAGCGGCGAACGCGTGCTGGCAGTCTTCGAGCATCCTGAAGATCTGTGGTTTGGAACGATCACTGAGCAAGCAAAGGACCAGTTGAAGCAGGCCGCCTCTCTGGCTCTGAGTTCAGAAGGTGACCCGAACTCGTGCCTAGTCTTTGTCGTTCGCTCAGGACGACGTGACGAATTGCTTACGGTCTTGGACCACATTGAGGAAACGGGAGCGGTTCGTCGGGAGTTCCCAATTTCAGCGCCCAATGCGCCTGAAGTTTGCGCGTTCTTGGACTTCGCCATGAATCGAGAGGGTCTACTGGGGCACCGCGATCAGGTTGTGGCGGAATGGACTCAACGACGATGGCTGTTGCACAACCTCAATGAATCACTTCGCAGCGTGTCGCAGTTACCGGCGGAACAGCGACGAGTCGAGCGTGTTCTTGAAAGAAATAAAGTCGATGAATCCGTTGAAGATGTCCTGCGTGAACTCGACCAAATGGTCGGATTGAAATCCGTGAAGGACCAATTGATGGCGTTGATGCGGGTCGCCGAGCATCAAACCGTTGAGCTTCGGGAGGGGCGATCGACCGAACCAATTTCGACTCACATGTTGTTTCTGGGCAATCCAGGCACGGGAAAGACGGTCGTTGCCCGGCTCGTGGCGCGGTTCCTCAGAGCTAGCGGTTTGCGATCGGGCGGCGAGGTTGTGGAGATTTCCCGGTCAGATATTGCCAGCTCATTCAACAGTGGGGACTGCATACAGCGGATGCGATCTGCGATCGACCGCGCGACCGGTGGCGTTCTGTTTGTTGACGAGGCGTATCAGCTTGCCGACGGAGAATGGATGCACGGCGCGCTGGAAACTTTGATGAAAGACATGGAGGACCGGCGGGCGACGCTCACGGTGATCTTCGCAGGTTACGAAGAGCAGATGCAGGAACTCTGGAACGTCAATCCTGGATTTCGCTCGCGGATTCCGGAGTCGAATTGGATTAGGTTCCCGGACTACACGCTTGATGAACTTAGCGAAGTGTTCCGTCGAGAGTGTCGGCGGCGGCAGTTGGAGCTACTTCCAGAAGCGGAACAACGTGGGGTACGTTTCATTCATTCGGAGTTAGCACGACGGCGACTGGGTAATGCTCGCGGTGTACGAAATCTGGTCGACGTCATCGTGAAGAATCGAGCCACTGCTGGCGGTGGTCCAATAACCGCAGCAATGGTGCCAGAGGCCGCTCGATACGACGCTCAACGAGTCGAAGAAGTGCTTCGGGCACTCGACACCGATTTTGTGGGGCTGCCCGACTTGAAAGACTACCTGCGAAAAACCGCACGGCGAGCTCGATACGCGGATGAACAAGGAGAGGCGATCGAGGGCTTTTTGCACTGCCGATTTGTGGGACCGCCTGGAACCGGAAAGACGACAGTAGCGCGACGTGTGGGCGAAATCTTTCATGCAATGGGACTGTTGAGCACGGGCAGACTCCGTGAAGTGAATCCGATTTCCGATTTCGGATCGCAATACGTCAGCGAATACGCGCAACGCGTTGCCGAACAGTTCAACCTCGCGAAAGGCGGTGTTCTGTTTATTGATGAAGCCTATCAACTGGCGGAACAAGATCAGGGACGACAGATTGTCCATCAAATCGTTCAAACACTCACGCAGCCAAGCTTCTCGGATACGCTTGTAGTCATGGCGGGATACCGCGAGCCGATGAATCGTCTTGTCGAGCAGAATTCTGGACTTGAGAGTCGGATTCCAAACGAGATTGTATTTCAACCATTCTCGGTCGAGGAGTTGATCGCTTTATTTCACAACGAACGTGAGACCAGACAGTACGTTGTTCGTTCTGAAGATCGAGAATCATTCGATGGAGTTTTGAGAGCCGCAATTTCAACCGAACGCGTTGCCTCAAGTTTCTCCAATGCACGCACCCTGAAACGAATGGTGCAGGAGGTTCTTGACCGCCAACGAGAACGCCTTGAGGTCACTGGCAACAAACAGCGTATGCGTCTCTTGCCACAAGATTTGGGCGAGGTTCAGTCGTCCTCAGACGATGTTCAGCGACTCCTATGCGAGCTTGATGATCGGTTTGTTGGAATGTCGGGCGTCAAGAGCCGATTCGAAACCATCGCGAATGATGTCCAAATGCAAGCAGAGCTTGGTGGTCAATCGCCGAAAGCGCCGCGAATGCTGTTTCTCGGCAATCCCGGAACGGGAAAGACGACTGCGGCGCGCGAGCTTGCACGCATCTTGAAAGCAGTTGGGGCAGTGACGACCGACCGTTTAGTTGAAATTCGCGGGAACGAACTTAAAGGAGTGGTTCTTGGACAGACCGAAGAAAAGGTGACAAACACATTCAGCGACGCGCGTGGCGGAGTGTTGTTCATCGACGAAGCCTATACGCTGGCCAGTGACCCACAACGATTGGATGCCTATGCCGCTGCGGCCATCGACACGCTCGTTGGGCAGACCGAGCTGCCGGAAAACGCACAGACTGCGATTATCTTGGCGGGATACCCGGAGCCGATGCGCGATTTTCTGGGGACGAATCCAGGCTTGGCCCGACGCTTTCCAACTAAAGTTATGTTTCCGGATTACTCAAACGAGGAATGTCTTGAAATCTTGCAACGTTGGTTTGCGAGAACTCAATCGGGCCAGTCCTTGCCGCTCGATTCACTTGAAGTTAGCGAAGCATTATTCGGTGCGATCGCTCAACGTCGTTCGATGCCTCATTTTGGAAATGCCGGTGACATCGAGGTACTCGGCGGGTGCATTGTTTCGTCGAGGAATGCGCGACTTCGGACCGTCAATCCGGCTGAGCGTCGCGATCAATCACGGCCAACAATCGAAGACATTCGTCGGGGGGTAGAGCAATGGCTCACAGCCCTGATGTAGCCCCGATGACGGTCTCTGAAGCCGTGAGAAAGTTGGCGGCGCGGAGTCAGCGTAATGGCGACCGAGTGAAAGCTGCGGCGCTGGAATTGGCAGCCGCGCTGATCGACGCATCCGGGAATCGGAACAATGCGTCGAAGGCTTCAAGTCCGATTCCCGATTCTGCGGATAGCATTCTTTCGGAGTGGGCTGAATCCTGCGCGGGACTGCTCGCAGCCATTGCGGCACCTTTAACGCATGATCCACGAAAGTCGAACGGAACAGAGATGTCCGCCGAAGCAACTTCGCTTGCGGTGGCGGCTGAGCGACTCGCAAATCAGACGCGATCGTCCAGCGAATTGCTTGCCAACCTTGTTCGAGAACTCAAAGCGAACTCTGCGGAGGTCGTTCGGCAGGCCGGTGAAATTGGAACGTTAAGTTTGGCATCACAACGTGAGCGACTGCGGCTCGCTGGTGATCTGCGAAAAGCAGAATCCCTGAATGCGGAACTCAAAACAATGGCGGTAGAGCGAGGGCCGGTGGTTGAACGAATTCGCCTGTTGCAGGAGAGATGGGAGCTTGCCCAGGCACCTATCGAGGACCAACGAAAGTTCGAGCAACAAGTGCGCGACGCGGAGTCGGCCGCGACTCGTGCGGAGGCATTGGTCAAGAAGCTCGGCTCCGAACTCAAAGAATGGCAACAGAAGTTGGAAGTGATTCAGGCCGAGCATGCCGTCCTGCCAGATCGAATCAAGAAGACCCGAGACTTAATTCAGAAACTGAAGCAATCACCAGATCAAAAGTTGTTTGAAGGAATCCAGAAAATCTGGAGGCAGTTGCCGCTCGACCACACAGACGGAGGTTCGTGATGTCGCGGCAACAACATCAAACGAAGTCAGGCTCGGCAAGATCAGGTCCACTAGCGGAACAAATTGCCGAGACCGCATCCTGGACCAACCGACTTGGCGAGATGGCGGAATCGTTGGCCGAATCGGTGACCGAGTGGACTGCGACCAGCCGGAAAAGAATTGTCGAAACGGTCGGACAGCCGTTCGAGCAATTGCTGTCGTCAGGCTCTGCCGGCAGTCGGCGCTGGGCGGCGTTGCTGTTGCTGGAGTCGCCGGTGGTTCGTCGTGCGGCGAAGGTTGTCTTGATCGAAAAGATTTCTGAACGAGGTGTGTATCGAGATGTGAGCGATGTGCAGGATGTCGGTGCTTCGGCGGTCGGTTGTCTCTTGGCTGCGACGATGCTTCAGGCTCGGCATGATGTCACAAGACTGGTGGAATTTGTTGGTGAGTGCCTTGAGCAACAATCGGTTCACATTCTCGCGTCTGCAGACGCGAGTCTGCTGGGGCTGATGTTGACGTGCGACGAACTTGAGGCGTTGACTCGGAGTGTGCGCCACGATGAATTAGCGGATGTTTTGGCCTTGGCACGTTGGATCGGCGTTTTGGATGCTGGCCATGCTGAGCGTGTTGAAGCAGTTTTGCCCTTGGGTTTGTTGAGTCAGGCTTGGTTCGAACGCCGAGCCTACCGAGGGATGCGCCGCCATTGGGCTCGCAAATATGGTTTAGAAGCGGGAGCGGTGGGGGCAACATCGCTGCCTGGATGGCTGCGGCCGCGCAGCCAGTCCGATCTCCTGTCGGAAGGGTACGGGGTAATGGTTGTGGAATGGACGATTGCTGCCGTGCGACGCTGGCCGGATCGGGATCAAATGTTGCATGATGATTTGGCAGAACTCCGAAATCGTGCGAAGGCTCTTGGGTCACAGGCCGCTACTATTCTGCAACAGTGTGAAGGAAGCGGAGAGCTGACGGACTGGCTTCGGGCAAGTCTGCGTGATTTGGTCAGCACTCCCGTCACGGAACGACGGTTGTTTAGACACACGAACTGATCGTTTACGTGAGGAACCGCATCGCAATGAAGTTGCTTCAAAAGATTGGCAACCTAAAAGAATTTGCCGCCCTTCCACCGAAAGATGTTGAGCAAGAACTCGCGGCAATACTTCGGGGAGAACAGGCGGCAGGTCTCAATAAGTTGGAACACCTTGCCGAAACAGTCTTCGAGCGTGTGCGCAAACTCGTCGCCGCCGTCGGACGGTCGTTTCATGCGAGAGATCGTGAGATCGAGGCGGTGGCTGCGGGCTTCATCAGTGGAGTACCTGTCTTGCTTCTGGGGCCACCAGGCACAGCCAAAAGCGCAGTCGTTCGGAAGCTTGCATCGCTTTGCGGACTTGCTTCTGGCGAAGAAGAACGGAACGGCTCCGAAGGCAACAATTCTCAGTTTCACGGAGGCTACTTCGAATACCTCCTGACGAATCACACGATGCCAGAGGAATTGTTCGGTGGACCAGACTTGGCTGAGTTAGCCAAAGGGAAGATCAAGAAAGTGACAACCGGAAAGCTCCCGCGTGCGGAGATTGCGTTTCTTGATGAGGTGTTTCGTGGCGGTGGTCACATCCTCAATACCCTGCTCACGATCATCAATGAAAAGCGTTTCGACAGTGGCGATGGCGCGGTCCATGTGCCGCTGCTGGGTTTGGTCGGCGCATCGAACGACATCCCACGCGAGCAGGACTTGGAAGCTTTCTTTGATCGATTTCCGGTGCGTACGTGGGTGCAATCGGTGTTGGAATCTCGCCAAAAGGCTGGTGTTCCCAATACGAGGAATCCAGCGGCTCAACTCATCAATCTCTCCGTCGATGCAGAAAAGAAGCGGTTGGCAGAAGCTTGGGACACGACTGCCGCCACGAAAGAACGAGTCGAGAAACGAGAATCCTGCACGAATGATTTCCGATTTGCCCGGATGTTGTTGCTGCATCGTTTGGGAGAAGCGGTCGACAACTCTCCGCGCTTTGAACAATTCGAGCGGCTATTTCGCGCTGTGAGAGACCGAGCGCGACTTTCGGATCGCGGATTCGGTCAACTTTGGCTATTCGCCGCGGCTTTGGATCGGCTGCGCAGGTCCGATAATCCGAATGCGGGATACCCAGCCTGCAAAGGTCATCTCGAAGTCTTTCGGTATGTGGCTCGTTCACCCCAGGATGCGGGATGGTTGAACGACGTTGTCACCCAGCACATGCAAGGAATGCAGCACAATGGAGTGGCATAGACGATGGCTGCATCGAACGATCCACTCAAATCAGCTCTCCGAGTCCTCGCGGGACATGCTATTTGGGCTCGCGACTTGGCATGGGCGCAGCAATGGTTTGACGGCTTTCTAAAGCCGCTGTTTGCCGAAGGATTGTTCTTGCCACCGTTGTTGGCGTTCGATCTCCGATCCGCCGCAGAGCGAGGAGAGCGTCGGCATGGCAAGTTTGCTGTCGCACGCGCGGATCTGTCGGACTGGAAGGAGTTCATGCTTTGGATGCACTCCGTCACTGTCGAACGCCTGCCACCTGGCACGGCCGCTCGCGTGGAGATGCGCAATGCCGCTGCGCTGCGAATTGCGAGACGCCTGGCACTCAACCTCATGGGGCGTGTCGACGTTTCCGCGTTTCGAGTCGGTGAGCATTTCGACGCTCATTCGGCGATCATGCTCGAAGCGCAGCGGCTTCAAGGTGACGCACAAGCTGCGGAGCGATTTGCCCCGGTTTGTTCGGTCATTGATGATGCCATACGGGGCCAGAGATTCAATGACCTAGTTCCGTTCTGTGAGTCTCACGCTGCGAATGAGCGCCGCACGATTGCCATTGATCCATTTCTTCAGAAGCTGCTGCTCGTCCCTGATAGAAAACACGCAGCCTTGTCGGAGCCACCGGTTCAAGGGCGAAACCTCCATGCGGACAGTCCTCGAAAGATTCTGGCGGCGGCGGGGGAATTTGCTCGACGCGAACTCGGTGGCCTGCCAGACAATCTGGGCCGACTCGCTCCCACCGAGCTTTTGTTGCTCCATGAGGCGTTTCGCGGCAATCAAGATCAACAGCCGGTCATCGAGAGTGATGGCTTCCGCACGCTTTTTCTGCTTCGTGCTTCGCAGTCAGGTCTGTTGCAGCGTTTCCACTATGACACCGAGCTGGCGCACACCGAGCCGACCATCTGCCTCCAAATTGAATTGGCGGATGATCCGGCGGATCACCGGCTCAGCGATCCGCCGCGCCCGCCACTCATTTCCTATTACCGAGCGATCGTCGTCCATCTCTTCCATCAGTTCGCGCGGATCGCGGAAGAATGTCAGTGGTCGTTTCAGGGAGTGATCGCGCACAACTCGTCGAGTTCGAGGAATCGAGTCGTCTTGGAGTCTCACGAGATCCAAGAGCTTGGTGAATCAATGCAGAAGGCGTTTGACAGGCTCGTGTCGGATTGTCCGTCCGCGTTTGTCGCGACTCGCGGCCATCCGATCTCACATCGAACACAACCCGGTGCGCTGACCGGTGAATTTGATCTCGCCATACGCATGGTCGTCGGCCGTGAATCCTACGACCGAAATGATCGGCGGCTATGGCCGACCATTCAAACAAGGACCGAACGCGGGGTTCGTGTTGAGCGTCGTCGTGACGGTGCTTGGGGCTGGTCCATTTCGGACGATTGCGGGAGTGCTCAGAGTCTGGACGTTTCAGACTTCTCTTGGGACACCGACGATCCCTCCGCAGTAGCCACCAAGTTGATTCTCGAAACATTGGGTGTGGAACCGGAGACGCTTGAGTTGGAGATTGAGTGATGCCCAAGACGTTTTTCATATTTCCTTCGATCCGTCTGGCATTGTCATTTGTCAGAGAGGTGACATTGTCCTCGAAGGAAACTTGGTTATCCCTGCAAGGGATGACGATTCATTATGGCGGGGCGGGAAAGTCGGCAGCGGTGGAAATCATTGAACCGAAGTGGCCCAAGATTCGACTTGACAAACTGCTCCAACGATTCAGTGGCAAACCGATTGATTCCAATGTTGCAGAACGTTGGTCGCAAAGTGTGCCGATGCAGCAGATCTTTCGGCGTGTCCAACTTGTTCGTTGCCCCAAAACTGAGCGAACGATCCGTTGCCTTGTCATTCCACGACGTGAAGCGGCAGTTCAAGCCGACGAGCTGATGACCGAGCTAGCGAATCTGGACGGCTGGTCGGTAGGAACTCGTTCGGTTGAAAATGTCGGCGTAGTCTATGAATGTCGTTCCCTCGACGGTCGCCTGAAAGTGCCCCCTGCTGGACTTCCGGGACACCCCTTCGTGGTGAGTGAGATGGATGATGACGTTTTCGTACCACCGGGTTGGGAACATCCGTTTTTACCAATGTTTCGAAGTTTGATGCCGCCCACTGAACCCGGCCGCCGACACGTTTGGTTTCCTATTCGCAACGACCGCGCACAGCACCAGACACTACAAGAGATCGAAGGCGAAACCCTACCGCTCATCCGAGCCGTGACGTTGGACGATCCGGATGAGCCGACGGTGGAAGTTCTGATCGGTGGCCCATCGCGAGTCGAGGTTCCACTTCGTCTGCGCCGAACAACTCAACGTCGCCGAGTACAGCGCGCCGCCAAGGTCATTTATCGAGTTGAGTCACGCAGTGGTCAGTTCGGGCCGGCGCTACTGAATTTGTTCGATCGAACCGACGCGCAGATCGAGGACTTCACATACTTCAGCAAAGTCTTGGGTGAAGGCCCGAACGCGGTGATCGAGCACTATCTGCTCGCCGATACACGCATTGCCGACGAGGACTTTTGGCCGGAGCTGGAACGGTTCGACCTTTCGCAAATTCTCCATGAGGTCGGCCTGCCGCTGTTCATCTCCTCGGAATCTGAGTTCTTGCCGAACCTAGATGGATTGGTTCAAGGGATTGACGCGGATGATCCCTTTCTCAAAAAGCTCAGTGAGCAAGTCGGACTGGCTGACCATCGAGAAGGCCGGTTCTCGCTAGTGGAGCCGTTCGGAGACGAGGGTCATTGGCGAGTGCTGGTACTCGAACAGGGGCAGCCTCTACATCGGCTCTTACAAGTCATGCTTGGCGAGATGAACCGTGAGCCGCTCCGCCAAGTGATTGATGTCGGTCGCGCGGATCTCGCTGCGGATCGCAAGCAGTACGAGGAGCAATGGCAGAAGCTCGGCGTCGAAGAGGGGCGAGAACTTGTCGAAATCACGACCAACCTCATCAACGAGCTGAGAAAACTGGCCGACGGAATTGATCAAGAACTTGGGCGACTTGGCGACCTTCTTGGTCCGGCTCAAGAGATCGCAGTCTCGGCAAGACAATTGGTTACGGAGCTGCCGCGCGAGTTGGACGAATTCGCTCGGCGCGTGTTGCGGTTGTTGAATCAGGTAGCAGGGCCACGATACGAGTGGCTGATGGCGACCGAGTCTCGCCGACAGGCATTGGCCCAAGTCACCACTAACCTACAAACACTGGCGCAAAACGCTCAGCAGGTAGTTGCCACGGTTGTCACAGAAGCCAATTCAAGCCGACATCAAGTCGAGACGTTAAGGGAACAGCTCGCAGAGGCAACGGAGACACTTGGAAACACCGAAGGCGAATTACAACAGGCGTTAGTTGAAGGGCAGCAAGCGGCACAAATTGCTCTGAACGCGATCAACGAGCGCGGTCAACGCGCTGAGCTGCGCTTCCAGGAAGCTCGCGAACGAGAACAGCGAGTGATCCTGGAGGAACAACGTGTCGCGGCACGAGAGCAAGTGGTCAACGCATTCGAGATTCAAGTGCGGGCCAGAGAACAACAAGTTGCCGCGCTCGCGGCCAGAGTGGAGCAACGTCGTCAAGCTTTGGAGGGACGCCTCGAAATCGCTGAGCGGCGAGAGCGGGAGGCAAATCAGGAAACGACACGGTTGGACGAACTGGAAACGGTCACGATTCCAGAGACCGAGAAGCGAATGGAAGAGGCCGAGCGTCTGCTTGCCGAGATTCGAGGTCGGAATATCGACCAACGTTATGAAGTGGTAACCCAAGAAAACGAGCAAGTGCAAAGCGAGTTGAAAGAAGCCCAGGAGCAGGAGCAAGCACTTCGAGAACTTGAGAACCAAGTCAAAGGGCTCGTAAAGCAGCTTCAGACCGTCAAGCGAGAGGTCAAGAAACTAACCGCAAAGAACTTAGACGCATCCATCAGTCGCCGACAGCAGGAACTGACCGGACTCGAAGCAGAGTTGCGGATGCTTCAAGACAAAGTAGCCCAACTGGTACTTCTCGAAACACACGAATTGCCGGCGGCGCAGTCGCGAGTCGGTCAGGCTCAACAGCGATTGTCGGAACTACAAGCTCTTGGAATCGAGCAACGTCTGGCAGAGGTGAAGACACAGGCGGCCCAATATGAAGAGAGAGTTTCCGTTGCGAATCAGCAACTCGCGGAATTGAAGGAGCAAGACGGTGAATTGCAGGAACGGCGTCGAGAACTAGAACAAGTCGAGGCCGAAATACGCGAAGTCCGCAGGCTGCGAGTAGACCTGGAGCAACGACTTCTAAGGATGAGTGAGCGTCAGACGGAATTGCTGGATGCGATGATCGCGGCCGAGGAGGAATCAGATCGGCTAAGGCAGCTTGAGTCCGACGAACTGCCCAAGCTCAAACTTCAAGCCCAGACAGCCCAGAAACAACTCAATGAATTGATCGCATCAGGAATCGAAGAAAGTTGTCAGGCGGCAGCTCAGGAGGCTCAACAATGGGAACAGAAACTGGCTGACGCACGCGCCGAAGAGCAGGCATTGATGCTTCAGAAGCTGCGACTTGAACAACTTCAGGCAGAACATCAATTGCTGACGGCTCGCATCATGGAGCTGACCAACTGCGGGTATGAAGATCGTATTGAAAGAACAACTTCGGAACTTGCGGCCATCACAGAAGTGCTCCAAGAGATGGAATCGGTTCTCGCAGAGGCGCAAGTCGTAAAGGACAGACTACGAGCTGTCGCAGTTGAACTAGGGAAACAGCCGTCGCTTGCAGGCGGCGACGATGTTGAATCAAAGCTGACAGAGACCCAGCGGGAAATTGACAGCAATGTTGCGGAAGTGATTGGCACGCATCCGGCTAAGCGGCGAGCAAGCGCCAAGCGGGCCGTGCGACGGATCGAAAAGAAGACGAAGGAACTGCGGCAGCAACTCGGCATCGAACAGCGTCGGGGTTGGTTTTCGTTCATCTTCGGAGGACCGAAGAAATGATGTTCCCCAATCTGTCCGTCACCGAGATTGTCTTGCCATGCTCCTTTGATGTGGACTCGAAGCTTGCTGCCACTCGGCAGAGAGTTGAGGCAGTTGCGCAGAGAGCGTCGCAGACGCAGGCGCTTGTTGAGCGGGTTCGTTCGGAGATTGCCGCCGTACAATTGGCGACACAAGGCGAGTCTGCACTCTACCACTTGGCGAGCGATACGATTCGCGAGCATCGTGCCCAAGAGCAACGACTTGAACCCGATGTTTTGAGCGTCGAACGGCAACTTGAAACGACACGTCGAGCGGTTGAGACCGATACCGCCGCGGCTGAGCAGCAATGTCGTGATATGAGAGTCCAGATTACCGCTGCGGAGGGCGTCGCAGGACGCCTCAGATTATCCCTTCAAACCATTTCCACATCCCAGCAGCGGATGGAAACACTACGCGACGAGGCAGACGAAATGCTCGATCGCCTTCGTGCCATCGCGCGGCGACAGCAACCGGAGCAGTCGGCATAGATGCGAACGCAGCAGACACCAACTTGGATTTCTCGTGCGTGCGGTGTGATTGCCGTCGCGGTGGGAGTGGCTTGTCTGCATGGAGTCTCGTTGTTGCCCGGGCTTCGCGACTGGGCCGCAACAGATTTGCTGCATGGTTGGTTTGCTGTGCTTGTGACCGGAGTCGCAATTGTTCTCGTAGTTGCGGCACCAGTTCGGTCAAGCTTCGGCTTGGTGCCGCTCGGTCTGGGATTGCTCTGCGGCGGAGCGGTCTGGTGGTTAGGGTTTGCTCTCTCTCAAACTCAAACCGACTTGATGTCGCGGAACGACCAGTACTTTGCAGTTCTGTGGGCGATGATACCGGCAGTCTTACTGGGAAAAGCCGTGGTTGGTCCGCTGCTGATGCGGTTCCTGACTCGGAGGGAACTTCGTCGCGAGCCTCGTGCCAACGGTCTCCTGCGCTGGGCTCGCGCCATCATGCTTGGTCCGGATCGAGGGCACCTGTGTCGTGGCGGGCATCGGTGGTGGCACTGGTTGTTTCAGACCTACAACTGGGCACGTTGTTCGCTTCGCATCGGTCCGTCGCGAAGTTGTGCGATCGAGAGAGCGATTGAAAAAGGGATCGATCGCGAAAGTCGCCGGCTGCGTTTGCTGCTCGATAAGGAAGCGGCGGGCCAGCACCTTGTCTCGCCCACGATGCACGATCAGGCGTACCGAGCGGCCGACGCCGGAGCAGCATATTTGGAACTTGTGGCAATCCTCGATGAGTCGGCTTTGGGCCGTCAGGTCGGCGAAACCATCTGGATGCGCCGATTTCTCGCCGTATGGGATCTGATTCGCTTCGCCGAACAGATCGAGCAAAAGGAACTCGGCCGAGCACGAGCCGAATTGCTATTAGGAGTCGAGAGACTCTCAAGCCGAACGCCAATCTTGTCTGAAGCGGTACGGGCAGTCCGATGCGAAAATCCGAGGTTAGCCTTGATTGATCGTGTCTCTGAGAAGGTCGCCGGAAAAGCGAACCTCTCGGATCAGTTGGCTGCGGTCTTGTTGGCGGATCTTTTGGTGGACCTTGAGCACGCGACATGGGCGCTTGGGCTGCTCGATGAAGTGCTGCTTGGAGAGATCGTCGGATGGGTGCGTCCGACTCTGGAACGAATTCGATTGCAGGCTGAGCAACAGATTTTGCGACATGAGGTGTCGCTCGAAGAGTCGGACAAATTCGCTCGACTTGCGCAGTGCGAGCGTGCGGCTGTGATTGCTGACGCGCCGCATCGCAGTCGAACCAGCACCGACGTATTGCTCTCGTGGCGTGACGTAACCGTGATGCCCGTCCGGCGCGGCACGCTCGGTCTTCCTGCAATCGCGCGGCCGCGCTTCGATCCTGGTCCAGGTCGAGGGCTTGCGACGGCCGCGCTTGTGGCCATTGGCATATTCACAGCGATTGCGGTGACGTCGAAATCTCCGCTGGGGCAGCCTTACAAGCCATTGGCAGACCTGCATCGCCCAATCGACTATCACGAGCATTCGCTGACGTCAGTCACGTTGAATCCGAAGGACGACAGCTTGCTGGTCACATCCTTGGGTGGTGGTCTGCATCACGTTGATACTCGCACCTTTCGCATTCGCACAGAAATTCCCGACAATGGCGGCCCATCGACGAAGTTCCTGACCGACGTTGCTGTGTCGAAAGCGGGGCAGATCGCAGTGGTCACCGCAGAGGATGCGAAGGCCATAGCTTCAGGATTGGATGTGCGCGGTCCAAACGGCTGGCAAAGGCTGATTGCACCGAGTGGAGTGAGTGGCCTGAGCGACAAGGACATTTCGTTCGTCGGAGCGATCAGGGCCGACAAGGTGTTGTTGGCAGGTTCGCGAGTGCTGAGGTATCGCACTGCGCAACGCGAATTGACGGAACTCGCTCACGACAATCAGGGGGGACCGCCAATCAATGGACTGATTTTAGCTGCGACGAGTTCACCGACGGACGCGCAAAAACTCTGGGTTGCTGCGGGGCAACTGGATCAACCATCTCAAGTCATTGAGATATTCCTGCGGGACGATGGACGCTATTCAACGCAAGACATCACTGGAGAAGCTTTGGCTGCTGAAACGGTCAAACATCTGGCGACCGGAACAGACCGACTTTGGGCGAGTACCGAGACGGGCAGGCTTTACGAACATGATGGCAAGCAATGGAGCTTGCGAATTGATGGAGACACGGGGCTTGATCTCGGAGCAGTGCGTCATGCGATTGTTGGAAGTGGTGATCCGCCGGCGCTTTGGTTGACGGATCGCGCCGTGAACGGCGAGGTCCGTTCCATTCGAGCGAGAATTATTTCCATCCAAGGGATCTTGCCGAACGGTCCTTGGCGGCGGATTGAATTGGGGCCGGCCAGTGTGCCGCGCAGTGCCGACCTAAGATTGGGAGAAAGCGATGGAACGCCGGTAGCTTGGTTTGATGCTGCTCGTCAGGAGCATGTGCTGGCTGTGCCCGGTCGTGACGGTGGTCTCTGGTGCTTTCGAGCATCTCTCGAATTGCCGGAAACCTTTGATCGAGCAGTCTTGTCGGCCGAACAGATTCCGACGCCGGGTGAACGCATTTGTTCGATTGATCAGACCGGCCAGAAGCTCGTCTGCGTGCTCGAAAGCATCAACGAGTTCAAAAAACCAGATGGGAGGCGACGACGTGTCGTCGTTGAGTTGTTGGATTCACTTTCGGATGGCTTGGACAGTGCGGCGGTCGCTCAGCAATCGGTGATGCCCGATGAAGCGGTCTTTCGCGGAGCGCAGATCCTTTCGTTCCGGCATCAACAAGCGGAGCGGCGATTGGATCTCTTCACTGATGGCGGTCGTGTCTTGACATATGACTTGAGTCGCCACGGGCTGACGACTTCATCCGGTACGCGGCTTGTCCGTCAATCAGGGGAAGCCGTCGGTACTCTGCGCAACATCGACTCAGACAATAGCAAGATGATCGCAGTCGCAGAGCAGGGTCGTATCGTTGAGGCAGAATTGCCGACGCGCGTTGATGCGACGGACACACTGCCTGTAACCGTTCTTTTTGAGCCGTCGAGGATCGCGCCGCCGGTCAACCTTGAGCCAGTCAGAGTCGCCACCGAGCCGGACGGTATTGATCTTCTGATGGCAGAATCGGGTAGTCTCGTTGGCATGCCGTGGAGGCTGAAGACTTCGAGTTCGCAAGATCGTGTGAACGAGCCAGGACGTCAAACGCGGTCACTTGTCGAGTGGGTTCCGATGCCGGTCGAGAAGCCTTTGCAAATTGGCTCTTTGACGCGAGTTCAGGATGGCATGCGAATTGGTCCTCAGATCGCAATTGACCAATCCAACCAACTGCTTTGGCGCGACACGACTGGGTGGAAAAAGGTTGCGAAGACTCTGATAGGTGCCCGCGAAATCTTTCCGGCGGTTGGAGCGACCTTCGGACGAGATAGCGAGGGGCTGAAACGTATCGGTTTGACCGACCAGGGGCCGACTATCGGCGACGCACTCTGGACCACGCCGTCTTCTATCCTGCGTCTGCCGATCACAGCCATTGCTGCGATCCAGGGAGCGAACCCGCAGAAATCCCCAGTGTGCGTTGTTGGTCATGCGGATGGCTTGGCCCAGTATGACATCGCAACTCGACGTTGGAGAACGTTGGCAAACACCGCAGCAGCCAAGTGGACGTTCCTTGGCACAGAGAATGAACAAGGTGTTTGTGAGCAACTTTGGGCACTCAGGACCGATCAAGACAAAACGGTTTCACAAGCAATCTTGTTGAAAGGCGACCAAGCCAACGTCATTGCGAACGGCCCGATCGCTGAAGCTCGCGGCGCTGGCGATTCGCTGGGACTGTTGTTCGTCGACGGACGATTGGCGCTCGCAACACCCGATCGAGTCCTCAAGACGCTGGTGCAAGAAAAGTCTTCTGCCGTTGGAAGCGCGGCTCTGAAGAGATTGGCGCTAGCCGGCCGACTTTACGCGCTCGACACAAATGGTCGATTGTTGTCGGCTTCCACAGACAGCTTGCAATGGCGTGTTGAGGGGATACCGAATGAAGGAGCCCGCTATCGAGATTTGGAGACAGCGCTCGGCGGGGCACTTCTTTTGGTCTCAGATGACGGCCAAGTGCTTCGACATGATCAGGGACGTACTGAAAAGTTAGATGTGGTTACGCAGCAGGTGACACGACTTGACACCGCAATCGCGGCGGCGGACATCAAGACTGGTCGTCTCGAAGCTTTGGACCGTCAAGGCCGTCATTTGGGGATCGCGGCAGGCGGAAGAAGCTCGACAGCTCAAATCGGTGATCGTGTCATTGCAACTCTCGCTGACGGCGACGATCTCTTTATTGCTGGACCATCGGGTGCAGTGTGGCGCGATCCTGGTCAGCGGCGCAGCGTTCCGATTCCGAATGGAGACGTGATTGACAGGTTCGAGAAACTCGGACCGCACCGCATCGTTTGGAAAAAGACTCAACCGTTTCTGTTGACGGATGATAATGCCCCAAAGCTGATCCCTTTGGGCGATCCGGGCACCGATGTCGTGTTGGCCCCAGATTCGACTTTGTGGTTGTCAGAGACAAAGAGTGGCGTGACGAGACTCAAGCCAGTGAACGGTGCCGACTCCGGATTATTCGAATCGGAGAGTCTTCTCGGCGACAAGCTGACTCAGGCTGCGCCCCTTTCGGACGGACAGATTGTTCTGCAAGGCAAGTCCGGTGAGTTATTGCTCTATGAAGCGTCCAAGCGTCGCATACGACTTTTGGCAAAAGCAAACGCACTGCCGTCAGATTGGCGGTTCGCGCTAGTCTCGAAGCAGGTCTTCATCATTCCGTCTTCGGCGAATCGGCAAGGACCGATTCACCGGATCGACTCGAATCCACTCGCGCTACGGCTTTTGGAAAAGAGCGCCAGTCACGTCCTTGATTTCTCCAATGGCTTGGCTTGGTTGGATGACAGTGGGTCGCTGCGGCACATCGACGCTCAAGGCAAAGATCAAATTCTGGTTCGTCTACCTTTTCGACAGCGAACCACTGACGCAGCTTTGCAGGTGACACAGATTCTGGCCGGAGCCGATGACTCATTGTGGGTTTTGGTAGGTTCGACAGCTTTCGAATACCGCGTCAAAGAAGGCGGTGTTGGACAACGAGTGTCGAATGTCCGTGAATTAGTCCGAGTCGGAACTCAGGTGGCAGCGATCCGTAAAGCACCAAATGCGCCCAATCAGTTAATCGCTCTCGGACCCAAGCTCAATCCGTTGGCGTTGGCATTCGGTGAGGCCAGAGGCGGCACAGACAGTGTGCTGACTTGGGGAATTGCAAACGGGATATTGAGTGTCGAGCATTTGGCCGAGAAGCCAAAGGCATTTCGGAAATCAATTACTCCGTTTAGTCGCCTGACGTCAGGCACGGCCAATCGAATCGCCGCCGCAGATGACCGGATGCTTTACTGTCGGACGGATCAAGGCGCGCTGATTGCGTACGACGTCATAGAGGGTGGCTGGGCCTCATTGCCAAAGTTAGACGCAGGGTGGGATGCAGTTGGGCAGATGGGGGACTTTATTATTGCGATGCGCCGCACAGCCACCGGATCAGACGTGATCGCGTTGAAGCCGAGTGGGCATTTGAAAGCTAATTGGGATATTCCTGGAACCGCGTGGTTCATGGATGATGGCTTTGCTGGCCTGATTCGAGACGGAGCAAATGCAGTCCGAATTGTGAAACAGCGCGTTGACGGTTCGACAGAAATGATGGGGCAATTCAACCGATTGAGCGACCCCTTTGTTCCTGAGCGTTCGTTTGTTGTCGAGTCGAAGTCTCTCAAGACTGCGTTGGTTAGCACCAGCGACGGCACTGGGAAGAGGCCGGAGATCTTTGTGGTCCGTGCGGACCAATCGGTGAAACGCTTACCCGATATCAAACTTCCTGTGCCGCTCTCGAAGTTGCGAGTATTTGACCAGACAGGGGAGTTTCTGTTTCTTGATGCCACAAATTGCTTGGTTCGTATCAAAGCGGATTCCGGTGAGACCACAGTGGGGACGGAAATAGTCGACGGACTCGGAGTCCTCGGCGCGGAAGTAGTCACTATCAAACGATCACCGGACGCCGAATCCGGCCTGTCGATTAGTCGTCTCCGCGACGGCAAGGACATTGGATCGCTGTTGTCGGAGGAAGATCGCCCCCAGCTTTCTGAAGCCACAAAGTTCCAGTTCGTCACCGATCGCACCCGACATCTACTGCAACTAAAAGCGGGCGACGGAGCATTGGAACAAACGGGGACACCGAATGCTCAAGTCACAGTGCTTTCGCTCAACGAAGACAAACTTCGCTTCGAGAAAGTCGCTGCCACGGAACTGACTAAACAAACGGCTCCACTGTCTCTGCAAAACGGTCGCGCTGGCGTGGTGTTGGTCATGGGACGACGTCTTGACCAAGACGGTTGGTTTGCCGATCAAGCGGTTTTGAAGTTCGCCGCGAAGGGGACGACCCGCGACCCGCGCAACGTCGTGCCATTGGAGATGCGAGATGGACAGCGCGTTTCACTGCCAGTCAAAGGCAACATTTCGATCGCTCCACCAGAAGGTCTTGGCGGCTTTGCGCTGGTGGATGGCGAACTCCGCAGCAAGGACAACCGGATTCGCTACGGACGCCTTGTACTTGGAATAACAACTTTTTCCTGCGATGTCTGGACCGATGCCCGACCTTACGGAAAAAACGAGTTCTTCTCGCTCGACCAGCTTGAACAACTTTGGCGATGGACCGATTCGGGAGGGACGTTGACGCGGAAATTTGTCGAACTTCCAACTTCGATTCGCGCATCACATGCTCGGCGAATAGCGCTTGCGGCCGAAGACAACGCCGCCTTGGTGTTGCTTGATGAAAAGAACTCCCCGCTGGCACGCATACTTCCAGATGGCAAGGTGGAGGTGGCCGACAAAAACGTGGTGACGGTCGATTCGGTCGCACAGCGAAGCGGTCAGTGGGGACCGTTCGCTTGGGAACGAACGACGGAGAAAATGACGGCAAAATCGTCCCTCGTGATGTCGCTAGTAGTTAATGATGGTAACTCGAAATCAGCACTGCCGATTCGCATGACCGATTCCGGGGTGGATGTTGATTCCCCAGTCGGATTGAAAGCCATTGAGGGTAGCAAACAACCGTGGCTGCACTTGGGCCGTGCCACCGATGGACGCGAGGTTGCCTGCCCGCCGATTGCCCAAGCTCGACTTCTTCAAGTGCGTTTGGTTGGCAAGTTCGCCCCGGCTCCGAAGCCCGTGGACTTCCGGAGCGGTTCCTTCCAGTTCGTGTCTCGCAACGACGGTTGGGAAGTGCTGATTGGCGGAAACCGAATCGAACTCGCTTCGGGGCGTCTCGCAGTGGACTCCGTTCTTGATGCGGCCACAGTCAGTTCTGGGGGCGGCACGGACCTTTTTCTCGCAACGGCTCAGCCGCGTGTGCTCGTTCGACAGCGTTGGGGACGTGACATGTCTCTCGGTATGCCAGAACTGCTCGCGACGCCGGGGGAGATTCGCTCCTTGCGGACTTTGGGAAGTGAGTTAGTCCTTCAAACAGCAGACGACAAATGGCACCTTCTGCGTGATGGCCAATGGACTCCGTCGGCCCCAGAGTGGCAAGCCGCAACGGTCGGACCCTCAAGGTGGAAATTCACGTCAGACAACAAAGTGTTGCATTGGAACGACCAACCAATCTCGCTTCTGACTGGCAAGGCGGGGTTTGCTCTCGCGTCAGATGTTTTGGCGGAAGCAACAGAATCAGACGGCGCGCCCAAAGTCCGACAAGGTCTGAAGGGTGACATCGTTTTCTCATCGGCGTCTGGTGACTGGTTATCGTGGGGACAAGGTCAAATTGTCGCCGTCCCCACTGTGGACGTGCCACCGCAGGCTTCCACCGAGATTGAACTACCGGACGCGCGCATCCGAGTTCCAAAGCGCGCTGGCGACGAAGGTGTTTACAGGCTGATGTTCGGAGCTGATTCATCGGCGACTTTGCCAATAAAGTTAGTTGACGGACGGCTGCCACATCATCAGGTCGAGACACTTTCGTCCTGGGACAAAGATGGTTTGCAGGTCCAATTGGGATCGAAACACGGAAGCTGGTGCTTCGATCGTCAATCACTGCAAGCGGGCATTTCTCCTCAATTCTCGACCAAGCCGGTCGCGAGTCCCAACGCGCCTCCTAACTATGATCGCCACGTCGCCGTCGAGCTACGAAAGAATCAATGGTTGCGATGGACACCACAGGATCAAACGTGGCAGTTGGAATTCGCCGCCTCAAAGTCTGCCACCACGGCTGATGCCGTACTTGGGTCGCTGACGGAAACTGGAATTCCCATCGACAATCCTGCCGAAGTCCGCCCGTTGGAATTGCAAGACGGCCGAATACGGTTTGCTTTTAGAGGCCAACTCTGCAGTCGATCCCTTGCGAACTTACTGGCAGACTTTTCCAAGGAAGGCGAGCTTCCGTTTGGTTCCAAAACTGTTCCCGGTGTTGATCTCGGAACTGGGCGGTTCACACTCCTCGCACAAGATGCGAAGCCGAGCCTGTCCGATGCTTCTCTGGGCGTTTTTACTCCAGATGGTCGGTATGACGCCGCAGCTTCAGCGGTTGCAACCACTCAACGAACAGGCTCTACGTTTGCATTGCGACTTCATCAGCGCGGTTCTGCACCATTGGATATCGAACTGATTCGTGATCGCACTCGATGGAAAACGCCGTTTGAGAATCCGCGTGGAGTTCTCGACCGTGGTCAACGGCTGCTGGTTCTTGATGATGACGGAACCTCGCTGGGAGTTTGGGATCGAGGAGGCCGTCTCTTGGGGCTTGTCTCAACGCCAGCACCTATCACTTCAATGTGGCGACAAGAACAGCGAGTCGTCGCCACCCAAGCGTCGAACAATCAGGAGTCCGTCGTCGAACTGCGAGAAGAGGATAACGGACTTCCAAAGGTCGTTCCTGCTAAACTACCGGACGACGAAATCGTTGTAACGACCGATGCCTTCGCTGTGCGACGCTCACTCCGCGATGGCCACTTCGATGTTGTTTGGCGAGCGCACGGACAAGATGACTGGCAGGTGTTGAACTCATGGGCAAGCACAGGCTTTCCCGGTTCGCGTGTCGATGCTGCACTTTGGCTGAGTGACGATTCGCTCGCCTGCCAGGATGGTCTGGGAGTTCGACGGCTCGACTTGAGGCAGCGAGGGTATTCGCCGCTTCACCGGCCATTGAACAGCGCCGATCAGCCATCGTTAATTCGTCATGCGGGCCAACTCATGTATGGGCCAGCCAATACACGATTGCTTGTCCGCGAGGAAAAGAATCCGGAAGGACTGCGATTCACTCCACCCAGCGAAGAGATTGGTCGTCAGAGCATTGCTGAGTGGCAAGTCCGTCAATCGGGGCGTGATCGGCCGGTTTCGTTGCAGGCGACAGATGCAAACGATCGCCACATCTTGCTCGGCGATGCGAATTCCACGGGGCCGAAGACTGGTGGCGCTCTTCTGGTCGATCGCGTCCAACTGCTCGCCAACCTCAAAGCGCGTCCAGCATTGGTGCTGTCGGCAGGAGTACATTGGCTCGACCGGCAAGCAGAGTTTCTGGAAGCCGATGACGAAGTGCGGTCTATCCTCGCGAGTGGCAACCTTCGAGTGCTCAGCGCACCGAACCGCGATTTCGTTCTCGTATCGAAGCAAATGAACGGCAAAGCCATTCATCTTGGTCGAATACTTCGTCTCGGCCCGCTCCCGCCGAACGCTGTCGAGTCACTCTATGTTGGTGGAGACGACGACTGGCATGTCTTTAGAAATGATGCTCAGGCTTTGGTCTTGGAACGTCCCGTGAAAACAATGCTTGGACCGAAGTTCGACCAAATGCAAGACACGGACATCTTCTCCGAGGGGGGACAGTTTTCGTTTGATCGTGTGACTTCAGTGGCCCACGATCCGAACGATGCCGACATACTGTTCATGACGAGCGAACGAGCCGTGGAAGTCATTCACTTCCAATCAGATCCCCCAGCTCTTGAGGTTAAGCAACTGCGATTAGTTGGGTTTCAGAAACGGCAGTTGCCGGCAGCGTTACCGATTGCGATCAATGCGCGATTTAACTTGCAGTTGTTGGTGGCTGGTCAGAATCGGATGTTGCCGGCGGCGGGTCAGAATGTCCCTCCTAATCCGCAGGCATTGCTCCCAATGGCATTTCAGGCCGGCCAGCGTGCTTGGGTCATTGAGCCTGAAGGAATTCGCTGGCTAGAAACAGACACCCGTTGGCATAACCGCTAGATCGTGTATCGGGCGTGGCTCATTCAAGGCCGTCGGTCGATAACGATTATCGCACCGCATTCCGCATCGCCGCCGCGAATCTCAGCAACGTGTCGAAGCGTTCGTCGTGACGTTCTGCGACGCTCCATTGAAGGGCTTCGACAACAGCTTGCGAGTCGATCTCTTCATGGAAATGAGCTGCTTTTCGCGTGAGGTCAGCGACCAACGGTGCTGCGATGGAATTCGAGTGACTGTCAGCAAGATTGCGCGAGCCACTGAGACTGGCAAAGGTGGCCGAGCGTCCGTTAGGAAATTGTTCTGCGAGAAGATCGTCGATCGTTCTGCACATCAACGCCAGAACGAGTGCTCCGACCAAGAATACTTGAGAGGGTTCCGGCTTCGCCAACTCCGCCGCGTCTGCCAAACCGAGTTCCGTTCCACGCCATTCCGGAAGCAACCCACGACCAGGAATTACGGCCGTGGGATCAAGTAACTGCGTGAATCGCTGTCCCGCACCCCAGTCGAACGCAATCCAGGAAGGGGAAAGGTCCAAGACGTTTATACCGTGAGCGTTCAACGCGCCAAGAATTCCACAAAGCGAAATCCCCAGTTCAACGCATTCGCGAGGTGAAAGGCAATCACCGCCCTGAACGCGATCCGCCAGTGTTCGTCTCGTGAACTCGGATCGCAGCAGCGCGATGCCGCAGGCCGACTCGGCTTCTGTGTGCAGCAAAACGCGAGCGACCTGCGAAGTCGCCGTCGTTCTCTGAAGATACAAGGCCGTTTCAATCCGCTTCCGCCAGCATTTCTCTGCTTCAGGCGACGTGGCTGCATCATCAGACGGAACCAGAATGAACCCCGTGTTCGAATCGTGTTCGTCGGTCGCGATCACAGCGAAAGCGTCGATCCATCGCGAAGACCAACGATGCTGCGGCAG
>SXGT01063485.1_pt1 | contig 51378 bp, 27 predicted proteins | sample 3176221 | NCBI WGS metagenome assembly SXGT01 (sample SAMN11356862, study PRJNA531348) | freshwater metagenome | isolation source: freshwater sample F1-120 | place: China: Fuxian Lake, Yuxi | collected 2017-12-25
GCGATCGCCTCGACGTTCGCCGGCCACTGCGCCGCGGCGAGCGCGCGCACGGCGGGATCCGCGTGGGCGAGCAGCGGCTCGCGCAGGGGGGCGGAGAGCTCCGGCGCGAGACGTCCGGTCGCAGCGAGGTGCACCAGCGCCTGCGCGCCCTGTGGCGTCGCCAGCAGCTCGCGTGCGGCGGCGAGTCGTTCGGCTGCCGTCGCGTTCGCATCGAGCGCGCGCCCGCGCGCCGTGGCGAGCGCGCTGAGATCGGGCGCGATGTCGAGCCAGACCTCGAACTCGACGCTCGTGGTCGAGCCCGGACGCCGCGGGCCGTTGTCGTCCGGCGAACAGCGAGCGACGAGTCGCTGCATGCCTTCAGGAATGCGGAACACGATCTCGCTCGCCGCATGCGTGCCGATACCGTCGCTGTAGGTCGCACCGTCGACGACGAGCGGTCCGCCCTCGCAGCTCTTGCCGACGTAGGTGGAGCCAAAGCCAGACGAGGCGCGCACCCATGGCAGCGACGCAAGCGCGACTTCGCCTTGCGGTCCGACGAAACGGGGCTCGATCCAGTCGGCCCAGTCGTAGGAAATGCCGTCGCCTGCGGGTGTCACGGCGAGCAGCACGTGGCGCGCGCCGGAGAGATCGACGTCGAGTTCGACGAGGCGGCTCTCGCGCAGCACGCCGCTCGACCACGCCCTGCGCGCGGCATCGCGCTGCATGTCGCCGAGCTCGCGCGCGAGGCCGAAGCCGCGCCAGTCGTTGCTGTCGCGGTGGCGCACCCACCACGCGGCTCTGGGGCGCAGCTCGGCAGGGCCCGCGAGCGCGAGCTGGAGCATCGAGTCCGCCGCGGCCCGCGACTTCGAGAAGGCGAGGCCGTCGAGCGCGCGCGAGCGGCGCGCCGCGCTGTTCGACCCGAGCGCTTCGCGCCGCAGATCCTCGAGCGCCCCGTCGGGATGCAGGCGCCAGGCGAGCGCACTGCGACGCTCGGAGAGCTCGCCGTCCTTGCGCTCGGTATCGAGCGCCGAGATCGCGGCGTAGAGCGCTTCCTCGCGGCCCTGTGCGCCGATGCCGATGGCCTCGACGAAGGTTCGATCGCTTTCGGGCCAAGGCTCGCACAATGCCGCCAGCAACGGCACCGCGCGCTCGGCGTCGACATCGCGTAGCGCGAGCGCGAGCTCGCGCCGCGTCGCCTGCGAGCGGTCCTCGAGCACGAACTTCGCGAGCTCGGTGACGTCGACATCCACGGCGCGCAGCGCGCGCAGGGCCGTGACGCGCAGGTTCTCGTCGGGATGGCCGAGGTACTCGCGCACGATGCCGCGCCCGTGTTCGCCGCGGCGAGCGAGCAGCCACAGGGCACGCGCCGCGAGGCGCGACTGGGGCGCCGAAGCGACCTGCTGCAGGCGCGGTAGCGCCGCGTCGCCGAACGCGTCGAGCATCTCGAAGGCTTGCCAGCGCACGTTCACGGCGGGGCTCAGCAGCGCGGCGAGGCAGGACTCGATGCGCTGGAATCCCAGGCGCGGGTTCACGCCGCGCGACGACTGGCTCGAGATGCGCAGGATGCGGCCGTAGCCCTGGGCGTCGGCCATGGCGTGGCCGCCGACGCCGGGATCGAACCAGTCGGCGACGTACACGGAGCCGTCGAGCCCGACGGCCACGTCGCTCGGGCGGAAGCGCTGGGCATCGGCGTCGCCGGCCTTCGGTCGCAGGAACGTGCCGTGCTCGAGCTCGATGCCCGCGCCACGCGGTCGCGGCTGGTGCGCGTACACCGCGCCCGCGCCGGCATCCGCATCGAGCACCCAGCCCTCGAACTGCGTGAGCTGGCTGCCCTCGTACACGACCAGTCCGGTCGGGCCGCCATGGCCGTGGACGCAGCCGCTCGTGGCCACGCCGGGATCCTCCGCATGCCAGTGCGCAAGGAGCGTGTCCTGTCCGGGGCGCTGGTCGGCACTCCACAGGCGCGAGCCGTCGGGCGAGAAAAAGCCGTGGTTGCCGCCCTCGAGGCACCACAGCGTGCGCGACGCGGGCGGCCCGTCGTCGTTGTCGGTCTGGAACACGTTGCCGAACGAATCGAGCGCGAGCTCGTAGTTGTTGCGGTAGTTGTGCGAGCGCACCTCGAGGCGCGAGCCATCGGGCTGCACACGCAGCGCGAGCCCGCCGGTCCACACGCGCCCGTCGTCCGACACGAGCCCCGGACGGTTGTCGACGATCGTGGGTCCGCCGTCGTTGTAGATCGAACCCGAGCGCAGCCAGCGTCCGAGCGCGTCCTGCACGCGGTGCGGGCCCGCGTTACCGGCGTTGAACCACCACGCGCCGTCTGGACCGCCGACGAAGGAGTGCAGGCCGTGGTCGTGGTCGAAGCCACCGAAGCCCGAGAGGAACGGCTCCTGCCGGTCCGCGACGTCGTCGCCGTCGTCGTCGTGGAAGATCCACGCGGTGGGCGAGCACGAGACGATCACGCGCGAGCCGAGGACGGCGATGCCGAGCGGTGCGACGAGGTCCTTCGACTGCGCGAACACCTTCGAACTGTCGGCGATGCCGTCGCTGTCCGTGTCCGCGAGGATCACGATGCGATCGCCCGCCTCGTGCGCGAGGCCCGGATTGCGGCCATTCCACTTGCGATAGTTGACCGCCTCCGCGACCCACACGCGCCCGCGCGCGTCGACGTCGATCGCCGTCGGGTTGTAAAGCGCGGGCGAGCTCGCCCACAAGGTCACGCGCGCGCCCCGCGGGCCTTCGAAGCGCTCGGTGAGGTCGGACGTGGAGGCCGCGAGGAGGAACAGCGTGAGCATGGGAAGCGCCCGGTCATGGGCGCGCTCCATCTTGCCCGAGCCGGCCGCGCTTCACACGCGCCAGAAGCCCGTCGCTTGCAGCGCTCCCCGCTCCTCGCCCTCGAGGAAGGCCGCGATCTCGTCCATGCGCCGCTCGGTGTCCTCCTCGCCCATGGCGACGAGCTCGCTCGTGTAGGGAGGCTCGAACAGCACCATCGAGAGCGACTCGGGCGTGCGCGTCTCCTTGGTACCCGTGCCGCGCATGAGGAATCGGTAGGGCTGGGGCAGGCGGGTCTCATGCTGGGCCGCGAGGGCGGCGATGTTGCGCGACGGGCGCAGGAGCAGGAGGCGCACAGGCCGCAGGCCGCGGCGGCGCTCCTCCGGCAGGGCCTCGAGCAACGCGTTCACGCGCTCGAGGTGCAGGGCGTCCTGATCGAGCATGTCGAGGAAGATCGCACCGAGCAGCAGGCCGATCACCTGCGTCGGCGGGGGATAGTCCGAGCGCGCCGGGAGCGGATCGCGCGACGAGCGCTCGTAGCGCGTGGAGATCGCGAGGATGCGGTCGGCGCCGAGGTGCACCGCCGGTGAGAGCGGAGCTCGCAGGCCGATGCCACCGTCTCCATGCCACGCGCCGCCGAGCTTCACGGCCGGGAAGAACAGGGGCAGGGCCGAGCTCGCCATGATGTGCTCGACGTCGAGCTGCGTGCGGACACCGAAGCGGTGGGGGCGGGTCCAGCCACGCGCGTCGCGCGACTGCACGTGCGTGATCGAGTCGCCGCTGCCGTACTCGGTGGTTGTGATCGCGACGGCCTCGAGCCCGCGCGCGAAGTTGCGCGCCATCTTCCGCGCGCAGCGCCTCATGCAGCAGCTCGCGCAGCGGCTGGGTGTCGACCATCGCACGCGGCCGCGGCGCGAGGCTGCTCGAACCGCTCGAGAGCCGCAGCCCCCAGCGTGCAGCCGTCTTGAGCAAGGTCAGCGCGTCGCTGCACAGCACGCGCTCCGTCGTCAGTCCGCGCCAGAGCATCTCGAGCTCGGCGGCGCGCTCGCCGAAGGTCCCCTCGCGCGCTGCGAGGAACGCGGTGTTGATCGCACCGGCAGACACTCCGGCGAGGATCGGCAGGTGGAGCTCGGGAAAGCGCCGCGCGATCGTGCGCAGCACGCCGGCTTGGTACGCGGCGCGAGCGCCGCCGCCGCCCATCACCAGCGCGAGCTTCGACTCGTTCATGGCTCGACCTTCCACAGCGCAGGCGCCCGGCGGGCGCCCGTGCTGGTGCTGATCGAAGCCTGCGGGGGGTGCATCCTTGGCCTGTGTACCGTGCAGAGCATCGACGCTTGCCGGCCCCAAGCCCGAGGGGCGAGGCGGAGCGGGCCCCGACACTCTCGGGGCGCGGAAGGCATCGCCACGGTCTTTCGCAGGTTCTCCCGAACGCCTATAGCAGTCGACCATGGATCTCTCTACTCCTCCGCTCGTCCTCGCGCTCGGGTTGCTGCTCGTGCCGGCCGTTCTCGCGGGGCTGGCCTGCCTGTGGGGAGCCCGCCGCGGCCAGCTCGGCGCCCTCGGGGTCGCGGTCGGCTACGCCGTAGGCCACGGCGCGAGCCTCGGCGGCTTGCCGGGGGTGCCGCCCGCGACTTCGAACGAGGCCCTGTTCTGGTGCGGAGCGCTCGGTGGCGCGTATGCGCTCGTCAGCTGCTTCGTGCGGCGCCTTGGGGCGCGGGCTGCCCTCGCGGCCCTCGGCGGGGCCCTCGCCGCGGCCCTGCTGCTACGGGCGCGCCTCTCGGACATGAGTGCCCCGGAACTGGCGCTGGAGCTGCTCGGAACTGCGCTGGCCGCGGGTCTGGGCACGCTCGCACTCGAGCGCGTCGCCGAGCGCGAGCGCGGGCCCGAAGCCGCCCTATTGGCGGCGGTCATGGCTATTGCGACCGCGGCCTGTGTCGGGCTCACGGGCTCGGTGATCTACGCGCAGTTCGCGGCGAGCCTCACGGCCGTGCTGGTGGCGGCCCTCGTCGCGGGCTGGCTCGCGCGCGGTGCGGACTACACGGGAGCGGTCGCGTCGCTGGCGGTCCTGCAGGTCGCGTCCCTCGCGCTCGCCGCGAGCCATTTCTCGAGCCTGCCGCCCGTGGCGCGTTGGGCGCTGACCTTCGCACCGGCCTGCACGCTCGCCGCGACCCGAGGGGGAGCGCTGGGCCGCTGGGTTGCCCTCGTCGCGGCGCTCGGGTTTGCGCTGGCGCTGGCCTGGAAGCAGCACGCCGCGAGCGCCAGCTCCGCCTACTAGTAGCGCCCGTGGCGCAGTCCGCGGTCGCAGCGGCAAGCGTCACCGTTTCGTCATCCCGCGTTTTGTAAGTAGCACTCATGTTGCCCGCCTTCGTCAAGCGCCAACGGCGCACCGGGGCCCGCGGTGTGACCTCGAGTGCATTTCCTGACGGCCAGTCAGCTTTTGCCGGCGTCATGCGCGCGCGCCCCTGCCCATGATCAAGTGGGCTGGTTCACTCAGGCTGCCCGCTTCTTCGTCCGCGATCCGAAGCCTCGGAATTCGCCTTCTTACCCCCCCTCCGAAGGAGCCGAGGTCATGTGGTGGGGACGGACTCGCGAGGGGCGATCAGGGAGCGCAAGAACGGTACGGGCGGGGCTGGGGCCCCCGGCGCCTACGACCGCGCGTCTGAGCGAAGCGCGCCGCTCGCATCCTACTTCGTCACCGACTTCGAGCCGGATCCCGGACTCGACAGCATCGCGCGCATCGCCGGGCTCATGTTCGATGCGCCGCTCGGGTTCCTCGCCCTCGTCGACGACGGCCATGTGCGCTTCGTGGCGCGGCACGGGATGGAGCGTCTGGAAGCGGCGCGGGAGTCCTGCCCGTGCGATCACGTGGTTCGCGAAGGGGCCGAGCTGGTCATCGAGGACGCGTCCCTTGATTTGCGCTTCTCTGCCGCCGAGGTCGTGCGGCTCGAGCCGCGGGTGCGGTTCGCGGCGGTGGTGTCGCTGCATGCTCCGGGCTCGATCCGGCGGGCATGGTGGTCGGGACGCTGTACGTCATCGACACGTGGCCGCGGCGGGCATCGCGCTCGCAAATGGAGCAGCTGCGCAACCATGCGGCCGTGGCGCTGCAGCAGCTCGTCGCCAACCGGCAGGAGCTCGGCCGGCGTCGCGCGGAGTTCGAGTTCCAGATGCACATGCGCCACTTCGAGAACTCGGTCGATCTCAACTGCATCACGCACCGGGCCGGGAAGCTGCCGGACATCCACGGTCGCTGGGTCGAGATCCTCGGTTGGGACTTCGATGCCCTGCGAGGGCGGAGCTCCGCGGAGTCGATCCATGGCGATGATTGCGAGCGAACCGCCGCAGCGATCGCTCGCCTGAACGACGGCCACAGCTTCGAGGGGCTGCGGATTCGCCATCGTCACGTGAACGGTTCGCACGTCTGGCTCGAGTGGACCGCGCTTGCGCCGCTGCTCCGCGAGACCGAGCTGTGCGCCCCGCTGCTCGCGAACGCATGCGAGGTCACGCTGCTCACGGTCAAGCTGACGCAAGCAGACGCCGCGTGCTCGCTGGCGGAGTTCGAGGCCCTGAACCCGCAATTCGGCGTGCTGGCGCAGGCCATGTCGGGCACGCTCTCGAACATCGCGCCGCGCGACACGTTCGAGCGTCTGGCCCTCACCGACGAACTCACGGAGTTCCCGAATCGGTGCGGGTTCGTGCGCGAAGTGTCGCGCGAGTTCGCGCGCAGCCGGTGCAACGGACCGCCGTTCGCGCTCTCTCTGCTCGACCTCGACCCGTCTACGTCGGTCGACGATCCGTTGGGACACAACGTGGGCGACGAGCTCCTGCGGCGCGTGGCGCTGCTGATGCATGTTCACCTGCGCGATGCAGACCTGCGCGCCCGGGTGGTGGTGGGGGCGAAGTCTCGACCTTTTTCCTCGAAATATTGCCTGAAACGGCAGAGTGGCGCATGCGGTCACTGCTGAACTCGGTGCGCGCCGGATGTTGTGTCGGGGATCGTGCCGCGAGTGCGTCGATCGGTGTCGCCCACGCAGCCGACGTGGGCGCGGACACGAGCTTCGAATCGCTGTATCCCCTTCTCGCCGGGAAGCTCTACGACGCCAAGCACTCGGGACGCGACCGGATGGTCCGCCAGCGGGGACAGGCGCTGCCGCCCAAACTGGACAGCGCTTCCGAGCCCAGTGCCTGAATACACCTTCGCCTCCCTCCGATGTCGGTTAGCAAGAGCTACTCGACGAACATGAGCAGTCTGCGAGAGCAATCGCCAGAGCAGGCTGCGGCCGCTATGGAGCTCGTCGAGCTCTGCAGCGAGCTCATGGCCATGATCGACGTCGACGCTCGTGCGCACTTCGTGAACAACGCCTGAGCCTGCGCGCTCGGAACTACGAAGGTGGCCTGCGACGGCCAGCCCTTCCTCGATCTCGTTCGCGACGAGTCGCGCGCCGCAGCCGCAGCCGCGCTCGACTCCGTGCTCCACGGGCAGGCGGCGCGCCGGCTCGAGCTGGCGATGCTCGGCCCGTCCGAGTCGCGAGTCGTGCTCGAGGGCGACCTCTCGCCGCGTTCGCAGCCCGACGGCGGCATCTGCGCGCTCGCGTTTCTGCACGATGCGACCCTGCAGCATGCCGCCGAGGCCGACCGCACGTGGAAGACCGCCTTCCTCGACCAGATCGTCGAGGGAGCGCCCGAGGCGATCATGTTCCTCGCCACCGACGGCCGCATGCAGCGCATCAATTCGGAGTTCACGCGCCTCTTCGGCTACACGCCCGAGGAGGCGGTCGGACGTCACATCGACACGCTCGTGTTGCCGTCGGACTTGCGCGTGCAAGGCGCCGATCTGTGCGTGCGCGCCGGTACGTCCGAGGTGATCAACATCGACACGGTGCGGCAGCACAAGGACGGCTCGCTGGCCGAGGTGTCGCTGCTCGCCACGCCCATCCGCATGCGAGGCGGGCAGGTGTCGATCCTCGGCATCTACCGCGACATCAAGGAGCGTCGCAGGCTGCAGCGGCCGCTCGCTGTCGCCCAGAGCCTCGAGACCGTGGGTCGTCTCTCGGGCGGCATCTCCCACGACTTCAACATCCTGCTCACGGTGATCAACGCCACGGCAGACCTGCTCGTGGCGGACCTGCCCGAAGGCAGCTCTCAGCGGCGCTCGGCGCAGGACATCGCGCAGGACATCGCGCAGGCCGGCTCGCGCGCCGCGGCGCTGACGGCGCAGCTGCGCGCCTTCAGTCGGCGGCAGGTGCTCCAGCCCTTCGCGCGCGAGCTCAACACGATCGTGCTCGACGTGGTGCACATGCTCGAGCGCGTGATCGGAGAGCACATCTGCGTGCAGCTCGATCTCGCCCCGGTGCCCGGCGCCGTGCTCGGCGATACGTCGGAAATCCAGCAAGTCATCATGAACCTCGCTCTCAACGCGCGCGACGCCATGCGTAGTGGTGGACGGCTTGCGATCAGGACGCAGGCGGAGCGCGTCGAGGGGGAGCGTGCGTCGGTCCTGCACCTGCCCGAGGGCGACTACGTCGAGCTGCGCGTCGAGGACAACGGATGTGGCATGGGCGCGGCCACCCTCGACCGCATTTTCGAGCCCTTCTTCTGGACCAAGACTGCCGAAGGCAACGGCACCGGACTCGGTCTCGCGACGGTCTACGCCATCGTCCAGCGCTCCCGTGGCGCGGTCCGGGTCGAGAGCGAGTTCGGCGCAGGCTCGCGTTTTTTTCGTCTACCTGCCGGTGTGGAGCGCGCCGGCCCGCGGCGCGGAGCCCGATCTTCGCCCTGTTCCTCGCTCGGTCACGACCGAGACGGTGCTGGTCGTCGAGGACGATGCCTCCATTCGCCTGACCGCAGAATGCGCGCTCGGCAACGCTGGCTACCGTGCGCTCGTCGCGTCAACTCCCCAAGCCGCGCTCGAGCTCATTGCGCAGCGAGCGGCGGACATCTCGCTTGTGTTCACCGCTGTCGTGATGCCCGGCATGACCGGTCCCGAACTGGTGCGGCGCATCCGCGAGCTGCAGCCGCACGCGCGCGTGCGGTTCACGTTCGGATACGCCGACTCCCGGCATGTCGTCGCGAGCGGACTGCCCGAGAATGCCCTCTTCCTGCCCAAGCCCTGCACGTTCGCGGAGCTCTCCCAGAAGGTGCGGGAGGCCCTCGAGGCCTGACGGCGGCTCTTCCGCCGGGGCCGGCGCGGAGTCCGGAATTGGGCGCCCGCTCTCGGCTGTTGCTTGGCTCCATGGACTTGGGGGGGGGAGAGTTGTCCTCCCCGAGCGCGAACCTGTGAGCAGGCGCATTTTTCGCAAGGACGGCGTCGAGACGCGCCGCGGAGACGTGGGCCGCGAGCCTGCCCGCATCTGGGCGCTGGCCGTGGAGGCGCTCGAGACGCCGCTGTGCATCCTCCACTTGGAGGGCACGCTCATCGCTCACAATCGCGCCTGGCGCGAATGGCACCCGAAGTCGGGTGGCTCGCCAGGATTCGTACACGAGGGTTCGAACTATGTCGACGCGTATGAGCGCATGGGGGCACGCCCGACTGCGGGGAGCACCGAGAATGCGACCGGCGGTCCTCGCCGCCCTCGGCAAGGCCCCGCGATCGCTGTGACTCCTTGCAGTGGCCTGACTGGGGTCCGCCGCGCTGCTGCTCGCCGTCGCAGCATGTCTCCTCGCGGTTTGCCGCTCACCCCGAAGTCCGACAACTGGTTCAGGATCTCACGGCGTCCTCTCGTGGCGCTCTTCGTGGGCGCCAGTGCCTGTGCCGCCTCGTTCGGAGCGCGAGACCGAAGCGCCGCCGTGGCGGTCCGCAGTGCAGATGAGCGCGCGAGCCCGCAGGGCTTGCGGCTCGTCCCGCTCGTGCAGGCCGAGGCATGGCACGTGCTGACCATGACCAGCCTCCATCGGGGCCCTCTTCCCGCTGCCGCTGCTCGGCGCCGCGGTCGGGTCGCTGGCGCCCCGGCTCGACTGAGCACGGTGCGCTCAGGGCACGAAGCGGTGCACGCCACCGTGGTCGGCGGCGATCCACTTCGGCAGCGAGCTGTCGTCGCCGACAGCGATGCAGTGGATGCGAACCTTACGCGAGCGATTCCAGCGCACCAGCTCCTCGCGAATCGCGATGGCCTCGGTCTCCGTGCCGATCGTCGGGGTACCGTCGGTCATGAAGCAGATTGTGTCGACGTCGGGGTCGGAGAACGCGAAGGCGAGTGCGTCGTAGATGTTCGTGCTGCCCGCGAGCGTGAGCTTGCTGATCCACTCGCGCGCTCTGGCCCGGGCCTCGTCGTCGCGCTTCTTCGCCGTGGACTCTAGCTCACCCTGCTCGTCGCGCCGCGCCTTGCGCCCGCCGGTGAAGTCTTCGATCGCGTCGAGCCATGGATGCACGGTGTCGCCGAAGCCGACGATGTTGAACCACGAGCCCGCGGGCAGCGCGTCGACGAGCCCGAGAAGCTCCCGCCGCGCCACGTCGATACGCTTGAGCTTCTCTTCACCTGGCGACTTCGACAGCGCACCCATCGAGCCTGACAGGTCGACGACATAAGCCGTGCGCGCCGACGCGATGTCGACGCCATAGAAGCGCGCGGCCTTCGAGCGGCCCTGTGCCGAGCCTCCCTCGGCCGACTTGCCGACGATGTCGCCGGGCTTCCAGTCGCGGCCGGCGTTCTCGCGCCACTTCAACCAAGCGGCGTGCGTGCGGTAGCGCTGGATGCCCGTCAGCCGTCCGAGCGCATCGAGCAGGTCGCCGTGGACGCGCGAGCCGTCCGTCTCGGCCGCGAGCCGTGCGATCAGGAGGTCGAGTCGCCCGGGCGTGATGTTGCGCTCCAGCCACTCGATGGCCAGCACGCGCACGGACCAGATCGCGTCGTTGAGCTCGCGCGCGGCGACCTCGGATGCGTGGGGACCCTCGACGGCGAGGAGCTCCGCGATCGCGGCCCGCTTGCGCACGCCGTCCTTTTCGCGCGACCACTCGAACAGGCGCTCCTGCCACTCGGGCCACTGCGCGGTACCCCGCCGGATTGCGCTCGCGGCGACGAGCGCCGTCTCGACGACCTCCGTGTCCTTATTGCGCGATGCGATCGCCGCAAGCTCGTCGAACGCGCCGGCCACGCGCTGGCGCGCAAGCAGTTCCGCGGCCTCGCAGCGCACGCGCGGATCCTCGTAGCCGAGCGCGCGCAGCGCGGCCTCGGCCGTGGACTTGCAGGGCAGTCCGCGCGCCGCGCGCAGGTAGTGCAGCCGCTCGAGCGTCTCGCCGCGCCCGATGCCGGCGGCCACGTACTTGGCGGTCGCCTCGTCGCCGCACTTCGCGATCGCCTCGGCGCCGACGCGGCGCAGCCAAGCGGGGAAGGCGCGCTCGAGAATCACGCGGTCGAGCTCGGCCGCCGCCTGAGCACAGCGACCTTCGGCGCTGGCGCGATCCATGAACTCACGCAGGGCCTTCGCGCGCACGTCGCCCGTCCGCTTGGTGTCGGCGACGATCTCGAGCTCGCCCTCTGGCGCACGAGCCGCCACGCTCGAAGATCGGGCGGACGGAGCTGGAGCGAGGGCGAGTAGCAGGGCCGCAATATGGGGCAGCAGGGCCAACATGTACGTAGTCTAGGGCGCGCAAGCGGGCCTGGGATCGCTCCCGTGTCGAGATATGGCTCTGCCTTTGGACCATGCCGCAGGGGGCCCGGATCCGCAGCCTCGAGCGGACTCGGGCGCAGGTCCGCGCGCCACCGTTGATCCAACTCGGGCGATCGGTGACACTCCGGTCGTACCCCGACTTCAGGCAACCTCCCGAGAACCTCACGCGATGTCGTTCGATCTGCAGCTCACCAAGGTCGTCTCCCAGGATGGATTCCTCGCCGCCCTCGACCAGTCCGGCGGCAGCACGCCCAAGGCTCTCAAGCTGTACGGCGTGCCCGAGAGCGCCTACTCCGGCGAGGAGGCCATGTACGCGAAGGTGCACGAGATGCGCACGCGCATCGTGACCTCCCCGGCCTTCAACGGCGACCGCATCCTCGGCGCGATCCTGTTCGAGAACACCATGGACCGGCAGGTATGCGGCAAGGGCACGGCCCAGTACCTCTGGCTCGAGAAGCGCGTCGTGCCGTTCCTGAAGGTCGACAAGGGCCTCGCGACCGAGACCGACGGTGTGCAGTTGATGAAGGACATGCCCGACCTCGACAAGCTGCTCGAGCGTGCCGCGAAGAACATGGTGTTTGGCACCAAGATGCGCTCGGTGATCAAGCAGGCCAGCGAGGCCGGCATCGAGAAGGTCGTCGCCCAGCAGTTCGAGATCGGCAAGCGCATCTGCGCGGCCGGCCTCGTGCCGATCATCGAGCCGGAGGTCGACATCGACTGCCCGGACAAGATCGCGGCCGAGGACATGCTCGAACAGGCGCTGTGCGCACACCTCGACGAGCTCGCGCCTCACGAGACCGTGATGCTGAAGCTCACGCTCCCTGAGGTCGACGACTGCTACGCGCGCCTGATCGAGCACTCCAACGTCGCGCGCGTGGTCGCGCTCTCGGGCGGCTACTCGCGCGCTCGCAGCAATCAGAAGCTCGCCCGCAACCACAGCATGATCGCGAGCTTCAGCCGCGCGCTGACCGAAGGCCTCAGCGCCCAGCAGTCGGACGCCGAATTCAATGCGGCGCTCGACGATGCGATCCAGTCGATCTTCGAGGCCTCGCGCACCTAGGTCGCGCCCGCCGGAGTCCGTTCCGCGCGCGCCGTGCGTCCTGTCGCTGACGGGACGCGTGGCGTGCTCCGTTCCCGGCCTGCGCGCGATCGGCCGGAACTTCTCTCGAGGGACGCCCATCCCTGCTTCGAGACGACGGCCCCGTTCCAAGTTCCGAACATGGCACCGCCGGGCCAGTCACGTTGCTAAACTCTAGACTCAGAGCCACACTTGGTTCGATGCCCGGGGGGCCGAAGTCGCGAAACCAGACCCACCGCAAATATGCAAGACCCGAAACTCGCCCCTGAACTCGCCGCCGTGCTGCATCCGCAGCGCCGGCCCGCGAACATGTCCTCGCCCATCTTCGTGCTCGGCAGCGTGCGCTCCGGCACGAGCGCGATGGGCTACGCGCTGACCCACGGCGCAGGCATTCCCGGCAACGAAGAAGGCCACGTCAGCACCCTGATGCAGAGTGTGCTGAACTCGATCGAAACCGTCACGAGCAACTTCCCAGGGAGCGGCGACCGCTACTTGCTGAGCGCCCTCGACTCGAGCGCCTTCAGTACCTACGTCATCAACTACTTCAAGGCGTTCTTCGCGCAGCATCGCCCGACAGGTGTGTGGTGCGACAAGACCCCCAGCGACTTCGACAGGGCGCCGGCGGTACACGTCGCGCCGCTCCTGCTCGAGATGTTTCCCAACGCGCGCTTCATCTACTGCAAGCGCCGGGGCATCGAGAACGTGCTCTCGCGCAGGACGAAGTTCCCCCAGACGCCCTTCTGGTACCACTGCCGCAGCTGGGCGGGGACCATCACGGCCTGGCACCAGGTGCGTTCCAAGCTCGGAGATCGCTGGATCGAGGTCCGTCAGGAGAGCATGGCGCTCGAGCCCGACAAGGTCGCGGACGAGTTGGCGCGCTTCCTCGGTCTCACGCCCAAGCAACGGGAGGGAGTGGCGCAGACGTTCCAGAGGGACCGTCTCGAGCAGTCGCGTCCCGCCGGCGAGGGGCGTGAGCTCACCATGGCGGAGGCCGGCTGGGACCCGGGCCTGCAGGGCGTCTTCCTGAAGGAGTGTTCCGTCGCGATGGCGCTCGCGGGGTACTCCTTAGACGGCGCTGCCACGACGGTCGACCACGGAATGAAGCTGTTCTACTCGAGCTCCGAGGGCGCCGGGGGCGCGCTGCTGGATGGACTGCCCCGCGATGCGCACATTCCCATCAACCGCGATGACTTCACGCTCGGCCCGGGGCCGATCGGCACGCGAGGCGTACTGACGTACCCCGACCTTTCCCTCGCCGGCCGCCGACGCTTCCAGTCCAAGGTGTGCGTGGAAGGGCCGTCCGCTCTCGAAGTCGAGTTCGCTGTCGAGGTCAAAGCTAGATTCGGGCATCGCGTAGCTCATGCCTCGAAGCTCATTCGCGGCGGCGAGACGCCCGTCTCGCTCAACCTCACGCTCCCGGATGGCGACCACCAAATCTGCACGGTAGTCCTCTCGACCCAGACCAAGTCGGGTTACCACGCCGGATCCCCCCGGGCGATCTGGCTCGCGCCCGCCTTCTTCGTCTGACCGAGCCCCGCCTCTCTAATCTCGCGGCGGGACAGCCCCCTCTCCCCGACCCCCATGCGCATCCTCCACGTCACCAACGCACTCGCGCCCCACGGCAGTGGGGGCGTGGCCGAGCATGTCTGGGCCATCGCACGCACGCAGGCCGAGCTACACGACGTCGCGATCTTCACGCCCTTCGACGACCCGTCCACGCCGGATGGCCACGTGTACACCGAGCGCCGCGAGCGCGTCACGATCCGCTTCTTCAACCGCCCGCGCGTCGAGTGGAGCCCGCTCGAACGCTCCTACGTGCACCACGACGTCGAGGCGGAGTTCAAGCTGTTCCTCGGCGAGCACCGCTCGGACGTCGTGCACTTCCACGACATGGACTCGCTCGGCATCGGTCTGTTCGAGATCGTGCGCTCGCTGAACATCAAGTCACTGATGACGGCCCGCGACTTCTGGCCGATGTGCCCGCTGAAGGCCCGCGTGTGCCGCACGGATGGCAGTACCTGCGACACGATCGAGCTCGCCAAGTGCGGCCCGTGCGTGCACGGCGAGCGCTGGGCGGAGCTGCGCGCGGCGGAGCTCGCCGAGCACGAGGCGCGTCGCCCGGCTCCGCCGGAGACGTTCTCGCAGTCTTGGAAGCGACTGTACCAGCAGCGCTTCGACGCCACGCGCGGCTTGCCGGCGCGGCGCCCGCTCGCGCTGCTGCACGCGACGCGCACGGCGCTGCGCGAAGCCAAGTGGAAAGCTCAGGAGCAGTTCCACGAGAAGTTCGGCGACTCGATCGAGAGGCGCATGGAACGCTTCACGCGCCGCATGCGAGAGCTCGACCTGCTGCTCGCCCCGAGCGAGTTCGTTCGCGATCAGTACATCGCGCGCTTCGGACTCTCGACGGCCAAGGCGCTCTTCAGTGCGCCGAGTCGCGCCGTCTCGGCCGTGCGGACCCATCAGCGTGCGGACTCGAGCCGCTTGCGCGTCGGCTTCTGCGGCAGCGCGGCTCGCGCCGACGGCCTGCACGTGCTCGTCGACGCCTTCCTCGAGGCGGCGTCCGAGTCGGACGCACTCGAGCTCGAGGTTCACGTACGCTGCGCGGAAGTCGACCGCTTCGAGCACGACGCCCTGCGCGAGCGCGTGCTCGCGAGTCCCGCGGCGGGTCGCGCACGCTGGATCGAGGGCTACGAGTACGAAGCGTTCGACGACGCCAGCGCCGCGTTCGACCTGCTCGTCATCCCCGCCGTGGGCCTCGGGAATACGCCCTTCGAGCTGGAGCGAGCGAGCCTGCAGCGCAGGCCCGTGCTGGCTTCCGAGGCCGGTGCCATCGCGGAGTTCTGCAAGGTGCACGCGCTCGGTCGACTGTTTCCGCGCGGGGACGCGAAGGCGCTCGCAGCCGAGCTGGTCTCCCTAGCGCGCGATCGAGCCGCGCTGGACGCTCTGGCGGGTCACGCCCCCGCCTTCAAGACGCCGGAATACGAGGGCGCGCAACTCGCGCTCACGTACCACCAGCTGCTCTACGGCACCTTCAAGGCGTCGTCCGTCGCCGAGCAGGCCGCCGCGCGCGCGGGCGAACCCGGGCCGCAGGCCTGATCAGGCGCCGCGCTTCGAGGCGGTCTCCGGATCGGCGAGGAACGTCGCGTTGGCGTTGTGGAACGTGTGGCAACGCTCGCGCACGGGCAGGCAGCCATGCCAGACGTCGTGCTTGATCAGCGACCAGCGCAACATGAGCTCGCTCTCGATCCCCCAGTTGGCAACCTCGCCGATCAGGCGCGTCGCGGGCCCCTTGCGGAGCTCGAGCATGCGCTGGAGCTCGTCGCGCACGATGCTCCCCGTGTTGACGAAGCCGTGGTTCGCGATGGCATAGGCCTTCGCGCGCGCCTGGATCGCCGCGAGCTTCTGCGGCTCGCGCGCCTTGGTCTCGACGAGCCAGCGCAGCGCCGACTCGATGTCCGCCACGTCCTCGGGCTCGACGAGCTTGCCGCGCACGCCGTCGAGGACGACCTCGGGGATGCCGTGCACGCGCGACGAGATGACGAACGTCTCGAGCAGCATCGACTCTATGTTGACGAGCGGAGAGCACTCGTTGGTCGAGACGAGCACCTGGCAGTCGGCGGCGACCATGACCGGGAAGCCGCTCGGGCGCGGGCCCGTGATGTGCACCTGCGCGGCGAATTCCGGCTCGATCGCGGCAACGATCTCAGCGTGGAAGCTCTTCGGCCCGAGGTTGTCCGGGTCGAGGCGGCCGACGAGCGCGAGGTGGTGCTTGCCCCGCTCGCCTTCCGGGAGCGAGCGCAGCAGGTTCTGGAAGGCCTCGACGAGGCGCTTCTGGTTCTTGCGGCGCTCGAGACTGCCGACGCACGCGAACAGCACGCCGTCGTCGGGAAGGCCGAATTCCGCGCGCAGCTCCGCGCGCTGCGCGCGCAGGCGCTCGCCCTCGACGAGGATCGAGTCGACGTCGAAGCCGTAGGGCACCATGCCGACCTTGCCCTCGATCGGCGGGCAGAAGAGCTCGATCTGGCGCACCGTGTCGTGCGAGGCCGTCAGCACGCGATCTGCGCTGTGCAGCGCGTAGCGGTGGAACGCTTCGAGCGCGCGCTGGCTAAACAGGTGCCCGTCGCGCTTGGCGACGTTGATGCCGTCGTGGAACCACCACACGACGGGCACGCCCTTCCAGCGCAAGAGCGGCGCATGGGCATACACGGGCGAGGCGTTCAGGAAGACGAGCTCGGGATCGACAGCATCGTAGGCGGCGAGAATGTCGCGGCAGTGGGGGAATGCATCCCGGAAGTGCGCCTTCAGGAACCGCTCCTTGCCGACCTCCTCGACGAATAGCTCTTCCATCGGGCCGTCGCCGAGGCCGAGCACCCAGGGCTCGAAGCTCGTCCCGAGCGCGCGCATGCCGCGCAGGGCCCACAGCATCGCCGTGGGCGCTCCGGTCTTGGAGAGCTCGTGCGAGACGAACAGCACGCGCGGCTTGCGACTGGGATTGGACAGCATCGGGCGCGTGCGCGTGGACTTGAACTCCGCGCCCGGCATGCGGAAGCAGCGCTGCCACACGCGCTCCTGCACGGCCAGCGCCTCGGACTCGATGTCCCCGGCGGCGATCGTGCGCCAAAGCTCGAGCTCGGCGCAGACCTGCCAGAAGGTCGAGACGCCCCACGGCGGCTGCGGGGTCGTGTCGAGCACCTTGTCGGCGAGCATCAGCACGTGGTGCAGGTCGACCGAGGCGAGATCCTTGGCGATGTAGCTCGTGCTCCAGGCGTTGCCCTCGTCGGTCTTCACGCGCACCGGCCGGTCGATTCCGAGCCCGACGACGAGATGGGCGTGGAATGGTGCGGCGCCGCGGGCGTCGCGCCAGTCGCCCAGACGGCAGCGCTCGAGGTCCTCGCGGTCGAGGGCGAGCACGACGCGCAGCCCGAGGAGCCTCGCGCCCATGACCACATCAGGGCAGGGCAAACCGGCGAACAGCACCACGCGCGTGCCGAACTCGATCAGCTCGCGGAGGACGAACACCGCCTGCGACCCCTCGTCGACCTGCAACGCCCGGAACGGGTGGCCATGCGGTGGCGTCCCGTGCCAGCGCTCGAGGTCGCGGCGAGAGAGAATCCGCGGGAGGTTGCCCGCGAGGACGAAAGCGTTGTGCTGGGGGGCCATGGGCTTTGCTGCGGCCGTTGCGGTCGATCGTGTGCTCGTTTGGTCGCCGGCGTCGGCGATTCTTGAGGCGTACCTCGTCCGCTCGATCGACGATCGAGAGTGCGCACCCGCCCGGCCCTATAGTCTAACGCGTAAGCCGCCCCGGGCGCTCGCGAAGGCGAAAGACTGAAAGGACGATCTATCTAGCGGCTCTGGCCACGGCGTGAGCCGCGGCCAGCGCTCAGGAGAGTGCGCGCCTAGAGAGCTCGCCGAGCGCGGCTCGAAGGCGCTCGATCTCACGCGAGTGACCGTGCTCCTCGCCGTGGCGCTCGAGGTGTTCCTTGTGGTGCGCGAGCTCCCCGAGTGACTGGTAGAACGCGCGCGTGGCGCGATAGCGGCCACGTGCAATGGCCGCGAGGTGTGCGTTCACCTGCGTGAACGAGATGGCCTGAGCGTACTGCCCCGGCGAGATGCGGCCATCGCGGAGCTCCCCCGCGAGCTGTCGCAACAGGATGTCGCGCTCGCGCCAGACCATCCAGCCGATGAAACCGGTCATGCACGCATAGCCGACCCAGTCGATCGCGAGCCCGAGCGCGAAGCCCTCGACGCCGTCAACTAGCAAGGCGAATCCGTTGTGAAACGAGTGTGTGCCCATCGCGAGCAGCAGGCCCGCGAGCGGCGCGGTCCAGCGCAGCAACGGCTTGGACGTGGTGCGCGCCACGGCGAGGCCGATTCCGATGAACGCGGTGAAGAATGGGTGCATCCACCCGACGAGCACGATGCGGATGAAGGCCACAGACAGCAGTCCCTCGAGTCCCGCTGTACCGTAGCCGTCGCGGTAAATGTAGAGCGTGTTCTCGACCGCCGCGAAGCCCGTCGCAGTGATGCCTGCATATGTGATGCCGTCGACCACCGAGTCGAACTCGCGACGGAAGCATGCGAACACGAGCAGAACAGCGAGCCCCTTCAGAAGCTCCTCGACAACCGGCGCAACCAGCGTGGCCGTTCCTACCATTGCGGCCTCCTCGGAGCCCGTCGCCGCCAGCAGGCCGATGCCGAGCACGGTATTGATCACGAACGCGCCGCCACACGCGATCACCGCGCCCCACAGGAACGAGCCCGCCAGCATCCCGCGCGGTTCGGGCTCGTAGCGATCAAGCCAGCGAATGAACAGCGCGAACGCGATCATGGGCACGAAGCCGAGCAGGAGTGCGAGCGCGAGCGGCATGGCTGGGGAGTCTACGGTCGTACGTGTCCTTGAAAACGAGCGGCGCCGCCCTGGTCGAACCAGGACGGCGCCGCCTGCGAGGTACTCGAGATCGAGGCTCAGTTGCCGACGATGGAGTGCGCGCCCATGTCGCAGCGCGAGCCATCCGCGTCCACGCCGAGCGGATCGCCACTGTCCACGGCGGGCGAGCCGCTCTGGACGTTGTGGTTGCCCGCAGGGGCATCCACGAACAGCGGATTGGCGCGCAGGTAGCCCTGCGTTGCGAAGCCGCCCCAGTCGATGATCGAGTTGTGGATCGACCCAGGCAGCTGGGACTGGAGGTTCGAGGCCACGGCGTCACCGTTGCCCGAGCCCCAGATGATGCTGCTGCGGATCGAGACGCTCATCGAGTTCATCAGGAACAGCTGGGCGCCGGAGTTGGTCGCCAGCGTCGCTTGCTTGAGACTGAGCACGCCGCCGTCCACGAACATGCCGCCGACTCCGCCGTTCTGCACGGAGTTGTTAGCGACCTTGAAGCCGGTCGCTTTCACGTTGGCCGAGTTCATGGCGAGTACGCCACCGACCTGCTGGCTAGCGGAGTTGAAGCTCACCGAGACTTTGTAGAGGTCCGCGCCGCCACCGTTGAGGAACAGGCCGCCTGCACGCTGGCCTGCGATGTTGCGCAGGATCACCACGTCGTCCATCTGGACTTGGGCCGAGTTCATCACGAGCACGCCGCCGCCATCACCGTTGGTGGCATTGTCCCGAACGATCGACTCGTCGAGCACGAGGCTCCCGCCATCGACCATCAGGCCACCACCCTGCTGCCGGCCCACGTTGTACTCGACCACGGCGTCGACGACCCTTAGGTGCGAGCTGTTGCGCACGTAGGCGCCGCCGCCCTGCTGGCCTTCGCTGTGGGAGAGCACGCAGTTATCGACGAGCACGCTCGTGCTGTCGGTGACGAACAGCGCGCCGCCCTGCGAGTTCTGACCACCACCGTTGGTGAGGGTCAGGTCACGCAGCACCGTGCCGTACGTCGCCGAGCCGAACACCGTCACGCAGGGCCCCATGCGACCGCCGTCGATCGTCGTAGCGCCCGAGCCCTCGATGGTCACGTCACGGCCCTGCACGAGCACGTTCTCGTGATACGTGCCGGAAGCGACGTGGATCACGCTGCCTTCCGGAGCGCAGGCGAGCGCCTCGGACACGCGGCGGTAAGGACGCGAACTGCTGCCGTTCGCATGCTGGCCCAAGAAGCTTCCATCGACGTAGATCTGGTTGTCGTAGGGCGTCGTGTCGACGACCTCGACAGTCACATCCGCCACCTGGAGGTTGTCGTAGCGCGCGTCGGCGCTCTGGGTGTTCGAAGTGACGATCGTCACTATCGCTAGCCCGTCGAGCTCGCCGTCCTTGAGGCCCTTGACCTTGATATCGTGCGGATGGAACCAGTCGCTCGTGGTGAACACGAGCTGCGTCGGCTCGAGCTCGAGCTCCGTCGCGTCCGTCACCGACAGGTCGATGGTGACCGTGTCCGTGGGCCGGTTCGTCAGGTAGATGCGGACCACGCGCTCCGAATCGGAGATCTTCGCCAGGGGGCCGCAGCCTTCCACGGCGTCTTCCTCGACGCGCACCACGGGGTCGTGCACCACGTTGACGCCACCCGCGAGCTTATCGGCGAAGGCGCGGAACGGGAGACCGCCCGAGCTACCCGTCGCGGGCAGCACGTCGATGACCGGGGTCGCCTCGCCCAGAGAGCCCTGCATGGACTGCTCGTCACCGAGATAGCCGTTCTTGAGCGGCAGCGACGGCGTGCAGAACACGCCCGAGCGCGTTTCCACGCGCGGGTCGAGCAGCGCGTCGCGCAGGAACGCCACGAGCGCTGCCTGCTTGTCGGCCTTGTTGCGGATCTGACCGACGCCATCGACGTCCTCGTCGAGGTCCGGCGAGTTGACTTCGGCGAAGTCCGCGCCGCGGGCGTAGAACTGGACCACCTGCTCGAGCGTCCCCGCGCCTCCGTTGTGGAAGTAGGGACCCGTGAGCGCGATGTTGCGTAGCGAAGGTGTCTTGAACGTGCCGTTCACGATTGCGTACTCGCTGCCGTTCACGCCGCCCGGGGGCATCCACTGGAGAACCGTCGGGTCGTTGTTCTGCAGGCGCTTGGAGAGCGAGAGCGGTCCGAAGGGGCCGGTCGCGCCGGCACCGATGTCCTCGACGGTCGGGCGCACGCCGAGGTTGTAGTAGCCGACGTCGTAGAGGCCGTCCGACTGCGCGGTTCCCATGTTCAACTCGCCGATCGGCGTGCCGTTGACGATCACGGGATAGAGGCCTGCGGGAAGACCGGGGTTGTTGCCCCACTCCATGGCCACGGTCATGTTGACGTAGCACAGCCCCGAGGGGAGCTGCTGACCGAGGGACTCGATCGTGACCGCGGCCTCGAAGGCGAGGTCGAGCGGATCGGCGCCCGGAAGGATCGGAGCCGCAGGCCCGGCCTGCAGGTTGACCTCGAGTTCCTCGTCGACGCAGTTCTGGCTGTTGCCCGGGATGTTGCCGGACGCGACCAACAAGCCGCCGGGCGTCCTGATCTGGATCTGGCCGCCACGCGGGTCGAAGGACAGCACGTTCAGCGAGAAGTCCGGGAACGTGGTGAACGCAAGCTCGTTGAAGGCCTGCGATCCCACGGTCGCCATGTGCTCGACCGCGCCGTGCGCTGCCACCTGCGACCAGGTCGCGCCGGCGAACTCGGAGCCCGAGTGGCAGGCCGCGCAGGCCGCACCACCGGAGTTGTAGATGTTCATGCCCTCGAGCTGTTGCGCCGTCATCGCGCTGGTGTCGCCGGCCGCATAGCGGTCGAAGGGCGTCTGGTTCGAAACGAGCTGCGACTCGTAGCACAGGATCGCGATGCCCCAGTAGAGCGAGAAGTTCTGCTCCATGTGGCTGTAGCCATTGACCAAGCCGCTGCCGCCGTGCCAACGGTCGTGGAATGCGTCCTCGATCAGGTCCTTGTAGGTGGTTGTTAACGGGCTCATGCCATGACTCGGATAGCCGCTGAGCGCTCCGAGGTGCATGTCGTTTGGGTCGATGATTTGGTCCTTCAGCGGCATCGCCGTGACCATCTTGCGGCCGAGATCCGGCATCGTTTTGCCCACGTAACTCATCTCGAAGCCCGAGAGGGCCGGGCCGACGGCCTGGCTTGCCAGCGCGGCCTTGTCGAGCAGCACCCTCGTCCACACGAGGTTGCCGTTCGCCCCCTTCTCGAGCACCATCGCGTTGGGGTCGAGGTCGCCCCAGATGTTCACGCCGTTGAACTTCTCCTGGGCGCGCCCGTCCCAGAAGCTGCGCACGTTGAAGATGGCGTTGATGACGGTGGGGGAGTTGCGCGGCTCGACGCGTCCCGCGTTCAAGCCATTCAGGCTGAACAGCGGGTCCGGCACGACGATGCCGTCCTCCTGGCCGACGCCCTGCGTCACGCTCGTGAAAGTCCGGCGCTGGATGCCCGAAGACGTGAAGCGATCGTTGATGCTGCGCACGAGCGGCGAGTCGTGGTCGTTGGGGTCGGCGCGCTCGTTGAAGGGGAAGTCGCCCGACCCGACCGTGTAGTTCACGCCACCGCTGCCGGTGGGAAGCGGCTGGTAAGACATGTCGTGTCCAGGCGCGAGCTGGCTCTTCGTGCGCGTGTCGGCGCCCGCGTGCCAGTGGCAGGACGCGCAGGCGGTGAGGCCATCGGAGCCGACCTGCACGTCCCAGAAGAACGCCTTGCCGAGGCGCACGGCCGCGTCGAAGTTGGACACGAATTCCGAGAGGTTCGAGGGTAGGGGGATATTCGTGGCGCTGAGCGGGGCCGGAAGCTTGGTCGCGCGTGCGGTGGCGCTGGGAGCTGCCCCTCCGCCGACTCGGCTGTTGGCGTTCGCGGAGGTGCCGCTGCCGCCGATGGTCGCGCTGCCAGCGTTGCGCTGCTGGGCCTCAGAGAGGGGTGCGACGAGAAGCGCGGCAGCAAGAATGGCGGCGGCGCGACGCAGGCTGGAGGTAGCGTCGACTTCGCGCTGGCGCTGCACTTCGAGACGCCGGTGGAGGGAGTCACGGAACATGGAGTGGATCCTATTTTCTGAGCAGGAAACTTGGGTTCAGTAGCCTCATGCGAAGAGCACAGGGCACAGCGAACCGTACTCCTATGCACAGGTTCGGGTCGGAGGCGCGCCGAAAAGACTCACTCTCACACGTGTGCAAGATCGAAGCGCTGGAAGATAATTCCGCAGTCAGGGAGCTCTTCCGATCGAGCGTCCTCAGGCTTTGTTCGCTGCCGCTGAATGACAGCGCCCTCGCGCATGCCGAAGCATGCGCGAGGGCGCTGAGACCCGCTCGAGGCGAGCGGCTACGGACGCAGGGCGCGGCGCGCGACTTCGCTCGAGCGCTCAGGGATGAGTCCCGAGTAGAGCGCATCGGCACGGCGGTACTCGCCGAGCTCATGAAGAGCGTCGGCGAGCGTGAGGCGCACGTTGCGATCTTCCGGGCGCAGCTGGAGCGCACGCTCGAGGAACTGCACGGAGTCCGCGCTGTTGCGCGTCTTGCGCAGCGCCGTGCCCAGGCTGATCAGGAAGTCCGCCTCCGATGACTCGCCTTCCGCGGCGCGTGCGGCGATGCGCCGCACGCTGTGGGCCGCGCGCTCGTCGATGCCCGAGGCGCCGTTCACGGCGTCGAGGTAGCCGTCGACCACGGCCTCGTCGATCGAGCCTTCGTCGACGAGCTGCTGGAAGGCCACGAGCGCGCCATCCTTGTCACCCGACCACAGTAGCGTGGTCGCGAGCCGCGTTCGCAGATCGAGGTCCTTCGGAGCGGCGGCCAGCAGGGCCTGGTAATGCCGCACCGCGCCCTTGAAGTCCCGGTTCCACGTGAGGATCTCGGGCAGGAGACGCTCGAGTTCCGCGTCGCCCGGAGCGAGCTTAATCAGCGTGCGGCAGTCTTTCTCGGCAGCGGCGAAGTTTTCGCGCGCGCAGTGGATGTGGATGATCTCGAGGCGCGTCTCGCGGTCGAGCGGCAGGCCCTCGAGCGCCTTGAGCGCGTCCTCATAGCGTCCGAGCCCCGACAGCAGGCCGGCGTACTCGCGGCGGGCGTCCAGCGCCTCGGGATAGGACGGCAGGAGCCGTGCGTACACCTCGCAGGCCTCGAAGCGGCGGTCCGCCGCGATCAGGTTGTGAGCGAACAGCAGCTCGGCCTCGAGGCGCACCTTGGCGTCGGCGTGGTGCAGGTCGAGCAGCTCGCGCAGGTTCGACATCTCCTCGCGCGCCAGCTCGTGCTCGGCGCACATCGCGTAGGCGTAGCAGAGCGACATCGACATGTCGATCGAGTTGGGGTCGAGCTCGACGAGCTTGCGGCACACGTTCGTGAGCTCCGGCCAGAGCTTCGCGCGCTCGAGACTGTCCTTCAGGAGCAGCAGGCGGAAGCGATCGGGTGCAGGACTCGCGATCGTCTCCTGGTAGATGCGCATCAGCTCCGGCGTGTCGGAGCGGGCCAGCGTGTCCTTCAAGTGCGAGCGCAGTGCCATCTCGTCCGCGTAGGTGGCGCGGAAGATGCCGTAGAAGATCGGCGCGATGGCGAGGGCCGCGAAGGACGCCGCGAATACGGGCGCCAGCACGGGCTTCTTGCGCAGGCGCGCGTCGAACTGCAGCGCCGGCGCGATGGCCTCGCGCTCGTTCTGCGAGATGAGCGACTGGGTCAGGCTGCGGCCCGAGCCCTCGAATCGGCTGAACTGCAGCACCGTCTCCCACAGGTCGTAGTTACCGGCGAGCACCTGCTCGGAGCGCAGGACCGTGGACTTGGCGCGGATCAGGCCGAGCGGCGAGGGCATCTCGACGTCGAACGTCTCGCCCACCTCGCGCTGCGTCGGCAGGATGCAGCGCAGGCCGCCCGTGCACAGGTCGCGAGACACCGTGTGCATCGGCTTCACGCCGCCCTCGGTGGAGAGCACGACGGGGAGGATGAACTCCGGGCGGTCGCTCTCGCGCTTGGAGCCGCCGAACCAGCGCCGCGAGGGCTTCGCGGAGTCAGTGCGCTCGAACTCGGCGAACCACATCGGCACGGCGTACTCGTTGCAGACGCGCATCAGCGCGTCGCGGTCGTGCACCTCGATCTCGGCGATCTCGATGCCGTATCGGAAGCAGCGCGGGCCGTGAGCCCCGCCCGAGTTCGCGCGCGATTCCGAGGAGCGCAGCTTACCGCGGAAGCGGACTACGTTGCCGTTGGCGTGCAGCTCGAAGCCGCCCTCGCTGGCGACCGGGATCTCGTCGTAGGCGAGCAGGCCGAAGCCCTGCTCCGTGAGGTCGGTGGTGACCCCGAGGCCCGTGCGGGGCGCTCCCTCGGCATCGAGCCACTCGTAGCGCAGCGGCAGGTTGATCAGGTGGCGGTAGTTGAAGCGGCGGCTGGCGGGCGTCATCGCGCGTCGCACGTAGTCGAGCGCGATCTTCATGTGGAAGAGCACGAGTCCGCTTGAGATGCCGAGGCCCAGATAGTCGATCGAGTCCTTGAAGAAGAGCTGCATCGCCCAGCCCCAGACCAGCGCCACGCCGCTGATGGCGATGAGCACGACCTGCGGGCCGACGAGCGGCACCATGCTGGCTTTCTGTCTGCCACGCTTGGCCGTCACGACGAACTTCGACTTCCTGCGGCCGAACAGGGCACGCCACAGGCTGCGCGTCTGCGTCCAGAAGCTCGCCATGCTGAAGAACTCGACGTTGCCCATCGAGGCGCGGCCATCTGTGACGGCGCGCATGGTGTAAATGATCGAGAGCATGTAGGTGGCGAAGATCATGCCCATGACCCAGGTGAACTCGCGCACCGGAGCGACGCCCGTGAAGAGCATCAGGATCGGCGTGGCGTAGATCGCCATTTTGGGCAGGCCGCCCCCCCAGTGGATGATGGAGGCGAAGTACGACAGGCGCTGCGCGAGGGTCAGGCCCGGCATGGTCAGCGGGTTGTCGTACGCAAGGATCGAGAGGTTGCCCTCGCCCCAGCGCAGGCGCTGGCTGTGGAAGGTGCTGACGTCGCTCGCGCCCTGACCGGCGATCATGCGCTCAGACACGTAGAGTGACTTCCAGCCGCGGGCCGCGATGCGCATGCCCGTGTGCATGTCCTCGGTGATGGTCTGGACGGCGATGTAGCCGACCTCGGCGAGGGCCTCGCGGCGGAACATGGCCGCCGAGCCCGCGAAGATGACCGAGTTGAGATGGTTCTTGCCGGGCTGCAGCACCTTGTAGAAGAGCTGCCCCTCGTCCCAGAAGCGCCGCTTCACGTAGTCGACCACGCCCTGGAAGGTGTCGAAGTTGTAGAAGGCGTGGGGGGTCTGGACCATCGCCAGTCCCTCGTCGCGGAAGTAGCCGATGAGGCGCGTGATGAAGTGCCGCGACGGGACGTGGTCCGCGTCGAAGATGACGACGAATTCGCCGTCGGTCTTCTCGAGGGCGTTGTTGAGGTTGCCGGCCTTGGCGTGGAGGTTGTTGTCGCGCGTGACGTAGTGGACGCCGAGCTCCTCCGCGAGCGCCTTGATCTCAGCGCGCTTGCCGTCGTCGAGGACGTACGTGCTGTGGGGGTAGTCCATCGCGAGGCAGGCCTGCAGCGTGCCGCGCAGCATCTGTACGTCCTCGTTGTAGGTCGGGACGAACACGTCCACCGTGCGACCATCGAGCACTGGCTGCAGGGGCGGCTCCTCGAGCTCCCACACCTGCAGGAAGAAGAGCGCCATCGAGAGGCAGCCCCACAGCTCCGCGGCGTAGAGAATCGCGGAGGCCGCGATCGCGTAAGGGCTCTCTAGGTTCAAGGTGAACAACGCCCGGTACACGAGGTACGTAAGCGTGATCGAGAGAGTCAGCAGCATCAGCGGCTGCCGGAAGCGGTTCTTGGTAGTCACGATGTTATTGGTGTTTTCGCGAGAATCCCCATGTGCAGGCGGCTCGCGGGGGTGAGCTGGCCTACGGGGAGGGTGTATGCGTCGACCGAAGCCTCCCCCGGGATCGAGGCGCGTGTCGGGAAGTGCCGCAAACTCCTGCGTAAATCCCGAAGAGCTGGAAGTTCCTGCCGGAAGGGCTTTCCCGCGGCCCGAGCCGGTCGCCGCCGCGGGGGAGGGTTCAAGTCCGGGGCCCGGTCGGTCGATCCACGGACGTCCTGCTCTCCCCCGAGAGGCTACGCCCCCCCCCGTTGCCGACTCCCCAGACCTTACGATGCACCTCCTCGATCCCCACCGGCTCAGGCCATACCGTGTCCTTCTCGGAACGCTCGTGATGCTGTGCATCGCCAGCGCTTGCCAGCAGGACGCCGACAGCGGCGCACCGCAGGCGCCCGCCTACACGGGCAACTGGTCCCGGCCTCGCCCGACGATCGAGGATGCCGAGGCCCGAAATTCCTCGCAGGCCTCGCTGGAGGATCTCAACCTCCCCTCGGCCCGTCCCACACCGGCGCCGGATGACTCCGACCGCGCGCGCGCCGTCCCGGCGCCGGGAACGAGCAGCGTGAGTCCCACTTCTGAGTCCCTCACCTCGAACGCCACGCCCAGCGCACCAGCGGAGACCCCGGCCGCGGACCAAGCGCCGGCACCGTCCTTCGATCTCGAGCGCGACATCCTGCTGCGCTCGGCCCGCAACTCACTCAAGCTTGGTCGCCGCGAGGAGGCGATGGAGCAGTTCGCCCGCATCCTGCAGGCCTATCCGGCCGACCGGGAATCGCTTTCCGAGTATGCCGGTCTGCTGCTCGCCAAGGACCGCATCGACGAGGCGCGCGTCAACTATCTCAAGCTCGTGCAGCTCGCGCCCGCGGATGTCGACGCGCGCCGCAAGCTCGCCACGTGCTGGATCGTCGGCGGAAACTACGCCGAAGCCGGAACCCAGCTCGACTACGTGCTGCGCCGCTTCCCGAAGGAGGCCGAGGTCGCCGCGCTGCTCGCGCGCGTGCGCGCCTGGGCCCGTGACTACGAGGGTGCGCGCACGATCTACCGTCAGCACCTGCAGACGCTGGACACAGCGCTGGAGTCGACGCGGCGCCTGGTCGCACCCGTGCTGCTCGACATGCAGCAGCCAATCGACGCCCTGCCGCTGATCCAGATGCTCTCCGACGAATTCCCCGGAGAGGTCGAGTGGTCGCTGCTCCTCGTGCGCTGTCAGGCGCAGATGGGAGACGCGATCGAGGCCTCGCGCATCGCTGAGGGGCTCGCCGAGATCGAGCCTTCGAACCTCGAGAAGCGTCTCGAGGTCTCCGACCAGCTCGTCACCATCGGGCACCTCAAGTCCGCGCGCACGCTCTACGGCCAGGTGCTTGCGATCGACCCGTCCAGCGAGCGCGCCAGGCTCGGCATGGCCGAGATCGCGCTGGAGGGCTTCCAGTCGGGCGCGGCCCTGCGCACGCTCGCGGAACTCGGCACGACCATGTCGGACAGCCGCCCCTATCAGCGGGCGCTCGCGCGCTACCACGGCATGGTGGGGGAGTACGGCGTCGCTTCGACGCACTGGGAGCAGATCCTGCGCCGCAATCCGGCCGACCACGACTCGCGCATCGCCTATGCGGAGATGCTGCGCCAGTCGGGCGAGCTCGAGCGCGCGATGACGCAGCTCGAGAAGGTGCCCGAGGGTTCTCCCGCGAGCGTGCGCGCCCGCATCGGTATCGCGCGAGTGCTGCAGGATCAGGCGCGCTTCGAGGAAGCCGTCACGATGTGCCAGTCCCTGTCTGGCAACGGACGTCCTGACCCGGAAGTCCTGATCCTCTTGTGCCGCAACCTGCAGAAGATCGGCAACAGTGAGCAAGCAGAGCGCCAGTGTCGCAGCTGGCTCTCCGACGCGACCGGGGACCAGATGGCCGCGATCCAAGTACGGATCGCGCTCGGTCGCACACTCTACGACCGCGATCGGCCGCTCGAGGCCGTGCGCGAGTTTCACGCGGCCATGAAGCATCCCTCGGGCCGCACGCCAGAGGCCGCCTACTGGCTCGGCCGCTCCTACGAGAAGGTCGGCCGCTCGGAGCGCGCCAAGGTCGCGATCACGGCGGCTCCGACGCGCCAGCTCGGCGACGACATACGCGCGTGGATCGAGCTCGGCGAGATCGGGCTCGGCGAAGGCGACTGGAAGGGTGCGAGCGAGGCCTTCGATCACGTGCTGCGCTACGACCCTGACAACCTCGTCGCGATGTTGCGCCTCGCCGAGGCCCAGAACATCGCCATGGCAAACGGCGTGCGAGTCGATCCGCGCGAGGCCCTGACGCGCGTGCTGGCCGTCTCCGAAGGCAACTCGCGTGCGCGACTTGCGCTGGCGCGCCACTTCGCCCTCGCTCGTGACTATGAGGCGGCCCGCGAGCAGTACAAGCTGCTGATGGCGGCCGATCCCTCGAGCGTGCTCGCGCGACGCGAATATGCGCGCGCCATGTACTGGGATCATCGCTACGAGGAGGCCTTCGAGGCCTACGACCGGGTGATCGACGTGGAACTCGGCGGCTTGACGCCGATCGACGGTTTCGACGACTCTGCGGGCGACGCGAGCGCGAGCTTCGGACTCGACTACGAGGCTGCTCTCGTGGTCGCCACCAACGTGGCGAACGAGAAGGAAGCCAAGGAACTCAAGGAGTACCGGCCGCGCAAGGCCGAGGACGAGTATCGCAACCTCATCGCGGCCGAGCCAGGCAACTTCGAGGCGCGCTTCGACCTCGCCCAACTCTACCACCTGCGCGGCAAGACTACCGACGCCATCGAGCAGTACGAGGAGATCATCCGCCTGAGCCCGCTGCACCGCGAAGCTCCGATCGCGCTCGCACGGGCTCGCACGTCGCAGAATCCGCGCATCGTCGCGAGCCTGCAGCTCGAGGACGCTCGCGGCCGCGAAGGGCTCTACGAGATGAAGACCACCGACTATTCACTGCGCTACGAGCATCCCATCGGGGACGCGGACGAGTACGTCGGCGGTGGCTACGGCTGGCGACGCCTCGATCCCAAGGACAATCCGAACGGCGATCCGGCCCTGCTCGGCAACTTGTTCTACCTCAACGGCCGCAAGAAGCTCAGCGACAGTACCGCGATCTACGCGGACTTGCAGCTGCCGACGTGGGACGAGCCCGACCGCCTTTCCAATCGGCTCAACTACTCGATCGGTTTGACGCATGAGAACTACTCGGGCCTGCGCGTGGGCGCTCGACTGTTCGACGAGTACGTCGCGGACAACTACAAGACCCTCGACCTCGACCTGCACCGCGCGGGCTTCCGCGTGGAGCTCGGCTATAAGGCTAATCGCTCCCTCGACTACGGCGTCAGCGCCGCTCTCGCGGACTACTCCGACGAGAACACGCGCTACGAGGTCAACGCCTTCGGTTCCTACCTTGTGTCGTTCGCGCCGCGCCAGCTCCAGCTGCTCGCCAAGGCGGACTTGAGCGGGTTCGACGACAGCAATCCCGAGGTCCAGCCGACCGCGACCTTCGACAACCTGCTCCACCCTTACTTCGCGCCAAGCGGCTACGCGATGTTCTCCGGCATCGCCGAGTGGAAGCACTGGCTGAACGAGGACTACTTCATCGGCGCCAACGACTTCTGGTATTCGGTGGGCCTGCGGACCGCCGTGGACGACCAGTCTGAGACCTTCCAGGATTTCTGGCTGGGCGTGCACTACGACATCAACCGCTGGGCGCGGCTCGAGGTGCGTACCCAGGCCATGAGCTCTTCCGTGCTCGACACGAGCGCGACGACGGCTCTCTTCCACCTGCACTGGCCTTGATCCGCCGTGGGACGGTTGGGACTTGCAAGGCAGGGGGGCGATGTGCCGAGATGGAGTCGTGACGCGTGAACCGCAGGAACGCCCTATGTGCGCTGGCCGTCCTCGCTGCGGGCTCGTCGCTCCTGTGTACATGCTCGGCGCAGCCGGAGGCTAGGATGGTCCCGCTGCGTGGCATCAACCTAGCTGGGGCGGAGTTCGGGCACGAGAAGCCGGGCTTCTCCTGCGCGTCTCCGGGCGTGTACGGCAAGGACTGGACCTATCCCGGCGAGAGCACGGTGGCGTATTTCGCGCGCCACGGGCTGCGGCTCTTCCGCCTCCCGTTCCGCTGGGAGCGGCTCCAGCCGGCGCTCGGCTGCGACCTCGACCCGTCGGAGCTGCGCCGCCTCGCGCGCTTCCTCGACCTGGCGCGCTCCTACGAGTGCCGCGTGATCCTCGACCTGCACAACTACGGCCGCTATGCCATGCCAACCTCGGGTACGACGCGCGAGTTCATCGTCGACGAGCTCGTCGGTGACCGCGCGCAGGTCACGAGCGCGGATTTCGCCGACCTCTGGCGGCGTCTCGCGGTGGCCTTCAAGGATCATCGCGCGCTGCACGGCTACGGCCTGATGAACGAGCCCCACGACATGGGAGCGAGCGACTGGAAGAGCATGTCGCAGACCGCGGTTGAGGCGATCCGCGCCGTCGATCTCGGCACTGCGATCTACGTCAGCGGGCTCGAGTGGTCGAAAAGTTATCGCTGGAGCGAGGCCAACGGCTCGACCGCGTGGATTTGCGACCCGTCGGGCAACGTGTTCTACGAGGCCCACTGCTACTTCGACGAGGACGGCAGTGGTCGCTACCAAGTCCCGTTCAAGGACGAGCTGCGCAAGGACCCGCGTTTGCTGGACCGCGGCGCGGCGCGGCTCGAGGACTTCGCCCAGTGGTGCGCTCGCAACGACGTGCGCGGCTTTCTCGGCGAGTACGGTGTGCCGCGCGACGAGCCGCGCTGGCACGAGGCGCTGACGCGCTTGCTCGCGCGCGTCGACGAACTCGGCATGGAGAGCGCCTGCTGGGCAGCCGGAGAGTGGTGGGGCGACTATCCGCTCTCCGTGCAGCCAGGGCACGCCTTCGTCAGCGACTCGCCGCTGCTTCTGCGGATCAAGCGACCCCCCCAGCCGCGCTGAGCGCGGCCATCCGGCTCAGCGCTTGGGCCCGTCGAGATCGAGCGCGATGCGCGCGTTGGCCCGAGCGAGAACCGGCAGGCTCTGGCTGTTTTGCTCGACCCAGAATACTCCGGGCTTCAGATGTGCCCGCAGCGGCTTCAGGCCGTCGTGGGCGAACTCGAGCGCGCGGCCGAGCTCGTCGCGCACAAGCAGGGTGCCCGTCTCTCCGCCCGAGACTTCGAGCAGCGCGAGGGCATTCTGACTCGGTTGCCGCAGTGCATCGATGTTCCAGCCGATATCGAACTCCTTGTTGGCGCCATACTGAGCGAGCAGCTGGCCGCTCATGTCGTCGCCGTGGGCATTCAGGGTCGAGTAGGTGATGTGGAACTCTTGGCCCCAAGCCGCGAACGTGCCGCCGAGGATGATCTGGCTGTCGTTGACGACGCCGAGGTATCGCCGGCTGTCGCTCGACGCGACGTAGAACACGCCGCGCAGCAGGTTGTTAGACTCCTGCGCGATGTCCCAGTCGACGTCGGACTGGGATCCGACGAGTGCCTGCAGTGGCCCACCCGCGAAGGACACGGTCTGATTCACGGTCCAGGCACCCGAGAGGTTGAAGAGCGGCGGATTGCCGATCTTGATCGCGCTGACGGCCTCGTCGGTGACGCAGGGGGACGCTCCGCTGCCTTGGGGTTGCAGGGTCGTGACGCGCAGGGACCCGGTCATCGAGCCCCATACGATGTACTTGAGCGTCAGGTCGAGGTGGTACTGGATTTCCGCGCGCTCGACGGTGCCCTCGGCGCGCATCTGGTCCCCGCGCACGGTGCCGGTAAGCTCGGCCAGCTCCCCGAACGAGCCGTCGCTGTCGACGTCGACGAATACACGCACCGAGCCGGAATCCTGAACCACGTTGACCGTCAGTCGGCGTTCGGGCAGCTCGGGCTCGCACTGGCTCGTGAGCACACGGGACTGGATTATCCAGATCCCGTTGACGGGCACGGGAGCCGTCGAGTTCGACGAACCGTAGTCCTTGCTCGTGTCGCAGGCGGGGAGCAGGAGCAGCGAGGCGGTAAGCGCGAGGGCAGCGCAAGTGTGGGTCATGGCTGGATCACGAAACGCAGAGCGTTCGAGAGGGACACGTTGTCAGGAGCGGGGAATCCCGGGTCACGGCTGTACCACTGGCAGTGGATCGTGGTGCCGGGGAACAGAACGGGACCAGGCGGCAGTGAGCCGTAGCCACCGGCCATGTAGCGGTTGAAGTCGAAGTCGAGCACGCCCGAGCAGTTCATGCCGTTGAACGAGCCCCCCGAGTTGGTGACCGGCGTGCGGATCACGGGCGCCCGGATGCAGAGCATTCCGCCGAAGAAGGACTTCGAGGCGGTGCCCGTGATCGAGTAGGCGAGCATGCCGTTCTTCTGGTTCAGGGTGTTCGAGGCCCGCACCACGAAGCCGGAGGCCTGGGACAGGCTCGCCACGCCCGTCGCGGAGATGCTCGGCAGGCAGCCCAGCGAGTTGGTCTTGGGCTCGCAGTAGCTCACCGTGGCGTAGCCCGTATCCGCGAGCCAGTCGGAGCGGAACACGTCCGAGCAGCCGTTGTTGTCGTCGAGCACCAGGTTGTTCGAGTCGTTCTCAAACACCACGAATCGGCCCGAGGAGCTGATGCGACCGTTGCGGCAGTGGTTCTGCACTTGGCTCGTCAAGCGCCCGCGGCTCACGCGCAGGGTCTGGGAGGTCTGCAGGTCGCGCACGAACACATCCGTGAAGTTGTTCGTGTCGCCCGGGATCAAGGTCTTGGCCTCTGACATGAAGCACACGTAACGGCCGTTGCCCGAGAACTGCGGCTCGAATGAGCGCATGTTGCCCTGCGCGCCCGCGGTCGAGATGGAGATGCGGTGGGTGAAGCCACCGGCCAGATCGCGCAGGAAGATGTCGTTCTGGTAGTTGGTGTCCCCGTTGACGAGGTTCGAGGCCTGCGACTCGAAGGCCACGAACAGGCCATTCGGGGAGATCGACGGGCGCAGCGAGCCAGCGTTGCCCTCGAGCCCGTTCCAAGTAGCGCTCGCGCGCACGGTCGAGTTGGCCGTGAAGTCGCGCACGTACACGTCGTTGTGGTTGTTCGTATCCCAGAACAGCATGTTCGTCGCCTCGCTCTCGAAGGCGACGCGGTTGCCGTCCGCCGAGATCGAGCCGCTGAATGAGTCGCGATCTCCCGGCTGGCCGAACTGGTTGAGGCTCGCGCAGCGCGTGGTGCCGAGCAGCAGGTCGCGCACGTACACGTCGCGACGCGAGTTGTTCTTGGCCGGGTCGAGGTTGCTGGCGCGGCTCTCGAACACCACGAAGCGGCCATCTCCGCTGATGCGCGCCTTCTCGCAGTCCGCATCGGCCTGAGCGCCGCCGCTGGAGAGGCTCACGCGCGTGAGCTGGCCCGTCGATTGGATCCAGAGGAAGACGTCCAACTTACCGTTCGTGTCTCCCGGCACGAGGTTGGACGCGGCGGACTCGAAGATCACGCGCTGTCCGTCCGCGGAGATCGACGGCAGGCGCGAGTCCGCGTTGGGCACGACCGTGTTGGAGGGCGTGCTGATGCGCCGCGTCGTGCCGGCCTCGAAGTCCCGCACGAAGATGTCGTACTGGGGCTGCGTGTCCCAAGGATCGAGGTTCGTGGCCGAGCTCTCGAACGCGACGTAGCGTCCATCGCTCGATACGTCGGGCCGGAACGAACTCTGATTGGCGCCCTGTTTCGCGCTGTTCTGGCTGGCCCGCGCGTTGAAGCACGCGGGTTGCTGTGCGTGCGCCGGCGACGCGACGCCCCACAGCAGCGCGAGCGCTGCCGGGAAGGCGTGCAGCAGGTGCCGCAACGGCGGTGCTTGCGGCGGCCCTGTTCGAAATTGCGTGTGGTCTAGCCAGAACATCAGGTGTTGCGGGCCCGGGTCGTCGACGACCTTTGGGCTTGCACTGTCCAGTGTCGGAAATCGCGGGGGGTTCGGGGCGCTCGGAATGAAAATTCCTAAGTGCGCTGTCCAGAGGCTGGAAACAACTTCCTACCCCCAAGCAAAAGGAGGCGGCCCCGCTGGCGGGGTTCCGCGAGCGGGGCCGTGCGAGGTGATGCGCGCGGCGCGCGCATTGGAGTTCGCTAACTGCGGCGGCTCACGTGCAGCACGCCGAGCACGAGCGCGAGACCCACGCCGAACAGTGCACCGGCGCCGTTGCGCGGGGCTTCCTTGCGCGGCTTGCGCGCCCCCGGCACGGCCGGCACCGCGGCCGTCTCCATGCTCGCGCTCGCCTCCGATTCGCCGAAGCGATCGATCACGAGGTCGTTGCTCTTCTCACAGCAGGGGAGCTTCTTTTCTCCGCTGCCCTCGCTCTCGCCCTCGTCGTAGCTCAAGTCGTAAGCCGCGGCATCTTCGCTCGCCGCACGTTCCGCTTCGGCCTTGCGCGCGCGCTCGGCGGCGATGTAATCGCCCTCGCTCTCCATGTAGCTCAGGATCGCGTCGACTTCCCTCTGCTCCAGCCGCAGGTTCGGCATCGGTACGCGACTCCACTGCTCGTAGAGCTCCACCGCGATCGGGTCCTTCTCCGCCAGCATCGCGTCCGGCTCCGCGATCCAGCGCCGCAGCCACGCCGGGTCGCGGCGATCGATCACGCCGAGGAGCGGCGGACCGTTGCGCAGTAGTCCATCCTCCTCGCCGAGCAGGTGGCAGGCGTTGCAGCGCGTGCGGTAGAGCTCCTCGCCCTTGCTCATCGGGCGCAGGGTGACCGGCGCGTCCTTGAAGTCCTGCATGGGCGTGAGGCGCACGGCACTCTTGTTGATCCACGTGCCGAGCGTGTTCGCGAGCATGAAGGGGTTCTCCATGGGCGAGCGCTTGAGCCAGCGTCCGATGCGCTGGTTGCCGACCATCAGGCTCAAGGTGTGGTCGGAGAGGTTCTGCTCGTCAGAGCGGATCATGCCGAGCTTCTCGCGCACGGTGCGAATGTCGGCCTTGGAGCCAGTGAGGAACTGCCAGCCCGGCCCTGTCTTGAAGCGCTTGGTGTACTCCTTGAGTACGGCGGGCGTGTCGATGTCGGGGTCGATGGAGATGGAGTAGAAGAAGACCTCCTTGCCGACCCAGTCCTTGAGCAGGTCATAGACCTCAGTGAGGCGCGCGGTCTCGAGCGGGCAGGCGTCGGGGCAGGAGGTGTAGATGAAGTTGATCACCACCACCTTGTCCTTGAGCATGTCGTCAAAGAAGCGCAGCTTCACGCCGTCCTGATTGGTGAGCAGGAGGTTGGGGAAGTAGTCCGCGCCCCAGCGCTGGGAGGCATTGGCGTGGCTCGAGAGCTGCGTCTGCGCGGCGTTGCCCGGCGGGGGCGTCACGAGCGGGGCCTGACTCGCGGCCGGCGCCGGCGCCGGAGCGGCGGCAGGAGCCTGCGACTGGGCCGCGAGCGGCAACGCGAGGACGAGGGCGGCTAGGATCGATTCGGCATGCATGTCGGAGCTCTGGTATCGAACAGCGGGCAATGAAAGTGGGGTGCGCCAAGCGCGGGATTTCGCGCGGCGCACCCCTCCGATGGCAGGACTCGCTAGTTATTGGTGAAGGTCTTGTTGAGCAGCGTCGCGCCGTTGCTGGCCAGGATGCTGATCGTCGTGAAGGCACCCTTCGGCGGGTTCACCTTGCGCAGTTCGAACTGGCCTGAACCGTTGGTCGTGACCGTGCCGATCAGCGACCCAGTGACCGAGCCACCGAGGAACACCTGCACCGTGACACCGGCGCCGGTGTTGGTGATGCCACCCTCCACGCGCCACTCCTTCTTCGAGACGCGGTACTCCGCGCGATCGACGGTGGGGGAGAAGCTCGGCGGCGGCGGCGGGGGCGGCGGCGGCGGGGTTCCGGGGCCTGCTCCAGCACCCGGGTTGCCACCGGCCTGCTGAGCAGCCCATGCGGCAGAGTTGGCTACGAAGTCTTCCGCACCGAGGCGGTCGCCGATGCGAGCGAGCGGCAACGATGTCGAAGGCACCGCAACGCAACCTTCCCAGCCCGGAATCGGAGCGGGGAGCGGCACGAGCTGGCCGGGACGCTCGATGTCCCAGCGCAGCAGCATCGCCGTGTCTTCGTGAGTCGTGTTATGGCAATGCTCGACGTAGGAACCTCCGAACTCTCGGAAGCGGATCGCGATCTCCACTTCGGACGTCGAATCCGGGCCGGAACCGACCTTCCACACGTCCTTGCGCGCCCAGCGCTCCCAGATCGGAGGCAACGCTCCGTCGCGAGAGAGCGTGATCGATTCCTCGAAGTGCACGTGCACCGGGTGGTTCCAGCCGCCACCGCTCTTGAACTTCCAGATCTGCAGCTCACCGATCTGCGGCGCGACCGACACCCGGTGGTAGTCCGCGAATAGGCCATCCCCGCCATCGGTCTTGATCGTCCACGGGAACACGTCCGTGCCGCCCGAGCGGCCGAACACCATCTCATGGTGCTTGGCCGACGCGAGTTCCGCGGCGCTCGGACGGTTTAGCGGGATCATCTTCTGTCCGCCTTCCGTGTAGAGCGCCGGATTCATGGAGCGGTCTTGTCCGGCGTAGGCGTGGACACGGAACTCCATGATCTTGGCCACACAAGGATCGCCGCCCGCCCAGCGGTCGAACACGCCGTCCCCGTTGTCGTCGACTACGGTCGGTGCATAGCTCCCGTTCATGACGGACGCGAGCGGGATCGCTTGGTTGGGCTTCTCGCCGGAGGTGTGCTCGAGCAGGTTGACCATGTAGATGCGCTCGCCCGGCTGAAACTGGGCGAAGTCAACCATGATGTCCCAGCGCTCGCCGATGCCCTGCGCGGGCAGCGCGCCGCGGTCGGTGCCCTTGGTGCCGTCGAAGGCAACCGAGTGCTCCATGATGTTGCCGTCGGCCGCGACGAGGTGGAACACGACCGGCTCGCCGTTCGCTCGCACGAGGCCAATCTTGGTGTAGCGAGCCACGCAGCCGTTTAGGAGGCGCATGCGGTAGCGACGCGCGCGCACATCCATGTACGGCGCGTACTGCCAGTTCACGGTCATCGCGTCACCGAGGAAACCGTCCGTCTGGAACGGGTTGAACCACAGCTGGCCGTTGGTGTCCCAGGCCTTGTCCCCGAAGACGAAGTTGACGTCGTAGTCGCGGTTGCCCCAGTCGAGCGTCGAGCCGCTCGGCAGGCGCAGGTTCACGCCATCGTCGATCGCCTCGTTGCCGCGGTCGATCGAACTGTAGATGTTCATCACCGCAGCGTTGCCCTTGTAGACGTTCTGCGAGGTGAAATCGAGCATGTGGTCGTGGAACCACAGCGAGCTCGGAGTCTCGCGCCAGTCCCCGCGCACGCGCGTGATGCCGCCGTTGTCGTTAGGGCGGCCGGCGCGCGGTTCGCTCGCGTCCACGTTGATCGTGTCGTAGCCCGCCAAGATCATCGGCCAGCGGAAGTCGTAGTACTGGCCCGGGAAGAAGTAGGCGTGCATGTAGCCATCGCTCTCCGCCGGGTTGTGCCCGTTGTGCATGTGGGTCGTGATCGTGTGCGATCCGAAGCCCATATTGGCGGCCGGGTCGACCGGCAGGGCATTGTGGTGGCGGAAGAGCAGGGGTTCGCCGACGCGAGCTTGCAACAGCTTGACCGGGAACGTGCCGTCGAACGTCCACAAGGCACGCGGATCCTGCTCTGGGAAGTTGGGGTGGAGCTTCGGAGGGACACCGGCAGTCGTGCCCTCGAACCCGGGCCGACCTACGGTGTTGTGGTAGAGGCCGCCCGGGGCGAACTCGCCGGAGGTATAGCCGTGGCGCTGGAACGGGTTGCGCAGGCCGCTATTCACGCGCGCACCGCTCTGCGCGGCCTGAAAGAAGACCTGAGGCGGGAACTCGTCGAAGCGCTGGTGCGCCCAGCCTTCACCCGGCGGACGGCCATCGGCCGGTGCGAAGGGCACGGGGCGACCGAACATCTGCTCGAGCAACGGCTTGTTCGGGTTCTGCGGCAACGGATTGCACTCGCGCGCGGGGGCGGGCGCAGGGTACGAGCTCAAGACCGAGTCGATGGAGGAGGCATCCGGGCAGGCTTCGAGACTTGCGCCGCACGCGATTTGGAAGCCGGCGCCCTCAGGTATCTCGGATTCCAGCGGCATGGGACGCATGCCGAACTCCTCCGCGAGCAGGAGCTGCTGGGTGAAGGGCTGGGCGCCGAAGCGCGGGCTCGGGCGGCCGCCCGTGGGGATCGACTGGGCCGACGCGACCGAGGCCGAGAAGGCCACGCTGAGCACGAGGCCGGCGGTCGGGACCGAGGAGGTCAGGCTGCGGACCCATGTCAGGGCCCGCGGACGGGGATGTGAGGGGTACATGGATCGCATAAGGACCTAGCAGGGGGGGGCCGAGTTGGGTGGCCGAGTTGGGGTGCCGAGCGCCGAGAACACACCCAGCTTTTCGCAAGACCAAGCTAGGCGATATGCGATCTCGTAAGGGGTGCAAAGCAGGAAATTGCTTCGCAGGCAATGTTGCCAAACTGAAACGTTCAGAGTGCGCCGCGAACTGGCAGTGCGACAGCTCTGGACTGCGAAAACACCACTTTACTCGGTGAAAAAGCCAATTTTCGGAGCGTCGCGGTGGCGTTCTGTGCCGTGCATTCCGCGGTCTTGTGCCGCCGGTTTCAGATTTAGCTCGAATCTGATACGGCCAATAGGTCGAAGCCGTTTTCGCGTTTTCGCTTCCAGCGGAACGGTTACGCGCGCCGCGTCCTGCACGCTCGAGCGCGAGCCTGCGACCCGCGGCGGTGCGGAGCGCAGGTCCTTCGTTCGCCGGGCTAGCATGGCCCGCGTGCGACGTTTCGGCCCGAGCGAGGACTGAGAGTGCGCCGCGCGCGGGAGCTCGCGCGGCCTACCTTCCCCGATTCGGGGGTCGGGCAAGTTGCTGCTGAAGGTCCCCGGTTCAGTGGCAACGCGCCGTTGCTGGCCAGCAGGCTGCTGGTGGTGTGTGAGTTCTTAGATGGATTCACACTGTGCAGCTCGGTTTCACCATGGGTATCGGAGGTCGCGTGCCCTTCACCGTGCCCTTCACCGTGCCCTTCACCGTGCCCTTCACCGTGCCGCCGAGGAACACTTGGACTCTGACTCCCGCGTCCGAGTTGCTGAGCTGACCGTCGACGCGCCACGCGTGCTTCGACACGAGGTATTCCGCGTGATCGATGTCGTAGGCGAAGCTCGGCAACGGCGGGGAGGCGGCGGAGTCGTGCCACCAGTGTTGCCACCCAGCGTTCCACCCAGCGTTCCACCTTGCGTTCCACCCAGCGTTCCACCCAGCGTTCCACCTTGCGCGGCGGCCCAGGCGACCGAGTTGGCAACCGGATCCGCGGTGCCGAACCCGTCGCCTGTGCGGGCGAGCGGCAGCGAGGAGGACGGCACGGACACGCAGGCTTCCCAGTTCGGGATCGGAGTTGGAATCGGAACGATCTGGCCGGGCGTCTCGATGTCCCAGCGCAGCCGCATTGCGGTGTCTTCGTGCGTCGTGTTGTGGCAGTGCTCGACGTAGTTTCCAGTGAAAATGCGGAAGCGGATCGCGATCTCGACCACGCTGGTCGAATCCGGACCTTCGCCGACTTTCCACTCGTCCTTGCGAGCCCGGCGCTCCCAGAGCGGCGGCAGCTGGCCGTCGCGGGAGAGCGTGATGCCATCTTCAAAGTGCACGTGCACCGGGTGGTTCCCGCAGCCACCGCTGATGAACTTCCAGATCCGCAGCCCGCCGAGTTGCGGGGCGACCGAGGCCACTTTGTCGTCTGAGATCAGGCTGTCGCCCCCGTCGGTCTGACGTCGCAGTCGCGGTTGACGCAGTGGAGGGCCGTGCCGCTCGGCAGGCACAGGTTCACGCCATCGTCGATCGCCGCGTTGCCGCAATCGACGGTGCTGTAGATGTTCATCAGCGCCGCGTTGCTGCTGTGGAAGTTATGCGAAGTGAAATCGAGCATGTGGTCGTGGAACCACAGCGAGCTCGGAGTCTCGCGCCAGTCACAGCGAATGCGCGTGATGCCGCCGTCGCCGTCAGGGCGACGAGCGCGCGGATCGTTCGCGCCGAGGTTGATCGCGTCGTAGTCCGCAAGGAACAGCGACTAGCGGTAGTCGTAGTACTGCCCCGGGCAGAATCAGGTGCGCATGCAGCCATCGCTCTCCGCCGGGTTGAACCGTTGTGCATGTGCGTCGTGATCGCTTGCGATCCGGGCCCATGTTGGCGGCCGGATCGACGGGCAACGCGTTGCAGTGGCGGAAGAGCAGGCTCTCACCGACACTGGCTTCCAGCAGCAGAAGTGGGGGAGAACCGTCGCAAAAGCTGTGACCGTCCCGCGGCGCGGAAGCCATGTAGCGTTGATCCATGCAACGTGTTGCACGCCGAGGTCGGGACGAAATCGACGTTCCTACGGCGCTCAGAACCTCCTTCCACGTGCGAGGCTAGGCCTGTCGCAGCACGGTGGAAGCGTTTCACGGATCCTGCGTCCAACGTCGTAGCCAACCGCGCTCGCGGAGCGTGCCGCCGGTCTCCCGCGCGCAACGCCGCGCCGGATGTGGCCGACACGCCGCCTTGCTCGATGCTGCGGTCTCGCGGCACGAGCCGGTAGCGGCCGCGACGAGGAGCGCCCGAGCTCCAGCGTGGCAGCCTCACGGCGGCAGCTCCCCACGGACGGCGACGCCGCAGCCGGGAATGGCGCGTGGCGTCCCCGCGCGCAAGAGCGGCTCGTCCTGCGAGCCACGTGGCCCGTGGCCAGCCGCGCGGCGATGGCCTGCGCTGGTCAGGTTGTCAGCGAGGTAGGAGTCGCAGCGAACGCACGTTCACCACGGCCTCGCCGGTCTTCTTGAGCGCGCGCAGCGCGAGCTCGCTGCGGCCGGCGGGGAGGTCCAGCGCGCCGAGTTCGAGTTCGCGATACTGCTGCCAGGCCCCGGTCGCGGGCACGTCGAACTCGATGCGCGACGAGCCGCATGCGAGCGACATCTTCGAGCCGGCGGACTCGTCCTTGCAGGCGATGTCCGCGACCACGCGGTAGGTCCGCGCTTCCTCGAGCGCGACGGGCCACGCCGCAAAGGCGCTCGCGTCGAGCCAGTAGCCGAGGTTGTAGCGCACATCTTCGACTGCGCCCACCTGCTCCACGCGCAGCTCGGGCCCCGTGAGCGTGGCATCGTGGGGCAGGAGCGTGAGCGATCCGTCGCTCGCCGGCACCACGGCGAACGGCAGCGCGCGCGGATCGTCGGCGAAGTCGAGGCGCAGCACGGAACAGGCCTTGTCCGCCGGCTCCTCGAGCAGGGACAGCACCATCCCCGTCGTCGGCGAGCTCTCCTCGACCGCAAACAGCGCCTCCGGTGCGCCGAGCAGCGCGATCGACTTCAGCTCACCCTGCACCGGCACCCGCAGGAGGCCGTCGAGCGGCCAGTCGAACACGAGCAGGTAGAGCGTGCGTCCCTTGCGCGTGGCGCGACCCCACGGGAGGCGCGCGAACGGGCTCGCCTGCGTCCCGTAGATCGCCTCGCCGTTCACGCGCATCCACGCGCCCACGCCGCGCAGCGCGCGCTGCGCCTCGGCGGGCACGCGCCCCTGCGCGTCAGGGCCGATGTTGAGCAGCAGGTTGCCGCCCTTCGACACGATGTCGCACAAGAGCCGCACCACCGCCGCGGTGTCCTTCCAGTTCGCGTCGTGCGCGCTGAACCCGTAGCTCTCGTTGAGCGTGTGGTTCACCTCCCAGTCCATGCCGGGCAGGCCCGTCGGCGGCACGTACTTCTCCGGCGTGCCGTAGTCGCCGAGCTTGTTCTCCAGCCCGAAGTAGAGGCGGTTGTTGACCAGGATCTTCGGCTGTCTCGCGCGCAGCAGGCCGAGCAGGTCGCTTGCGCCCCACGCCTCGCCCTGCCGCGTCGGGTCCGAGTAGTCGAACCAGATCGTCGCGAGCTCGCCGTAGCCGGTGAGGAGTTCCTCGACGTGGCCGCGCATGTAGGCCTTGTACTTGGCGTGGTCGCGTGCGTGCGTCGGCTTGGGGTACGCCGGAAGCGCCATCTCGTAGGCATCGGGGTGCTGCCAGTCGAGCAGCGAGTAGTAGAAGCCCGGCCGGAGCCCGCGCGCGCGCATCGCGTCGGCGAACTCGCGCGCCACGTCGCGGCCAGCGGGCGAGATGTTCGTCCCGCCCGCGACCTCGTTGCCGAGCGAATAGGACTGCTTGGAGTTGAAGAGAGTGAAGCCGTCGTGGTGCTTCGACGTCATCACCGCGTAGCGCATGCCGGCGTCGGCCGCGAGCTCGGCCCACGCGTCGGCGAAGCCCGGCGCTGGCTGAAAGAGCGGCTTCATCTGGTGCGCGTACTCGGCGCAGGGCACCGCGGCCCAGTGCTGGATCCACTCCGCATAGTGCTGCGGATAGACCTTGCCGTCCCACGTGCCGCCGGCGGGAGAGTAGAGCCCGAAGTGGACGAACATCCCGAAGCGCGCGTCGCGCCACCACGCCATGCGCGCGTCGCGGTCCGCGGCCCACTCCGCGAGAATCGGCGCGGGCTCGGACTGGGCGGAGACGGGGAGCGTCGAGGGGGCGGCGAGGACGAGCAGGCTGGCGAGGGTCAGCATGGCGTCACGCTAGCGTCGTGCCTCGCTACGTGGATTCGGGCGCTGAAAAAAAGTGTCCGCGGCGACCGCCGGGACGAGATTCCTGTCCGGCCGTGCAGCTTTCATCGTGCGTGGATCGAAGGCCGCTGGGCGCTGCGTCCGCGGTAGTCCGGCGCTCGAGACTGCGCACGAATGCGCAGGGGGGGCGCTCGCTCGTCACAACGAATTTCGCGCCGGACTGCGCGTGGAGCATCGAAGCTCGCGATTGACTCTGCGCAGCGAGTTCCTACCCTCCTGCGCCCAATTCCCCACGCTCACGCGCGAGTCACTTCCCTAGGCTCGCGCGCGCTCGCAATGAACTCCAGCAACCAGCCGCGCATGCTGGATACTCTGACGGGTCTCCGATTCGTCGCCGCATTCTGCGTCTTCCTCCATCACGCCAGAGAACGACTCTCGATCGAGTCGTGGAATCTCGGTCCGCTCGGCGGATTCGCCGTGGGATTCTTCTTCGTGCTGTCGGGCTTCATCCTGATGCATGTCTATGGACATACGCTGAATGCGGCCGGAATATCGCGTTTTCTCGTGGCACGCTTCGCACGCGTCTGGCCGCTGCACATCGCCTGCCTTGCTCTCTTCGTGCTGCTCTTCCGCTGGCACAACCTGCCGAGCTCCCCCGACGAGCTGCTGCGACTCCTGGCGCAAGTCACGCTCACGCAGACCTGGGACACGAGGATCGACGAGATCCTCGGCTACAACGGAGTCGCGTGGAGCATCTCGGTGGAAGCGTTCTTCTACGCCCTCTTCCCGCTGCTCTGCATGCTGGACGATCGCCGCTTCCTGCGCGCGTTCGCGGCCATCGGTGCAGCCACGATCATGGCCGTCGCAATCGCGGAGTGGAGCGTTGGCCTGCATCCGGACGGTCGCGCGACCGCACTGACAGTCTTGCACTTTGCACCGCCCATGCGCCTGTTCGAGTTCGCGACGGGCATCGCCACCGCGCGCATCGCGGCGCGCTGGCCCGCGACCTCCGGAGCACGGACCACGCGTGACACCGCAGTCGAAATCGTGGCCTTCAGCCTTGTCGCGCTCGGATTCCTGTGTCTCGGGCCGGCTCAGTGGATTCGCTACGTGATTGCACCGGACACGCTGCCTGTGGCGCAGGAGTTCCTACCGAAGGGAGCCGGCTTCACGCCGGCGTTCGCGTTCCTGATCCTGTGGATGGCCCGCTCGCACGGCATGGTGGCCAAGCTGCTGTCGCTCAGGCCGCTGGTGTTCCTCGGCGAGATCAGCTTGGCGTTCTACATGGTGCACGCGATGATCCTGATGCTGTTTCAGGACAGCGGAGTCGGCATCGGTGCGGCGTGGCCGCTCGGCTTCGTGCTGGCGCTCGCAGCGAGCTTGGCCGCGGCCAGTCTGCTGCACCTCGCTATCGAGAACCCGGCGCGCGAGCTGATCCTCGCTGCGTGGGACGGCAAGCTCGCGGGGCGCTGGCGCAAGGCGGTCCTCGAGCCCGTCGCGGGCTGGCGACGCGCACCGGCACTGGCTTCCGTCGCGACCCTGCTCATCTGCGCTTGGATCGCTCAGTCCACCGTGGCGGAGGAGCGCGCCGCGCATGCGGCGGAGCGCATCGGCGCCGCACCCACGGAGCTGCGGGACGTCGTCTTCGCCGACGAGGCCGTGATCGTTGCGGCGCACGGCGAGATCGAAGGCGAGCGCTTCAACCTCGCCATCGTCTACGACCCGCTGCCGCAGCACACCCGCAGCCTGTTCGTCCACGTCACCGCGGGCAAGGGCAAGATCTTGCGCCAGTTGATGCTGAGGGATGTGGAGTTCGTCGCACCCGACGGGCAGGTGTTGCGCCTCGCCACGGCGGATGTGCCGTTGGCGGAGCTCGACGGCGCAAGCTCCGTCGGCATCGGCTTCTGGAGTCAGGGACTCGGCGCGTCGAAGGCCAACCGCGGCCCGCTCACGATGGGCGGGCACCGGCTGGAGGTCTTCGCAGTGCCCGGACGAGCGGGGTCGTGACGATCGGAGCGCGGAAGGACGCGCTCAGATCGTGAAGTACTTGGCGCTCGGATGGTGGCACACGAGCGCCGACGTCGACTGCTCCGGCTCGAGCTGGAACTCGTCCGAGAGCGTGATGCCGAGACGGTGCGCGCCGAGCAGGTCGAGCAGCCGCTCTTGGTCCGCGAGGTTCGGGCAGGCCGGGTAGCCGAAGGAGAAGCGCGAGCCGCGATAGCCCTGCTTGAAGAGCTCGCGCGTGTCGCGCGCGTCGTCGCCCGAGAGCCCGAGCTCGGCACGAATCTGCTTGTGGATGTACTCCGCGAGTCCCTCCGCGGCCTCGACCGACAGGCCGTGCAGGTGGAGGTAGTCCTGATAACGATCGGCCGCGAACCACTCGCGCGCCACGTCGCTCGAGCGCTGTCCGATGGTGACCACCTGCAGCGCGACCACGTCCGGCACGCCGTCGCGCCGGAAGAAGTCCGTGATGCACAGGTTCTTCTTGCCGCGTTGGCGCGGGAACGCGAAGCGCGCCGCGGTCTTGCCCTCGTCCTTCGGATCGAGCAGCAAGAGCGTGTCGCCCTCGGGAACGCACTTCCAGAAGCCGTAGGCCGCCTTGGGCTCGAGGATCTTCTCCTTCGCGCACTGCCGCGCGAGATCGACGAGGATCGGTCGGACCGTCTCGTCGATCAGGCGCGCGTAGTCCTTCTGCGGCTTGCCCTTGCGGCGGTAGCCCCACTGGAACTGGAACAGCGTGATCTCGTTGATGTAAGCGAAGATCGACTGCAGCGGGATCGACTCGACGAGCCGCGCGCCGAGGAACGGCGCCACCGGATAGAGAATGTCGCGGGGCAGCGCGTCGGCGGCAAGCTGCGGCTCGGCCACCTCCGGCGCGGGACGCTCGGCCAGCGCCGGCGCCGCCTCGCCCACAGCGCGTCCGACCGAGGCGGCGGCGCAGGCGACCGCCTTGACCGGAATGTCCGCCTCGAGCGGCTCGTCGGAGTCGCGCCGGAATGCGCGCACCGGCGGCTGCTCCTCGCCCGCGACGACGCGCTCCATCACCGCGAGCCCCTCGAAGGCGTCCTTCGCGTAGTACAGCGGCCCTTCGTACACCTTGCGGAGATCGTGCTCGACGTAGCGCCGCGTGAGCGCCGCCCCACCGAGCACCACCGGCACGCGCACACCGCGTCGGTTCATCTCCTCGAGGTTCTCCCTCATCACAACCGTGCTCTTCACGAGCAGCCCGCTCATGCCGATGGCGTCGGGCTTGTGCTCGTGCGTGACGTCGAGGATGTGCTGGATCGGCTGCTTGATGCCGAGGTTGTAGACCGTGTAGCCGTTGTTCGAGAGGATGATGTCGACCAAGTTCTTGCCGATGTCGTGCACGTCGCCGCGCACGGTCGCGAGCACGAGCTTGCCGCGCGTCTGGCCCTCGAGGCGCTCCATGTGCGGCTCGAGCACCTTCACCGCCGCCTTCATCGTCTCGGCGGACTGAAGCACGAACGGCAGCTGCATCTCCCCGCGTCCGAAGAGGTCGCCGACGGTCGCCATGCCCGCGAGCAGGTCGACGTTGATGATCGCGAGCGGCTGCTTCGACTGCATTGCGAGGGCCAGATCGTCCTCGATGCCCTTGCGCTCGCCTTCGACGATGCGCCAGCGCAGGCGCTCCCACAGGTCCGACGGAACGGCGCGCTCCTTCTTGGCCGCCACTTGCGCACCCTCGAACAGCTTGAGGAACTCATGCAGCGGGTCGTAGCCCTCGCGGCGTCGGTCGAAGATCAGGTCCTCGGCCACCTCGCGCGCGCGCGGTTCGATGCGGTGCAGCGGAACGATGCGTGCCGAGTGCAGGATCGCCGACGTGAGGCCCGCCTCCTGCGCATGGTGCAGGAATACGCTGTTCAGAACGTGGCGCGCCGCGGCGTTCAGGCCGAACGAGATGTTCGAGAGGCCGAGCAACGTGCCGACGCCCGGCAGTTCCTCGCGCACCTTGCGAATGCCCTCGAGCGTCTCGAGGCCGAGGCGGCGGTCCTCCTCGTTGCCCGTGGCGATCGTGAATGTGAGCACGTCGAAGAGCAGATCCTCGGGGCGCAGCTTCCAGTCCTCGACGCACAGGCGGTACAGGCGTTGCGCGATGCGCAGCTTTTCGGCCGCGGTCTTGGCCATGCCCTGCTCGTCGATGGTGAGCGCGATCAGCGCGGCGCCGTGTTCCTTGGCGATCGCGAGCACCTTTTCCGCGCGCTCGACACCCTCCTCCAAGTTGATCGAGTTGATGACGCAACGGCCGCCGCACAGCTTGAGCGCGGCGTCGATCACCGGCGGCTCGGTCGAGTCGATCATCAGTGGTGCGGGCACTTCGGTGCGGTAGCGCGCCACGGCCTTCGTCATGTCGGCTACCTCGTCGCGGCCGACGTACGCGGTGCAGAGATCGAGCACGTGGCTGCCGTCCCGGGCCTGCTCGCGGCCGATTTCGACCTGCGCGTCGAGGCTGCCGGCGAGCAGATGCTCCCGGAAGGCCTTGGAGCCGTTGGCGTTCGAGCGCTCGCCGACGTACAGCACGGAGCGCTCCTGCAGCAGCGACACTGCCGCGTAGGTGCTCGTGACCGCCGGCTGGAAGCTCGGCTTGCGCGGCTTGGGCTTGCGCTGTCCGACGGCGCGGATGACCTGCGCGAGGTGCTCCGGCGTCGTGCCGCAGCAGCCGCCTACCATGTTCACGCCATCTTCCTCGATGAAGCGCACGAGCCAGTCCGCGAGCTCCGCCGGAGTCAGTGGGTCGTGGGGATGGCCGTCGACGAGGTGGGGGAGCCCGGCGTTCGGATAGACGCAGATCGGCTTGCGGCAGGTCTGTCCGAGCAGGCGGATGTGCTCGCTCATCTCGCGCGGCCCCGTCGCGCAGTTGAGGCCGATCATGTCGATGTCGAACGGATCGAGCAGTGCGATCGCCGCGGCCATCTCCGTGCCGACGAGCATCGTTCCGGTGACTTCCATCGTCACGCTGACGATCACGGGCAGGTCCGTGCCCGCCTCTCGTTGCGCGGCGCGCACCGCGGACAGTGTCGCCTTGATCTGCAGCGGGTCTTGGCAGGTCTCGAGCAGGAACGCGTCGACGCCACCGTCGATCAGACCCTGCGCCTGCACGTGGTAGGACGCGCGCAGCGCGTCGAAGTCGGTGTGCCCGAGCGTCGCGAGCTTGGTGCCCGGCCCCATGGAGCCAAGGACGTAGCGCGGCCGTTCCGGCGTCGAAAACTTGGCGGCCGCGGCGCGCGCGATGCGTACGGCGGTCGCGTTGAGCTCCCGCGCGCGGGCCTCGAGCCCGAACTCGGCGAGCACGTGCGCCATGCCTCCGAACGTGTTGGTTTCGACGGCGTCGCAGCCGGCGGCGAAGAAGCGCTCATGGATCGTGCCGATCACGTCGGGGCGCGTCAGGTTCACGACCTCGCTGCAGTTCTCGAGTCCGAGGAAGTCGCGCTCGAGCTGCAGTTCGGCGGCGTGGATCTGGGTACCCATCGCGCCGTCGAGGAACAGCACGCGCTCTCGCAGGGCCTCACGGAAGTTGTGTGCCATGGCGGTACTCCTAGCGGCCTCGCCGCGCGCTGGCGAGGAGCGTCATGAAGTGCGGAGGCTGCGAGTCGCGCGCCGCGCGGGACACGGAGACATGCGTGAAGCCGGCTGCCTTGATGCGCGCGGCGAGATCGGCCTCGGTGAAGCCGAGGTGGACGTGCTCGAGCTTCTCGCGCACCCAATCCTCGTTGTGCGCGAGCAGGTCGAGCACGAGCAGCGAGCCGCCAGGGATGAGCACGCGCACCGCCTCGGAGAGCGCCTTGTTCGGATCGGCGGCATGGTGCAGCGCCTGGCTCATCACGACGACATCGTGGGAGGCGTCCGGCAGCGGCAGATTCTCGAGCCCGCCTTCGACGGTCTCGATGTTCGCGATGCCCTGCGCCTTGGCGCGCGTGCGCAGCGCCGCGAGCATCTGCGGCGAGATGTCGACGGCCGTCACCTTCTCGGCCGTCTCGGCGAGCAGCAGCGTGAGCATGCCGTCTCCGATGCCGAGGTCCGCGTAGCGTCCTCGGGGACACAAGCGCGCGAGTCCGCGCGCGAGGCCCTCCCATGTGCGGCCGGGGAGCAGCTGCTCGCCGAAGCTGGCGGCCACGCGGTCGAAGTAGGCGCGCTTCTGGGCGGCGCGGGCCTCGCGCAGGACCTGTAGGCCGGCGAGGTCCGAAGCAAACTCCGGGCTCTCGGAGTTCTCGAGCAGCACTTGCTGCAGCAAGCTGGCCGCAGGCCCCGGCGCGATCGAGTACAGCGTGCGCCGTCCCTCGCGCCGGTCGTTCACGAGCCCGACCTCCTTGAGGAGGTTGAGGTGGGTCGAGACCCGGCTCTGGCCCATGTTGAGCACCTCCATCAGGTCGGAGCCCGCCAGCTCCTCTTGGGCCAAGAGGTGCAGGACGCGCAGGCGGGTGTCGTCGGCGAGGGCCTTGAGCAGGCGCGAGGTTCCAGTCAGACCTATCATGGAATCTAGATTAGTTGATGGGATTGACTCCGCAAGTGTCTGGGGAGCGCACCGCGCCCGTCGGCGCCAGCTCGTTCCCGGCACAGCGGCGCCTCCAAGGCGGGCGAATCTAGGAGATCGCACATCCTTCAGGGCGGCAGGAATTGCGCGCTCGGGCTCCAGATCCCGCCCCGCGCGGCTCGATCCAAGTCCTGCGATGTGCGACCCAGCCCCCGCAGTAGCTCCCACATGCCTCGCCCCAACGACTCCTCCTCGCAGGCCCTGATCGCCGTCGTCTCCCGCTGCTTCCAGCTGCCGGAGGGGACCCGAGCGCGCGTGCAGCGCTTCTTGAGCCTGTCCGAGGCCCTCGCGGTCGGCCCGCAGCTCGTGGCGCTCGACATCGAACTGCTCCCTGAGGTGCGCCCTGCCGGTCAAGAGCGCAGCCGCCTGCTCCTGCTCGTCGATCCGGCCGACGCCACTCTGGTCGCCACATCCACAGCCGCCGGCGCGCTGGCCATCCTCGATCGAACCTCGCCGCCGGCGTTCTCGGCGCTCGCCCTCGACGCGGCCATCGAACAGCTGCTCGAGCTGGGCGAGCGCGAGCGGACGGAGCGGCAGCTCAAGCTGCTGCGCGGCGACAGCGCGGTCGGCTTCTGGGAGCTCGACCTCGCCACGGGCGCCTTCTGGTGCTCGCCGGACTGCGCCCAGCTCCTCGATCTCGACGATCGACGCCTGACCGGCGACCTCGCGAGTTGCCTCGCGCAGCTGCCGGAGGGCGAACGCGAGCGCGCCTCGGCGTGGTTCGCCGCCTGTGCCCGCGACTCCGAGCTCCCGACGCTCGAGCACGAGACGCGCCCCGGGCGACGCGTGCGGCATGTGGCCCATGCATCCAGAGGGGCCGACGGCGCGACGCAGCGCATCTCCGGCATGGTGGAGCCCCTGCGCACGGATGCGTGTCGACTCGGTCAAGCTTCGGCGCTGATGCAGCGCGACGCCGAGGAGGCCGAGAGCTTCACCACCCAGATCGAGCGCTCCATGCGCATCGCGTCCCGCACGGGGCGCCATGTGGGCGTGCTGCACGTCGACGTCCAGCGCGTGAGCGCGCTCACGGCGAACGCGCTCTCGACGGATGCCGCGGATCTCCTGCTCGATGGAATCGCGCAGCGCATCCGCGAGGCGACGCGTGAAGGTGACACGGTCGGTCGCGCGGGACTCCCGAGTGAATCCTGCGTGATCGCGCGCTCGGGCGAGCACTTCAACGTGCTGCTGCCCGAGCTTGCTCGCATCCACGACGCCGCCAAGGTCGCCACGCGCATCGTCGAAGCGCTGGCGCGGCCCTTCACGGTCGCCGGCCACGAGCTGTGCGTGCCGGCCGCAGTCGGTATCGCCGGCTATCCCACCGATCACAACGAGGCTGACGAGCTCGTGCGCCGCGCCGAGACTGCCTCCTTCTGTGCCCGCCAAGCCGGACACGGCGCGTTCAAGTTCTATTCTGCCGAGCTCGACGCGCGGGCCTTCGAGCGGCTCACGCTCGAGACCAGCCTGCGGCGCGCGCTCGAGCGCAACGAGCTGTGCCTCTACTACCAGCCGCGCGTCGCGGTGATCGGCGAGCGCATCGTCGGCTTTGAGGCGCTGCTGCGTTGGAAGCACCCCGACCTTGGCTTCGTCTCGCCGGCCCAGTTCATCC
>SXGT01225107.1_pt1 | contig 51375 bp, 49 predicted proteins | sample 3176221 | NCBI WGS metagenome assembly SXGT01 (sample SAMN11356862, study PRJNA531348) | freshwater metagenome | isolation source: freshwater sample F1-120 | place: China: Fuxian Lake, Yuxi | collected 2017-12-25
AAAGACACCTTCCTGGGCGAAGGTGTAAAAATGGGTCATTTTTCCTACATTGGCAACGCTGAGATCGGCTCGGAAACCAACATCGGTGCGGGAACGATCACCTGCAATTACGACGGAAAAAGAAAGCATAAAACCAAGGTCGGCAAGGATGTTTTTATTGGCTCTGATACCATGTTGGTAGCGCCGGTGACACTGGGAGATGGCGCGCGTACAGGGGCTGGCGCGGTAGTTACGCGTGATGTGGAAGAAAATTCTTTGGTGGTAGGGGTACCAGCAAAGCCAATTAGAAAATCGGTGAAGGAATAATTGATGACGATCACAGAAAAAGATATCCAACAAGTTGTGGGGTTGGCGATTGAGGCAAGAAAAAAAGCTTATGCGCCTTACTCTAATTACAAGGTTGGCGCCGCTCTGCGCACCAAAGATGGCAGAATGTACCAAGGGATAAATATTGAAAATGCCGCATATCCCAGCACCATTTGCGCAGAAAGGACGGCAATTTTTTCGGCGATCACCCAGGGCGAGCGTGAGTTTGACCTGATCGCGGTGGTCACCCAAAACGGTGGTTTTCCTTGTGGGGGTTGCAGGCAAGTGATGGCAGAGTTTGCGTTGGATATGTTGGTTGTAATTGCGGATGAGGATGGGAAGATCCACGAAAAATTGACCGTCTCTCAATTATTACCCGGCGCTTTTACCCCACAGTTTCTTTCCAAGTGATGATCGCCCAATGCAGCAAATTTATCTCGCGTTAGGTACAAATTTGGGTGACCGGGAGTCTAATTTGGCAAAAGCCATCGAACAACTCTCAATCCATTGCCCGGTCGTAGCAATATCTTCAATCTTTGAAACTGAACCCTGGGGATATCTGGATCAGGGCAAATTCCTAAATATGGTTGTGGGCTGCGAAACAAGCTTGTCCCCGCTCAGCTTGTTAGATTTCGTCAAAAATTTGGAGGGAGAATTGGGGCGAACCCCTAATTTCCGCAATGGGCCACGGCTGATCGACATTGATATCCTGTTTTATGGAGATCAGGTGATAGACGAACCAGGGTTGGCAATTCCCCACCCGCGTTTGCATGAACGCGCTTTTGTTTTAGTGCCATTGGCAGAAATTGCACCAACCTTGCTCCATCCTGTTACAGGTTTTACCATTGAAAAGCATCTAAAGGATGTGCCCGAGGAAGGAATAATGTTGTATAAAAAGAACACAGGTTTCACCGTTCAAATGGAGAAAAAATGACCAGTGATTTAAAGCCATTGAATTGGCAAAGAAAAGAGAATATCGGCTATACCGTCGCAAGGCGTTCAGATGGTGGAATGAATCTCACTTTTACTGACCTTTCGGAGGAAACAGTAAGGGATTGGCGGGAATTTTCTTTTGAACACCTGATGGACTCAGACCGCTTGACTCGCAACTTGTACGACTTGCGAGAGGTTGCGAACATCCCTTCGAATGTGATCAAATTGGCGATCGAGGTCAATAGCGATCCATCTACGCGCAACCTTAGGGTGGCTGTGCTGGTTGCCACAGAAGAAGTGAAAAATGCGATCTTGGATGTTTCGGCCGGATCGGTAGCCAGCGGGGCGGTAATCAAGGTTTTTACCAGCCTGGTAGATGCTGAAAACTGGTTGCAACGCTCGGTTGAGCAGATCATATAAAGGCGGATTTTGTGCCCGATTCACCTGTCTTTGACTGGAATTCGCGTACCTATGTGATGGGTATCCTCAACATTACCCCGGACAGTTTTTCGGGCGATGGTGTTTTACGCGCAGCGGATGCAGGTGAGGATTCCTTGGTATATTCCGCATTGCGCCAAGCGGAACAATTCCTTGCGGATGGCGCGGATGTGTTGGATATTGGCGGTGAATCGACCAGGCCAGGAGCCCAAACAGTAGGCGCTGATGAAGAGATCAGCCGGGTAATTCCGGTAGTAAAAGCGATCTCAAAAGAGTTCCCAAAGGCCATCGTATCGGTGGATACCTATAAAGCAGCTGTGGCAGAACAAGCGTTAGCCAATGGCGCGGGCATGGTGAATGATGTTTGGGGATTAAAAGTGGATCCACGGATGGCGAGTGTCGTGGCCCGCCATCATGCCTGGGTGATCCTGATGCATAATCGCAGCAAGCCGGAAAACGCGATCATCGTTCAGGGTTTGGGTGGCCGATACGTGGGCACGGATTATGTTGACTTATTGACGGATGTTGGCGATGAATTACAGGAAAGCGTAGATATCGCCATCGCGGCCGGGGTAGACAGGAAAAAGATCATCATAGACCCCGGCATTGGCTTTGGCAAAACCGTGGAACAAAACCTTGCCTTGGTCAATCAGCTTGCATATTTTAAAAAAATGGGTTTTCCGATCTTGTTGGCACCTTCAAGAAAATCCTTCATTGGGTACACTCTCAATTTGCCACCCGAAGACCGGCTGGAAGGCACAGCCGCTGCCATTGCTTTTGGTATTGACCGAGGAGCGAATATGGTGCGGGTGCACGATGTAAAGGCGATGGTGAGGGTTGCCAGGATGTCTGACGCGCTGAAATTGGCGCGAGCCTAAGGAGATCGAATGACCGCACCAAAGCGCCAAATATACTTATTATCCCCCAAAAAATATTCCCCTGAGACCATCGCGGTTGCTTTTGCCAAGACATCCCGTTCCCCGGAGACATTTCAGGCAATCGCGGATGAATTGACTGAAGATAGTACGGCCCAATTCCATGAAAAATGGGTGGTGGGATACGGCCATTCTTCGGTTGCCGAGCATGCTGTTTTACATTTGGCCTTCGAAAATGCCTCCCGATTGGCAATGGAGGCGATAGAATCCAACCGACTTGCCAGTTATACAGAAAAATCTACCCGGTACCAAAAATGGGATCGTGACCAATATTACTGCCCGCCAGAGGTCGAGGAAGGCGGTTACAAGGAACGATACAACCAGATCTGCGGTTATTTGTTCGACACTTATTTGGCGATGTTAGAGCCGGTTAAGAGTGAGGTCTCAAAAAAGTACCCGCCAAATTCGGGCGAGAGCGATGAGCTTTACGACCGGCGGATCAGATCGAAGTATGTTGACGCATGCCGATTTGTTCTGCCAGCAGCATCGATGGCGAATGCAGGGATGACAGTGAATGCGCGGGAATTGGAAAGCGCGATCCGCAAATGGCTTGGCAGCCCACTGCAAGAGGTCCGTGAGATCGGGGAAGAGATCAAATTGGTTGCCTCCCAGGAGGTGCCGACCCTGGTAAAGTATGCCGACCCGCACCCCGCAATGCAGAACATCACATCAGAGCTGACATTATTAGCCAGCCATGTAGATGCGGGCGATGAAAAAATGGAGCCATGCACCCTGGTTGCCAGCGATGGAACAGGTGAAGACCGTATTTTGGCGGCATGCCTGTATCGGTTTGGCGAAATGAGCTATGCTGAAGCGTTGCGGACAATTAAAGATTCCACCCTGCCGACCAAAATCGCCGATACCTTATTTGCCGGACTAAGTAAATTTGATGCACCCCTTCGGGAATTGGAACATTCGTACATAACGTTTGACCTGGTAATGGACCAAGGTGCCTATGCAGAGTTTAAACGTCACAGGATGATGACACAGACAACGCAAAGGCTTGGTTGCAATCTGGGCTATGCGGTTCCCTTGTTATTGGTCAATGCCGGCGTAGAAGATGAATATAAAACAGCGATGGACACCGTTCAGTTGTTTTGGAACGAATTGGCGCAATGGAACCCGGATGTAGCCCAATATGTGGTACCGAATGGCTATAACAGAAGGGTGTTATCTACTTTTAATTTGCGCGAAGCATTCGCGTTTTGCCAACTTCGGTCCGCTCCCAATGCCCATTTTTCAATCCGCAGAATTGCCCAAATGATGGCAGTTGAGATCAAGCGTGTATACCCCACCCTCTCAAAATATCTCCGACTAACGGATGAGCCGTGGCAAAAGGTAGAGCTTGAAAATTTTGCCGGAACCCGCTAAAGGCCGAAGGTTGAATCTTCGAAACGACTAAGCAACCCCAAATCCACTCTGGCGGTCATATCGAGCGTTAATGGGGTCACCGAAACCTTCTGTTTTGCCAACAAGGTATACACATCGGTATCTTCCGCTTCGATGGAAAGATCCATCGCAAGTTGATAGCCGATCCGTTTTGGTTCGCTCCAATTGGTTCTTTCTGGCTTGGTTGGTATGTAGTAGCGTTGGCGCGATAAACGCGTCCATTCCCATTCAGTGGTTTGGGTTGCGGTGGCCGGCACATCCACTTTGATCAGGTCAATGCCAATGGGCAATTGGTGGTTTAAAAGAATACTGGCAAACTTGGCGGTAAAGTGGGCGGCGATCGAAAAATCCACATCCAGCGAGTAGGAAAGATGATGGGCGGGGTCGGTTGCCAGTGATACGGCAAGGGAGGGGATGCCAAGTGAAGCAGATTCCATCGCGGCACCGACCGTTCCCGAAATGGTGATGCCAGTTGCGACATTTTCACCGTAATTGATCCCGGATACGACCAGGTCAGGAGTTGTCCCAAGGATCTCCAGAATGCCATGTTGGACAGATTGGGCGGGTGTACCGCCGATGGCATAAACTTTCCAATCTTGGCCATTCACAGAGATCGTCTCCTCGGTGATGACCCCATCAGAGGTAGAGGGAAGACTGCGCCCGGTCCCACTGGCTTGTTCTTTGGGGGCGGCAACTGTAACGAAGCCTAACCGGGAAAGTGCTTGGGCGGCAGCCCATAGGCCTGGGCTGCGGATGCCATCGTCGTTGGTAAGCAAAATATTGGGTTTGTTATTGGATTTCATACCTGGGATTTTAAACCAAAAAGAGCAGAATTTTCCTGCTCTTTTTGAGTGCCTTCGGAGGGACTCGAACCCCCGGCCTATTGCTCCGCAAGCAAGCGCTCTAATCCACTGAGCTACGAAGGCATTTGAGAATGGACATTCTACCGCTTAAAAACAGGATGGTCAAGGTTTGGGCGTGTTTGGCGGCAGGTTGGTACGGAGTTGAGGCCGGATCACACAACGAAAACCACGGTTGATGCCGGGGGAATCCGGATCATGGCTGAACCGGTTGTAGGAACTGATTTGGTTTTGGTCATCCAGGTAAGAACCTCCACGCAGAGACCGGCGGTCTCCACTGGGGGATCCCTGTGGATTTTTGGCAGGAGACCGCTTGTAATAGGTTGGGTTGTATCGGTCCTTGACCCATTCACGTGCGTTACCAGCCATGTTCGCAACCTCAAACGGGCTTGCCCCGTCGGGGTATGTAAAGGAGCTGACCAACAAAGCGACAGAATTGCCATAATTTGCCTTTTGGCTGTCTGGGGCAGCATTTCCCCATGGCCAACGGTAATTGTTGGGTCCACGGGCTGCCATTTCCCATTCTGCCTCGGTAGGAAGGTCACCCCCCGACCATGCGCAATAATCCGCCGCCTGCTTCCATGTTATGTACACTACAGGATATGTTGAAAAAAGGACATTTCCAAAATATGGATTAACCTTGGCTGGATCATCACATTTTTTATCACGAACGCATTGCGAGTACATCCAATTTGTAACTTCAAAGGTGTATATGTAGTAACTATCAAGGTTGACCAGATGCGAGGGGCTATTGGGTGTATTTCCGACATCATCCGCCCCCATGGAAAAATGGCCGGCAGGTATTAAGGATAGAGGCATTTGGTCTTTTGGGTTCTTTTTCCCGCTTGGTTGCCAATTCATATATGCCACCGAAGTTACAAAGGATTTCGTTATACCTTTCGCTACTGAGGAAAAGGACTTTGCTTGCAATTCACTCGCAAAAAAAGGTTTTACAGTGACATAACCTACCAACGCCAATACGGCAAACAAACCTGCAACCAGGATTTTGCCTACATTAACCTTTATCCAATAGTTAATTGCCACTGAAAATTTATCCCTACGATTAATTATAATGGCATGGCCTTGCAATCACCAGAAAAGTTTCTGTAATAAAACGGGGTAAAATAGGAATGTTAATTTGTTTCCTTGAGGAGTAAAGTATGTCTAAAAAGCAACGCAGTGTTTCTACCAAGGTTTCTCCCACTTTTGCCAACATTCAAAAAGGGGTTCCCGCCACTTCCGAATTCAACCCTGATTACAGTCATACGATGAAAGAGTTGAAGAAGATCGTGATTCTGGCGGCAAGTTTTTTTGTGATCCTGATCGCTCTCTCATTCGTGATCAAGTAAGGCTTTGCAAAAGCGGTCGATCAGTGGTTCAAGCCAATTGGTCGACCTTTTTTGTTTAAACCATGAACAAGCAAACACCGCCTACTATCCAGGTCATTCTGGCCGCTTCTGCCTATGGCGGAAGTTCAGTTGGCCGTTACAATGGCAAAGCTGTCTTTGTGCCGTTCACCATCCCCGGCGAGGTGGTTAAGGTATCTATTGTAGAAGAAAAGAAGAACTTTGCCTTGGCCCGCCTTGTTGAAGTGGTCAAGCCTTCCCCGTTACGGGTGGAGCCGCCATGCCCATATCACTCGGTATGCGGCGGATGCCATTACCAACATCTCCCCTACCAGGAGCAACTTAACCTCAAGCGTACCATCTTTGGTGAGCAGCTAAAAAAGATCGCCAAAATAACCGACCTTCCGCCGATAGAGGTGGTTCCATCGCCTTCCCAACTGGGTTACCGAAACAATGTGCAGTTTCACTTGAACAGCCAAGGAAAGCCTTGTTTTGTTCCAGCTGAAACAGGGGTACCATTGTTGGCAGTTGAAGATTGCCTGTTGATGGGCAACGCTTCAAAAGAATTGTTGCCATACCTCAGCTTTGAATCTGAATCGGGGATAGACAGGGTGATCTTGAGGGAAGCGGAAGGCTCTTCGATGCTTATTTTGGAATCGGACGAGCTGGATGTACCCGCCCTGCAGATTGAAGCGGATATGTCTGTGGTACATATAACCGAACAAGATACAGTAGTGCTGGCGGGGGAAGATTACTTGGTGCATCAAGTCGCTGGTCAAAAATTCAAGGTGTCTGCTGCGTCGTTCTTTCAGGTAAATACACAGGCCACTGCCGTCATGGTTGAAAAAGTGTTGGATACGATCAATTGGGATGCTGAGATGGTGGTCATGGACTTGTATTGCGGAGTTGGGTTATTTTCTAAATTCCTTGCTCCACGGGTGGGCAAGATCATCGCGCTCGAGGTTTCCTCTTCTTCATGTGCCGATTTTGTGGACAACCTGGATGAGTTTGATAATGTAGAGCTCTACGAAGGGCTGGCGGAAGAGATCGTGCCGAATATAAGAAGCAAGGTGGATGTTGTCGTGGCAGATCCACCCAGGGCCGGGCTGGATTCTCGGGTTACCGATGCCCTGGCAAAACTAATGCCAACTTGGCTGGTTTATGTGTCGTGCGATCCTACGACCTTTGCGCGCGATGTTGCGCGACTTGCCGGACATGGCTACGAACTGGCTTCATCTACCATATTGGATATGTTCCCGCACACGTACCATATTGAAAGCATCAATCTGTTTAAGCGCGTCTAAGCTTATTGCTCTGATGTAGCAGTTTGGCGAAAGAGCGTATTTTTTTCAGTAGCGGGGTTGATCCTGTACCTTTTGCCATTTCTGTGAAGCAGGTCAATGTAGGAACCTTGGCGGGCGTGGGCTTGCCGGCATAATATGGAATGTTCGTGATAGTTGTCAAAAATGGTTTGGTAATAGGCAAAAAGTTGGTCATAGGTTCGCACAAACTGGCTGCGAAACTTGGGGTCAACCTGCTCCAAATGGCCAGAGAGCCAGCATAGATTGGAAAACTCCCACTCCACTGCCAAGCCCAAAAACGTGTAATCAGACCGTACATAAGGGAAAAAAGGGAAACTCCTGCAACTTATGGACCTGAAACCACGAATGCACGCCGCAGGGCCCTGGCAGATATGCGGAGACAATCCCACAGGAATATCCTCGGAAACTTTCTCGGTGGTTGATGGCAGCCAAAGTTTGGTAAGTGGTTCTAATTGTGTGTATTCAGGGTCGTAGAGTATCGGGACGGCAAATTGGGGATCACAACAAAACGGTTTGTTGTTCGGATTTTGGCTGCGGCATTTTTCTCCGCAATCTATTTTGCTTGATGGCAAAGAAAAGCCGTTGTATACCTGTAATATATGTTGTAACGGTTCTCGAATGGCCGAGGAAAATTTGTGTTTGTTTGTTTTCAAGCGATTCTCGTTTTTTGGAGGAATAATATGAATATTCTAACTTGGTATGGGCACGCCACCCTCGGTTTGGAAACATTTGGCCATAAGTTGGTTATAGACCCATTTTTTACCAATAACCCTGCTTCGCCGATCAACGCAGCGGATGTGGTTGCTGATTTCTTGCTGGTAACCCACGGGCATTCGGACCACATCGGTGATACGGTAGAGATCGCCAGGCGGACAGGGGCAAAGGTAATATCCAATTTTGAGATCGAGAATTTCTTTAACCGGCAGGGCGTAGAAAACACCCATTCGCAACACATCGGAGGTGGTTTCTTGCACCCTTTTGGCCACCTCAAGCTAACAATGGCATTGCACGGTTCGATGATCGAAGTGGACAATTCAGACGGTGGAAACCCGGTAGGGTTTATGCTTACGACCAAAGACAATAAACGGATCTACTTTGCGGGTGATACCGGTTTGTTCGGCGATATGCGCCTGATCGGAGAAGAAGGGATCGATGTCGCAATCTTGCCGATCGGTGATAATTACACCATGGGGCCAGTTGACGCTATTCGGGCAGTGAAATTACTGCAACCCAAAGTTGCCATTCCTATTCATTACAGTACCTGGGATGTGATCCGCCAGGATGCGGACGCATGGTCTCGCCAGGTTGAGCAACAAACCAACACCAAAGCAGTAGTTTTAAAGCCCGGCCAAAGTTACACCCTTTAAGGGTTTGCGGCAAGCACGGCTGGCCAAAGTAGTACAGCAAGGGAACAAGGTATAATTTCTTCTTCAAACTGATCTTGACCAAAGGTGAACAAAATGTCAGATAAACACACATTCCAATCCATCATCCTAAAACTGCAACAATACTGGGCCGAGAAAGGGTGCGTTATTTGGCAACCTTATTACACTCAGGTAGGGGCAGGAACCATGAACCCGGCTACCTTTCTAAAAGTGCTTGGGCCGGATGCCTGGAATGTGGCTTACGTAGAACCATCAGTACGGCCTGATGATGGCCGTTATGGCGAAAACCCCAATCGATTGCAGATGCACTACCAATTTCAGGTCATCCTCAAGCCAGACCCTGGCAACCCGCAAGAGTTATATCTTGAAAGCCTGAGGGCGATCGGAATCGATCCTCGAAAGCACGATATCCGATTTGTGGAAGATAACTGGGAACAGCCAGCCATTTCGGCATGGGGCTTGGGGTGGGAAGTATGGCTGGATGGGCAAGAGATCACACAGTTCACTTACTTTCAGCAGGTCGGCGGCATCGCATTAGATCCTGTGGCCGTTGAGATCACCTACGGGTTGGATCGGATCTTGATCGCCTTGAACGACGCCCCCTCGATTTGGAATGAACCGTGGTCTGAGGACCTGATGTACGGGGAGATAAGGCGGCATGAGGAGTTTGAGCATAGCAAATATTATTACGAAATTGCCGACGTGGAACGAGCACGCCAAATGTATGAGTTGTTTGCGGCGGAGTGTTTGTCTTGCTTGGAACAGGGATTGGTGCTGCCTGCCCACGATTACGTACTAAAATGTTCGCACACATTCAATATCATGGATGCGCGCGGCGCGGTGGGTGTTACCGAGCGCCAAGCCTATTTTAGGCGCATGCGAGACATGGCCAAACGGGTTGCCGAAGCGTATTTGGAACAGCAAAAATCCAACCCCAAACCAGCCCCTGCCAAGACAACCACCCAGAACGCGTCCGCCTTTTTTGGCAACAGTTCCTCCGAAACCGATACGCTATTGGTAGAAGTTGGGGTAGAAGAGCTGCCTGCAGCCGATGTTGACACAGCCTATGCGCAATTGGAAGAAAAGGTCCATGCTTGGTTAGATGAATTATCCATCCAACATGGCGAGATCAAAATTTTTGCCACCCCCCGCCGGTTTGGTTTTATTGCCAGCCAGGTTGCTGCCATGCAACCAAATAAAGAAGAGGTGGTGAAAGGCCCCCCCGCAGACCGAGCGTTTGGGCCGGACGGATCACCCACGCCTGCGGCGATCGGTTTTGCCACCAAAAATGGAATATCAGCATCCGATTTGAAAGTCGAAGAGATAGATAACGGTAAATATGTGGTCGCCAGGGTATTCAAGGCTGGTCGTAAAACTGGCCAGGTAGTTGCCGAACAAATCCCAAGTTGGATCAACGCGATCAAGTTTGAACGTTCTATGAAATGGAACAACAGCGGTGTCTCCTTCTCGCGGCCGATCAGATGGATAACGGCTCTGTTTGGTTCGGATTTGGTCCCATGCCAATATGCCGGAGTGAACAGCGCCAAAACCAGCCGCGGCTTGCGCCCTTACGACTCGCCGCTGATCGAGATTCCGTCCGCAGACGGGTACATATCTGCGCTTGCATCTGCCGGTATATTGTTGGACAGGGCAGAGCGATCCGCGGAAATTGAAAGGATGGTAACCAGCGCCGCAAATGCGCTTGGCGGGCAAGCATATATAGACCCTGGTTTGCTTCAAGAAGTGACAAACCTGGTCGAAAAACCCACCGTGATCGTAGGAAAATTCAACCCCGAATACCTGGCATTGCCACGCGATGTGCTGGTGTCTACCATGAAGAAGCATCAGCGATACTTTCCGGTGGAAGATATCTCCAACCCCAAAGACAGTTCTGGTAATTACCAGTTACTTGCTTTCTTTATTGCCATCCGCAATGGAGATGACCAGCATATCGAGGTCGTAGCGCACGGGAACGAGCACGTATTGGGTGCCCGCTTTGCTGATGCCAATTTCTTTGTCCGCGAAGATGTTAAAAAACCATTGGCAGATTTCCGTAATGAACTGCGGTCGCTGATTTTCCAAACCAAACTTGGTTCCATGTTAGAAAAATCTGACCGCATTTATCAATTGGCCCCGCAGATCGGGGAGATGCTTGGTTACGACGTAAACCTTAACCAAGTGGTCCAACGTGCGGCTTACCTCTCAAAGGCCGACCTAACCACGCAAATGGTCACCGAAATGACCAGCTTGCAAGGCATTATCGGCAGGGAATATGCCTTGCGCAGCGGCGAACCTCAGGAAGTGGCGGTGGCCATCGGTGAACAATACCAACTGGTACCAAAGACCAAAGCAGGGGTGGCCATTGCCCTGGCAGACAGGGTAGATACTCTGGTTGGCCTGTTCAGCGCGGGGGTGATCCCAAGCGGAGCCAAAGACCCGTTCGGCTTGCGTCGGGCGGCGATAGGCATCGTCCAACCGTTGTTGGAACATGGCTTGCCCTTTAACCTGCGCGATGTGGTAGCCCGTGCCGCGAAATTGCAACCGGTAAGCACTGGAGCTGAGGTAAATGATCAGGTATTGGCCTTCCTTGCAGGCCGATTGAAAGTGGTACTCAGTGATATGGGCTATCGCTATGATGTGGTGGACGCGGTCTTGGAAGTGAATTACAGCGACCCATACAAATCTTTGGCCATGGTACGCCAGCTTGGCGAGTGGGTGGGAAAACCGGAGTGGAGTGGCGTTCTGGACGCATACGCGCGCTGTGTCCGCATCATCAGGTCCGCTGGCCATATCGAGGGGATGCTTGATACAGCGGCGCTACAAGAACCTGCGGAATTAAAATTATTGGCCAAATTCCAGGGATTTGCCGGCAAAACATACACAACCGTCGATGGGCTACTTAATGACCTTCAAGATATTAGCCCAGCCATCAGCGAGTTTTTTGACAAAGTGTTGGTCATGTCCGATGACCCGAATATCAGGATCAATCGATTGCGGATGCTGAAAGGCATTGCGGGGCTGGCGACAGGCGTTGCCGACCTCTCGAAGTTGGAAGGGTTTTAAATAGCAAAACCGGCGCAAACGATGCGCCGGTTTTTTTTTCGGTCAAGGCTGCATCCGAAAAAGGCATCTATAATTTTTAATATGTCATCAATTGATGAAGTAAAAACCCGAATGGGTATCGTAGAGTTGGCGGAAAGCGCTGGAGTAAAACTGCGCCGAAGCGGAAAAACCTATACCGGTTTTTGCCCCTTTCACTCCAATACCAAAACCCCTGCTTTTGTTATATGGCCAGAATCTGGTACTTGGCGGTGCTTTGGCGAATGTGGTGAAGGCGGGGATATTTTTAAGTTTGTGATGAAAAAAGAGGGCGTGGAATTCAAGGATGCTTTGAAGATTCTTGCTGAGCGGACCGGGGTAACCTTGGCCGAGTACCAACCACAGGCACCAGAGCAAAAAGAAGAATACCAGCGGCTTCGCAATCTATTGGAAGAGGCGGCAACTTTTTACCGGCATCATTTGGTTTCTACCGAAGGTGGCAGTGTGGCTTTGGCTTACCTGATGGAAAAAAGGAAAATCACCCGTGATACGATAGACCGGTTTAGTTTGGGCTTCGCTCCCAATGGCTGGGACTCGACATTGACGCACTTTAAAACGAAAGGGTATTCAGAATCGGACCTGCTTGATGTAGGCCTGATCACGGAGCGGGAATCCGGCGGATACTACGATAAATTCCGTAATCGGGTCATGATACCCATCAGAACAGAAGATGGAAAAATGGCGGGATTCGGCGCCCGAATATTGGACCCTAACGATATTCCCAAATTTATGAACTCCCCCCAAACGGTCCTGTTCGATAAAAGTTCGATCCTTTTTGGCTTGAACCAAGCCAAAAAACCAATTCGGTCAGCAGACCAGGCGGTTATTGTGGAAGGATATTTGGATGTGATCGCGCTGCATCAGGCCGGGTTTTCAAACGCAGTGAGCCCCATGGGAACAGCCATAACCGAAACACAAATTCGCATGCTTAAGAAATTTTCCCGCAAGATCATCCTGGCGTTGGACCCGGATTCCGCGGGGCAAAAGGCGGTTATGAGGGGGTTGGAGTCCGCGCGGTCATCGATGGATAGCGAGGATGAGGTTCGCTTTGACGCCCACGGTTTGCTGCGCCACGAGCACCGTCTTAGCGCGGATTTGCGAGTGGCCAGCATGCCCGATGGTTTGGACCCGGATGAAGTTGTCGAAAAAAACCCTGATTTGTGGCGCCAATTGGTTGCCAGCGCAAAGCCCGTAGTGGAGTATGTGCTGGATACCCTGATCGCCCAGCAAGATGTAAACGACCCTAAAAATAAAAGCGCGATCGTTACAAGGATGATACCGTTGATCGAGGACCTGCCAGATCCGATCCAACGGGACGCTTACCGTCAAATGGTTGCCCGCAAGGTAAAGGTGGATGAACGTTCCTTGCTTGCCATAAAGGTGCATGAAAAACCATCCCTTCCACGCTGGAAAGAAAAACCTGTCGCTCAAAATTCAGGCCAAAATAAGCCATCCACCCTTATAGTTAATGGAAATGAGAATGTCGAGATCACAATCTTGGCGATCTTGCTTCAAAATCCTGGCTTGTTACCCAAGCTGGACCGAAAACTCAGCGAATCCAACCTGCAGAGCCTGGGATGGCAGGATTTTAACAGCACCGAAATGCACATTATTTTGTCGTTATTACAAAGATCGCTTGAACAAGATCAATTGGAACTATCAAAATTCGTAGAAGTAAATGTTCCTGATGAAGTGCGGCCAATGTACCAAAGGATCGTTGGCCAAAGGCAGGCCAACAGTTTGGAAGATCGATTATTGGATGAACTGCTGCGGTCGATTTTCGCGATCCGAAAGGATCGGATAAAAAAAGAACTGGAGCAGATCAGCTACCTGATGAAGGACCCCGACAATGCCACACCGGCAAAATTATCTGATCTTTCTGGGGTTATGCAGGCTCATAGTATGCAACTAAAGAACCTGGATGATGCCCGAAAAAAAATGACAGAGTACAGGCAAAAGTAGAACTATGAAAAAACAAGTGAACATCGATACCGATCGACCTGACATGGATAATCCTTCCCCCGGTTTTGATGGTGGTTTGGAGATCGATGATATCGAGATACTTCCCGAAGACATAGCCGAAGCCGAGGTAGAGCCTGAAGAGCCAGTTATTGCGCCAAAATACGCAACTGGTGATGAGCTATCCGAAGATCCGGTAAAGTTGTACCTGCGCGAGATCGGCCAAGTCAAGCTGCTCGATTCGGACGCAGAATTTCGCATTTCTACGATCATTGAAGCTTGGCGATTATTTTCAAGCATGGCCATCCGCGCAGAACGAACCGGAGACGCTTCTCAGGCAGCGATCTACGGCCTGTTGGTAGAAGAGTTGATGATCAATTATCGCCGGTTTGAAGAAGATGCCCATCGTGTCCACGCGGAATTGCCAGACATGGTCACTGTACTCACATCGGCACAGGTGCTGCGGGGCGGCTGGAATTTGGATACGCCTTCTTATCTGAGAGCCTATCTCGATAACGGACAATGGGGCCACGACCTGTTGTGGAACAGTTATGCCGCGAACACATTCAACCTGTTTGTTTGTTTGTTCTTATTGCCAAAATCGATCGCGACGCCCTTGTTCGAGATCATGAGGAACAACGGACATATCTTTCCCACTGAGGATTTCTTCTACGAGCAAGTTCCCGCGGAATCTGACCTTAGGTACGAAACTTCGATCCTGGATATTCGATACGAGGAGGCGAATGAGGCGATCATTCGCGCAAATTTGCGCTTGGTCGTGAGTGTGGCAAAGCGCTATCTTGGTCGCGGCATCTCATTTCTGGACCTCATCCAGGAGGGCAACCTTGGGTTATTGCGTGCGGTAAACAAATTCGATCCTCGCCGCGGGTTCAAATTTAGCACTTACGCAACCTGGTGGATCCGCCAATCGATCAACCGCTCCATTGCAGAACAAGCCCGTACCATCCGCATCCCTGTCCACCTTTTTGAGTCGATCACGCGCATCCTCAAAATTCAACGCCAGCTCGTTCAACAGTATGGCCGGGAACCCAATAACAATGAGCTTGCATTGGAGGCTGGTTTCCTTTCTCAGGAAGATGTGGATGCCATCGTTGCTTCTCGCTTGAATGGCTCGGAATTAGAGCCGGAATTGCAAAAAAGATGGGAAGCCGCAACCGCAAAGGTGTACCGCATCCTGCGCTCCGCAGAGGAGCCCGTTTCCTTGGAGGGACCGGTTGGCGATGAGGATTCATCGCAGTTGGGAGACTTTATTCAGGATGATGAGGCAACCGAACCCATGGATGCCGCTGCCCGCGAAATGTTGCGCGAACAGGTTCACCATGTGCTAACCGCACTAAACGAACGGGAACGGCAGGTGTTGGAGCTGCGTTTTGGCTTGATAGATGGCAAGGACCATACCCTCGAAGAGGTAAGCCGTTACTTTAATGTTACCCGCGAGCGTATCCGGCAGATCGAAGCCAAGGCCTTGCGCAAATTGCGTAATCCGACGAAAAGCAAACAGTTAAAGGATTTCCTGGGCGATTAATGTTGCCGGTGCTTTTGCTGGCAGAGTTGCCTGCATGCTCCAGGGACCTGTCCAGGTAACCTGTACAGCACGGATCTGGCCACGTAAGTTTTCATCCGACTCTACAAAAACCAGCTTGTTGGTAGGCGTTCTGCCACGCCAACGACCTTTTACCTTTTCTTCGAACAACACTTCTACCGTTTGCCCAAGCAGTTTGGCGTTGATCTCGGCAACGATCCTTTCTTGCTGGTCTTCCAAAATACGGAATCGTTCCCTTTTGTCTTCATCAGATACATCGTCTTCCATCTTGCGGTCGGCAACCGTACCGATGCGGGTAGAATAGCGGGCAAGGTGGGCAACATCCAGCCGCAGGTCTTCCAACACCTGATATGTCTGCATGAATTGTTCGTGTGTTTCACCAGGGAACCCAACGATAATGTCGGTAGCGATCGAGCAATGTGGGATTTTTTCCCGTATCTTGGCGACGATGTCGCGGTAATTTTGTTGTGTATACCCGCGGCGCATGTTCTCCAAAACCTTATCATCTCCGGCCTGGATCGGCAATTCGATGTGCGGCATAACTTTGGGTGTATTTGCGATCGCGTCTATCAACTCCTCACCAAAATAATTGGGATGGGAAGTCAAGAATCTGACCCGTTGTATACCCGGAACCTCTGCAGTCAATTTCAGCAACTGGGCTAAATTGGGCCCATCGACAATGTCTTTGCCATACCTGTCGACGATCTGCCCGAGCAATGTGATCTCCACCACTCCCTGGGAAGCCAATGAGCGAACTTCGCTGATGATGTCTCCAACAGGGCGCGAGCGTTCGATGCCTCGCTTGTACGGAATGATGCAATACGTGCAGGCATGCGAACAACCATAAACGATCGGAATGTAAGCCGAAACCAGTTTTCCTTGTTCAGAGACCGGCAAAACCAGCTCTTCATCCATGGCCAAAAAGCGCCGGGTGGTCTCGGCATCCTCAAAAGAGCGAACCTCACCCTGGGTAAGGTGGCTGATCAGCGGGCCAGGATCAGATGGAGGGGAGAAAACATCTACGAATGGAAAAGCCTTTTTTAGCCGATCGTGTCCTTTAACGCCAACAAGGCAACCCATCAGATTGATGATCAGATTGGGATTTTTTTGTTTTAATGGCCGCAAGGAGGTTAGCCGGCCAGTAGCCTTGTCTTCTGCAGATTGTCGAACCACGCAGGTGTTCATCACGATCACATCGGCAAGTTCAACATTCTCGGTTTGGGAGTACCCCAAGTGTTCCAAGGCGGACCCGACCCGCTGGGAATCGGCCACATTCATTTGGCAGCCTTCTGTCCAAATATGATAATTCATGCAATTTCCTTCGATTGTAAATTGGACTGAATTATACCAAATTGAAAAATATCCTTTGGGTGATGGCGATTGTTTGACGCTCCGATAGGTTAGTGATAAAATCCCTATTCGCAAGCCGGGCGCGTAGCTCAATGGCAGAGCAGCGGCCTTTTAAGCCGTTTGTTGAGAGTTCGAGCCTCTCCGCGCTCACATAAAAAAAGCCGCAATTTGCGGCTTTTTTTATTATTTTTTCACGTGTGCGTTGGGGGTGTCAGCACCTGTTGGGCAAATGTTGAGCAAGGGACACGCCAGGCAATTGGGCTTTCTGGCGTGGCATACTTCCCGCCCCAACCTTATCAGGTTGAGGTGGGCGCTGTAATAAACGGCAGGGTCAAACAGGCCCTCCAAGTGGGGGTGGGCATCTTCAACATTCATTTTTTCAGGGCGCAAGCCAAGCCTGCCACTGACCCGATAGATATGGGTATCCACCGGAAAGGCCGGTATCCCAAGCGAAAAACAGAGCACAATAGCGGCGGTTTTTGGGCCGACCCCCTTAAACCGGGTCAACCATTTCCTGGCCTCTTCAGCCCCCATGGTTTTTAAAAAGTCCAAATCCAAAGCGCCAGTTTCAGCCTGAATTTGTTCCAAAACCTGTTGGATACGCGGTCCTTTTTGGTTTGCAAGGCCAGCCAAACGAATGCAATCGATCACGTCTTCACGCGGTGCGGTACGAACGGCATCCCAATTCGGGAATTTTTCGACCAAGGCAAAAAACGCCTTGTCTCGATTCAGGTCATTGGTATTTTGAGATAGTATCGTAGATACCAATTCGTCGATGGCCGGTAACGGATTGCGCCAAAGCGGTTCGCCGTAGGCAGACATCAAACAGTTGGCGACCTGGGCCGCGAAGCCGCGGGTTGGACCAACCGGGAGTGAGTTCATTTGAGTTTTACCTGCCTGGACGGCCGGCCAACCCCTACTTTAATCTTGCGGAAATTTACCAATTCCACTTCTGGCCCAAATCGCGACATTGCTTCAAGTTGCTTTTGGTCCAAAGCACCCAGGCCGCGCAAGATCGCCAGCGCCAGCGCGCTACGGGCCCGGTCATCGTTATCACCATCGCTGATCTTGATGGCGATGCCAATTCCAGGGCTGTTCGCACCCAGGGCGCCTGGCATGATCCCTACCGATTGGTAACCCTCTGCACCGCCCTTTGAGACGATCATACCGTTGCCTGCTTGCATCAGTAAAGTGTCAAATCGATTTGGCCCCCCGACCATATCCGGAAAATGCATCATGGCGGAAGTGATGGTAACACACGCTTTTTGGCGTTCCACGGACAGGTCAAAGGGGTCACACAAGCGGGCGTACCCCAGCGCCGCGTTGTATAAAGGTATGGCAAAATTGGGAGCAGAACAACCATCGATGCCGATTTCCACTTGGTCTGGCTCAATTGCGCACATTTCACTGAATGCTTCTAAGATGCTGGTCTGGATTGGGTGTTGAATGTTGATGTAGTCGGCGGTTGGAAGCCCCCGCAAACGGGCATGCGCCAACATTCCTGTGTGTTTTCCAGAGCAATTGTGGTGGTACGCACAGGGTTTTTCATGCGCCAATTTCAGTGCATCGCTCGAAGCCTCATCCATGGGTGCGTGGAACCCACACATCAGGTCTTCTACCCCAACGCCGACCTTCATTTGAATCGATTTTACAGTGTTGACGTGGTCTTCTGTGCCGGAATGGCTGGCGCATAAAATGCCGACCTCTTTTTCGGATAGCCCAAAATGACGGTGGCCATCCCGTTCAATAAACGGCAATGCCTGAAATGGTTTTGCGCTGGAACGGAGAAATGTGACCAGACCTGCGTCTCCCAAAGAGTGCAGCAATTGGCCGTGGCTGTCTACAACGGCGGCAGCCCCAAAATGGGTCGATTCCACAATGCTGCCACGGGTTAGTTCATATACAGGTTGAAATTTGCTGGCCATTTGGTCTCCTCATTAGTGGGGTTGGTTGCTTCGCAGGTGTTTTACCAAATATTGCTTAAGGCCGTAAAGCAAACGAAGTTCATACTGTTTTTTATGTTTGGCAGGAAAACTGTACAGGTCTACCACAGTTTGGGTGAGTTTTTCGGCAAGGTCATTGGCATTATTCCTGGTTCCACCTTTGGAAATTTCGGCAAGGATCAAATTGATAACATTGGCGGTCTGTTCAACATCCGATACTGAGATTTGCCCGCCACGTCCAGATATGATCTTATAGTCGGAATAATTGGCCAACAGATGATCGATCGATGCCAGCCATTCGCTGAAATTGGCGGTAGAAAAATAAGGTGGTTGGTTCTTGGTCGCCAAATCTCCAATAAACACGACTTTCTCATTGGGAACAATTACCCAACTGGCCCCTGGGCATGGACCTTCGTGATTCTGGATGAGCACCGCGGTATCGTTCCATTGAACGGCCATATTGCCAGTAAATGTGATCTCTGGTGGAGACCATCTGACGGTCCCAATCCCCGGGATTGATTCCCAATCTGCTCCGGTTTCTTCTACCTGAGTCTTCACAGAAGATGGCCGGGAACGGAAAGCTTCGGCAACTTTTTCATGCGCAATGATCGGACAGTCCATTGCCCGTGCACCCAGCGTTCGGTCGAAATGGCTATCGAGGTTGATCAGGATCCTGTCGACCCCGCTGCTTAGGTTCATCAGTGATGCCCGCCAAGCGCGGCCATCATCTATCGATGGGGGTGCGTCGATTTGGATCAGCCCATGGGGTAGCGCGATCACCCCCAAGGTCACTCCTGGCATGTGTTCTTCAATATGGATCTTGTCTGAAACCAATTTCATATTCAACCTCCAAAGGTAAACGTGGTGGTAAGTATAATGGTCTTAGCGGATTGGTTCCGTAAAAACATTCCATTCGTATAGATTAGGTAAAAACAAGCCATGACAATAAACACTGCCAGAATTAAGGCGATCTGTTTTGATATTGATGGAACACTAAATGATACCGATGGCCAGTATGTAGACCGCTTGCTTCCTTGGTTTTCTCCCTTTGCGTTTTTGTTTGCTGGCCGAGATGCCCAAAAGGCGGCAAGGCGGTTTGTGATGTGGTTGGAAGCCCCGGGGAATTACATGCTGGGTGTTCCCGACATCCTGGGCATCGATCATCTCCTTGCAGGCATGATTGAGCGGGTTAACCGCTTCAGTAAAAAGAAAATGAGGGTATTTCAGCCTATCGAGGGTGTGATTGAAATGGTTGCCAGACTGGCAGACCAATACCCTCTGGCGGTTGTGAGCGCCAGAAGTGAAGAAACCACCCGCGAATTCCTTGCCCATACCGGGCTGGATAAATACATCTCGGTAACAGTGGGCGCCCTTACGGTTGAGCATACCAAACCATTCCCGGACCCGATCTTATACGCGGCAAGCAAAATGGGTGTTTCTGCCGAACAATGCCTGATGGTTGGAGATACGGTTGTAGATATTAGAGCCGGAAGGGCTGCCGGCGCGCAAACGTTGGGTGTATTGTGTGGCTTTGGCGAGAGATGGGAGTTGGAAAAAGCGAACGCGGATGCCATCTTGGAGACGACATCCGCGCTGGAAGGCCTGTTGAAAAAAGAATAGCTTAGTAAATACCCCAAAGGTGTAACCACCGGTTTTGTCCACCCAAGGTGCTTATGCCAATAACCACCAAGAACAAAGAGATTACGATAGCGGCAAGCATTAATTTTGGGTAAAGATCCGGCTTGCGTTTTTTATAAATGGCTGGGAGATGTCCAATAATGATCGCAAGCACCATAAAGCCCATATGCATGTGCCTGCCACCGTCAGACATGTCCGGGAGCATGAACGCGGCGCCGCCGAGGATGAGCTGAAGATCCATGAACCCGGTATAGAGTGCTGAAAAAAGCTTGGATCTTTTTGACGCTTCCACCTTTGCAAGGATATCTTTGGCCAGGTTAAAAACAGCCAAGAGCGCAATGAGGATGATGATCCATCGATTGATCGAGTGCAAGGTAAGTAAAAATCCCATGAGGTTCTCCTGTTATTTATCAAGAATTTTGGTGGATCCGAACAATTGTGAAACTGGTTTTAATTCTAACCCTGAAAGGGTATGGTGGCCGGTTTGGTAAACCTGAATACGATACTCTGTATCCGAATCCATTTTCAAGTTCAATTTGTGGCGCAATTCTCCCACGCTGATATACCCCCAAACCGTCATGGATCTCTCCATTCCCCGAAAGTTGAACCACTGCCTGTGTCGGATTGAGAAAAGCTTAGCCCCGTTGAACGTCACGATCAGGGCGGGTGGGCTGGTTTCGGTACAGTGAACCACACGAAGTTGGGTAAATACGGTGGATGAGTGCCGAACCCGAACGGTTTCAGTAAAGCGTAATTCTTCTTTTACCAATTCCAGTTTGTGGTTCAAACCTTCCACAATAACGGTCGCCGGCCTGTTCGAGACCAATTCAAAGCCAAGGTTGCCGCCATTGCGGGGCAATGGAGTGGCCAAGTCGCTAAATTGCCAGGTAGCCCATTTGGATCCGCGGACATCCAGTTGTGGGTTTGCTTGGCTGGTGGTGGAACAAAAGATAGCCAAAGCGTCGCTATTGCGTCGGTCTGCCATAGGATGGGCTACCGGAAGGGAGAAAACCGGGTCCATTTGGCTATTATCAGAAGTGCCAATAGCAGAAAGAACAAACGGCAGGCATTGCCTTGCGCCGATCTTGGTACGCGCGATTTGGCTTGGGTGTGGCAATAAAACAAACGGAATTTCATTCGCCTTTAATAACCTGCGCCAAACTATCTCAGCCAGGTTATCGCGCCGATACGCTTCTACCTCAGCCATGGTTGGGTACATCGGCAGCATTTGGGTTTTCTTACCGGCCAGATCATACAGGATACTGCCTGAGATCAGATCCAAAAGGGATGGGTCAATGAGGGTATGGATCGGCGATAGACGCGCTACCATTATGGCGATGGGGTTTGGGTTAGGGTTACATTTTTGGCAGGATCAGGTGTCGGCGATAGGAAATTTACCTGATTGACTGAAAGATCAGAGACCTTAATATTCAAGCCCGCTTCGTTGGTAGCGCTAACAAAAAAACCGAAACTGCCATTCCGATAGTAAGAATCAATAATACTGGCCTGAAAGTGGTCATTCAGGAAAACCCTGGTTTCAACCCCAGCAGTCCAAATGGTCACTTTAACCACCCCAGGAGAGCCAACCGGTACATCTCCGCTGGCAACCCATTCGGTAAGCGGCAGGGTTAGGTTTTCCCGCAATTGTTCCACCCTGAACCTGCCATCGCAGTTCATGGTAAGGCGATTTCCATATTTTTCATTTTGGGTATTAAACAACACACCATACACATCGCCCGCAGTGCACCGGTTGACGGTAAAGGTAATGCTTATGGCAGCATCGGCAAGGAGTACCTTCTGGTTGAAGGTGGTCAACCGGGCTGGTGGCTGGTTAATGGCAAATACCAATGTAGAATCAGATAAAATGGACCGATTAGGTGAATTGCCTCCCTGTAATTGGGTATTGACCCATGCCTCAGGGTCGGTAAATTGGTCGATCGAAACAACTTCACCAATACCAGATAGCACAACTGTGGTGCTGGTTGGTTGCGGGGGTGGCAAGGGTGTTGGCGTTGAGGTTGCGGGGAACCAAACGACGGTGGCGGTTTCGGTGGGTAGAACTGGCGCGGATGGGACGGGATTCTCTGCCAAGGCGGTTGGTTGTTGATCACAACTGATGGTCAAGTAAGCTAACCCCGCAACAAGTAGCACGAGAAAAAGGTGATTAATTTTTACTTTGAATAGTACCTTCATGGCTTGAATTATGACAAACAAAAAGAGTAAATTAAAAAATGCTGGTTCATTTGTACTTGTATTCTACGTGATTAAGGAGCAACAATGGCCCCAAAGGGTATTTTGGTAACAGGAGCTTGCGGAGAGATAGGGCAAGCCTTGATCAGGCAATTGGCAGAATCAACAAACGCACGGATCATCACAGCTGATCTGGCGCCGCTGCCCGAAGTGATTGCGCCGATGGTGAGCGAGCATTTGCAGGGAGACCTGTTAAATCGCTTAAAGCAATTGTACGATTACGACCTGGATGTGATCTACCATCTGGCAGCGTCTTTGTCATCCAAGGCCGAGATAGCCACCGAGGAAGCCCACCGCATCAATGTGGAAGGGACGATGCAGTTATTGTTGGTGGCGGCATACAGATCCCAAAAATATGCCAACCCGGTAAAATTTATTTTTCCCAGCAGTATTGCGGTTTACGGGTTAAAGGACCAGGAAGAAAAGATCGCCGCCGGCGCGGTGAAAGAGAATGATTTTAATTTCCCACATACAATGTACGGTTGCAACAAACTGTATTGCGAAAAACTGGGCTTATATTACAGCCATTACATGGGGCAACATCATTTGGATGATGTGCCTCCAACGATGTTGGATTTTCGTGCCATACGCTTCCCCGGCCTCATCAGTGCCTTTACCAAACCAAGCGGTGGTACCAGCGATTATGGCCCAGAAATGTTGCACGCCGCCGCACAAGGTTCGACGTACAAATGTTTCGTCCGGGAAGATACAGTGATCCCATTTATGGCGATGCCAGATGCGATCCGCTCGCTATTATTGATCACCGATGCCCCGCGGGAAAAGATCTCCCACCCTGTTTATAACATCCGGGGTTTTTCGATCAGTGCCGCCGATTTCCGAAAAGAGGCAAGGGCTGCTTTTCGCGGGGCACAGATCAGCTTTCAACCAAACCGGCAACGGCAGGGCATAGTTGATTCTTGGCCCATGGATGTGAATGACTCTACCGCCCAGGCTGATTGGGGCTGGAATGCCGAGTATGATGAGAAACGATTTTTTGAGGAATATTTTTTACCCGAGATTCGGCGCTCCTACGCCAAAAAGCCCAGTGTTCGCACCAGGGAATGACCCAAACAAAAAACAAAAAAACATCAGGTTCAACCTGATGTTTTTTTGTAATTTTGGGCGGCGGTTTTTACTTTGCCGTCACAACTTGTTCCCGTTCTGGCCCTACGCAAACCATGCGCACCGGTACCCCGGTGAGTTTGCTAATAGCAGCTATGTATGAGCGGGCTTGGTGGGGGAGTCGGTCCCATTCGCGGACGCCACATATGTCCTCATCCCACCCTGGCATGGTTTCATACATCGGCTCATAATCTTCCAGGTTCGATGGCCCAAAAACAATGTCCCTGATCTCGACGCCATTTTTCCGGTATCCAACGCAGATCTTCAGTTCCATCAAACCAGAGAGAATATCCATCTTGGTGATGATCAATTCTGTCAGCCCGTTTATGCGGACCGCATAGCGCAACAGGACACCATCCAGCCAGCCAACCCTTCGGGCCCGGCCGGTGGTTGTCCCAAACTCATCCCACGGGTTTTTTCCAGACCCACGCAACCGCTCCGCGATTTCACCGATTACTTCGGTAGGGAAGGGGCCGGATCCAACCCGGGTCTGAAAAGATTTACACACACCGGTAACAATGGCACCATTGGCAGTGGTAAGCCCCAACCCGAGGCCGGAGAAAACACCCGGGGCTGTTGTGGAGGAAGAAGTTACATAGGGGTAGGTGCCATGGTCAATATCCAGCAGTGTTCCCTGGGCGCCTTCGGCTAAAATGAACGCCTTTTTCTCGTGCGCATCACTCAACAAGATCGAAACATCAGTTATGTATGGCAGCAAAATGGATCGGTATTGGATAAAATCCTGCTCGATCTTGGCAACATCCATTTCATCGGCGCCCAAGGAGGAGAGTTGGTTGTTGATCTCTCGCGTCAGCGTGTTTAGCTTGTTCAAAAAAGATGATTCCATCATGTCCGAAAAACGCAATCCGCGCCGTATGGCTTTATCTGTATACGCCGGACCGATACCGCGCCCGGTTGTGCCAATATTCCCTTTTCCACGGGCGGCATCCAGCGCCTTATCCAAAGCCTGATGGGAAGGGGTTATCAGGTGGGCTGCGTGCGAAATTCGCAATCGCTGGGGGCCAACCAAAATACCATGTCCCTTAAGCATTTCCATCTCTGCCAAAAGCGATTGTGGATTAATGACCATGCCATTGCCCAAGACCGCTACAGCATGCGGGTGAATGATCCCGCTGGGAATGAGGTGCAGTTTAAACAAAGTGTTGCCAACAGTTACGGAATGGCCGGCGTTATCTCCGCCGTTATACCGGGCAACGAAATCACTCTTGGCGGCATACCAATCTACAATTCGCCCTTTCCCTTCATCACCCCATTGGGTTCCTACTATGATTTGAATGGGCATTTTATCTCCATCACTTGTTTGATCTCAACGACCTGATAAGGTTGGTGTTCATCGGCAACAATAACAAAATTGTTGAAATGACCATGGCAAGAGTTAATCCATTTGAAATCTGTTGACCGATTGGAATGATCCAGTTGGGTTGTTCACGCCTGGCAAACTGCTCCAATTTGTCCTTGTCGGTGATCCTGATCCGGTCAAACGGCGCACTTTGGTTCACTTCTCCAAAGACAAAGCCAGTTGGGTCATTAAAATTAAAGGATTGATCTGAAATTTGGTCGATGGGGCCTTCTTCCAAATTGGGAGCAAATTCACGCATGCCATATCCAAACAATACTTCGTACGGTGTTAGGGTGCTGGCGTGTTGGTCAAACACCCGTGCGTCATTCAGTTCGTTCAGGATCTGTTTCACTTCAAATCGTTCACCATCGCGGACCTGGCTCCAAATGGACTGGCTTCCATCCACCGAAAATTGGCGGCGCTGAAGGGAATCTAATGGAAGCAGAAAATAGATCGATGTGGCCGCCAGGCTGAAAACCACTATGGCAGCCCAAATCGCGTTTCTTGCCCGAGGAGCAGAAAAAAACCGATTGAAAACTCCATCCAATGACAAGCCAGCCAAAATTGAAAGTGGCAAAATGAGAACTGCGGTAAAACGCGGATTGACATGCAAAGATCGAAGGATCGGCAGGCTGCCCAAAACCGTGTAAAAGTTGCCTTTGGTAGTGATGAATTCCACCAAAACAACCATCATGGCCAGCAAAACAAGGGCGCTCCACCATTGATGTGCAGATAACCGCCGTTTGTTTTGCCGAAGCTCGAAAAAAGCGGTGATCATGCCAACCAGTATCAAAAGGAACAATGCTGGTGAGAGGGAGACGTCCAATTCCCACATTGGCAGGTTGCTGCCAGTGTATGTCATCAACAGGTCCCAGGCGTATTTGTGGGTTTTGCCGGTAACCAAGCCAAAAAAAGAAAACACCATAGAGCCAAGGAGTTGAAGCGGGATGGCTATCAGGCTTTGTACCAAGGTTGTATTGTATTCATCGGCAATGGCGCGCGGAAAAGACCGCAAAAAAGATAATACAGCGTACAGTTTGGATGCGCCAAGAGCCAGGGCTATCAAACTACTCACAAAGGCATTGCGAAAATAATTTTTGAGTTGTACTGTTCCAGGAAAAAACACCCCAGCCAAGGGAAAAAACAGCAAACAGGCAAAAACCATATATACAATGGCGTAAAAGCCACCGCCATAAAGCAACACCGCAAAAACCCACCCAACCAATAACCAGTTCTGAGTTAGTTTGGTTTTGGCTGTTAGCCCCAAAATGGCCAGGGGGAGCAATAAATAACCCATAAAGGTAAGATGGCCAATCCCCAAATGTTGCAACATGAATCCATTAAGAGTAAAGAATAATGCCACCACCAGGCTTGCGTGATGAGACAACCCAAGCCGCTTGTTGGCCAAATTAAATGCACCCAAATTGCCAAGGATAATAAAAACACAGATAGCCGCAAGGCTGGCACGCCATGGGTCCATGAATAAGGTAAAAGCTTGGGGCAAGGAGAATTGGATCTGTTGTGGGTTGGGGTAGGATGGCAACCCTCCGCCAAAACTGGGCGTATACCACTGGATGGACAAGCCATTGGTCACATAGTGCAAATGGCTGTCGATCAACCTTGGTATGAAATACTTGTAATCCATGCCGACTTTGGGGTAATACTGCCCCAAGGAGAGCAAATACACCCCGCAAATGATCACGGACTGAATCCATAAAAGGGAGGTTTCTTTGAGCTTTTGCATAAATTATTGGTTCGACCCAAAGTGTAGCATATAAAAAAATATGCGCAAAAAAAGCTACCTTTTTTCAAGGTAGCCTGCCGAATGGTAATGCCAAGATCTTGCTTACTTGCAGATACCGCCAGACCAAAAAATCGATCCAGCTTTGCGAATACCAGGAAATGAGTACTGTTGCAGAACAAAATCGCCATTGTTGCGCAAATAAAACAATTTGATGTCGCCATCGGACTCTGTAGATGCGCTTAAGATCTGCGGGAGCCCGTTGGAATAACAAACATCTTCCGGAATTGGCCCCATGTCAACATCCATTCCCAAGAACGCCTGTTGAGATGCGCCACAGCCGCTAACAAGCAATAACAACAATGTTCCAAGAAGGATCAAAACAAGTTTATTTTTCATTGTTTTCCTTTCTGTCTTTACTACACTTATTATAGGCATTCCATGTAACCGAGGCGGCAGTGAGGTCGTTCTGTAATACCTTTGAAATGATAGAATAATTGTATGGCTAATATGCTCACCCAATTCCTGCATCACATCAACCAAACCCGGCGCAACCATGCGCTGGAGCATGCGACCATTCACCTGATCGGTCGCAAGCGTCCAGGCAAGGCATTTGCCGGCCATTCAAACCCTTTCGGTTTTATATTGGTCGGAGATGCCAACCCGGAGTTGGTTGCGCAAACTGCCAGCGAGGCAATGGAATTATTGCGCCAAGGACATGCTTCCTTGGCGATCCATGAAGGCTGCGGTACCAATTACGCCATCTCTGGCGGGTTGGCAGCTGTTTTTGCCTTGTTGGCAACCGCAAACACAACCTCAAACCAACAACGTTGGAGCCGTTTCCCATTGGTCATGTTGTTGTCTTTGGTCGCGTACCTGATTGGCCGTTCACTTGGGCCAATCGTGCAAAAGAAAACTACAACCAACCCACACCTTGGCCAAACGCGCCTGCTCTCGGTATCGCGCATCTTCAATAATGTAATTTGGGTCCACACTTCTGGGAGCTAATTTGGCAGCCAAGCGTTTTTACCTGATCCATGGGTCAGATGAATTTGCGATCGAAAGACGGATCAAGTCTATTTGCGACACATTTAGTGATCCTACCTCCGCCCAAATGAACACTGCCCGGCTGGATATGGCCAAGGTGGATGTCGCCCAGGCGATCGATGCCGCATTTGCGATGCCATTCCTCTCTGATACTCGGTATGTGATCCTGGATAACGCAGTCCACCCATTTGTGGGCAATGTTGGTAAAACAACCGTTCAGCATTATCGTACGCAAATGTTGGATATGCTAAATAGATTGCCACCAACAAGCGCGCTAATAGTTACTTACAATGCCGATATAGACGCCGGAAAGGATAAGAAAGCCGAGAATCCGCTTTCTTGGTTATCTGGCTGGAGTGCACCCGATGGGCAGAGCTTCCAAATCGATGGATATACCGTTCCGCGTTCCGAGGTCGACAAACGCAAGTGGATCCTCAAGGCTGCTAAAGAGATCGGTCTCGCTATTCACGACCAGGCTGTTGGGTTCCTGATCAGCTTCTCCGGAGAATTTGACACCCGAGCCTTGGGAAATGAGATCGCCAAGTTGGCAGCATATGTGAACTACGAACGCATGGCGACTTTGGCAGATGTCACTGCCGTATGTGTATCTAAAGAAGTTTTTAGCATTTTTGAACTGACCGATGCCATTGGCCAACAAGAGTTAACGGCGGCGATGAAGATCTATCGAAATTTATCCCAGGAACTGGATCCTGCTACCGAGATCTTCCCGATGATCGTTCGACAATACCGCCTGTTGCTGCAGGTTGCGTATGTAGAGCAAGTGATCAAAGAGCCTTCGCAAATACCGGTCATCAACGGTTTGAGTAACTCATGGGTTGCTGATAAATTTAGGGCCCAAGCCCGTAAATATCCCTTTGAAAGCTTGCGCAGGATCTATAAGGCGTTAATGGAGCTGGATCTGGCGGCAAAACGCTCCAGGATCGATCCTGGAACCGGTATTGAAATATTTATCTACGAAAGCTCCCGCGGTGCGGTTTTTCCGATCTCTCCGATCTTAACCCCCCGGCCTGTTGTTGAGCACCAATAATGATAAGCATGCAAAAAAGAGCGCACCTTTTTTGGGGTGCGCTCTTTTTTTTCAACATAGTTGTTCAAGCGAGAGGGTAAGCAATCGCCAAACCCTTGGCACGGAGGGGAGGTACATGCGCTCGGTCGGTGAGTGGGGATTCTCGATGGTGACTCCTATGGATATCATGTCGATCCCCGGGTAAATATCGCCGATCGTACTGCATTCCAACCCGGCATGGATGCTTTCGATCTTGGCTTCTGTGCCAAACAGGGTTTGATAGCTTTTGCCAAGAACAGAAAGGATCGGCGAGGCCATATTGGGTTTCCAGCTTGGGTAGCTGCTTTCGGTGGTAACGACTCCGCCAGCTTGTTGGCCAATGCTGTAAATTCGGCTGGTGATCTCCGCCAACCTGGACATACTGGTGCTGCGCTGGCTGGTGATAACCTTGAAGTTGTCTCCAATGAGGCTGATGTTGGCCAAATTATTTGATGTCTCAACGAAACCGGCGATGTCGTAAGACATGTTCATCACACCATGCGGCAGGCTATTTAGCAAATGGATCACCCGAGCAGAATCATTGTTGGCAAGGGCAGTTGTTGAAGCGGCAACCCGCGTTACCCGCACCGTCAGGTCGGGCTCTACCGAAGCATGTTCTGCCCTAAAGGTTGCTCCAAAGGTTTGTGCGATCTCTGTGGCGCTATCGATGGCGGAATCCGCGACTAGAACTGTTGCCTTGGCCTCTCTGGAAATGGCATTATGGGCGGTTCCGCCGCTGATGGCGGAGATCCTGAGCGGGCTTTGCTGGTTGATCTTCCATAAAATGCGGGCAAGCAGTTTATTGGCATTGGCAAAGTTTTTATCAATGTCTACACCGCTATGTCCACCGCGGCAACCTTCCACGCAAATTTCTATCGCGGCTAAATCGGCAGCAGGTAGGGTATGGACGGGCAGATTAATGTGGGTTGTCTCACCACCGGCACAACCTACCACGTAGGTGCCTTCTAATTCCGAATCGATATTGATCAGAGTTTTACCTTGGATGAAACCAGGTTTCAGATCGTTAACCCCGCTTAACCCCACCTCTTCCTTGACGGTGAAAAGCAACTCAAGGGGTGGGTGTTGGATCGTCTTGTCGGCGGCAAGAGCCATCGCGAATGCAATAGCTATTCCGTTGTCTGATCCCAGGGTGGTTTCATCCGCGCGCATCCAATCACCTTCAACAATGTTTTGGATCGGGTCCTTGCTGAAATCATGTGCGGAGCGGGCAGATCTTTCGCAGACCATATCCATATGTCCCTGGATGACGATCGGGGCGCTTTGTTCGCCCCCATTTTTGCCAGGGACCCTGATCACCAAATTTCCCCCCGCGTCTTGGTTTGAAACCAGCCCATGTTCGGTGGCCCAGTGTTGCAACCAGGCGCATAATTCCACCTCGTTTCCGCTGCAGCGGGGAATAGCGGAGATCTGCTTGAAGTACCCTAAGATCAGTTCGGTATTTTTATCCATTGTTCAACTGCCTTTCCAATTCGGCCCGCATTAATTGCGGGTTGGCTTTCCCGGATGCTTTTTTCATGGCTTGGCCAAATAAAAAGTTGATCACCGTAGTTTTGCCGGCACGGTAACTGGCAACTTCTTCCGGGTTCTCTACTACCGCATCCCGGACAAAGGTTGTGATCAGCACGGTATCAGATACTTGTACCAGGTTCTTATCTTTTACGATCTGTTCAGCGGGTTTTCCGCTCTGGGCCATCTCCACCAATATGCTTTTGGCAGTGTTCTGGTTGATGTCTCCCTTGGCAACCAGGTCGAGCAGGTTGGCAAGCGATTGGGCGGATACAGGGGAATCACCAAACCATTTCTCCTGAGCGCCGAGCAAGGCGACCATTTCTCCCGTGACCCAAGAGAAAACCGTTCGGACTGGCAGGAAAGGCGAACAAGCCAAGACCGCTTCGAAGAAATTCGCTGATGCAAGGTCAGATACCAATTGCCATGCTTCCTGGGTCTGTAGTTTATAGGTTGCCATAAACCTTTCGGCCTTTTTCCATGGGCTTTCAGGTAAACCAGCTGAAAGTTCCTGCAACCATGCTTCATCAACAGTGATCGGGGGTAAGTCGGGTTCGGGGAAATAACGGTAGTCGTGCGCGTCTTCTTTCGATCGTTGGCTATAGGTTGCCTGCTTGGTGTCATCCCAGCCAACGGTCTCTTGTAATACAGGTTGTCCATTTTCCAATAATTGGATGTGGCGTTGGATCTCAAAATCAACCCCTTTTTCCAGAATACGGAAAGAGTTGAGGTTCTTGATCTCCACTTTGGTACCCAATTTGGGATCACCCACTGGCCTCACGCTAATGTTGGGTTCAATGCGCATCACCCCTTTTTCCAGGTCGCCACTGTTCACACCGAGATAGCGTACCAGCGCCCGAAGATACTCCGCGTAAACGCGCACTTCTTCAGCGGAGTGAAAATCTGGCTCGGTGACGATCTCGAGCAAAGGCACGCCTGAGCGGTTCAAATCGACCAACGAATGGCTTTCTTTTCCCGAACCGGCATGGGTTAGTTTGCCGGTGTCTTCCTCAAGGTGAACCCGACGAATGCGGATATGGCGCTCTCCCTGTGATGTAAATAGGGTGATCTTGCCGTGTTGGCCAATCGGATGATCGTATTGGGTGATCTGGTAGCCTTTGGGTAGGTCTGGGTAAAAGTAGTTCTTGCGGGAGAAAATACTGGTAGTTGCCAACTCGCAACTCAAAGCAGCGGCAACCATATACCCATATTCAATAGCCTTTACGTTGGGTACTGGCAAGGTGCCTGGGTGTCCTGCGCAAACAGGGCAAACTGCAGAATTTGGTGGCGCGCTGGTAAGATCTACTACCGGGCACGAACAAAACATTTTAGATTCCGTCAGCATTTCAACGTGGATCTCTAAGCCGATCACGGGTTCATAGTTCATGGGCTGCATCCGGGAATTAAATTAATGTAGCAGGCAGATCATTGGAAAAGATCGTAGCCGGTATCAGAATCATCTTCGCCGTCGATCTCGTCCTCAATATCGATCTCATCGCGCTGGATGTGCAACCACAGCAATAATACCTGTCCGTCATCCGTCTCCACAGAGCGGGCAGCCAGGATCGGGGCCGAAGCTTCCAGGCCAAGCTCATCCTTGTAATGGAGAGTGATAGGTTGTTTGTGTTTCCAACGGCTGTAGCAACGTTCCACCAATGCGGGGCCGTTAAAGGTACGCAGGCGGGTGAGGGCGGTGATCGAGTAGTTGTGCGTCTCGTTAAGGCCTAATGCCCAACCGTCCTGCACTGGCTCAAAAATGGGAGTGGGTCCCTCAATGATGGTGATCTTGTCTTCCATATCGTTTCCTTATTGGATAAAAATATACCATAAAAGGCTGCCTTCAGACGTCCCTCAGGGTGGCGGGAGGGCTACCCAAAGGCGAAAAAACCTGACAAATATCATCAAAAAAGATTATTCTCGGCGATTGTGAAATTTTCCACTGATAAACCCATTATGTTATACTTTGCACAATCCAAATTTACCCCCTGATGGGAGTTCTTTTATGCTGTCACATGAATATATTGCCATCGCAGTATTTATCGCGATCACTGCTCTGGTTGGCGTGATCGCGATTGTTCTGGGTACGATTTTTGGCCCACAGCGCCCAGCCGGTACCAAGACCATGCCGTACGAATCGGGCATGAATCCGATCGGTCCCGGATCCCGCCGTGTGCCAGTCCGCTTTTACCTCATTGCGGTTTTGTTCATTTTGTTCGATATAGAAGTTGTCTTTTTCATCCCCTGGGCTTTGATCTTTAACCAATCGGTTGCCAACGGCAATGGCATTTTTATGCTTGCCGAAATGGCGGTATTTGTGCTGATCTTGCTTGTGGGTTATGCCTATGCGTGGAAGAAAGGAGCCTTGGAATGGGAGTAGAACAAAAACTTGGCGAAATGGGCGTTGTTACCGCCAAGCTTGAAGACTTGGTGAATTGGAGCCGCACGAACGCAATGTGGCCGATGTTGTTTGGTTTGGCATGTTGCGCCATCGAAATGATGGCAGCCCAGGCGGCGAACTATGATATGAGCCGATTCGGCATGGAGTTGATGCGCCCAAGCCCACGGCAAAGTGACCTGATGATCGTGGCTGGCCGGGTTTCCCGCAAAATGGCCCCGGTTGTACGGCGCCTTTATGACCAAATGCCCGACCCCAAATGGGTGATCGCAATGGGCGATTGCGCTTCCTGCGGTGGTGTTTTCAATAACTACGCGGTGGTGCAGGGCGTTGATGAGGTTGTTCCGGTAGATGTGTATGTTGCCGGTTGCCCGCCACGCCCAGAAGCGTTGATCCACGGGGTTATTACCCTGCACGAAAAAGTAAAGAAAGAAAGAATGAAGGACTGGGCCTGATATGAGCACGATCGATGAAGTGATCACCCATCTGGCAGAGAAGTTTGGCGCTGTCATCAGCGAATTTGCTGGCGAAAAAAGCCTGACCGTGCCGGCCGAAAAAATGCTTGCTTTTGCCCAGTACCTTAGTGACGAAGCTGGCTTCGAATTATTGTCTTGCGTTACCGCGATCGACTATTGGCCGCAAGAAACCCCTCGTTTTCACCTCGCTTACCGGTTTAATTCCATTTCCCGCAACCTGTCCCTCAATGTTCGGGTACCTGTTCCGGGGGTAAGACCGGTTGCCGATTCGTTGGAAAAGATCTACTACAATGCCAACTGGCAAGAGCGTGAAGTATTCGATTTGTTTGGCATTAAGTTCGAAGGTCATTCAGACCTTCGCCGGATCCTGATGCCGCACGATTGGCAAGGCCACCCCCTTCGCAAAGATTATCCGCTGGGTTACGAAGAACCTCAATTCACCTTCAATTTTGATGAGATCGACCTTCGTAAACCCTATGCCAAGAACCGGGACGGTGCATAACCATGTCACAGTTGCAAAGTGTAACCCTTGACGAGATCAAACACCTGGTCTCAGACCGGGCCCTTGAGGGCGAAACCATGCTCCTCAATATGGGCCCACAACACCCATCTACCCATGGCGTGTTGCGTGTTTTGTTAGAGCTGGATGGTGAAACCATAGTCAATTCAATTCCCGATATCGGCTTTTTGCACACGGGTGTTGAAAAGAACATGGAAGCGAAGACCTATACAAAAGCCGAAGTGATGACCGACCGCATGGACTACCTGAACACAGTCGGCAACAACCTTGCCTACTGTTTGGCGGTAGAAAAATTGGTTGGTTTGGATGTTCCCATTCGGGCTCAATATCTGCGGGTGATCCTGGCGGAGCTTCAGAGATTGGCCAGCCATATGGTTTGGCTCGGCACCTCAGCGCTTGATCTGGCCGCCATGTCCAATTTCATGTATACCTTCCGCGAACGCGAGATCATTTTGGGCATTTTGGAAATGGTTTCGGGCCAACGCATGATGACCACCTACATCCGCCCTGGCGGAGTATGGAGGGATGTGCCGGCGGAATTTGTACCCGCGGTGCGCGACCTGCTGAAGATCCTGCCCAAACGTATTGATGAGTATGAATCCTTGCTCACCAAAAATCCGCTGTTCATAGATCGTACCGCTGGCATCGGCATCATCTCCGGCGCGGATGCGATCCGTTGGGGCCTGACCGGCGCCAGCCTGCGTGGTTCAGGGGTCAATTACGACCTGCGCCGTTTTGCGCCATATAGCTCTTACGAGCATTTTGATTTTGAAGTTCCTTTGCGCACCGATGGCGATGTACGCGCACGCTACCTCGTCCGAATTGAAGAAATGCGCCAATCGATCCGAATTGTGCAGCAGGCATTGGACAAGCTTCCCGAAGGCGCGATCCGTTCTTCCAACCATAAATTTGTGCCCCCGCTCCGCTCTGAGATCGGCACCAGCATGGAAGCGCTGATCCATCACTTTAAGTTGTGGACAGAAGGCTTTGATGCTCCGGCGGGTTCGGTTTATGTAGCGGTAGAATCTCCGCGTGGTGAACTGGGAGTGTATTTGGAAGGTGATGGCGGCCCGAAACCGTACCGCGTCCATTTCCGTACACCTTCGTTCGATAACTTGCAAGTACTACCGGTTTTGGCCAAGGGCACGTTGGTTGCCGATCTTGTCGCCATCATCGGTTCAGTAGACATTGTCCTGGGAGATATTGACCGATGAGTCTCACGGAAAAATATAACGAAGAAGTGAAAGCCATTCTGGCGAAGTACCCGAACAAACGGTCGGCTGTAATGCCATTGTTGTACCTGGCCCAACGCGAGGGTGGTTTTGTAACCAAAGAGAGCATGGCCGAGATCGGCGCCATGCTGGGTATGGAAACCACTGAGGTTGCCGCGATCGTTGGTTTTTACAGCCTGTACCATGATGAACAAGCAGGCAAATATCGCATGCAGGTATGTGCCGACCTACCCTGCGCATTGCGTGGGGCAGACAAGTTTTTGGAGACATTGTGCTCTAACCTGGGTGTAAAGGTGGGCGAAACCACCAGCGACGGGATGATCACGGTTGAATCGGTGATGTGCCTGGCGGGTTGCGACAGGGCTCCTATGTTCCAGGTGCAAGATGGCGATGTGGTGACCTATCACGAAAACATGACCATCGACAAGACGATGGAATTGGTAGAAGCATTGCGTGCAGCTGGCAAGGAGGTGAAGTAATGGAACATTACCTGCTTCGCCATCGGGATGTAGCCAATATTCACAAGTTGGATGTTTACCGCGCCAATGGCGGTTTCGACGCGCTTAAAAAAGCAGTTACCTCTATGCAGCCGCAGCAGATCATTGATGAAGTAAAAACATCGGGTTTGCGTGGCCGTGGTGGCGCTGGGTTCCCTACCGGGGTTAAATGGTCCTTTTTGCCCAACAATAGTTGGCCCCATTATGTGGTTTGCAATGCCGATGAATCGGAACCTGGAACCTTCAAAGACCGCGAAATTATGGAAAAGAACCCGTTCCAATTTTTGGAGGGGGTTGCCTTGGCCTGTTATGCGGTCGGTGCCAATGAAGGGTACATTTATCTTCGCGGTGAATTTTTCGGTATCAGAAACTTCCTGGATGAATGTATCGCAGAAATGGAAGCGGCAGGCTTGCTGGGCGATAAGCTCTTCGGTACCAATTACTCGCTTCGGCTAAAGACCCACCTCGGCGCAGGCGCCTACATCTGTGGTGAAGAGACTGCCCTGCTCGAATCGATTGAAGGAAAACGCGGCCAACCGCGTGTACGCCCGCCTTTCCCCGCGGTGGTTGGTTTATACGGCAAACCTACCGTCATCAATAATGTAGAAACCCTTGCCAACCTGCCCCTGATCGTAGACAAAGGCGCGGTTTGGTACCGCACAATGGGCACAGAGAAAAGCCCGGGCGTCAAGGTTTTTTCCCTTTCTGGCAATGTTGTAAGGCCTGGCAATTACGAGCTACCCCTTGGCACAACCTTCCGCGAGTTGATCTTTACACACGGTGGCGGTATTCCGGATGGCCGCAAGGTCAAAGGCATTATGCCTGCCGGCGCTTCTTCATCCATCATCCGTGTAGATGACACTACGTTTGACACAGTGATGGACACCCCAATGGATTATGAGAATGTGCAGAATGTTGGTTCCTTGTTGGGCTCCGCCTCGGTGATCATCATCGATGACAGCCACGATATGGATTGGGTGATCAACAAGACCGTGCACTTCTTTAAGCACGAGAGTTGTGGAAAGTGTACCCCTTGCCGCGATGGTAACTATTGGATGTACCACATTGTTGACCGTATTCACGAAGGGCATGGCAGCCAAAAAGATCTGGCGCTTCTCATGAGCGTCGCGAACCAGGTCAACGGCAAATGTTTATGCGCGTTAGGAGATTTCTCTACCATGGCGGTTACCTCAGCCTTGGAGCGATTCCCCGAAGATTTCAATAAAAAGGTGAAGGCATAACCATGGCCAAATCAATTACCCTCACCATCGACAAAACCAAAGTGACCGTTTCTGAGGGCACGTTGGTAGTAGATGCCGCCAAAAAGGCCGGTATCGATATCCCTGTATTTTGTTACCACCCCAAAATGGAACCGGTTGGCATGTGCCGCCAATGCTTGGTGGAGATCGGCCGCCCAATGGTGGACCGTGCCACTGGCCAACCCATTTTAGAGGCGGATGGAACCCCCAAGGTCCAATTTATGCCCAAGCTGGAGACCGCCTGTACCAACACCGTCTCAGAGGGCATGGTTGTGCTCACCGAAACTGAGCGGGCAAAGCAAGGGCAAAAAGAGATCCTTGAACTCTTGCTCACCAATCACCCGCTGGATTGCCCCATTTGTGACAAGGGTGGCGAGTGCCCCCTGCAAAACCTGACCCTTGCCCACGGGCCCGAACAAAGCCGCTTCTTGTTCGAGGACAAACAGCGCCAGGAAAAGAATGTAGCCCTTGGTGATATGATCTTCATTGACCGAGAGCGGTGCATCCAATGCGCCCGTTGTATCCGCTTCCAGGACAAGATCGCCGGAGACGCGGTGCTGGGCTTTTACCAACGCGGCCGCTCCACCGATGTGGTCACTTTTTCAGACCCCGGTTTCGACTCGGTATTCTCAGGCAACACCACTGATATTTGCCCGGTAGGCGCGCTCACCAGTGTCGACTTCCGATTTGGAGCCCGCCCTTGGGAAATGAAGAATGCCCCCTCTATTTGTAACCAATGCCCGGTAGGCTGTAACGTAACCTATAATGTGCGTCGCGAAGCAAAAGCAGGTGGGTCATACGTCATCAAACGCGCGCGACCACGCCAAAATGAGCAGGTGAACGAAATTTGGATGTGCGACAAAGGCCGCTTTGCCAGCCACCATTACACCGAATCCCCTGCCCGCCTAAAGCAAGACCCCGCCAGCATGGCCGCCAGCATCCAACAAGCGGCTGCGCTGATCACCGCAAACAAGGGAGACATGGTCATCCTTGCGGGTGAAAACCTGACCAATGAAGAATTGTTTAACCTGCGTGGTTTTGCCCACAGCGCCAAAGGCCAGATCTATGCCTATGGCAAAATGGGTGGCGGAGACCTGACAGCCGCCTATGGCCTCACTGCGGGTTCCAATCTGGGCGACCTCGGCAAAGGCGATACGATCGTCGTAGCCGCATCCGACCTCTATCATGAAGCGCCCATTTGGTATTTACGCATCAAAGCTGCCGCACAGCGCGGCGCAAACCTGGTTGTCCTCAATGGGCGACATACCAAACTGGATGAGTACGCGTCGTTCGTAGTCCGTTACGCTTATGGCGATGAACCCCAGGTTGTACGCGGTTTGGTCACAAAGGATAAGATCGGCGCTGCCATTAATGACGCCAAGAATTTGGTTGTGTTCTACGGTTCCGATGGCCTTGGCCTGGATGGAACCACCAATTTGGCCAATGCCTGCGCTTCTTTGGTTCGTAACCGCGCCGGTAAACCCAATAACGGTTTGGTAGGTGTTTGGCAAAGTGCCAACACCCAAGGCGCCTGGGAGTTGGGCATAAAGCCAGCTGCTGATCTTGCCAAGGCAGTTGCGGGAAAGGTGGTTTACATTATCGCTGCCGACCCGGTGGGTGATGATCCCTCGCTTGCGCAAGCGCTTTCTCACGCCAAAGCCGTTATAGCGCAGGATGTGGTCTCTACAGCCACAACCGCGATTGCAACTGTGGTATTACCCGCGCAAGCACATACCGAGCGAGAAGGAACATTTACCAGCGCCGAAAGGCGGGTACAACGCTTATACCAGGCAATACCGGCGCCATCTGGCACAAAAAGCGACTTGGCATTGACCGCCGAAGTTGCCAATGCCTGTGGCGTGGAGTTGGAAGGCAAGGCCGCCATCCTCGTTATGAAGAAATTGGTTGCAAGCGAAAAAGCGTTTGCCAAGATCACCTATGAAGACCTCGCAAAAGTCGGGGACCAATGGCCAGATGTTGGCTCGGCGGACCTGTATTTTGGCGGAACTTCCTATAAAAACACCCAGGGTTTGGGCAGCCATCTTGCCTATGTCACCGGTTTTGTAAACCTGGCCGAACCCAAGCCAACCCAACGCGTTGCTGAGAACACTTTGGTCGCCATACCGGTGACCAAGTTGTTCGACCAAGGCACCATGGTTTTGCCAGCTGCCAACCTGCGTGGCCGAATTGACCAACCAACCGTGAGCGTTGGCAAGGCTGTCGCCACAAAATACGCCCTTGTTGGCGGTGAAGAAGTTAAGATCAAACTGAATGGAACAGAGAACAGCGCGAAAGTGGCCATCGATGACTCGTTAGCCGCCGATGTTGTTTTGGTACCACGAAGTTATGGATTCGCGATCTCACAACCTTGCGCTGTTGAACTCCTCGTAAAACAGCCAGACCGTTTAGGAGGTAATTAATGGACTGGGTTAAGATCCTCGAGTGGGTCATCAAAGGCTTTGCCTTGGTGATGATCTTGCTGACAGGTTTTGCCTACCTAACATGGTACGAGCGCAAGTTGCTCTCTCGCATGCAGGTGAGGTATGGCCCCAATCGGGCTGGCAAGTTCGGTTTGCTCCAGCCGATAGCTGACGCGGTGAAGCTGATCTTTAAAGAAGAGTTGATACCCGACCAGGCAGAAAAAATCCTTTTCATTGTGGCGCCCATCATCACCGTAGTACCGGCCATCGTTATTACCGCCACAGTTCCGTGGGGTCCCGATATGCAAATATTCGGCTACACGCTTAAGCCATACATTGCCGATATTGATGTAGGTGTCTTGTATATCACCGCGATCGCTTCGATCGCTGTTTACGGGATCGTGTTGGCAGGTTGGTCCTCCAACAACAAATACGCTACCCTTGGTGGCTTGCGTTCAACTGCGCAAATGGTTAGTTACGAGTTGGCGCTGGGTTTGTCATTCACCGCGGTAATTTTGTTGTCTGGTTCCATGCGCATGATCGATATCGTCAATGCCCAGAGTGACCTTTGGTTCGCTGTTTTGCAACCGGCTGGCGCGGTGGTCTTCCTGATCGCAACCCTTGCGGAGCTGAACCGGGCTCCCTTTGATATGCCCGAAGCCGAACAAGAACTTACAGCCGGCTACCATGTGGAATATTCTGGCATGAAATTCGCCCTGTTCTTTATGGCTGAATACAGCAAGATGATCGCCATCGCTTCGATTGCCGCTACGGTATTCTTTGGTGGCTATCGCGAATTGTGGTTCCTCAAAGATACTATCCTCGGAGTGGACCAAACCCCGTGGCTGGGCCCGCTTTATCTCTTGGTAAAGATCCTTATTTTGCTATTCTGGATGATCTGGGTCCGTGCTACTTTGCCGCGCATCCGCTACGACCGACTGATGTCGTTTGGTTGGAAAGCAATGTTGCCTTTGTCCTTGGCAGTGGTCATCGTTTCCGCCGCGGGCATCGCGTTGGAACCGATCAATCCCCTGTTCAAATGGGTAGGCATCCCGCTTGCATCTACATTTGTCGGATTGATGACAGTCGGCATCATCGATAATGCCCTTAGGAGGAAAGTTTATGCGTCTCATTGAGCCTTTCCTTGAGTTTGCCCATGGCTTAAAGACGGTACTGTTCACCATTCTGGAAAAGCCGGTCACGGTGCAATATCCCGAGGAGAAACGCCCGGTAGCGAAACGGTATCGCGGCCGACATGAATTGAAGCGGTACGATAACGGCTTGGAGAAATGCATTGGTTGCGCTTTGTGTGCCGCCGCCTGCCCGGCAGATGCCATTTTTGTGGAAGCATCGCCAAATACCGATGAGAATCGTTATTCTCCTGGAGAGCGTTTTGCCAGCACATACGAGATCAATATGCTCCGTTGTATCTACTGCGGATATTGTGAAGACGCCTGCCCCACCGAGGCGATCGTACTGGGTGACAATTATGAACTAACCTATACCGACCGCCGTGATGCCATTTACACCAAGAGTATGTTGATCGACGCGGTTCCAGCGGGCGGCCAACCTACTCCAATGGCTACCGAAAAGGGTATGTTCACCCGCTCCATCCCTGAAATGAAAGATCCCACGGATTAAGGCTGGTACTGATGACAGGTGAACTGATTTTATTCTTTGTTTTGGCTCTTATCGCGGTCACCACCGCGGTTGGCATGTTGGTTAGCAAGAACGCGGTTTACGCGGCCTTGTACCTGGTGCTCAACTTTGCTACCGTTGCCATTTTCTACCTGATGTTGGGTTCGCCCTTTATCGCGTTATCGCAAGTAACGGTCTATGGCGGCGCCATTATGGTGTTGTTCCTCTTCGTTATTATGCTGTTGGGCGCCGAAAATATTCAGGCGGAGATCACCTTGCAAAAAGCGTGGCCTGCGATCGTGCTAACGGTGGCTTTGCTTGGTTTGATGATCTGGATGGCTGCCACTCAGGTGCCGGTAGTAGGTCTGTCAGCGGAATCCACGCTTGCCGATGCGGCACCGCAACCCTTGGCCTTTAGCCTCTTCTCCACCTACCTGCTTCCGTTTGAGATCACCTCCTTCTTGCTCTTGGTCGCCATGATCGGCGCGATCGTGCTGACCAAGCAGGATAAGAAAGGGTCAGGGAAATAGGGATGATCCCGGTAAATTACTACCTCATTTTGTCTGGTGTGTTATTCTCGGCGGGCGCGGTAGGGGTGCTGATCCGACGCAATTCTTTGGTCATTTTTATGTCCATCGAGCTGATGTTGAATGCCGCCAACCTTGCATTTGTTGCCTTCGCCAAAATGCACAGCGCCAACCCGGCTGTTGTGCACAATGGCCAGATCTTTGTTTTCTTTGTTATGACGGTGGCCGCCGCTGAAGTTGCTGTTGGCTTGGCGTTGATCGTAGCCATCTTCCGCAAGAAACAAAGCATCGACGTTGACCAATTGAACCAGCTCAAGGGATAACGATATGGAAACCGCAAATTTATATTTCAACCTTGTGCCCTGGATCGTATACTTTCCGATCATTGGTTTATTGCTCAACCTTACCATCGGAAAAAAACTGAATGAAAATGGCATCGGCGCGATCGCTGTGTCGGCTTCCGCGGCTGCGTTTGTGGTGGCAGTGTTGCAAGCCTATTCCATCGGCATCCATCACGAAGCCGTCTCCGTAAAGGTAGCCGACTGGATCCACATCGGCGAGCTGGCATTGGACTGGACCTTCCGTGTAGACACCTTGTCCGTCACCATGATGCTGGTCGTTTCGGGCGTGGGCACATTGATCCACATCTATGCCATCGGTTATATGAAGGAAGATGTTCGCTTCCACCATGACGAACCGCGTTTCAGGCGATTCTTTGTCTTCCTCACTCTGTTCATCACCATGATGATGGTGTTGGTCAGCGGTGATTCTTATATGATGTTGTTTGTTGGCTGGGAAGGTGTAGGCCTTAGTTCCTTCCTGTTGATCGGTTTTTGGTACGATTTCGATACCCTTGGCCGGCCATCTTTTGCCAATTCAAACGCCGCCAAAAAAGCGTTCATCACCAATCGCGTAGGCGATTTTGGTTTCCTGATGGCCGCTTTCCTGATGTTCTGGCAGTTCCAAAGCACCAACTTCGATAATGTTTTTGCCGCGGTTGCCCACGCCGAGCCCTGGGTGATCTTGTGGATCACCATCTCGCTGTTGGTTGGTGTGGCGGGCAAATCGGCGCAGATCCCCCTTTACATTTGGCTGCCAGACGCGATGGCCGGCCCTACCCCTGTTTCGGCATTGATCCATGCCGCGACGATGGTGACAGCCGGCGTTTACCTTGTTACCCGCAGCGCGCCGATTTTTACCCTTAGCCACGACGCGCAATACATCACCGCGACTGTTGGCGCGCTTACCGCGTTGTTTGCCGCAACCATTGCTGTTGGCCAGTACGATATCAAAAAAGTGCTTGCCTACTCCACCATCAGCCAGCTGGGCTTTATGGTGGCGGCGGTGGGCATGGGCGCTTTCGCCGCCGGCATGTTCCACCTCATCACCCACGCCTTCTTTAAGGCCTTGTTGTTCCTTTCCGCCGGGTCCGTCATCCTGGGTATGGAGCGCGGCCATCACCATCTGGCGCATCATGGCCACCATGGTAAAGGCCACGAAGAGGTGTTTGACCCCGGTGACATGCGCAATATGGGCGGCTTGCGCAAACAAATGCCCGTCACGTTTTGGCTGTACATGATCGGTACAGTTGCTTTGGCTGGTTTGTTCCCGTTCGCTGGTTTCTGGTCCAAGGATGAGATCCTGGCCGACGCCTTCCATGTCTTCCCCCATGTTTACTGGGTGTTGTCGGCTGCTGCTTTCCTCACCGCCTTCTACATGGGCCGTCAGGTCTGGATGGTATTCTTTGGAAAACCCCGCCACGAAGTAGCCCACCATGCGGAAGAATCCCCCCTGATCATGACCGCGCCATTGATGGTATTGGCCTTCCTTTCCTTGTTTGGTGGCGCGCTCAATCTGCCTGGCTTGCACACACTTACATCTTGGTTAGAGCATACCATCGCCATTCATCCAGGCGAGTTCAACGTACAAGTGGCATTGGTCTCAACCGTGATCGCCTTGGTTGCCATCTTCCTATCCTGGTTGCTTTACATGAAGAAACCTTTGGAAGCCGGCCAACCTGACCCGTTGAAGAAAATGCTGGGTTTTGTATACACCGGAATGGAAAACAAATGGTTTGTTGATGAGGGTTACAAATTCCTGATCATCGACCGATATACCGACCTGGCCAAGTTCTTTGCCCAGGTGGTTGATTGGGATTTCTGGCACGAATGGTTCCACAATTCGGTGATCGCCGCAGGTTTTGTGTGGCTCACCAAATTCCTGGCCAACCCCATCGATCTGGGTATCGTGGATAACATCTCCCGTGTTTTGGCTGGTTCCATTCAATATTCCGCAAACAACCTGCGAAAGTTGCAGAACGGTTTCGTTCGCAGCTACGCGTTATCTGTAATGCTTGGCGTGGTGGCTATCATCGGCTACCTGCTGATCAAATAAGCTGAGAGGACGACCTATGAACTTTCTTTTAGAACCCCTCAATCTGGTGACCTTCTTCCCCCTGCTTGGCGTGCTTGTGCTTTTGCTCGTCAAGTCTGAAGCGAAGAACACCTTGCGCTGGGTGGCACTGGGAACTGCCCTGATCAATTTTGGCATTTCCCTTTGGATATTGGGTAAATTTGATCCGGCCGGAGATTTGCAACTTGTCTCCCAATATGACTGGATCCAGGTTGCCGGCTGGAACATCAAATATTACATGGCCATCGATGGCCTCAGCATCCTGCTGGTTTTGCTCACCACCTTCCTGACCCCGATCGCCATCCTCTCAACCTGGACTGCCGTTGAAGAGCGGGTCAAGGACTTTATGGTCTTCTTCCTCATGCTTGAGGTTGGTATGTTGGGCGTCTTCATGGCGCAAGACCTGTTCCTGTTTTACATTTTTTGGGAATTCACCCTCGTCCCAATGTACTTCCTGATCGGTATTTGGGGTGGCCCCAACCGATTGTACGCCGCGGTCAAGTTCTTCCTGTACACCATGGCCGGCTCCATCCTGATGTTGCTTGCCATCCTGTGGCTCGGTGTCAATCAGGGCACCTTCTCGGTGCCCGATCTGGTGGCAAAAGGCGGTATTCCGGCGGATATCCAAATGTGGCTGTTCGTTGCCTTCACAGCTGCATTCGCGATCAAGGTTCCGATGTGGCCGTTACACAGCTGGTTGCCCGATGCCCACGTAGAAGCTCCTACTGCCGGTTCGGTCATCTTGGCGGGTGTATTGCTGAAGATGGGTACCTACGGTTTCTTGCGCTTCAATTTGCAACTCTTTCCAGAGGCTGCATATGCGGCAGCCCCAACCATCGCCGTGCTTGCGGTGATCGGTATTTTGTACGGCGCGGCCGTTAGCTATAGCCAAAAAGATGTAAAGAAACTGGTCGCATACTCCTCTGTAAGCCACCTTGGTTTCGTCATGCTGGGCATGTTCGCGCTCAACGCCCAGGGTATCGAAGGCGCCATTTTACAAATGATCAACCACGGCTTAAGCACCGGGGCATTGTTCCTTATGGTTGGCATGATCTACGAACAGACCCACACCCGCGAGATCGCGGTGTATGGCGGCTTATGGAAGATCACCCCCGTCTATGGATCCTTGATGCTGATCGTAGCGCTGTCTTCGATGGGTTTGCCCGGCCTCAATGGCTTTGTAGGTGAGTTCACCATCCTGTTGGGCGCCTTTGGTTCAAAGGCTTTTGGGTCGCCCATTTACGCGATCCTCTCTGCTATTGGTGTCATCTTGGCTGCCATTTACATTCTGTACATGTTCCAAAAAATGTTCCTTGGCCCAGCCGGCAAGATCGTAGAAGAAGTAAAGCACCATGGCCACGAACTTCGTGACCTGAATGCGCGTGAGATCATCACCTTGCTTCCTTTGCTCGTCTTCATTTTCTGGATCGGTCTGTACCCCGCTCCATTCTTCAACCTGATCGCGCCTGCGGTGGAAAAGCTCCTCATCCCGTTCCAGGCTGTCATCGGCGGTTAATTCTCATATCATCCCCTGCCGGTAACCCGGCGGGGGGAAAGTCGGAGTTGTTATGACCCAAATTGACCTTTACTCCATCTTGCCGATCAGTGTTTTGGTTGCTTTTGCCTGTTTATTGCTGCTGCTTGAGGTTTTTTACCCCAAGGGGAAGCAAAAAGAGATCGGTTTTTTTGCGGCTTTCGGTTTTGCGCTAACTATGGGGCTTGCCATCAGCCAGCTGGGCAATACCATTTCCGGTTTTGGTGGCATGGTCGCGTTAGATGGATTTTCTAACTTCCTGAACGTATTATTTTTGCTGACAGGCATTTTGAGTGTTGCCTTCGCGTATGGTTACAACAAACGGATGGGGATCGACCGTGGTGAATATTATGTGTTGATCATGTTCAGTGTAGCCGGCATGATGTTGATGGGCCAGGCAACCGACCTGATCATCACCTTCCTTGCCCTTGAGTTGCTTTCCATTCCGCTTTATATTTTGGCAGCCTTTTCCATCCAAAAAGAGGAATCTGAAGAAGCGGGCATCAAGTACTTTTTGCTCGGTTCCTACGCCACCGGTTTCATCGTGTTCGGCATCGCCCTGATCTTTGGCGCAACCACAAGTACCGCTTTTGCCGCCATCATCGCGTCGATCGCGCAAGGTACCGCAAACCTCACCTTGCTCACCATTGGGGCCGCCCTCTTGCTCATCGGCTTTGGCTTCAAGGTGGCAATGGTGCCATTCCATATGTGGACTCCTGATGTTTACCAGGGCTCGCCAACTTCCGTAACAGCGTTCATGGCAGCCGGCGCAAAAGCCGCCGGATTCGCCGCCTTGTTGCGCGTGTTTTCATCCCTCTTCCCTTCGCTGGCAGCCGACCTTGCACCCGTGATCGCTGTTCTTGCCGCCCTCACCATGATCATTGGCAACATCACTGCCGTAGCCCAAACCGATATGAAACGTATGCTGGGCTACTCCAGCATTGCCCAGGCTGGGTACATTCTGATGGCCTTCGTACCCTTCGCGGATGAAGCCGTACGGGCTACCGCGATCTCGGCGGGGCTATTCTACTTGGTGGCTTACACCCTGGCCAGTTTTGGTTCGTGGGGCGTGCTGATGATGTTGGAACGCGAAGAAGGCAAGGGGCTTAGCCTGGCAGATTACGCCGGATTGGGTAAGAAATATCCACTCCTGGCTTTTGCAATGGCTGTTTTTATGCTATCACTCACCGGCCTCCCGCCTACACTCGGTTTGGTAGGCAAGTTCTACCTGTTTCGCGCCGTGATGGAAGGTAACGTGTTGTGGCTTGCCATCGTCGGTGTGCTTACATCCCTGGTATCAGCTTTTTATTACCTTCGGGTGATCGTCACCATGTACTTTAAAGAAGGCGCGCCTGTGATCATCCAGGATCGCTTGGCTTATTGGGCGATCGGTTCTTGCGTAGTAGCCACTGTAGCACTTAGCTTGGTGCCGGCGCCGTTGTTCGCTTGGGTATCCAATGCCCTGATCAGCCCCTTCTAAGAAACTTTCAATGACCTAAAGCCGGGGCAACCAACACCCCGGCTTTTTATTTAAGAATGGAACGATATGAAACTAAAAGGATTGATCTTCGATTTTGACGGTCTGGTCATCGATACCGAATCCCCCGCATTCAAAGGTTTGCAACGGGTATATCAACGCTATGGGATGGACCTGCGGGAGGAGACATTTGGCAAGATCGTTGGCACACACTCCCATGCTGATTTTCATGAGTATAAGACCCTTGCCAATTCCCTGCCGGTAGGGACATTGTCTGAAGCTGATTTTTACGAAATGTACCAAGCCGAAAAGGAAAGTGAGTACAAACATATGTTTGTACTACCCGGTGTTCGCGAAATGATCGGAAATGCAAAAGTGTATGGGCTAAGGCTCGCCATCGCCTCCAGCTCGTCAGCGAGTTGGGTCAACCGGTTTCTGTTGCAGTTCGGTTTGGATGGTTTGTTCGACCAGGTCATTACGAACGATCTGGTCAAGCAGGTCAAACCGGAACCGGATCTGTTTTTGCTGGCCCAGGAAAAACTTGGTTTGGCCAAGGATGAATTGGTCATCTTTGAGGATTCTAACAACGGCGTCATCGCCGCCAATCGGGCCGGTATTCACGTTGTTCTCATCCCCAATCCGGTTACCAAGCATTTGCAAATAACCGGCTATTCCATACGGGTAAACTCCATGGCTGAGCTAACATTGGAGCAATTGGATGACTTGGTTAGCGGGGCTTCCCCTTCGTATTATTAGCCGCCGTAGAGCTTGCGGTGCACAATGCTCAGTTCCCGAACCTGTTCGTAAGCATGGTAAGAAGAGCGCACCAGGGGAGCAGATTCAACCCATTTGAATCCCAGATCCAACCCAAACGCTTTCAGCTCACCGAACTCCTCCATCCTGTAATAGCGCGAAATAGGAAAGTGGCGCTTGGATGGCTGGAGATATTGGCCAATGGTCAAAATATCGACCCCCCAGCTGCGCATATCGCGCATGGTGGTTTTCACCTCATCAATCGATTCTCCCAAGCCAACCATCAGGCCGGATTTTGTTAAAACCTCGGGGTCCATCTTCTTGGCATTGGTCAGGGTTTTTTCGGCCCACTTGTAGTTGTCTTGGGGTTGGATCGATTTGAACATGCTTGGCACAGTCTCTACGTTGTGGTTCAGGATCTCAGGTCGTGAGTCCATGACGATCTTAAGTGCTTCAGCGGAGCCTTTGAAATCCGGGATGAGCACCTCGATCGAGCAACCCGGGTGGATCTCGCGGATGCGGCGAATGACCATCGCGAACACTGGAGCGCCACCATCACGCCGCTCATCGCGGTTTACTGAAGTGATGACCGTATGCTTGAGGTTCATAGACTTTACCGCCTGGGCAACCCGCTCCGGTTCGTCCCAATCGATCAGCTGGGGCTTGCCGTGCTTGATGTCGCAAAAAACACAAGATCGGGTGCAAACGTCGCCTAACATCAAAAAGGTAGCGGTGCCGGAACCCCAGCACTCACCCATATTCGGGCACATTGCTTCTTCACAAACCGTAAAAAGAGATTTTGAGCGCATGAGGGTCTGCAAGTTCTCAAAGACTTCGCCTTTTGGCTGCTTCACTTTGATCCATTCAGGCCTGCGCAAGGGGTTGGTGTTGATCTGGTCTGGAGAGACCCTGTCTCGGGTAGGGGTGTATGCCATTATTGGTTTCCTGGAATTTGTTATTTAATGTCTGAATTATAAGGCAACAAAACCATGGATGCCAATTTGGTTGGTGGTGTTAAAGTAAGGATAGTTGGCATGGGCAACGCTTGACCATGTATGACCTACAAGGTAAAATCAAGGTCCAAGCGGGAGTCGCCAAGCGGTAAGGCATCAGCCTTCCAAGCTGATATTCGCGGGTTCGAATCCCGTCTCCCGCTCTGTTCTTCTCAAATTTGCAAGTTGGTAATTAGGGCCCGTGGCGCAGTGGTGAGCGCAGGGGACTCATAATCTCTTGGTCGCTGGTTCGAGTCCAGCCGGGCCCACAAGAACCTCTCAATCTTTTTACGTTCCCGCTACTGCCCCGCCATCCACTCTAATGACAGCCCCGCTGATGTAGGCTGCGTCTTCGCTTGCCAAAAAACAATATACGTTGGCAATATCCTCGGGTGTGCCCAACCTTTTTAATGGCACTTTGTTCGCCATATTATTGAGGGTCTCTTCGGGTACTTGCCGCAACATATCGGTCAAAATGTAACCCGGTGCAACGGCATTCACTCTGATCCCATAGCGTCCCAATTCTCGCGACCATACCTTGGTCATGCCCACAACCCCGGCTTTTGACGCAACATAATTTGTTTGGCCAAAATTGCCATCCAACCCCACGATCGAACTGGCATTGAGGATCACCCCGCTTTTTTGTCGGATCATATACTCTGCCGCGCTTACTGTACAAAGGTATACACCCCTCAGGTTGATCTTGATCACTTGATCAAACTCGGGTGGAGTTAGTTTGATGAATTGGCCCTCTTTGGTAAGCTTGGTCAACTGTTTGTCCCGCATAATACCGGCATTGTTGACCAGCACATCGATCCTGCCGAATTGGTTCATAACATCACGAAAGAAGCCGGATACGAGTTCGTCATCAGACACGTCCAAATGTAGGAAGGTGCAACCAGAGCCAAGCTCCTCGGCGGCTTTGTTGCCGGCATTGGGGTCAATATCGCCGATCACCACCTTGGCACCTTCGGCTAAAAATTTCCTGGCGGTAGCTTTTCCTATCCCATTGGCTCCGCCTGTTATCACAGCAACCAAATTGGCAAGTCTCATTCGTTCCTCCATCCATAGGTTTGAGATTATTATGGCATCCATTGACGATAAAAATGCTCATATCAGAAAAGGTAATAATTCCATTTGCTCATATCGGAATAAATGTATGTGGTTTGTCACCAAATTTTGTGTATAATCGCAACATTAACCAAAGTTCAAAAAGAGGAGATGAAAATGAAAGTATTACGAATTTTGTCCGTTTTGCTGATCGCCGCTTTCGTATTGGCCGCCTGTGCGCCGGCTGCCGCTACCGAAGCCCCCGCTGCTGAAGCACCCGCTGCTGAAAGCGCTGGCTTGCCCGATCTGGGTGGCCGTGAGGTAAAGATCGCGGTGGAAAACGCCTACCCCCCGTTCAACTTCATTGATGCATCTACCAATGCCGGCAATGGCTGGGACTATGACGCCTGGACCCAGATCTGCGCTTTGTTGAACTGCAAGCCAGTTTTTACAGAGGCTGCATGGGAAGGTATCTTTGAGGCTGCCGCCGCCGGTGAATACGATGTCGTCGCTGATGGTGTGACCATTACCGAAGAGCGCAAGCAGAAAGTTGCTTTCTCGCAGTCCTACATGCACTATGGCCAGGTTTTCTTGGTCCGTGCCGATGAAGACCGCTTCGCTGACTCCAAGGCTATCACCGCCGATGCCAGCATCATTCTGGCCTCCCAAATTGGTACCAGCAACGAAGCCAAGGCTATCGAGATCGCCGGCGAAGACCGTGTGAAATCCTTCGAAACCTTTGACGCCGCCGTTATGGCTTTGCTCTCAAAGGATATTGACGCAATCGTAGTAGACCAACCCGTTGCTTTGGGTTACATGGCCATCAACAAGGGCAAACTCAAACACCTCGATGAACTGCTCACTTCAGAAGACCTGGGCTTCGTATACCAACAAGGTAGCGACCTGATCGCCCCTGTGGATGCAGCACTCGATGCCATGCGCGCCAGCGGCGAGCTCGACAAACTGTACACAAAGTGGTTTGTTGATTTCGTTCCTGCACAGTAATTAGTTTATAACGAAGGGGCTTGCCAAAAAATTCTTGGCAAGCCCCTACTCTTTTTGGAGGCGACATTGAACGCTTCGCTTGAACCAACCAAAGAAGGCAAGATCATCCCCGCATTGGGGAATATGTCTAAGTGGCCGTGGTGGGCATTAACGATTGCTTTTGGCACAGTACTGATTATTTTTAATTTCATTACCAATGAAACATACAACGAAGCGATCTCCTACATTGGAGAAGGCGTCGTAACCACGATACGGGTTACTCTAACGGCATATTCGCTGGCATTGTTGGGTGGGTTATTTCTGGGCCTCGGCCGGGTTTCAAAAAATGTTCTGTACTATAACTTTGCTACTTTCTATGTAGAGATGATGCGCGGCATTCCCATGCTGGTCATCATCCTGTATGGTGCTTTTGTGGTGGTGCCGGTTGGGTTAGACCTGCTAACCTCAGCTGGGCAATGGTTGGTCTCCATCGACCTGCTTTCAGGAGTGGGCGTAGCTTTGCAATCTTTGGACATCCAAAAAGTAGATATGAGCGCCAGGGCGATCGCCGGTTTGGCAATGGGTTACGCGGCTTTCGAGGCCGAGGTTTTCCGCGCCGGCATCCAGTC
>SXGT01888202.1_pt1 | contig 51222 bp, 36 predicted proteins | sample 3176221 | NCBI WGS metagenome assembly SXGT01 (sample SAMN11356862, study PRJNA531348) | freshwater metagenome | isolation source: freshwater sample F1-120 | place: China: Fuxian Lake, Yuxi | collected 2017-12-25
CGTGCTCGCCGCTGCAGGTGCCGCCGCGATCGATGACGGCCTCCACGATCTGATCTTTGACCTCGCTCGCGCGGTCGAACGCGGCGACCTCGGGCGACTCCTGGATGAGGATGTGCACGATGCCGAGCCCCGCGTGCCCGAAGGCGTAGAGGTTCAAGCCCTTCTTGGCGCCGAGATCGTGCGCCAACGAGACGATGTCTGGCAGGCTGCCAATGGGGAACGCGACGTCGCACCGGAGCGTGACAGTGCCTGGATGCAGGGCGCGAATGGCGCGGGTGGCCCAATGCCGGACCTCCCACGGATCGGCTGGAAGTACGAGCGGCGCGCCGCCTTCGCTCGCGCAGACCTCGATGGCCGTGGCGATGACGTCCTCGACGGCCGGCCCGGTGCCTGAGTGCGCCTCGAGGAACAACGCCGGGCTCTCGGCGAGGCCATAGCCCTTGTACGCGTTGAGGGCGCGCATGCACCGCGCATCCAGGTACTCGCACGCGGCGAGGTCCACGCCCCCGCCGACCATGGCCGCGATGGCGCGCGCGCACGCGGTCTCGTCGGAGAAGCCGAGCGCGACCTTCCGGCTGTGGGCAGGCCGCCCGGTGAGCGAGAGCGTGACCTCGGTGACGACGGCGAGCGTGCCCTCGGAGCCGCACAGCAGCGCGGTGAGATCATAGCCCGACGAGGCCTTGGGACAGCGATGACCCGTACGGATGATCTCGCCGGCGCCCGTCACGGCGACGAGGCCGAGCACGTGACGCTTGGTGCCGCCGTACTTGAGCGCGTAGATGCCCGAGGCGTTGTTGGCGACCATGCCGCCGATGGTGGCGACATCCGCCGAGCCTCCGGGTGAGGGCGGGAAGAACAGGCCGAAGGGCTTGAGTTTGTCGTTCAGCGACTGGTAGACGATGCCCGGCTCCACGGTGACGAGCAGGTCCTCGGCGCGCAGCGAGAGCATGCGGTTCATGGCGCTGAGGTCGAGCACGACGCCGCCGCGGGAGGGGATGGGGTTGCCTTCGAGGCTCGACCCGGCGCCGCGCGGCACGAGCGGGACGCGGCGCGTGCGGCACAGCTCGACGACGCTCAGGACGTCCTCGGTCGACGACGCCCGGACCACGACCTCGGGCAGCGACGGCGGGAGATCCGACTCGTCGCGAGAGGCGGCCTGGCGGTCGGCGTCGGAGGTGGAGACGCGGTCGGCGCCGATGCGCTCGGCGAGCGCGGCAGCCAGCGCGCTCATGGCTTGGCCCACTCGCGGTCGAGGCGCTCGCTCAGGTGTGTGAAGATGGCCCGCTTCGGGTCCAACGCGATGGCCTTCTTGATCTCGCGCTTGGCCGAGACGTAGTCCCGATTGCGGCGCGCGGTCTCGGCGGCCAGATAGCGGAGCCAGGCATGGTCGGCCGTCGCGGTCTGCGGCGTGCGCTTGAGGGCGTCGACGATGGCCGTCATGCAGCGTGTGGGGCTCTGCTTCTCCCCGACGAGGAAGTCCGCCAGGTCAGACGCCGCCTCCGGAGTCTGGGTCGCTGTGAAGACGGCGACGCCCTCATCGATGCGCCCGAGCTTCGCGAGCGCCTTGGCGTGCCAATAGCGGAGACCCCGCGCCGACGCCGTCTTGGCGTAGCGCTGCGATGCCGCGCGAAAGTGCGCCTCGGCGGCCGCCGCGTCGCCTTGCACGCGCAGCAGCCAGCGCCCGAGCAGCCGGCTGGCCTTGGCGCCGTCGCCGTCGTCCTTTGCGAGAAAAGGCGCCAGGAGCTCCTTGGCGCGGGCGGACTCGCCGCGCCCCAGCAGCCGCGTCGCATAGGCGAGCGTGCGATCGACGTTCGTCTTCTGCTTCTCCCAAGCCGCACGCGTCGACGCCAGGTCGTCCCCGCCGGCGAGCAGCGCCTTGAGCGCCTCGACGTACTCGTCACGCTTCTCGAAGCCCTCGATGCGACCCAACTCGTCGCCGCTCGAGGACAGGACCAGCGTCGTGGGCAGGCCCAGCACGCCGTAGCGGCGAACGACGTCTTGTCCCCGCTGCGAATCGAAGTCGACCTTTGCAGCGACGACGCCCTGCAGAACCGGGGTGGCCGCGTCGGTGTCGAGCACGTCGGCCGACAGCTGATGGCACGGCTCACACCAGTCGGCCATGACGTCGACGACGAGCTTCTGTTGCCGGGTGCGGGCCTCGGAGAGCGCGCGCGGGAAGTCGTCGACGATCCAGCTCGGCGGAGCGGCAGCGACCGGGGATGCAAGGAGGGCCAAGAGCAAGGGGAGGCGCGACATGAGGCCCTTCTACCGGCCGCTCGGCGGGCGGTCAATCGAACGACGCAAGGCACATCACGGGGTCCCCGCCGACCCCCTGGGTGTTTTTTCCTTAAGGCTCGTCCGGCTGGCCCGTTCACCGTGGTGTAGGCGGCGAGGTCAGGGCCCTGCGTTGCAGGAGACCGAGCCGTCAATTGGGGATCGACGGGACAAGGAGTCAGTCATCATGTCATTCAGCATCCAGACCAATATCGCGTCGCTGCAAGGGCAGCACAACGTCACGGTGAACCACGGCATGCTCAACCAGTCGCTCCAGCGGCTGTCCTCGGGCTACCGGATCAACAGCGCGATGGACGACGCGGCCGGCCTCGGCGTGTCCGAGCGTATGCGGTCGCAGCTGCGCGGCATGGCGCAGGCCGCGCGGAACGCCAACGACGGGCTCTCCGTCGTGCAGACGGCTGAAGGCGCGATGGGCGAGATCTCGAACATCCTCATCCGGATGCGCGAGCTCACGGTGCAGTCGTCGTCGGACAGCATCACGAACACGGAGCGCGGCTACCTCAACACCGAGTTCCAGGACATGATCAGTGAAATCAACCGCATCACGCAGTCGACCAAGTTCAACGGCAACGTGCTGCTGGCCGGCGCCTTCGCGACCACGGGCCTCGACTTCCAGGTCGGTCACGACAACGGCGCGAACTTCCGCATCACCGTGACCGTCAATGACGTCTCGACGACGGGCCTCGGCTTCGCAGGCACGGAGGCCGTGGACACCAAGGCCAACGCCCAAGCGGGCATGGCGGTGCTCGACGCGGCGCTCGACACGCTCAACCAGGCGCGCGCCGGGCTCGGCGCGAAGGGCAACCGGCTGAACGTGGCCGCAGCGGCGGTCAACACGGTCATCGAGAACCTGTCTGCGGCGAACTCGCGCATCCGCGACGTCGACGTGGCCTCGGAGACCTCGGCCTTCTCCAAGAGCCAGGTGCTGATGCAGGCGGGCGTGTCGATGCTCGCCCAGGCGAACCAGCAGCCGCAGCTCGCGCTCAAGCTGCTCGGCGGCTGATACGCCATCACGAGAGAACATCAGGCGCGCCGGCGCCGTCGGCTCTGCTGTCGGGATGGGCAGCGTCGACACGCCGGAGACCCCGCGAGGCGGGGCGTGCCACAGAACCGCGTCCCGGTGACCCCTGGGGACCTCCGCTCCGCGCCCTCGGAGCGGGGGTTCCGCTTTTGCACCGGGGCCACAGCGGACAGGCAAGTGAGGAGGGGGCATCATGGGCATTCAAGCAAGCGGCCTCGGCTCGGGCATCGACAGCAAGGCGCTCATCGCGCAGCTCATCGACATCGAGCGGCAGCCCATTCGCATGCTTGACGAGAAGAGGTCGGGCTTTCAGGCCCAGGTCTCCAAGGTGGGCAAGATCACGGCGGCGTTGAAGACGCTGCAAACGAAGCTCAAGGCACTCGATACGCAGTCCGAGGTCATGCTGACCAAGGGCGTTTCTTCCAATGAGGCTGCGTTCGCGATTACGGCCAAGTCGAACGCACCGGTCGGCTCGTACGCCATCGAGGTGCAGCAGGTCGCCAAAGAGGAAAAGGACCGCTCGGTCGGCTTTGCCAATGGACAAGCCGCGGTCAAGGCCGGGACGGTGTCGTTTGCCGTCAAGGGCGGCGCGGCGCAGGTCGTGACCATCGCCGAAGGAGACTCGCTCGAGACGGTCGCGGCCAATATCACCAAGAACGTCAAGGGCGTCTCGGCAGCGGTCATCACGGCGGCTGGTCAGACGTTTCTGCAGCTCACCGCTCTCGAGGCGGGGCACGCGGTCGGCGGGTCGCCGTCGGACGCGATCGTCATCACGGAGAACAGCACGGGCGCGACGGGGACGGCACTCGCGTTCACCGAGACCCAGGTCGCGCAGACGGCCAAACTCACCATCGACGGGCTCGCCGTCGAGTCGGACAAAAACGACATCACGACCGCGCTGCCCGGCGTGACGATCTCGGTCAAGGACCTGACGACCAAGGCCGAGAAGCTCACAATCTCAGTCGATCGCGACGCGATGGTGACCAAGGTCAAGGAGCTCGTCGACGCCTACAACGCGGCCATGGACCTCGTGCGCGCCGAGACGACCGTCAGCGCCACGACCGACCGGAAGGCCTCGCTCGCAGGCGATCCGACCATTCGCGCGCTCGAGCAGATGCTCAAGAGCAAGTTCTCGTCCCCGGTGACGAGCCTGGGCTCGGCGTCGATTGCGGCGGCCGCGAACTTCGGCGTGACCTCGGATCGCGTAACGGGGAAGATGTCGGTCGATACGACCAAGCTCCAGACCGCGCTCGTGACCGACGCGCAGGGCGTGGTGAACGTGCTGACGGCCGCAGACGGCCTCGCGACGCGGCTGGCGGCCGCCATCGACGGCTATGCGGGTCCCAACGGCTCGCTCCAGGCGCGCACGGAGGGGCTGAACTCGTCGGTCAAGCAGCTCGACAAGCAGAAACTGCGGCTCGAGGATCGCGTGGCCAAGCTCCAGGAGCAGCTCACGCGTCAGTTTACGGCACTTGAGACGTCGGTCAGCGCGCTCAAGAACCAGCAGCAGTACCTCGCGTCCGCGCTACCGAGCACCTGAGAGCTGAACAAAATTTCAGCTCATCATCTTCGTAGGGACATAAACTTCTAGACATGCGTCAGAGTGGTGACTGTGGCTCGGCGGCTCATGGGGAGTCGGCGGCGCAGTGAAGCAACGCATCCTTGGAGGTACATGATGTCCCGCATTTTTTCCACGCTCCTTCTTCTCGCCAGCACCTCGGCCTTTGCAGCGCCGGACCTCTCCGTCAGCCTCGTGGCCCCGACCAGCATCACCGTGGGCGCGATGGCGAGCTACACCGTGAACACCAAGAACGTTGGAAACCACACGGCCTACAACGCCAAGGTGGTCATCCAGCTGCCAAAGACCAATACGAGCCCCACGGTCCACGTCCTCGGCGACCTGGGCACCATGAGCACCGGCTGCTCGCTGTCGGGGACCAAGCTCACCTGTCTGCTCGGGACCATCCAGAAGGGCAAGACGAAGCCGGCGACCTTCCAGATCGCGCTCCCGCGCAGTGCCGCACCGCACACGTTCATCGCGACCGGCTCGTCGAGCCCCGTGGATGCCAACCCGGGGAACAACACGGCGACTTACACCGCGTCGCTCCAGTACTTGCCGCTCGCGATCTCCGGGCCTCGCGCAGCGCACAACAACCACTGCACGGGCACGGGGCTCATCTCGTTCTTCGAGTGCACGCTGTATCCGAGCTCGATCTCGGGTCATGACACCGTGTTCGAGGCGGGTGGGACCATCACGATCGTGGGCGAGCCGGCCTACACGGGTACGTGGTCGCAGTCGTCGCCGACGAACCTGACGTTCTCCTACTTCGAGAACGGCACGCTGGTCGCGACGTTCGTCGGCAACGGCGTGAGCAACACGACGGGTGCCGAGTGCTTCGAGGGGATGACGACCTTCCCCGGCAGCCCGTACGTGAGCCCCTACGAGGTCTGCCTCCAGTAGCGGTCTAGAACCCGAAGACCGGACCCACCTGCAAGCCGACCTCGTGCTGCGCGCCGCTGTTGGCGATGATGTTGTAGCTCAGCGTCGTCAGCAGCCCCACATGCGGGTGCAGCCACCAGTAGGCGCCGCCCACGAACGCCACCCCGAAATGCCAGGACGTCACGCCACCGTGGATGGCGGGCACGAACGTTGGGCCGAGGCCCACGAACGGCTCGCACCACGGCTTGACGTGAAACGGCACCTTGAACAGCACGTCGAAGGGCAGCTCGAGCGCGCCTGACGCGGACAGCACCTGGAGGCCGACCTCGATGGCCAGGTAATGCGGCACGACGTGCGCCTCGAAGAAGACGCCCCCGCCATAGTGGCCGTGAATAGTCTTATCGCTGCCCACGACGAGATAGGCCGAGCCGAAGAGGCCCGTGGCGAAGTGGTTCTCGTGAGCGGGCTCTGCCGCGGATACCGGGCCGGAGACGAGAGCGAGGGCGAGAAGGACGAGCTGGCGCATGGGGCTCCTGGCGGTCGGTTGGCACGAGGCGGCCGCTGCGGTAGGAGTACACGCGATGAAGCCCAGGAGCGAGTTTCTCAATCATGTCGCCGATCTGCTCTCGAACTGGGCGCCCGTCATCGGACGCAGCATGTTTGGGGGCTACGCGTTCTTTCGCGAAGGGGTGATCTTCGGCTTTGTTGCCGACGACGTCCTGTACCTGCGGACCGACGAGGCGTCGCGGCCGGAGTTCACGGCGCGGGGCCTCGGGCCATTCGTGTTTCGGTCGAAGAGCGGTGTCGAGACCGAGATGACCTACTACGAGGCGCCGGCCGAGGCGCTCGACGAGCCGGAGGCGATGCAGACGTGGGCCGGCCTCGCATGGCAGGCGGCGCAGCGGCAGGTTGCCGCACGGCGGCCACGAGAGGGACGGTCCTGACATGTTGACTTCCTTGAGGCCGGTCGAGCATTCAACATGTCAACAAGTCAGGACCGTCCCCATCCTCCCATCCTCCCCATCCTCCCTCCCCATCCTCCCCATCCTCCTCGGTCCCCATCGTCTCATTGCGCGTGCCCCATCGCCCGACTATGATGGCCTCATGGATGCCGACCTGCGCGACCTGGCCAACACTGCCCTTCACTTGGGACCCGGCGACCGGCTTGCGCTCGCGACCATCCTGATCGATAGCGTCGAGGAGCCGGAAGCAGACTGGCAACACGCATGGCACGATGAGCTTCAGCGCAGAAGCCGCGACGCTGACGGTCGCTCCGTGCGCGGTCAGCCTTGGGCCGACGTGCGCGCGCGCCTGCTGCGAGAACTCGCCGCTACGTGAGCCTTGACTTGGTCATCCTACCGGAGGCCGACGCGGACATCACAGCCGCCATGCGCTGGTACGAGAAGCAGCAAGTCGGCCTTGGGCTGGAGTTCGTCGGCGTGATTGACAGTACGTTCGAGCGGATTCGATCTACACCAAAATCATTTCCGTTGTCATCTATTGACGCGCGGTTTCGGCGTGCGGTAGTCGACCGGTTTCCGTATGTCGTGCTCTTCGAGCATCGCAAGGACGCCGTCGAGATCGTTGCCGTCGCGCACACACGGCGCATGCCGGGATATTGGAAGGACCGTTCCACCGGTCGATGACGCCGGGCGCCCCTGTTACCCCGCGCCGAGTGGGCCGGCTGGGAATTCGACACGTGGAGCTCGATGAGGCGGAGTTGGCCCGCGAGTTCAGCGACGCTAGCGCGCTGTGACACTCCGCGAATCACCGTCCGTGCAGGCATCGCCATCGTCGCACGGGGTTCCCGGCGCGGCAACGGAATGCACGCATCCGAGCTTCGGGTCACACGCGTCGGCCGTGCACGGATCGGCGTCGGCACAGGCGAGAGCGCCTCCCGGGGCGCAGGTCCCGAATTGACAGAGCTCGTCGCCGTTGCACGGGTTGCCATCGGCGCACGGAAGGCCATCGGCGCTGGCCGGATGCGTGCAGCCCACGCCCTCGACGCACACGTCCAGGGTGCATGGGCCGGCATCAGCACACAGCGCATCGACCGGGACATGCGTGACCGCATCCGTGACCGGATCGCAGGCGTCGGTCGTACACGAGAGCCCATCGTCGACGTTCACGGGCGCATGCGTGCAGCCCGTCTTCGCGCACGCATCCACCGTGCACGCCTTGCCATCGTCGCAGGCCGCGTCGCTCGGCGTGTGCGTGACGGTCTGGCCATCGCACACGTCCACGGTGCACGCGATCGCGTCGGAGAACGCCGTGGCCGGGTCGATGGCCTGGTCGCAGTCGTCGTCCTTGCCGTTGCACGCCTCGGTCGCGCCATGGCGCACGGTGGCGTCCATCGGCGCGCAGTCGGTCGCGTCGGGGTCGAGGTCCCCGTCGTCGTCCAGGTCGCACACGTCGCCAGCGGCGTCCTGGTCCAAGTCCGCCTGATTCGTGTTGGCAAGAGCAGCGGCACGTCCGCCACGACGACCACGTCCGGGACGTCGGGCACGGCCGTCCGAGCCGGAGACGCGGCCGCGTCGTCGTTGCACGTGATTGGCAGCGTTACGAGAGCGGTCCCGCACCGGTCGCGCGTGAGCATTTTTCGAAACTGGCGGATTGCGTCGACACGTGCAACCGGTCCGACGCTCACGCCATGCGCTTGCGCAACAGCGCCTCGATGGACAAGCTACGCCGCGCGGGGCGCCGTGCCTCGCTCGAGCGACGACTGGAGCCGTCCCATGACCCGCGCCCTTCTTGCCGCCCTCCTCGCGACCGCGGCTGCCTGCGACAAGCACGACGACGACCACAACCACACCGCGAGCGAGTTCAAGACGTACGCCGACTGTTTCGCCCACGCGAGCACCGAAGGCGGCGCCTCCGCGGCACTTGCGTACTGCGACGACCTCATGAAGGTGGTCGCCACGACCAAGCCCGAGTGCCTGTCGGCGCACACGGCGACCGCGACGCTGCCGCAGTCAGCCATCGACACCTACTGCACCGGCAAGTTCCCGGCCGCGACGGACGTGGGTCAGGCCGGCGGATGAGCGCGCAGGTCGTCATTGTCGCGGCGCTGCTGGTGGTGGGCTGCGCCACCTCGGAGAGCGCAACGGAGTCCTGCGGCCAGCCGAGCTACGGAGGCAAGGCCACCGACGAGGCGTGGCTGGCGCTCGTCGACGCGGAGAAGAACACCACGGTCGGGCACGCCCAGGCCGCGACCATCACCGAGCCGGCGCTCGACGCGTCCGTCTCGGTCGCCGGCGGCCCGCTCACGCTGCGCTGGACCTCGACGCTCGCGTGGTCGCCACTGCCCAAGCCGTCGCTCTGGGCGCGCGTGCGGAGTCTGTTCATCGGCGACGCCTTGGCCCATCTGCCGCCGGTCACGGCCGCGCTGCACGAGGTCGAGCTCCGCATCCCGGGCCGCACGTGCCCGGTGCGCCACCTCACGAGCGACACGAGATGGACGCTGTCAGCGAGCGAATGGGCCGTGCTCCAAGGGGCCTCGGGTCAGACCGTGGACCTCGTCGTCACGAGCGCCTATCAGCGCGACAATCGCGTCACGGAGGGACCGTATCGCGCCACGACAGCACATCGACTGAGGCTCGTGCCATGAGATGGTTGCTCGTTTTCGCGGCCGTCGGGTGCACGGCTTCGGAGTCGAACCCGACGATCACGTATCGCCGCGATGTGCACTGGACCGACCCCCGGCCGCTCATCGGCGTCGGAGCCGGGCGCATCCTCGTCACCAACAACCTAGAGGACACCGTCAGCGTCCTGGACCTCGCGCGCGTCGGTCAGCCCGACTTCGGCGAGCTTGCCCGCGTGCCCGTGGGCCTCGTACCCATCGAGACCGAGGGACCGCACCATGCGGCGATCGATCCGGCGGGGCTGGTCTATTACGTCGGTATCTCGTACTACGTTCCAGGAACTGGCTCCGGTCCGCACGGCGCGCACGGCAGCGGCACCGCCGACGGCTACGTGCTGAAGGTGCGTGCCGCCGATCACGTGCTGCTGGGTTCGGTGCGCGTCGATCCGAACCCAGGCGATCTCATCACGAGCCCCGACGGCAAGACGGTGTACGCGACCCATTACGATCTCCTGCGCGTGCTGAAGAACCCAACGGATCCCGAGGCGCAGCGCTCGCGGCTCGCCGTCATCGATACAGCCACGCTCACGCGGCGGGCCATGCTCCCGCTGTGCCCGGCCGCGCATGGCGTGCTGCCCTCTCCCGACGGCAAGCGGGTCTACGCGGCGTGTCAGTCCGACGAGGTCGCGGTGGTCGAGGGCGACGTCGTCACGCGCGTCAACGTCGCGCCGACGGTCGGCGACGCAGCCTCACCGTTGTATGCGCCCTACACGCTGGCCATCGCGCCGACGACCGGCGAGGTCTTCATCAGCTGCCTCCAGTCGGGCGAGCTGCGGGTGTTGAACCCGTCCACGCTCACGATGACCGCCACGCGGACGCTTCCGGTGGGAGGCAAGCCCCTGTTCGGCCGGTTCACCGCCAAAGGCGATCGATTCTACGTCCCGCGACAGGGACCCGACGGGATCGTCGTCGTGGATCCGACCGGTCCATCCATCGTGGCGCAGTGGCCCGTCGAGTCGAAGCACTGCGTCGCGCCGCACGGCATCGAGCTGACCCCGGACGAACGCTACGCGCTGCTCGTCTGCGAGGGCGACCACGTGGGCCCGGGCTCCTTGCTGGTCGTCGCGCTCTCGGTCGACGGCGTGGCGCCGGGTACGCGGCTTCAGACCGTGCCCCTCGGCCTCTTCCCCGACTACCTCGGCATCCTGCGGACGCCATGAGAGCGCTGCTCGCACTCGCGCTGTGCCTCGCCAGCTGCGCTCCAACCGAGCCCGGCTCCGTCGAGGCCGTTGCATGGGGTCGGGACCTCGTCGCAGATCCGACTCTGTCATCGAGCGGGTTCAATCCGTTCGCGTGCACGACGTGCCATCCACCCACCGCGGGCAGCTCGCTGCTCCCGGGCGCACCGCTCGAGGGCATCGCGGCACGGCAGGCCTGGTGGGGCGGCACGGTCGTACGCCTCGTCGACGCGGCGGACTTCTGCTTCCGCGCGTTCATGCGGAGCCCGGACCCCCTCGATCCGACGGACCCGCGCTGGCGTGCGGTGGACGAATACCTGGCCTCCGTGTCCCCGGGTCCGACGCAGGCCACCCTGCCCTTCACGGTCGTGCGCAACGTCACGGACGTGCCGCGGGGCGAGGTCGCACGCGGCCACGCGGTGTACACCGGTGCCTGCGCGGTCTGCCATGGCGCGCTCAAGACCGGCGACGGGCGCCTCAGACCGCTCGTGCCAGTGCTACCGAACGTGACGCGAGAGTACGGCAAGCTCTTTCCGGGCACGTCACCTGCGCTGGTCGTCATCGAGAAGGTGCGCCATGGCCAGTCGTTCGGCGTCGGCGGGACGATGCCGCCCTACGCGCTAGAGCGGCTCAGCGACGCGGACCTCGGCGCGCTGCTCACGGCCCTCGGGCTCTAGAGCCGTCGCTCGACGCGTCCGTCGAGCCGGTTCGGGCCTGCCTTGACTCCGCGGGCCCCGTCCCGCACCGTTGTTGGAGATGCGCTTTCTGTCCGTTGCCGCGATGAGCCTACTTCCGACGCTGCTGCTTGCAGCCGTGCCGCAGTCCCTCGTCGTCCTGTGCACACCGCCGAGCGGGGTGGCCCATCTCGAGCTAGCCCACGGCGGCCATCACGACGACCACGGAGCCGGCGACGCGCACGAGCACTCTGCCGAGACGTCCCCAGACCACGAGCACTGCTCCGACCAGACGCTCTCGATTCAGCCCGTCTTGCGCGACGGCCTGGTCGTGGCCACGCCCGCGGTGGCCACGGTAGCTTCGATTGCCCGCATCAGCACCTTCGACGTGCTACCGCGACCCGTCACGCCTGCGCGCCCGACCACAGCCCTCTGGTTGGCCAACGTGACGCTCCGCATCTAGGCTGCGCTTCATAACTCGTACAAAATAGATATTCGCTAAACATCTTGTTCGACACGATGTGAGGATGCGACATGCGTCGTCATCTGAGCTGGACCGTGGCCCTCATGGCCATCGGGACCAGCGGGTGCCAGACCTATTCGGCACGTCCAATCGATCTGGGTCGGGTCTTCGAAGACCTGCGCCTCACCACAGCCGAGCCGTCGGTCAACGTCTCCGATGGCCTCACCCTGGCGGAGGCGGAGCGGCTGACGCTCGTGCTCTCGCCAGAGCTGCGTCGGGCGCGGCTCGCGGCAGGCGTCACCCGTGCGAGCCTCGACCACGCGGGAGCCTTCCCGAACCCGAGCTTGGGTGTGGACGTCAGCGGCATCCTGCACGACGTCCCGAGCCCGTGGCGCCTCTCGACGGGGATCGCGTTCACCGTGCCGCTCTCCGGCCGGCTCGGGGCCGAGGTCCGGCGCGCGACGGCAGGCCATCGCGCCTCGCTGTTTCGCGTCGCCCAACGCGAGCGAGACGTCCTGGCTACGCTACGCTCGAACTGGCTGCGGTGGTCCGCGGCGACTCGCCGCATCGCGCTCGTCGAGGCGCACCTCGCTGTTGCACGGCCCCTGCTGCCGCGGATCGAAGCACTGGCCAAGGATGGTGAGGTCGGACTGTCGGAGGCGGGACTCTTGGCCGCCGTGCTGCGGAGTCGCGCGGCACGCCTGACATGGCTTCGCTCGGAAGCAGAGCGCCTGCGGCTCGAGGTGCTCGCGACGGTAGGCCTGACCGCGACTTCGGGTGCCACGCTGACCGCGATCACGGAGCTACCGGAGGTGACGCGCGTCACTGACGAGGCCCTGGGCCACCACCCCGCAGTTCGCGAAGCCGTCGCGGAGTACGCGGCCTCGGAGGCAGCGCTCGAGCGTGAGGTCTCCGGGCAGTATCCGGATCTTGGCATCGGCCTGACGACCGATCACGACCAGGGAAAGTGGGGCCTGGGTATCGGTCTCACGATCCCCCTGCCCTTCTTCGACCGAAACCAGCGCGGCATCGCCGAGGCGCAGGCCCGGCGCGAGCTCAGGGGCTCCGGTGTCTCACGAGCGGCATCTCGGCTTCTTGCCGAGCGGAGCCTGGCCGAGGCTGCGAGGGCCAGCGCGCTCGACCGCCAGCGGACCTTGCAGGACGACGTTCTCCCCGCCGTGAAGGCCCAGCTCGCCCGCTTGCGAAAGATGATCGCAGCGGGCGAGGTGTCTGCGCTGCTGCTCGACGACGCCCTCTCGCGCGCCTTGGAGATCGACGAGGCGCTCCTCGACGCCGCCCTCGAGCTCAACTTGGCTCGCGCCCGCTTGATGGCCCTCGCGCCGGAGGTGTCCCCATGAAGGCCAAACAGTCCTGCCTGGCGCTGCTCCTGTCGATGTTCGGCTGCTCGAGCGCCGCGCCACCTCCGACACCCTCGGGCGCACCACCGACCGAGACGCTCGGGCCACCCTCAATCGAGGTGCCTCGGTCTGTCCGCGAGACGTTGGGCATCACGTTCGTCAGGGCAGAGCACCGGGCGGTGTCCTCGACCGTGCGCTTGCCCGGTCGGTTCGTGTCCCTCCCGGAGGCGGTGCTGACGGTCCGCGCGCCGCTGTCGGGGCGCTTGACGCTGGCCGCACGAGCGCTGGAACTGGTCGAAGCCGGTACCGCGATCGGTACGATCGCCTCACCCGAGCTGAAGCGAACGCAAGACGAGCTGCACAAGGCGCGACACGACGTCGACGAGGCCAAAGACCTGCTGTCGGTCGCAATGGCGCGTCAATCGGAGGTCGAGCGCTCGCTTCAAGCCCTGCGCGTCCGACTGCGGCGACTCGAGGAGGCTGGCGGGCGCCGCGCGGAGCTCGAGGCGGAGCTCGAGCTGCAAAAGTCACGGCTGGAGGTCGTCACGGCAGAACGCCGCGGCGCCAAGAACAAGATCGAGCGCGAAGAACATCACTTCGGCGTGCAGCTTTCGGGCCTCGCCGAGCGAACCGGGCTCAGCGGCCCGGCCCTTCGTGCGCCCGCGGTTGCCTCCAATGGCGAGCCCGCGGAGGTATGGGAGACGCTGTCGGCGATTACGTTGACGGCGCCGCGCTCCGGTCGCGTGGCGACGGTGCATCAGGGCGATGGCTGGGTTGCGGCGGACTCGGAGCTCGTGACCATCATCGATGAGAAGGGCCTCTGGTTTGAAGCCTTCGCGCTCGAGGGCGATCTGGGGAGGCTCGGTCGCCTCCCACGGGGAGCACTGGTTCCGGCTCGTGCGCCGGGTCAGTCTGACGCTCCGGTCGCAGCCACCGTGCGGTTTCCACCTTCGGCGCCCACGGTGACCCGACGGATCCGAGTCATCGCCGAGCCCGAGGCGCCTGTCCCTTGGGCACGTCTTGGGCAAAGCGGGTTCGTCGAGATGACGATAGCCGATGCACGTCATCCCGATGTCGCGGTGCCGACGAGCGCCATCGTGCGCGATGGCCTCGAGCACCTCGTGTTTCGCCGCGACCCGGCCAACCCGGACCTGGTCGTGCGCGTCGCGGTGGACCTGGGTGAGAGCGATGGACGTTGGACGGCGATTCTGAACGGGATTGGCATCGGTGACGAGGTCGTGTTGGGTGGCGCCAGCACGCTCAAGGTGGCTACGGCGCGGTCCGGTGCGCGAGCCAAGGGCCACTTCCACGCCGACGGCTCGTTTCACGCGGCGGACGAAGGCCAGCACTAGCATGCTCAAGCGCCTCATCGCAGCCTCGATCACGCACCCGAGCCTGGTCATCGTGCTCGCGGGCCTCTTCCTTGCCGGGGCGGGGATGGTGCTCGCGCGCCTCCCTGTCGACGTGTTTCCCGAGCTGAATGCGCCTACGGTCGTGGTGCTGACCGAAGCGGGAGGCCTGGGATCGCACGAGGTCGAGGAGCGGGTGACCACACGCGTCGAGGCGGCGGTCGGTGGACTGCCGGGCATCCGTCGGACGCGGTCGGCCAGTGCGCTCGGGCTGTCGATTGTGTGGGCCGAGTTCGACTGGGGATTCGACGTCTTTCGAGCGCGCACCCTCGTGAGTGAGCGCCTCGCCGCCGTTCGCGAGCAGCTCCCGGAGGGGTCGCACGCGGAGATTGGACCGATCACGTCCATCACGGGCGAGATCATGCTCATCGCGCTCTCTAGTCCCGGCGCCACGGTGACGCGCCGCGAGCTCCGTGCGCTGGGTGAGTTCGAGCTCCGGAACGCCCTGCTGAGCGTGCCTGGCGTGGCGCAAGTGGTCGCCATCGGCGGCGAGCTGCCGGAGTACCAGGTGCTGGCCCGACAGGACGACCTGCTGCTAGCGGGACTGTCACTCGACGAGGTCCGCGCGGCGACCGCGCAGGCGCATGGCGTGCGAAGCGCTGGCTATCTCCCGAACGTCCAAGGCGAAGAGCTCACCATCCGGCAGCGTGCGGCGCTGGCGAACGTCGAGGGCCTCGCCGAGTCGCCCATCGACACGCGAGATGGCGCGTCGGTTCCAATCAGGACGGTGGCCGAGACGCGACTCGGCGGAGTCCCGCCGCGCGGTGCGGCCGCAGATCGCGGGGAAGCGGCCGTCGTGCTGTCGATTCAAAAGGCGCCAGGCACCAACACGCTGGAGCTCACGCGCGCCGTCGATGCCGCGCTCGATGCCTTCGAGGCGACGCTTCCGGTTGGCGTCATGCTCAACCGCCATGGCTTTCGCCAGGCCAACTTCATCCAGCGCTCGGTCGACAACCTCGTCGCCGTATTGCGCGACGCCGCCGTCGCAGTGGCGCTCATCGTCATCCTCTTCCTGCTCAGCGCGCGAACGACCCTCATCACGCTCACAGCACTCCCGTTGTCGCTGGCGCTCGCCTTCGTCGTGTTGGACCTCCTTGGCCAAACACTCAACACGATGACCCTCGGCGGCCTGGCGGTCGCGATTGGCGAGCTGGTAGACGACGCGATCATCGACGTCGAAAACGTCGTCCGCCGTCTGCGCGAGAACGCGCTCCTGGAGCCCAACCAGCGCAAGGGCACGCTGAGGGTGATGTACGAGGCCTCCAACGAGATTCGCGGCTCGGTCGTCTTCGCGACGGTTATCATCGCCGTCGTGTTCGTGCCCATGCTCTTCCTCGAGGGCCTCGAAGGTCGCTTCTTCCGGCCTCTGGGCATCGCCTACATTGCCTCGATCCTGGCCTCGCTCGTCGTCGCGCTCACCGTCACGCCCGCTCTGTGCGCGCTGCTCCTGAAGAAGTTCGGCACTCAGACGCACGCGGAGGGCCCGCTGGTCCGATGGCTCAAGCGCGGCTATGACCCCGTCCTACGCGCCGCGCTGCGTTTCAGGAAGTCGCTCATCGTCGTCACGGCAGCCGCCGCCGGCGCGTCGCTCTGGCTCATCAGCACCTTTGGGACGAGCTTCCTGCCCGAGTTCAACGAAGGAACGTACACCGTATTCGTCATGGCGCCGGCCGGCACGTCACTGCCAGAGAGCGACCGTGCGGCCAACGCAATCGAGAAGCAGCTCGTCGCGCTTCCCGGTGTCACCAACGTCGTGCGGCGGACCGGGCGGGCGGAGCGGGACGAGCACGCGGAGCCCATCTTCAACTCAGAGATCGAGGTCACCGTCGACGCAGCCGCGGACAGGCACGCGGTCCGACGGGAGATCGACTGCGTGCTGGCGTCGGTCAGCGGCATCGCGACGACCATCGGGCAGCCCATCGAGCATCGCCTCTCACACGTGATGAGTGGCACTCCCGCGGCAATCGCCATCAGCGTCTACGGCGCGGATCTCGACATGCTCCGGCGCCTCGCACAGCGCATCGAGACCGCGCTCCGGGGCCTGTCCGCGGTGCGCGACGTGGCGGCCAATCGCGAAGCGCGCATTCCCGCGCTCGTCGTGGGCTATCGAGATGCGGACCTCGCTCGGCTCGGGTTGACTCGGGCCTCGGCTGCCGAGCAGGTCGGACTTGCCCTGGATGGTGCGACCGTCGCGATGATTCAAGAAGGCCCGCGATCGACGGGGCTCACCGTGCGATTGCATCCCGACGACCGCCAGACACCAGACGACGTACGCGGCTTGGTTCTGCGCGGCGCTCAGGGGCAGCTGGTGAGGCTGCACGAGGTCGCCGACCTCTCGGCTGACGAGACACCAAACGTCATTGCGCACGAAGGGGGCCGCCGAAAGGCCGTCATCTCGTGCAACGTCGCGGAGGGCCATGACCTCGGCACCGCGGTTGGGCTCGTGCGTGCTCAGGTCGATCCCATTGTGCGAGACGCCGGCTACTCGGTCACCTACGGGGGCCAGTTGGAGGCTCAAGAGTCGGCCGCGCGCACACTGCTCCTCTTCGGCGGTCTCGCCGGTCTGCTCGTCCTGCTCCTCCTGCAGAGCGCGCTCGGCTCGCTGCGTGCCGCGCTGCTGGTGATGGGCAATCTGCCGTTCGCGCTGATTGGCGGCGTAGTCGCCATCCTTCTGACCACACCGGTGGTGAGCGTGGCGAGCCTGGTCGGCTTCGTGACGCTCGCGGGCATCGCCATCCGCAATGGCATCCTGCTCGTCAACCACTACGCGTATCTCCAGGAGCACGATGGCCGGAGCGTCTTCGACGCGGTGCTCCAAGGGTCGCGCGAACGGCTGATCCCCATCCTCATGACGGCGCTCACCGCTGTCCTCGGCCTCGTCCCACTCGTGCTCGCGGCGGGAGAGCCGGGGAGTGAGCTGCTGGCGCCGCTTGCGACCGTGGTCCTGGGCGGGCTCGTCTCCTCGACGCTGCTGAACGCGATCGTGGTCCCTGCGGGCTACCTGGCCGTCTTTGGAGCGGCTGGCTTCAGACGCAAGTCATTGGAAGCACTGGAAGTCTCGAACCTGGAGGCCGGAACGTGAGAGCACCGCGGCTCAAGTGGATTCTCGTGGTCATCGCCGGGTTGGGCTCTGCCTGCCAACGTAAGCCGGCCAGCCCCTCCCTTCCGGCAGCGACCGCTCAGCAGTCTTCGTCGAGGGGCGAGCCTGGCGGGCCCTCGGGACACGGCCGTCCGACACCGGTCGGTCCGGTCGATCTGGCGGGCTGGCAGTTTGACGTCGATGTCCTCGGGACTCTGGGTGCGGGTCGTCAAGGCGCGCTGCAGGCCTCACCGACCAGGGCACCCAAGGGCAAGAGTCTCGCTGACATTAGCGTCTACCTGTGGTTCGAAGACCCCGCCGGAAAACCGATCGGCGCACCGGTTCGGTCGGTCGTAGAAGGCGGTGCGCTTCACTTTCACCCGGACTTCCCGACCGGCGAGCCTCCAGTCGGGCTGACCCTTCGCATCCGCGACGGCGAGACGGACCAGCGCGCGCGCCTGGCGCTTCGTCCGGACGCGATCGGCCCCGCGGCGCCCGACGGGACCCATGGCGGGGTCGTCACCGCATTCACGGTCGGTGGCCGTAGCGGCTTCGTCGAGGTCAAGCTCCACGCGGACCACGGTGACCTGGAGGTCTGGCTCGGCCTCGACCGCGGCCTCGCGGTTCCATTCGACCTGCCCCTCGCGACGACCCCGACTTTGACCTTCCCGGAGCTGCCGGGGCGCACGCTCAACCTGGCACCGCGGGACACGACGACCAACGCCGACGAGGGCGGTAAGGCCAACGTCCGCGAGGGTAAGACGAACTACTTCATCTTCCCGGGGAAGACCGGACCGGACGCGAGCTTCCTGCGCAACCCGTCGTTCGAGTCGACGGCGCGGCTCAGCTTCCCGATTGGAGACGCCGTGGTCGACACCGGCACGTTCACGCTCCTTCCGCACCGCGAAGCGCCAGGCACGCACGCACACCCGCATGCGCACTGACCCGCGGCCATCACTCGGCGCACGAAACGAGCCCTTGCTCTTTTGCGCTTGCAGTCGCTCGCACGGCCGAGTATCCCTCCCCGGATCGTGCGGCTCGCCTGACGCGAGCGCCTGAATTGAAAGGACTCCATGCGACGCCTGCTCCCCGCTGCACTTGCTCCCGCTGCCCGTTCGCTCGTCCCCCTCTTGCTTACCGTCTCGACCGCACAATTGGGCGTGGCCTGCGCCGAGTTCCCGTCCGCCGATAGCTCGACCGCCGTCGCCGCCGTCGAGCATGAGATCGCCACGGCTCGAACGCGTCAGAAGCTCCACGAGATGCCCGCCTACTCGCGCGGCTTCACGGATCAGGGCAAGTCCGACTCCGCGTCGAACTTCCGCTTCGCCAACCCGCAGTACTTCGCCATCACGGACACGCCGCAGGTCAAGGGCTTTCGTCCCATGGTCGAGTGGGAGCCCATGACCTCGACCATGATCGCGCTGGCCGACTACATCCCCGGTGGCGGTCAGCTCGAGGACTACTTCATCGACATCCTGAACGCGGCTGGCGGCGTCTCGGAGCTGTGGATCATCTACGATCAGGCCTCGACCAAGTCCAAGTTCGAGACGCGGCTCAAGAAGGACGGCCCGCCGCTCGACAAGATCAAGTGGTATCAGATGCCCGTGGACGCCATGTGGATGATCGACTTCGGGCCCTTGCCGTTGGTCGACGACACGGCCAAGTCCCAGTCGATTCTAGACTTCGTCTACTACCCCGAGCGCGTCAACGACGACGCGACCTCGACGCGTATTGGTCAGGTCATGGGCGCGGCCACCTACCGCATGCCGCACGGCTTCGAGGGAGGCAACTTCCAGGCAGATGGCGCCGAGCACTGCTTCACGACGCAGCGCGCGATTCAGGCCAATGGCGCCAAGGAGGCCGACTTCACGGCCACGCTCAAGTCCTACGCCGGCTGTGAAAACGTCACGTACCTCTACGACGTGAGCGACGACGGCACCGGTCACATCGACATGCTGTTCAAGATGGGACCCGACCACAAGGCGTTGGTCGTCGAGTACCCGGAGAACATGGAGAAGGACCTCCCTACGGCGCTCCAGAAGAACGTCGCGGAGAACCGCAAGCGCATGAACGACAACGCTGCCAAGCTCGAGGCGCTCGTCTATAAGGACGCGAGCAAGATCAAGGTCTTCCGCCTCGTCATGCCGGGCTACAAGAACATCGACTTCGGCGGCGGGCAGAAGGAGTGGATCCCCCACACCTATGTCAACTCCACGCTCGTCAACAAGCGCAACCTGTGGCCGGTCTACTCGTACACGGACTGGGCGGCGTCGAAGGGTGTGGCCCAAGGGCAGTGGGAGGCGTTCCTGCCGGACTATACGCACATGGCGATCATCTCCGACGAGTCGGCGGCCGCCTCGGGAGCCATTCACTGCGTCACCCGGACGTTCCCCGCGGTGCCATTCGCCAAGTGGATCCCCGACGGCAAGTGCGAGACGGGCAAGTGCGCTCCGCCGGCGGAATTTGCGACCACGGGCAACGTCTCCGAGTGCAAGGACGAAAAGACCTGCTTTGGTCCCAAGTGGCTCTGCGTCTGTCAGGACTGCGACTCGGGCTGCAAGCCGCCCGTCGCGTGCGGCGACATCAAGGAGGTCGGGTGCTGTACGGGCGACGAGCTCAGCTACTGCGACCAGGGCTCGCTCGTGAAGCAAAACTGCCCGGCCTCGACGTGCGGCTGGACCGCCAACCCCGGCTATTACGACTGCAACACGGACGGCAGCACCGATCCGAGCGGCAAGGCGCCGAAGATCTGCGGCGAGAAGCCGTGCGTGCCGGCGTGCAGCGGCACGAAGTGCGGTGACAACGGCTGCGGTGGCACCTGTGGCACCTGTGGCGCCGGAGAGACGTGTGACGCGGGTACGTGCAAGACGCCGCCGCCGCTCTGCACGACCGACGAGTGCGCCGAGGGCGACAAGGGCTGCGACGGATCTGGCGTGCCCTGGGTGTGCGAGAAGGCCGACGGCTGCTTCAAGAAGAAGCCGGCGGCCGCCTGCAAGGCCGGCGAGACGTGCGACAAGGGGATCTGCGCGGCGGGCGGCACGACCGGCGGCGGCACCGCGGACGCGTCGGGCGGAGGCGCGACGGGCAGCGCGGACGCGACCTCGGCGGACGCCGCAGGCGGTGGTGCCAAGAGCAGCAGTGGTGGCTCGGCGTCGGGTTGTGCCTCGGGCACGACACGCCGGGGTGCCCCGGCGCTGCTCCTTCTGCTGGCCGCCGTCGCGCTCGGGTTGGCCCGACGCCGCGCGCCGGCGCGCTAGCCTCCCTCGCTGCACTTCTCGCCTACCGAGGCCCGCATCCTCCAGCATATCCCGTACTTCGAGGCGCCGCACTTCGGCCCCATCCAACCGTGGGGCACGCTCGTGGCCACTGGGGCCCTCACCGGCCTCGCAATCGCGCTCAAGCGTTCGCGCCGGCTGGGGCTCGACACGGACGCGCTGCATCGCATTTGTCTGTGGGTTGTCCTGTGGGGCTTCGTCGGCGCGCGCATCGGGCACGTGTTCCTGTACCACTGGGCCGACTACAAGGACGACCTGCCGTCCATCCTGCGTCTCTGGGAGGGCGGGCTGTCCTCCTTCGGCGGCTTCGTCGGGAGCACCGTGGCCACCGTCGTCTTGATGCGCCGGTCACGCCTCCACTTCTGGACGTACGCTGACGTCATCTGCTACGGCTTTGCGACCGGATGGGCCATCGGTCGGCTCGGCTGCTACGTCATTCACGACCACCCGGGTCGGCTCGCCGGCTCGGCATGGTACGAGGCGCTCGCCACGGAGATGGACGTCCGCCTGTTGAACGGCGACTGGTCCCGTGACGTCCGGCACGATCTCGGGCTCTACGACGGCATCCTCAGCGCGGTCATCGCGATGTTCTACCTCATCGCCGATCGCAAGCCGCGGGCGCCGGGGTTCTTCATCGGATGGCTGTGTGTGCTGTACTGCGTTCCGCGCTTCTTCCTGGACTACCTGCGGGCCACGGATCTGGTCGCCTCCGATACGCGGTACCTGGGATTGACCCCGGCGCAGTATGGCGCAATCCTCATCGCCGGACTGGGAGGCGCGATACTTTGGCATTCGAACTCGGGAAGAACGAAGCTGAGCCCAACCGCTGGCTCGTAGGCGCCGCGCGCGGCCTGCTCTTGACCTCCTTGGCGGCCGGGCTCACCGGGTGCCCAAAGAAGCTCACCGAGCGGGTCGAGGTGCCCGTCCCACGGGAGTGCCCCGCGGGCGGACCACCCGCGCCGACGGCCAAGGCGATGACGGCGCTCACGGTCATCAAGCACGACGGCAGCGTGCGCGCCGTGTTGGGGGGCGGAGCCGGCTCGCCGTGGGTCGCGCTCGTCGCGGCAGGCGACAGGGTCGGCGCGGACAAGGCGACGGTGGCTGCCATCGACGACGGGATGGTCGCGCTCAAGCTCGCCGACGGCTCGAATCACGTGCTGACCGTCGGCGCCGTCGCCAACGTCGCGGCGGGCACGCCGACGCCTGCGGTCGCGCCCGGCACGCCAGCGGCTCCGCCCAGCAAGGAAGACGCGCTGGCGCTGGCCAAGTGGCGGCAGTCGGTGCTCCAGGCACTGGCCGCAGGTCAGGGGATCCCGCACGACGCGCTGCTCGTCGTGGGCCTTGCGCTGTCGGACAACAAGCTCCCGCCCATCGCGGAGGCGACCAACAAGTTCGGCTGGACCCCGCTACCCGGCATCGAGACGAGCTTTCTCGTCGGCCTCAAGATCGACAACGGCCAGCTCACGCTCGATGGCGTAGCCCCTGAGAAGCGCTTCCTCGACGCGCTCGTCGAGCGGCTGCGCGCAGCGGCACCCTACGTAGTCCGCGTGAAGGTCTCGAGCCAGGCGCCGGGCCAGCAGGGCTTCCACTTTCAGCTCCAAGTGGACCTCGCGGTGCTCAAGTCCGCGGATCTGGCGATCGCCAAGGCACCCGGTGGACATGACGGTGGGACACTGCCCGAAGAGGCCAAGCAGTTGCTCTCCCGCGATTCGGAGCGACTGCCGACAGACCCGCGCCTCGATCTCTTCGAGAACGAGATCAAGGGCATCGCGGCTCCCGCCGGTCTGCAGCAGTTCACGCTGACGCGCGTCCCCGAGATCGCCGAAGACGGCTACCTGGGCGTCGTGAGCTTCACCGTCGAGGCCGTCGGCAACACGCGCAACGCGCTCGTGTTCTTCGCGAAGCTGCGCGAGGCATCGCCCAAGCTGCTCGCCATCGATCCGTTCGAGTGCAAGGCCGGTCGCATCACGGCCACGCTGCGGGTCCCATTCGTGCGCGGCAAGGCCGATGCGCGGGCCCCGACTCCCGCCAGCCTCGCCACGAGCGCGCCAACGGGCGCCAAGTGGGACGGACTGCGCAAGATTGAGCCCATCGACCTGCGCGACCCGTTCTCGCACTAATGGAGGACGGCCTCGATGGCTCCGTCGTCGAGCGAAGGCATGCCCTCGACCGAGACGGCGTCGCTGACGTCGATCTCGCATGCCTTCTGCACATGATCGAGCCGGCCATTCACGTTGATGTCCTCGAGCCGCGCCACCTCGCGTAGCTCGGTCAAGAACACCTGCCGGTGAAAATCCCGCACGCGCCGCAGCCCCGGAAACGGCACCGCGGCGGCGTGAAGGACCGTGCCGACAGCGCCGTGATAGCCAAGGAACACGCCGAGCCCGGTCATGTAGCGGCCCCACGAGATGGGCTTGCCGGCGTTCTTTCCACCACAACAGTTGGCCATGATCTCCTCCTCGTCTCCTCCTCAGGTTGTCGTTGACTCGGACGCTGCCGGCGCTGCCGGTGAGGCACCGCCCTCGAGCGCGGCGAGCTGCTCCCGCCGGTGGCGCAGGAGATCGTCGAAGTCGACGCCCTTCTGGCGAAAGTAGGTCCGCATGACGTCGTCACAAATCGGCGTCTTCTGATCGATGAAGCGCGCGACCGTCTCTTCGTCGTGCTTCACGCGCTTGTTGAACAGCAGGTACGGCATGTAATACAGCTCGCCGGCGATGCACGTCGGCTGAATGCACAGGTGGCGGTCCATGACCTTGATCCCCATGGGGAGGCCGAGCTCCGAGATGAGCTTGCGCGACTCCTCCCGGGTGCATTCGTAGACGGGCGTGCCGAAGTCGATTCCGTAGGACTCGTAGAAGAACCGGATCATGGTGAGCGAGATGAGCATCTGCTCGACCATCTCATTGGTGTCCGAGTTCGAGCCGTCGGTCATCAGCCGAAGGCCATTCTCCATGCAGTAGATAGCCGAGCGCATGTGCATCGCCATCTTGCAGCCCATGAACCAGATGAAGCCCGACTTGAACTCTTTGTAGTCCTTGAGCACCTGGCTCACGAGGATCTTGTCGAAGTGCTCCTTGGTCGAGATGAGCGTGTAGACGAACTTGCCGCCAAGCTTGGCGTTGAGCTCGGCGACCTTGTCCGTCGTGCGGTGGTGATAGTAGTGGCCGTAGCCGTTCTTGTAGGTGACGAGGTGCACCTTGTCGTACTGCTCCGCCAGCGCGATGGCCGTCGCCGTCGAGTCGATGCCGCCCGAGAACATCAGCGCGATCTCGTTGGGCTTGAGGGCCGGATAGCGACCGGGCCCGAGCTCGGGCAGCGGATGGGTCGCGTAGAGCACGTCGGTCCCCGGACGCGGGGTCGACGGCGTGGTGTCGATAAACGGTGAGAGCAGTGACATGGGAGCCTCCAACCTTCTGCGCAATGGTGCGAGCCTGAGCGCCCGAACGCAACCCCTTGTGACCCGACCGTCGCCTTGATAGGGTCCGCCGCGCTCGATTTGGAGGCGAACGAGCGGAGTCTTTCCATGGCAACTCATCGCATCGTCGCGCTGCCGGGCGACGGCATCGGGCCCGAGGTGACCACACAGGCGCTGCGCGTGCTCGACCGGGTCGAGCGGCGCGGACTGGGGCACTTCGAGGTCACGACCATCCCCTGCGCGGGCAGCTACTACGAGCAGCACGGTGCGGAGTGGCCCGACGGCTCGTTCGAGCGATGCGTCGCGGCGGACGCCATCCTGCTGGGGGCCATCGGTCACGTCGGCAAGAACGGCGCGACCGTGCGGCGTGCCGACGGCGAGCTGGCAGGCTACGAGCAGGTCATCGGCCTTCGGACGAAGCTCGACCTCTACGCGAACGTGCGCCCGGTCAAGCTCTACGCGGGCGTGCGCCATCTGGTCGGGGGACGGCACGCGAGCATCTGGGCGCCGCAGGACGTGGACATGGTCATCTTGCGGGAGAACACCGAGGACGCGTACGTGCCCGGGGCCTTCGAGCTCACCCGCGGCGGCGAGCGCGAGCTGGTCGTATCGCCGATCATCATTACGTCCAAGGGCGCCGAGCGCGTCATCCGGCGCGCCTTCGAGCTGGCGATGCGGCGCAGCGGCGCGCCTCGCGACCACACGCGGCGCGTGACGTGCGTCGACAAGAGCAACGTCATCCGGGCCCACCGGCTCTTTCGCGATGTGTTCACGAGCGTGGCGCGCGACTTCCCGACGGTCGAGGCGGACGCCATCTTCGTGGACGCGTACGTGCACCAGCTGGTGCGTGAGCCGGAGCGGTCGGATGTGGTCGTGGCACCCAATTTCGCTGGAGACATCGTCACCGATTTGGGCGCCGCACTCCAGGGGGGCATGGGGATGGCCGCGAGCGGCAACGTCGGCGACCGTCACGCGATGTTCGAGCCCATCCACGGCTCAGCCCCTCCGCTGGCGGGCAAGGGCGTGGCCAACCCCACCGCGGCGATGCTCTCGGTCGGCCTCATGCTCGGCTGGCTGGGCCAGACGCGCGGCGACGCAGCGCTCGAGCTGGCCGCCGCGGCCGTGGATCGCGCCGTCGGACAGGCGATGGAGCAGAGTCACGCGCACACGGCCGATCTGGGCGGCGCGGCCACGACGACGGAGGCCGCAGACGCCATCCTGAAGGCGCTGGACGTGGAGCTACGCTAGCGATCGATGAGCACAGGCCGCAGCCGCGGGCGCGGCTCGCTCGCGTCCACGGTGAAGCGGATGCGCCCCCCGAGGCGCTGCGTGTGCTCGCGCTCCTGGTGGTCGACCGCCTCGACGAAACCGACGAACGTCAACCCGTCGAGCGTGGCTCCGTGGGCGGTCAACGCGGCGCGGTAGCGCTCGTAGAGGTCGCGGGTGTAGCTCTCGGCGGGCACGGCGGCCAGGCCGGCGAGCTCGGGCAGAGCGCTGGCCAACACCGGCTCTGACACGCACTGGAGCTGAAGGCTGCTCGACAGCGCGCGGTGGGCGACGGCGGGCCCGCGGGTCATGACGTCGGCTCCGGCGCCGAGCAAGGCGCCGACGGTCTGGCCAAACGTGGTGGCGAGCGCCTGGGCGCGCCCATCGCGGAGGCTGTTGGGCGGGCGGGCGTCGAGCGCACCGTCGCGGACGGCGATCATGGCCGCCTCGACGCGCTCGAGATCGCCGTCCAGCCGACGGCGCTCCCAGAACACCCACCCGGAGAGCGCGAGCGCGAGCAGCAGCGCGAGGCCCAGGAGGGGCCAGGGGCTCGAGGCCGCCTCGAACACCGCGGTCCGTGGCGCCGAGACGACCATGCGCACGTCGCCCAGCCGCACACCGACGGCAATCGGCAGGCCGCCAATCTCGGTGAGCCCGTCGGTCAGCACGGCGGGCGTGCCGACCTGGGTCTCGGTCGCGAGCAGGTCGAACGTTGCCGGGTCGGGCTTGCCCTCGAGCAGCGCGGCTCCCGTGCGCTCGCCGACCGAGGAGCCCAGGAAGCGCTCGCGCAACCCAAGGCTCACGTCGCGACCGATCGCCGCGGCGAAGCGCTGCGCCAGGGCGACATCGATGACCGAGCCGACGAGGACGGCGCCCGCGAAGGTGCCCGTGTCCGACCGCACGGGGATGACCGCCGTAAGATAGCTCACGCTCGTCTCGCGGCGGAGCGTCACGAGTTCGATGACCGGGGCCGCGCGCTCGAAGCGGCGGACCTGGGCGACGACGTCTTCCAGCTCGTCGCTGGCGGTCCAGTCGGGGTCGAACGCGGACGCAACCCCCTTGCCAAAGCCATCGAAGACCAGGACGAGGTCCGGCGTGCGTTCGGCGACGCCGCGGGCCAGTCGGCTGATGAGCCCGCCCGTGCACGGCGCCGCACCGGGCGCGCCATGCGTCGCGTCGGCACGACCTGCACCGCAGAGCGCCTCATACGCGAGACGCCAGCCACAGAGCGGGATGTCGCTCCCGAAACACTTGCGGACGACCTTGCGCACCTCGCTGGCCTCGCGGGGCGTCGCGGTGGTAGCGGCGTCCGCCCCGCTCACTGAGGCGGCGACGTTCCGCGCGAGGGTCTCGGAGAACGGGCCGAGGACCGTCTCACCGAAGCGCTCCTCCGCGATGCGCGCGCGCTCGGCCGAGAACGACGGATGATCCGGATCGCAGACGACGCCCGTATCGCGGCGGCAGACGGCGGCAGCGGTCGAGCGAAGCGCCGCGTCATGCTGAGCCACGGCACGCAGGATCGCGGCGAGTTCGCCATCGGCAAGGCGCGTACCGAGCTGCATGAGCCACGAGACGTGCGCGGTGAAGGCGAGCCGGCCGATGGGTGGGTGCGTGCGGCGCAGCGCATCCGCCGCGGCAGCCGCACGGGCGGCCTGGCGGTGAGACTCCAGCGTCTGCGCCGCGACGACCAGGGCGACGAGGACCAAGAGCGGAATGACGACGGCGCGAATTCGATTCATGCGAGGCGCGTCGTGTACGCGCGACACGACCGCCTGTCAACGGTTTTTGGGGACCAGCAGGGCCTCTGGAATGGCGTCGAACGGCTCGGCGGAGGCCGACCTCAGGGTAAGCTTCCCGGCGCTGTCGACGCGCCCGACGAGGTGCAGGTGCCGCGTCGGGGTGCCGGCGTGCACCACGATTGGCAGGCCCCGCAGCTCCTTGGCCACGAGCGGTCCGATGGCCGCCACGGCAGGAGGTCCGCGTCCAAACGCCATGGCACGACCGCCAAACGCGACGCCGGGCCACAGCGCCGCCGGAGCGCGCGTCCGATCCCGCAGCGCCGCGAGGCGCGTCCGCGCCGGTGCCGCGACCGTCACGACGACCAGCGCGTCCGGGGTCGCGACGATACCTCCGAGCACGGTCGCCAGGTCGTCGACCGTGACGTGCGTCCGCTGGCGGCGCGCGCGGTTGACCGAGCGGATGAGCCGCTGGGCCGCGAGCCCGTCCTCGAAGGCGACCACGCGCTCGAGCCCATCGGCGGCCTGGAGCCGTCGTGCCTCGGCCACGTGCTCGCGCCACTCGAGGCGCTGGTCGACGGGCGAGAGGCTGCGCTCGAGGGTCGCCTCGTGCTCCGGAGACAGCCACGCCTCACGTGCCATGCGCCGATAGACCTCGCGGTCCGGGGCCTCGAGCACCGCACGACAGAGGTGCTCCTCGGCGGCCGTCGGGTTGGACAGCACGCGCAGGTAGACCCGCCCGAGCTGAAAGTGGAGCTCCGCGTTGCGCGGGTCGCGCGCCAGCCGCTCTTCCAGCGCCTGCACGGCCTTCAGCGCATCGAGCCGGGTCTTGGGCTCATCGACGGCGCCCACCGCGGGAACGGACGCCGGGGCCGGCGCGTCGGCGCTGGAGCCTCGCGGTCGCGGCTTGATCCGGACGGCGAGCGTGCGGCAGAGGTCGCGCAGCGCGTCCACGGACTCCGGAGGAGCCTCGGCCGACGGATCCGCCGGCAGCGGCGCCGGCGCGACGTGCTTGCGCTTGCAGGAAGGGAGGGCGAGCGAGCCGATGAGTGCCAGGGAGACAAGGACCCTAGCACTTGGCGAGCAGCGCATTACCCTCGGCGTGACCCTTGTCGATGGCGAGCAGCCGCGTCAGATGGCGCTTGGCCTTGGCCTTGTCGCCCAGCGCGAGGCAGACCTTCGCGAGATACAGGAAGGTCAGGATCTTGAGCGCGTCGTCCTGGATGTCGTGCTGGAGCAGCAGGAGCCCCTGGAGGATCTGGAGCGACTTGTCGAAGTTGCCCGCGTCGAACAGGAGCCGGCCCAGCGCGATGAGGTTGGCGACGTTCTGCGAGTCGTACTGATGCGCCAGCTGATGGTACCGGAGCGCCTTGTCGGGATCGCCGAGGCGCTCGTAGATCATGCCGAGGCGATAGGCCTGTCGCGCCAGATCGGCGTACAGCCTCTTGGCCTCGAGGTAGCTCACGAGCCAGCCGAGCAGCGGCGCGGCCGCGTCGACCTCACCGCGGTCGAGGTGGTGCTCCACGAGCAGCTCGACGATCCCGCGGTGCTCCCGCTTCTTGTCGTAGCCGACCTTGAGCCAGCGCACCGACTCGTCGGGCCCGTTGAGCTTCTCACGGTAGATGACCGCGATCTCGTAGGCCGACTCCGCCTGCGCCGAGCGATCGGTCGCGGCGGCGAACTCGCGCTCGAGAATCGGGATGAGCGCCTCGTAGCTCTCCCGCCGGTAGAGGACCTCCTTCAGGCGACGCGTGGCCTCCGGATGATCCGGCTCGAGCTGGAGCGCCTCACGCAGCGCGGCGAGCGCCTTCGTCGAGTGGTCCGTCTCGAGGTACAGGCGCGCGACGCCGAGCAGGGTGAGCACGCGCTCCCGGGGCGCGCGCACCTGGGGCAGGAGCACCTCGTAGGCGGCCATCGCGTCCTCGTGTCGACCGAGTTGCACGAGGACGCGCGCGTTGATGCGTAGCGCCTGGTTGTTGTCGGGGGCGCGCTCGAGGACCTCGCCGACGAGCGCGGCGGCCCGCGCGTGGTCACCGACCTTCTCTTCGTAGACCTCGGCTGCCTTGAGCTTGAGCACGAGGGCCTCGCCCGGGTTGTCGGTCAGCGTGAGCTTGCGCTCGTAGGCCTCGCAGAGCGCGCTCCAGCGCTCGTACTTGTGGTAGATGCGCAGCAGCTCGTTGACGGAGTCCTCGTTGGTCGGGTCGGACGCGAGCACGTGCTCATAGTGGGCGATGGCCTGGTCCACCTTGCCCAGATGACGCTCTTCGATGCCGGCGAGCCGCACGAGCGCGTCCCGCTCCTCCGCCGAGCCCGTCTCCGCGGCTGCGGCGCGACGCTCGAGGATGCGCACGAGCTCGGGCCACGAAAGCAGTCGCTCGTAGAGCCCTTCCAGCGCGAGCAGGGCCTCGGGATCGTCGGGCGATAGCTCCAGCGCCTCCTCGTAGGCGTCGGCGGCGCCGCGGTGGTCGTCGAGGAACTGCGACCGTAGCTGACCAATCTGCCGTTTGAGCACGGCGAGCTCGGCGCCATCCTCGGTGACGCGGGCGCGCCGCTCCATGGTCTCGGTGACGCGAAGATAGTCCTCCCGCTGCCGATAGATGAGCTCGAGCGCCTTCATCGCGTCGGCATCGCTGCCATCGAGCTCAAGCAGCTGCGTGAGGCTCTCCTCCGCCTTGACCGAGTCCTGGCGGTGCAGCGCCGACCGCGCGATCTTGCGATAGAGCGCGACCCGATCGTCCACCGAGATGGGCAGCTCCGCCTTGATCTCGCAAACGCGGATGAGATCGCGCACCTTGCCCTGGGCCTCGTAGATGGCCTCCAGCGCGTCGAGCGCAGGCAGGTTCTCCGCATCGACCTCCAGGACCTCGCTGTAGCGGACCTCCGCGAGATCGACGCGCCCGAGGTGCTCGGCGAGCAGCGGGGCGTCCCGCAGCAGCAGCTCGCGACGCACGTCGGCGACGCGCGTCCCCTTCAACAGCTGGTCGTAGACCTCGTGCAGGTCCGAATAGCGGGCCAGGAGGATGGCCAAGGACTCGGTCAACGCTAGATAGTCGCCCTGCTCTGGCGCCGCGAGGACGGCCTCACGGGCGTAGTCGAAGGCGCGCGCCGGATCGAGCAGCTTATCGCGATACAGGTCGGCGACCTCCTTCAGGATCGCGGCCCGCGTCTCGCGGTCCGACTCGCCCTCGAGCCCGAGCAGCAGCAGCTCGACCAGGTCCTGCCAGCGCTCCGCCGTGCGGTGAATGGGCTTGAGGACGGCGATGGCCGCCTCGCGCAGGAGCGGCGCGATGTGCGCCAGCTCGCGCAGCGCGTCGAGCACCTCGGCGTCGTCGGGGCGCTCCCAGAGCAGCTCCTTGTAGAGCGACAGGGCGCTCTCGGCGTCGCCGACCTCCGCCTTGAGCACGCGGGCGAGCCGCTTCTTGTTCTCGAAGCCGGCGCCGGTGCCGAGCTCCTGCTCGCGCCGGAGGATGCCCACGAGGTCCTGGTATCGACCCAGCCGCTCGTAGAGGCGCCCGAGCGCCTCGAGCGCGGTCGTTCCGAACTCGTCGAGGTCGAGCACCTGTCGCCACCGTTGGACCGCCTCGTCGTAGTCCCCGAGCCGCACCTCGCACACCTCGGCGAGCCACGCCGCGACCTCGCGCTGCACGTCGCCGTCCTGGAGCGTATCGAGCGCCTCACGCCAGACGCCGGCGAGCGAGGCCCAGCGCTCGCTGCGCTCGGCCACCTCACGCAGCGCGTCGCGCGTCTGCGAGTCGAGCGGGTCGAGCATGAACGCGCGACCGAGCGCCTCGATGGCGCCGTCCGGATCGTCGAGGTGGCGATCGAGCAGCTCCGCGAGCCGTCGCTCGAGCTCGACCTTCTCCAGGACGTCCTGGGTCTCGACGAGCTGGGCCTCGATGAGCCCGGCGAGCTTTCGCCAGTCACCGCGATGCGCGTAGATCGGCTCCAGCACGTGGCAGACCGGGATGCGGACCGCGGCCTCCTTCAACAGTCGCTCGAGCAACGCCACTGAGGCCTCGTGCTCGGCGACGACGGCCAACACGAGGCGGACCTGATCGAGGGCCCGCTCGGCGTCGTGCAGCCGATCGTAGAGTAGCGTGGCCATAGCGAAGTCCACCTCGACGCGATCGCGCGGCGCGGCAAACAGGGTGCGCTTCTTGGCCAGCACCTCGAGCAGCCCCTCCCACTCGTCCACAGCGGGATACAGCCGCTCCAGGCTCGTGATCGCGTAGACGTTCATCGGCGAGAGCGCCAGGACCTCGCGATAGGTGGCGACGGCGTCCTCGATGCGCGAGAGCTGGCGCTCCTGGACCTGCGCGATCTTGCCGAGCAGCTCGATCCGGTCGTCGTCGTCGGCCGCGAACGCGAGCTTCTGCCGCAGCACCAGAACCAGCTCGTCCCACTCGTGTCGCGCGACGTAGAGGCCTTCGAGGCGATCCTTGGCCGCGCGATCCTCCGGCACGAGAGCGAGGACGCCCCGCAGCGCCTCGACGGCGCCGTCCTCGTCGCGGAGGTGGACCTCGCGCAGATCGGCCAGCCGCTCGAGCAAGGCCTTGCGCTCGGTCACCTGTGTCGACGCATCGAGCCGCAGCGCCAGGATGCGGGCGAGGTCCGTCCATGCGGCGACCTGCTCGTAGTGCCGAGCCAGCGCCTCGAGCGCGTCGAGGTGCGCGGGGACGAGCGCCAAGAGCCGCTCGAAGTAGCCCGCGGCGCGCGTGGGGCTGAGCTCCCGGTATAGGTTGGCGGCACGGTGAACGAAGCGCGTCTCCAGCTCCTCGGGGAGGTCCGCTTGATCGAGGGCCGCGTCGTAGACCCGCACGAGGTCGCTCGTGAGGCCGTGGACAGTCGCGATGCGCTCGAGGTCGGCCATCAGCTCGGGAGCCGCTACGTCCAGGAGGAACGCGGAAGACGTCTCGCGGAAGGCCGCGCCAGGATCTCGTGCGCGGTCGAGGTACTGCGACGCGAGCTTGCGGCGGAACGCGATCTGCTGCGCCGTGTCGTCCTCGGGCACCGCGCGCAGCAGCGAGCGATAGACGAGCACCCACTTCTGCCAAGGCGCGTCATCGGGATAGACGACCTCGAGGAGGTGCGCGACCCGCGCCGCCAGCGTCACGGCCTCGGGCGTGCTCTGCTCGGCCCAGGTGGCGAGCACCTTGTCCAGCAGCGCGAGCGTCGGGCCATGGTCGACGCGATCCTCGAGCACCCGCTCCGCCTCGCCGACCGCAGCCGCCGGATCGTCCCGCCGCTCGATCAGCAGCACCGCCAGCTTGTGGTGCAGCCGCACGCGCGCGTCGGTCGTGGAGACGGCGTCGAGCCAGCGGCGATAGTGGCGCTCCAGCGCGTCCCACTCGTGGCGGCGCTCATGGAGGGCCTCGATGCGCACGAGGGCATCCGCATGCCGCGGGTCGACCTCCAGGACACGCATGAGCGCGGCGATGGCCTCCTGCGGGCGACCGAGGCCGGTCTCCTCGATGCGCGCGACCTCGAGCAACAGCTCGATGCGCTCGGCGCCGGGCCGCGTCTCGGAGACGTGCGATAGCAGCGCGACGAGCTCCGCGGGGCGATCATGGGCGACATACAGCCGACGCAACGCGCCGGTGGCTTGCTCGTTGCTGGGGTCCTGATCGGCCGCGAGCCGATACAGGCGCATCGTGAGATCGGGCGTGCCGTTGCAGCTCTCGTTGAGGCCGGCGGCGCGGAGCGCCAGCTGCACCGTATAGGTGACGTCGGACGCGTCGCCTGCGTCCGTCAAAAGGCCTTCGTAGAACGCGACGAGGTCCCGCTGGCGGCCCATGTTGGCGGCCATCTTCTCGAGCTGAACCCACCGCGTGGTGTCCTCGGGGACGAGGCGCGTCGCCTCCTGCAGCGTGCGAAACGCCGCGGGCGCGTCGCCCTGGCGCTCCGCCTGGATGCGCTGCATGCGGTCGAGCGCCCAGAGCTTCTGAATCACGTCGCCGACGCGATCGACGTGGACGCGGTAGAGGCCGATGAGGTGATCCCACGCGCCGAGCTTCTCGTATATGCGCACGACGAGCTGCATCACACGATCGTCGCCGTCGCCGCGCTCGAGCATGGTCTCGAGCAGCCGCATGGCGGTGGGATCGGCGTCCGACTTGGCGAGCAGCGTCTCGATCGCGTCGAGGGCACGCGAGGCGTCGCCCACCTTCTCGTAGAGCAGCGTCGCGATCTGCCGGCGGTTCTCGAGCGTCTCCGCGGGATCGTCGAGGATGGCGCACTCGCGCACGAGCACCGAGACGACGTCATTCCAACGCGCGCGCTCCTCGTGGAGGTCCGCCATCAAGCGATAGGCGTTGCGCTCGCCGGGCTGGAGCGTGAGGATGCGCTCGTACGTACCGACGGCGTCCTCCAGCGCGTCGAGGCGATGCCGCTGGATCTGCGCGGCCTGGTGCAGCAGCAGCACGCGCTCGAGCACGTCCGGTGTCGCGTCGACCTCGCGCTCGAGGATGGCCACGACGTCGGCGTGGCGACCGGCCTGCTCGTAGAGGTCGCGCAGCGCGACCAGGACCTCGCGGTGCCCCGGCTCCTCGTCGAGGATCTCGCGGAGGATGCCCTCGGCAGCGGCGAGGTCGTTGCGGTCGTCCTTCGCCGTGCGCGCCATCTCGGTCAGCAGCTCGACGCGCGCGGCACGACCGAGAAGCCCAGCGAGCACCTCGCGGTCGACGATCTCGACCTCTTCGAGTCGCCCGGTGAGCTTGCCGAGGCGCACCAGCTCGTGCCGGACCTCCGGCGGCCGCTTCCAGTCGAGCTGCGACGCACGGGAGATGAGCTCGAACGCCTTGCCCGAGTCGTCCTTCCGATGCTCGTAGAGCCCGGCGAGCTCGAGCAGCGTGGCGCTGCGATCGAGCTGGTCGCCAAAGCGCTCGAGGCGGCGCTCGAGCGTCTGGATCAGGTCGTCGACGCGATCGGCACCGGCGTGCGCGCGGGCGAGCACGGCAGAGGCGCGAAGGCCGAACTCGTCGGAGTCGAGGCTCTCCGAGATGGCCCGCAACGCCGCCACGAAGTCGGGCGTGCGATCCAGGATCGCCTCGTAGTGGTCGAGCGCGTCCGAGCGACGGGCCAAGCGATGCTCGTAGAGCTGACCGAGCATGAAGTCGTACAGGTTGGCCTGCGTGTCGTCGGTGGCGCGCGAGCGGACGTCGATGAGAAGCGCCTCCATCGCGTCCCAGCGCTCGAGCTCGCCCAGCAGGCGGCGGAGGTTCTCGAAGGCCGCGGCGTCGTTGGGATCCAAGGTCCGCACGCGCTCGTAGAGCCGACACGCGTCGTCGGGGCTGGCGAGCTGGGTCTCCTGGACGTTGGCTGCCAGGAGGAGGTGCGTCTTCTTCTCGTCGATGCTGGTGACGACCTCGGCCTTGAGGGCGAGGAGCTCGACGAGCGGCAGCCAGCGCTCGGTGATCTCGTAGACCGCAGTAAGCCTGTCTACGGCATCCATCACGAGCGGCTCGCGCGCCGGATCGCCGTGCTCGACGACGTAGCTCAGCGCCTCGATGGCCTCGTCGGCGTGTTCGAGCTCGATCTGGAGGAGGCCGACCTCATAGAGGATGGTGCGTCGAGCGCGCTCGTCGGGCGCGATCTCGGCGCGCCGCTCGAGGACGGCGACGCGCTCGGCGGTGCGGTCCGTCTGGGAGTAGAGGGCATCGAGGGCCTCCAAGGCCGCGCTGGAGACCGGGTCGAGGGACAAGATCCGCTCGTAGGTGCGGGTGGCCCGGGCGGCGTCGCCAAGCCGATCGCGCGCGATCGAGGCGACCTCCAACAACAGCGCGACCGAGAGGGCCGGATCCTCGTCGCGGACGGCGGACTCGAGCACCGTGGCCAGATCGGCATCGCCGTTGAGCGCGGCCGCAAGGCGGCGCAGTGCCTCCCGAACGCGATCGCGCGACGGGTCGAGCCGAAACGCGTCGGCGTAGCAGGCGAACGCCTCGCGGGCATGGGTCCCCGCCTGGTCGTAGCGCGCCGCCGCCGTCTCCAGGAAGCGCGCGCGCGTCCGATCGTCGCCGGCAAGCTTGGCACGGACGCGCAGGACGCCAATCTCACGCTCCCACTCGCCGCGCTCGCGAAGCCAAGGCTCGAGCACGTCCGCGGCGCGCGGCGCCAGCTCCTCGTATCCTGCGGCCTCCTCGCGATAGAGCATGGCCTCGAGCGCGGCCACCGAGTCGAGGTGATCGGGCTCTTCGATGAGGATGGCCGCGAGCGTGTCGATGGCCTGCGCCGGATCGCCCAGCCGATCGCGGTAGAGCACCGCGAGCTCGTAGAGCGTGGCAGCGCGCGCCGAGCGCTCGGTGGCGGTCGCGAGGCGGCGGCGCAGCAACTCGACGAGCTCGTCCCAGCGCTCGAAGCGGGCGTAGAGCGACTCGAGCTCCTCGATGACCTCGGCGTCCTGCTCGTCGAGCGCGAGGATGCTCCGGTAGTAGTCGATGGCGTCTTCGGGACGATCGAGCTCGTCGCGCAAGAGCCGGCAGATGTCGCCGTAGACCTGCTTCTTCTGCGCGACGTCCCAAGTGAGCTCGACCTTGCGACGGTAGACCGCGAGCAGCGACTCCCAGTCCTCGCGACGGGCATGGAGCCGCTCGAGCGCCGAGACGATGTCCAGGCTCTCGGGATCGAGCGCGAGCGCGCGCTCGTAGCAGGCGACGGAGCGATCGAAGCGCTCGAGCTGCGCCTCGTCGATCTGCGCCAGGCGCACGAGCAGCGCTTGCTCGAGCGCGGTGTCCTGGCCCGGTGCGGGCACGAGGCCAAACGGGGCCTGCGCATCGGGGATGGTGAGGATCGCGGCGTAAAGGTCGGCGACCTCGGCCCACCGCCCGGTCGTCGCCGCAAGCCGCTCGAGATCGGCGCGCGTCGCCGGATCCTGAGGCAGCAGCGCGACACACTCGCAGGTCCAGGCGAACGCCCCCTCGGCGTCTCCGAGCTTCTCTTCGCGCAGTTGGGCGCCCTGCGTCAGTAGCGCACGGCGCGCCGCAGCGTCGTCAGTGCGGGAGAGTCGATCGGTGAGGATCTCGACGAGCCGCTCGAAGCGACCGTCCTTCTTGAGGATGGGCTCCAACAGGGCACCGACGCGGTCTCGAGCGACGCCGTCGTCAAACAGCGCGTCCAGCAGCCGCGCCCCGGAGGCGTCGGTGGGATCGAGCGCCAGCGCGTCCTCCAGGCGCCGCAGGGCGCCGTCGGGATCCTCGAGCTTCTGATGGAGCACCTCAGCGATGCGCACCGACAGAGCGACCCGCTTACCGGTGTCCTTGGCGCGCGCGAGCTGCTCGTCGAGGAGCGCGATCAGCGGCTCCCACCGGCCCTCGCTCGTGAAGATGCCATCGAGGCCCGCGACGGCCTCGGGGTCGTCGGGATGAGACTCCAAGATGCGACGGTAGCAGGCGACGGCTTGATCGGCGTCGACGAGGATGTCGGCGTACAGCTCACCGAGCCGGAGGAGGACCTGCCGGCGCTGGGCGAGGTCCGCCTTGGTCTTGGAGCGGGACAGCGCCTGCACCTGCCGCTCCAGGACGCGCTCGAAGGCCTCCCAGTCCTGGGACGCGTAGGTGAGCTGCTCGAGCGCGGTCAGCGTCTCGAGGTCCCGCTCGTCGAGGTCGGCCAGCTGTTCGTAGGCGGCGATGGCCTCCTTGGAGCGCCGCAGTCGATTCTTGAGCAGGTCGGCGTAGCGTCGGAGCAGATCGCGGCGCGGCGCGAGGTCGTGCAGCTCAGCGACGACCTTCCGGTAGAAGCCGAGCAGGTCGTCCCACGCGTCGGCGTGCTCCGCAGCCGCCTCCAGTCCGTCGCACAGGCGCGCGCGGCCCGGGCCGTCGGTCGGAGCGCGCGCGAACTCGACGGCTGCGACGCGACACAGCCAGGCCAGCGCCTCACGGTGGCGCCCCAGGCTCTCGAGCAGGTCGGCCCCGGTGCGAAGTGCGGCCAGCGCCGCCGTCTCGTCGGGGGCCTGCGCAGCCAGGATGTCCAACACGGCGATACGCTTGTCGGGGAGCGCGAGCTTGGCGTAGCGCGCATCCAGCATCGCCGCCAGCGTGACGTCCGTCGGCGCGCCGAACAGCAGCTTCTCCAGACGGTCCACGGCGCCGCGCGGATCGTTGAGCTTCTCCTCGAGGACCCTCACGACCTCGAGGTAGATCGCAAACCGCAGGCGGGTGTCGGCCTCGCGCACCGCCGCCTCGTCGAGGAACTGAACGTAGCCGCGCCAGTCCTGGTGCTCGGCGTACAGCGCCTTGAGGTCGTCCCAGCGCTCTCCGGCGATCAACAGCCGCTGCAACGCCTTCCGTGCCGCGAGGTGCGCAGGCGATAGCTCCAGGATCTGCCGGTAGACCTTCTCGGCGGCGCCGAGCGCCTCCTGCTTCTCGTGCTGGATCTGCGCGAGCTTCTCCAGGAGCTCGAGCTTCTTCTTGGACGTCTTGGCGTGCTCCATGCGCGATTCGAGGAGCGTGACCATGCGGCCCCAGGCCTCGACCTGGGGATAGAGCGCGACGAGCGCCGTGACGGCCCGCTCCTCGCGTGGGTTCTGCTCGAGCAGCTCCTCCCAGTGTCGAATCGCGTGGTCGGGCCAGTAGAGCTTGTCGGTCGCCAAAACCGCGAGCTCGGTGAGCACAGCGACGCGATCGTGCCCCTTGAGGAGCTTGAGCTCCGCCTCGTAGGTCGCGTAGAGCCGCTCGAGGTTGTGCTTGGCCTTGTAGATGGAGCGGAGCTTGCGAACGATGTCCAGGTTTTGCGGATCGAGCTCCAGGATGCGCTCGAGGAACGGCACGGCCTGCGCCTCGTTGGACATCTTCGAGATGTAGAGGTCCGCCACCTGATGAAACAGCTCGAGCAGCTCGCCCTCGTCGCTCGTGGCCTCGATCTTCTTTTGGAGCACCGGGACGAGCTCGCTCCAGCGCTTGGCCTCTTCGTAACGCTGCGTGAGGCTGTCGAGCGCCTGCACGTTCGTCGGCGAGATCTGGACGATGCGGTTGTAGGTGTGGATCACCATCTCCTCGACCGGGAGCTTGTCGGGATCCTGATATACGTCGATAATCTGGAACAGCAGCGCCGTGCGCTTCTCCGTGTCCGTCTCAGGGAGGCGCCGGACCTGCCCATTGAGGAACTCGATGAGCGCATGCCACTTGTGGGTCTTCTTGAGCAGCGCCACCCGCTGATCGGCCGCGCGCGGGTTGTCCGGATCCTCTCCGAGCACGCGCTTGTACGCCTCGATGGCCTTGTCGAGGTTGTGGAGCTTGCTCTCGGCGAGCTCCGCCATCTGCACGGCGACGTCCACGCGCTTGTCGGGGGGGACGAGCCCGAGCTTCTGACCGAGGACGGCATGCAGGCGCATCCAGTCCTCTTTCTTGGTCAGGTAGTCCTCGTAGAAGTCGAGGACCCCGAGATCCCGCGGATCGGCCGCGCGGATGCGACGATAGAGCTTCTCGGCCTCGTCGACGTCGCCGAGGCGCTTCCAGAGGATCTCGGCCTGTCGCCCGAGCCACGCGCGCTCGTCCTCCCGCGATTTCGTGGCCTTGCGCGCCTCTTCATAGATGCGAATGACGTCCTGATGACGGCCGAGCTGAGTGAGTGCGCGATCCAGCGCGTGGACGATCCGGGCGTCGCCGGGGCGAAGCGTGTTGGCAGCCTGGAGCTTCTCGAGCGCGGCGGCCGCCTGGTCGGGGACCTCCAGGAGCGCGAGCCCCGCGAGGCACAGGACGTCGGCGTGCTCGCGGCCGCCACGAACCGCCGCGGCGGCGGTCCAGGTCTCGACGATGCGCTGAACCTCGGGCCAGGCGCGCGCCTTGACCGCCCGCTCGAGGAGACGTGACGCCGCGTCGCCCGTGCACGGATCCGCCTCGAACGCGCTCCGTTGCGCGGCCTGGGCGTCCTGATGCTCGGCAGGAGTCGAGGCGCCGTCGAGAATGGCCTCGGCCAGCGCCTGCCAGGCGCGCGACCGTGCGGCTGGCTCGGGCGCCGTCTCAGCCTCCGCACGCAGATCCTCCAGCATGCGTCGGCGCGACTCACGGCTGGCCTCGAGGGAAGCGAGCGCGTCGGTCGCGTCGGCGTCGGCGGGACGCTCGGCGAGCACCGCGCGAAACGCGAGCTCCGCGAGGCCCAACTGGGCGCGCTCCAAGGCCACCGGACCCAGCCGGGCGCCAACGGCGGCGCGGACCGCCGGATCGTCGCTCAGGTCGAAGCGGAGCTTGAGCGCGGCGAAGCCGAGGTCGCTGGCGTCGTCCAGGCCCGCGAGACCGGCGAGGCGATCGAGGGCCGCCTCGTCAGGAAACTCACGAAACGCGACGGCGAACTCGGTCGCCGCTGTGAGCGGGTCGCCCGCGTGCGAGACGAGCTCCGCCTGACGCCGCCGCAGCGTGCCACGCGTCGTCTCCGTCGGTTCGTTGGGCAGCGCGTCCTTGAGGACGTCGATGACGCGCACGGCGAGCGCACGAACCGCAGCGCGCGCGTCGAGCCCGCGGGCGGCCTCGCGATAGAGCTCAAAGAGTCCGGCGAGGTCGCTCGAGGCCCGATGACGCGCCTCGAGCGTGCGAAGCGCGTCCTGAGACTCCGGGGTCGCCAGTTGCGCCCGGACATCGTCTATCTCGCGCTGTGTTGGCCTGGCATGCGTCACGTGGCGCCCTCTCGAGCCTCGGGGTGGGCCGGACCCCGTTCCGTGCCCCAGGGGGTCGGTTATACTTCCATCCCGCGCGCGCCCACAACTCGCCACGCGTCAACGGTGTCAAAAGCGTGCTGCGACGGGTAGCGTCGTAAGCGGGAGGGCGGGACATGGACGACACCGAGCTGATAGCGCTGCCCGGAGAGACGTGCTTCGAGACTCTTCGAGTGGACGCAGGACGTGCCCCGCGGATGGCCATGCACCTCGACCGGCTCGGGGTACCCGAGGGCGATCGCGCGGCGTGGCAGGCCGCCATCACACGCTGCGCCGCGGGCCGCGACGGCGTTGTGCGCATCGTCGCGCGCGATGTCCGAGACGTCGCCTCAGCGGTGACGGCGTATCGTCCGCTCCCGACCGATCTGGAGGTGCGCGCTCGCGGGGTCGCCACGCGGACAGCGCCGCGAGCGGCCGTGCGCCCGACGCCGGCGCGCAAGACGCTGGCTGGGCGGTCGATGGCCGCTCGGATGCGACAGGAGGCCGGCGACCTCGCGCCAGGGACCGAGGTGCTCCTGTGGCACGCGACCGCGAAGGGACCGCGCTACTTGGAGGGGTGCACGAGCAGCCTGCTGTGGCGGCGCGGCGACCTCGTCACCACGGTCGCGGAGCACGTCCTGCCGAGCGTCTCGGTGCGCCGCTTGGCCGAGGTGGCCGATGCCGTGGGCGTGACGTTGCAGCTGCGGCGCGAGGGGCCGAGCCGCGACGAGCTGGCCGCATCGGACGGGGTCTTCCTCGCCAGCGCGATCGTGGAGATCGTGCCCGTGGCTTCGCTGGACGGTCTGCCTCTGATTTGCGACGTAGAGCTGGCCCGACGCTGGCGGGGTGCGTCTCGAGCCTAGTGACGGCCGTCGCGGTTGCCTTCGAACTTGCCTTGGCGCGCGATGATCTTCATCGCGGCTGCCTCGAGCTTGTCCATGTCGATCTTACCGCGCTTGCCGCGTGTCGCGGCGCCGCCGGACTCGCCGTTGCGCGCCGACTCCACAGCGCGCGACTCGGCCGCCTCGGCGCGACCCTCGGCCTGGCTGTAGGCCGCCTGGCTGCTGCCCGTGGTGAACGCGGCGCCGACCTGATGATCGGTCACGTGGGCGATCTCGTGCACGAGCACACCGAAGCCCTCAGGGGAGTCGGGCGCGAACTCGCCACGACCAAAGAAGATGTCGCTGTCGCCCAACGCAAAGGCCTTGGCGCCGAGAGCCGATGCGGCGTCCTGAGCGGCCTCGCCGGTGTGAATCCGAACATCGCCCGGGTCGACTCCCAGGACCTGCTCGACCCGCCGCCGAAGGCGGGCGTCCAAGGGAGTCGCGTCGGTCTGCCCGAGCAAGGCTTGACCCGACCGGAGATAGCGCTGCGTGACGGCACCCGACATCGCGTCCGGCTCGTCCTTGAAGCGCTCGACCCGCTCGATCAGCCGTGAAGCCGCGCGTGACAGGATCGCCTGCTTTGTGGCCGCATCACCCGACTGGGCGGCCTCGGCCTGCGCGGCGTCGAGCTGCTCGTCGGAGACCTCCCCGCGTTCGATCGCCGCTTGGAGGTTGGCCTCGACGGATCGCGCGCGTCGCTCGAGGTCATCGAGACTGGCGTCTGCGGGATCCTGGTCATCGTGCTTCGGTCGCGTTGCCATGGCCGCAATCATAGCACACGAGGGCGGTCCGAGCCAGCCCCGTCAGCGCGACTCAGGGCGTGTACCGCACGCCGTCAATCTCGATGGCCTCACCCAGGGGACGTACCGTCACGCGCTCCGTCCGAGGCTCGGGCGCTCCGGGACCGGACGCCGTCTCCCGCACCTCTTTGTAGTCGAGCGCGAGGAACGCCCCGTCGACCTTGAAGCGCCCGGTGCGGCTGAGCGTCTCCGAGCGGTCGCTGGGGGTGCGCTTCTGGACGAAGAAACCGCTCGACTTGAGGCGAAGGTCGTAGACGTATTCCGCGGTGCGACCCTTGAGGTCGCGATCGTAGAAGCGCGACAGGTCGCCGGCGCCGCTGGCCTCGACATCCTGGGCGGAGGCCAACGCGATGACGACGTCGGTCTTTCCGGCGAGCTTCTGTAGCTTCTTCGGGGCCGCGCTCATCGGCTTGAGCGCTACGTTGACGCCGACTCCGACTCCGCCGCCGAGCGTGTCGGCGATGGCCTTCCCTTGCGGCCGCGCCGTCTCTTGGTAGTAGACAGACGTCTCGGTCGGGGCCCCCTCGATCGGTCCTCCGTCGGTGACCAGGAATCGCGCCGACTTCTTGAGGTTCGCGCGCAGCTCGGCGACCGCGGTCGAAGCGACCTGATCGGCCGAGTAAACGACGATCGTGGCATAGCCGGTGAGCGTGCGAAAGCGGACGTCGTCGCGGAGCCCGGCAAAGTCCTCGTCGACGCGCGCGTCCTCGAGCTTGGCCTTGTGACCGAGCTCGCGGTGGACGAGCAGCGCGTGGATCGCCCGTTCGGCGTCCCCCGTCAGCGCGTAGGCGCAGGCGAGGTTGTAGCGCGCGAGCGTGCTCTGCGGCTCCGCGGCGAGCGCGTCGAGGTAGAGGCGGATGGCACCGGCATAGTCGCGCTTCTTGTGCAGCTTCACACCGTCGCCGTTGAGCCGCCGCGCCTCGAGCTTCTCGGCGTTGGTCGGACGCTTGGCGAGCGCGGCGCGCGTCGCGGCGTCGAGCACGGGGAGGCCGTCGGCGGTCGCCGTGGGAGCGGTCGGCGCGACGACCGGAGGCGGGGGCGGGGGCTCTGCGGCGTCGGGAGGCGGACTCGCCGTATCGGGGGATGGACTCGTCGCGTCGGGACCCGAGACCACGGGCGCGGGCGGCGCGACGGGCGACGGAGGTGCCGGCACGGCCTCCATGTCGTGGTCGAGCGATGGCTTGGGTGTCGCCTTGGCGACGACTCCGGTCACGCGCGCCTCGTCGGCGGACTCGACGGGCTTGGGCGGTGCCTTGGGGTACGTCTCGGGGGGATCGCCGTAGGGGAACGGGTTGGTCTCACGCGCGGGCTTGCACCCCGCGAGACCGGTTGCGCATGAGAGCACGATGGCGACGACGCTCGAGGTCCGCATCTCGGTCGACCCTAGCGCGGTCGTGGCGCGCCGGCAACGTCCCGCGCCCATCCTCCCCCGTTGGCCCTGCGCGCGTTCTTGACACCCGCCAGCCCGGGCGTCATCGTACCGCCACCATTCGACCGAGGTACAGCCCATGACCGTGTTTCCCTCAGCCCTGACGTTCTCCAACTCCTCGCGCGCCCGTCTCGGCCGCGTCCTCGTGCTCGCGCTGCTGTTGGCGCTGCCCGTGGCGGCGCACGCCGACGATCCGCCGCCCGACGAGCTGTTCAAGCTCGGCAACGAGGCGTTCTCGAATCAGAGCTACGACAAGGCCATCGAGTACTACCAGAAGTGCGTGGAGAAGCGCGCGGACTTCAAGGAGGCCTGGTACAACCTCGGTATCGCGTACGGCAGAAAGAAACAGTACGAGAAGGAGATCGAGGCCTACCAGAAGGCGGTGGAGGCCGACCCGAAGTACTCGAAGGCCCTCTACAACCTGGCCATCGCCAACGAAGACAAGGGCGAAGAGGACAAGGCCATCGACTTCTACGAGAAGGTCATCGACGCCGAGCCCAAGGCGGTCGATGCGCGCATCAACGTTGGCATCCTCTACGCCAAGAAGGGTCGGCTCGAGAAGGCCATCGCCGTGTACAAGAAGGCCATCGAGCTCGAGCCCGAGACGGCGGATGCGTGGTTCAACCTCGGCATCGCCTACGGCCGCCAGGCCGGCAAGGAGGCCGACAAGGCCGCAAAGGAGAAGCTCATCAAGCAGGAGATCGAGGCTTATCAGAAGGCAGTCGAGAAGAACAACCGCTACCACAAGGCCTGGTATAACCTCGCGATTGCGTTCAACAAGCTCGGCAACATCGACGAGGAGATCAAGGCCTACGTCAAGGCGGTCGAGATCAAGAAGGACTACCCACAGGCGCTGTTCAACCTCGCGTACGCGTATCAGGAGAAGAAGGACGCGGCCAACGCCATCAAGTGGTGGGAAGAGTACGTCAAGATCGCCGAGCCGCTCCCGACCGAGAAGAAGTTCGTCGACCAGGGCAAGCAGCAGCTCGAGGCCCTCAAGAAGGCCCAGGGTAACTGAGACGCTTCCGGCTCGACCGCGCCCCTTGGCACCTCGTCGTGCCGTCCTAAGTTGAGCCCATGGCGCGAGACTACTACGACGTGTTGGGCGTGGCGCGAGAGGCCAGCGCGGACGACCTCAAGAAGGCGTACCGGAAGCTCGCCAAGAAGCTGCATCCCGACCACAACCCGAACAACCCCAAGGCCGAGGACGCCTTCAAGGAGCTGAGCGAGGCCTACGCCGTGCTGTCGGATGCCGAGGCGCGCGCGAAGTACGACCGCTACGGCAAGGACGGCTTCCGGCAGTACGTCAACACCGACGACGTGTTCCGACACACGGACTTCCAGTCGATCTTTCGCGATCTGGGCTTCGGTGGGGCCGCTGGCGCTGGCGGGGGAGCGGGGGGCGGTGACTTCTTCAACGTCTTCTTCGGCGGCGGCGGTCCCCAGGGCTTTGGCGCGCAGGGTGCGGACGGCGCGCGGGCGCGGACTCGCGGTCGACAGGCGCGGGGGCAGGACTTCGAGGTGACGCTCGACGTCGGCTTTCACGAAGCGGTCCTCGGAGGAGAGCGTGGTATCCGCTTTCAGCGTCCCGATGGCCTGAAGGAGCTCACCGTGCGCGTCCCGGCCGGAGTCGATACGGGGACGACCGTCAAGGTCCGGGGCGAGGGAATGCCCGCGCCGGTTCCCGGGGGCCATCCGGGCGATCTCATCCTCCGCATCCGCGTCGCGCCGCATCCGAGCCTGACGCGCGAGGGGACCAACCTGGTTGCCGCCGTGAACATCCCCCTCTCGACGCTCCTCCTCGGCGGAACCGTACGTGTCGCGACGCTGGACGGCGACAAGACGATTCGGGTCCCGCCGGGAACGCGCGCCAACGGTCAGCTGCGGCTGCGTGGCCTCGGTGTCCCTGCACGCGACGGCACGCGCGGCGACCTCTTGGCCACCCTGATCCCACACGTCCCGTCCGAGCTCTCCGCGGAGCAGCGCCGGCTCGTGGAGCAGCTCCGCGAGCTCGGTCTCTGAGTGCTCATCGGAATCCTCTTCATCGCCGCGATCGGCGCCGTCCTCGTCCTGATCACCACACGATCGTGGACCCATCGCGGCTTGGCCGTCCTCTCGATCGCTCCGGTGCTGGTGTTCGGGCTCTGGCTCGAGCGTCGGTCGGCGACGGCGCGTGACGAGGGGTCGGAGGCACAGGCGGGAGAGTCCAAGGTCGGCGTGTTCGGCTCAGTCGAGGCCGAGCAGCGACTCGCGACGCCGAAGGCGCCGGCTGCGGCCAAGGGTTCGGGAGCCGATCTGGCGTCGGTGCTCGAGCGCGCCAAGTCGGTCCCGGGGCTCACCTGGCCCGAGCCCGGCACGCACTACACGCGCGAGAGCCTGTGGAATCGTATCGACGGTGCAGCGGAGTCCTATCGCAAGCGTGGCCTCCGCGGCTCGCTGTTTGCCACGGCACGGCTTGGCGAGGCCGACGTGGAGGTCGCACTCTTCGACCTGACGTCGCTCGACAACGCCAAGGCCCAGCTCACCGAGTCGATCACGGGCGCCGACACGACGCCGTTGCCCGCCACCGGGGACGCGGCGGTCACCTGGAAGGGCGGCGGTGAGGGTGTCCTCGGGCCGATCTACGTGAGGGTCGTCGTCACCGGCGACGCACCCGGTCTGGACGCCGTCGCGAAGCACTTGCTCCACGCGCTCGCTGGGACCCTCGATTCGCCGAAACCAGCCCCGGTGGCTCCTGCCGTTGCAGAGGACTCGCCTGCGGCGCTCTTGGAGACGACGCCGGAGGTCGTGGCCCGGCATGGCATTCGATCCGTCCGCGTCGCTACCGTAGGAGACTGCCGAGTGCGCACGGTCACGTTCAATGACGCGTTTGGCGCTGCCGCGTGGATCGACGTGATTCGACCTCATGACGCGCAGGCGCGGCCCGGCTTCGCCTTCAGCGCGACGGACGCGGCCGCCGAGGCACGCGGTGCGGTCGCGGTCTGGCTCACCGGGAAGGACGCGCTCGACCAGCTCTCGCGTCAACGCTGGGACGCGTCGACCTTGCCGGAGCAGAAGGCGCTGGGCGACGGCTTGACGCTCTCGGCCACGCTGGACGGCTGGAGCGGCATCGCCGCGCTGGGCCGCACGCTGGTTGGTCGGTCCACCGACGGCGGCGAGGTCTTCATTACGGCCATCTTGGACGCGCCGGGCGTGGCGCTGGATGCCCTCAAGGCGCGCTTCGAGGGCGCGACCCTCTCAGCAGACGGGCTCCTGATCGCGACTGATCCGTACCTGGGCACCATGGTCGCCCGCGTGGTCGGTGCGCGCGTGGTCGGCGCCTCGGGCTGGCCGTCAGTCGAGGCCGCGCAAGCGGAGGTGCGCAAGCGCGCCGAGGCTCTGGAGGCACCGTGACCGATCAGGCCGAGAGCGCGCGCTACTGCGGTCAATGCGGGGAGCGCAACCCCGCAGTCAATCGGTTCTGTGTGGAGTGCGGAGCCCGCCTGCTGCGCTCGGACGAGCTCGACGCCGCGGGAGCCATTGCTGACACCGTCGACGCGCGCCTCGCCGGCCTGGCGCAGCTTCCGGAACCGGCCATCGTCTGGCCCGACGATCTCCCGCGACAGATCACGGGGGCCGATGGCGCGCTGCTGAGGCTCGTGCCGGGCGGCTTTTTTTGGATGGGCACGCGCGAGCGCAAGCCCAAGAAGAAGGACGAGCGCCCCTTTCACCTCGTGTGGCTCGACCCGTACTACCTGGACGAGCACCCGGTGACGATGGGCCAGTACGCTCGGTTTCTGAGCGCCTCGGGACACCGCAAGCCCGCATCATTCACGTCACGCCGGCGCAGCCCGGACGACCCGGAGTGGGCGCGCCTGCCGGTCACGCAGGTCTCCTGGCAGGACGCCCAGGCCTACGCCAAGTGGGCACAGCGACGTTTGCCGACGGAGGCCGAGTGGGAGAAGGGCGCGCGGGGTGTCGATGGCCGCACCTACCCGTGGGGCGAGGAGCCACCGGATGGCCGCGCGGCGTTCGGGGATGAGAGCGCGCTCCCGGACGCCACCGGGCGATTCCCGAACGGCGTCAGCCCGTACGGCATCCAAGACCTCGCAGGCACGGTGTGGGAGTGGTGCGAGGACGAGTACGACCAGGACTTCTACCCGCGCGGTCCGCCGCGGAATCCGTGCTGCCGCGATGCGCCGCACCCGCCGGAGGCCGACTATCGCGTGCTGCGCGGAGGCAGCGTCCAGAGCTCGGCGTTCTGCCTCCGCGCCACGTTCCGCGCATTCAACCTGGCCAAGATGACCTCCCCCGTCTACGGCTTCCGCTGCGCTGCGGACGTCGCGCGCTACCGCCGCCCCTGAACTTGTCCACAGGCCGCGCGCACGTTACCTTCGGCCCGTGGCTCGTCAGCGCTACAAGATCCTGAAGAAGCTCGACGCCGGTGGCATGGCCGAGGTGTACCTCGCGCGTGCGCACTCCGTCGGCGGAATCGAGAAGCAGGTCGCTATCAAGCGCGTGTTGCCGAGCCTCACGCGCAGCCAGCGCTTCGTAAACATGTTCCTCGACGAAGCGCGCCTCTCGATGGTGCTCTCGCACGCCAACATCGTGTCCGTCTTCGACGTCGGTCGCGCGGAGGGGACGTACTTCATCGTCATGGAGTACGTCGACGGCTATAACCTTCGGCGCATCTTTCAGCGCATGTCGGAGAAGGCCATCCGCCTGCCGGTCAACTTTGCGGCCTTCATCACGATGGAGATCTGCAAGGCGCTGGCCCACGCGCATGAGCAGCGGTCGCCGGAGGGACAGGCACTCGGCATCGTCCATCGCGACATCAGCCCGCCCAACGTGCTCATCTCCAAGTCCGGGGAGATCAAGATCACGGACTTCGGCCTTGCCAAGGCCGTCACGCAGCTCGAATTGACCGATCCGGGCATCGTGAAGGGCAAGTTCAGCTACCTCTCGCCCGAGGCGGCCAACGGCAAGCAGGTCGATGCGCGGGCCGATCTGTTTGCCACCGGGATCCTCATCTGGGAGATGCTCACCGGTCGCCGCCTCTTCCTCGGCAAGACGGACATGGAGACAGTCGAGCTCATCCGCAAGGCTGAGGTCCCGCCGGTCAGCCTCTTCAACAAGGAGGTGCCCCCGGAGCTGGAGAAGATCATCGAGAAGGCGTTGGCTCGGGACGTCAAGGCGCGATGGCAATCGGCGCGGGACCTCAGCGATGCGCTCGCGCGCTTCCTTTTTGGGAACAACCTCAAGGTCACCAATCACGACCTGGGCACCTTCCTGCGGGACCTGTTCACCGAGGAGGGCGAGAAGCTCCACGAGCCGACCGACCGCATTGGGCAGCTCATCGACGAGGAGGTGCTCAATCTGTCGATGATGGGCCTCGTCAACACCACCGGGACACGACCCGATGGCGCGCGGCCGCTGAACGACGCGGAGCTCGTGACGGGCTCGCCCAACGTGCGCGTCTCCGTGGCCGACATCTGGGGTGGCGACGTACCGCCGCCGGTCGCGCGACCGGAGCTGGCCGATCTGCTGGAGGCCTATCGGCCGCGTGGGCCCGAGAGCGGCGCCCAGACCCACGCCAAGCGGCACGGTCGCAGCGGTGCCATCAGGCCGTGGCTCATGGCGTTCGTCGGCGTCGTGGTCGCGGTCGCGACGGGGAGCCTGGCCTACTGGCTCCTGACGGACTACGCGACCGCCTGGCTCGAATAGCCGTCAGAAGTAGTACGTAAATCCTGCCGAGCCAAACAGACCGCCTGCGCCGAGACCGATGCCGATCTCCTGCGGTCGCGAGGTCGTCCCCAGATCGTCATTGAAAAAGACGGCGCCCGTGGACGGCACGAAGACGAGCAGCAGCCCCATGGCGAGGTTGATGGAGAAGTTGTCCGAGAAGAAGAACTCGGCGACGAAGGGGATCTCGACATTGATCTGCCAGGTGACATCGTCGGCCTCGGGCGTGACGCTCGAGCCCGTCGTGCTGATGGCGTCGCCCACGGCGACGGTAATCTGACTCTGAGTCGGAAGCGTGCGGATGCCGAAGTCGAGACGCGCCGCAATCGACAGATTGGCGTACCGGCTCTGGGCGAACGCGTAGTGGACGCCGAGCGCAGTGTAGATCTCGGTCAAGGCCCGCAGCTGCTGTCGATTGATGAGCGAGACGCCGATGGTGGCCTCGATGCCCACGTAGCGCGTCACCCAGTAGCGGAAGCTGGCACCCGAGACTCCGCCGAGGGTCATCACGTAGCCAAGGCCGAACTTGCCGTTCATGTCCTTGGCGGCCGCCGGGGTCGTGGGCACCGCGGTCCAAAAGAGGGCGGTGACGACCAGAAGCAGCACTGGCCGGGAGGCTCGCAGCATCTCGGGCACGGTACCCTCGCGCTCCCGCATTGGCAACCGACGGCGCGGACCGTAGAATCGCCCGACGCGGGAGGGGCGAGCCAGATGCGAAGCACGAGCCAAATGAGACAGCGGTGGATTGGGACCGTGCTCGCGCTCGGCGTCGCGGGCCTTGCGTGCGATGGCGGGACCTCCGCGGTCGCGCCGACCCCGATTGCGACCGATGCCAAGACGGCGGAGTCAGTCGGACCCGACGGCAAGGCCGACCTCGGCCCCGCGATTGACGGAACGCTCCAGCCCGATCCTGGCCCTCCGAAGAGCGACGTGGGCGGGACCGACGCCTCGGAGGAGGGCGGCTTCCTGTGGCCCTGCACGTTCAACAAGGACTGCCAGTCCAACTTCTGCGTGCCGAAGGACCTCGCCAAAGGGCTCTACGTGTGCACGAAGCTGTGCATCGACGACTGCCCGGAAGGCTTTGGATGTCGGCCCTATCAGTCGGGCTCAGACCTCGTGAACGTCTGCGTCGCCGAGACAGACGCGCTCTGCCTGCCATGCAAGACCAACAACGACTGTGGGCTGGGAGGCGACCTCTGCCTCGCGATCGAAGGCGGGCGCTGCGGGCAGGACTGCTCGTCGACCAAGCCCTGCCCTGCCGGTTTTGCCTGCACCGACATCAAGGGCGAGGACCAGACCCTGCTGGGGCGGCAGTGCGTGCCGCTCAACGGCTCGTGTGAGTGTGGGGCGGAGGTCGACTTCGAAAACGATCCGCTGCACTGCGGCAAGTGCAACGCGCCGTGCACCTACGCGCATGGCGTTGGGGACTGCAAGAGCTCCAAGTGTCGGCTGGGCGCGTGCGTCGGCGGGTTCGTCAATCTGGACGAGAAGGATGACAACGGCTGCGAATACGAGTGCACCTTCGAGACCTCCGACGACACGCCCGACGTGGAGGGCAAGGACGCCAACTGCGATGGCGTCGACGGCATGCTCGAGCGCGCCGTCTTCGTAGCCCCAGACGGAACCGACGAGAACAACCCGGCAGGCTCCCGTGAGCTGCCGTTCAAGACGATCCATGCGGCCATCGCGTTTGCGGAGGCGCACGTCGGCCGAGATCAGCTCATGGTCTCGAAGGGAACCTACAGCGAGCAGCTCGTGGTCGTTCAGGGCGTGAACGTCTACGGCGGCTACGACCGCTCGGCCGGCTGGGCGCGCAACGTGGCGCAGAACGAGACGAGAGTGCGCTGGGAGGGTGTCGAGAAGGGCGTCATTCGGGCCCTCGTGGCGACCGCGATTGGCGATGTCACCGTGATCGACGGCCTCGTGCTCGAAGCGGTCTCCAATCCAGCGGCGGGCGGGACCTCAATCGCGGCGCACGTGACCAAGGGCTCGTCGGGGCTCACGCTGTCGCACTGCAAGCTGATTGCTGGAAACGGCGGCAAGGGCGAGGACGGCGCTCCGGGCGCGGCGGGTCAGCAAGGCAAGGACGGCGCCTCGGGCGTGTCTGGGGTCAAGGCGGGCTGCCACCCCGACAAGAGCTACCTCATCATCGGCGGGGAGGGTGGCAAGAACACCTGCGCGACGGGCGATGCGCGGGGCGGCAAAGGCGGCAACCCGGGCTGGGGCTCGGGCTCTTGCAACTGGGCAGCCGAGGCGGCGTGCGCATTCTCGGGTGGCTGCGACGACAAGGTGCTGGCCCAAAGCGGTGAGACGCCACCGAACGGAGGCAAGGGCGGATCCGGAGGGCAACCTGAACAGGGGGGCGGCAACGCGGATCCCGGCGGTCCCGGCAAGGACGGCGACGACGGCAAGGCTGCGTCTGCAGACGGTGACGTCGGCAATGACGAACTCTGGCGCCCTGTCTCCGGCAAGGATGGGCAGCCGGGCGTTCATGGCGGCGGCGGCGGCGGCGGCGGCGGC